>Ga0326728_10006919_pt1 | contig 29965 bp, 33 predicted proteins | sample MB3enrmetagenome_FD_207602 | JGI IMG/M metagenome (GOLD analysis project Ga0326728, IMG submission 207602) | Lab enriched peat soil microbial communities from McLean, Ithaca, NY, United States - MB31MN | ecosystem: Environmental > Terrestrial > Soil > Wetlands > Peat | place: USA: New York... | reverse complement strand
TTGTCGACCGGCAAGCCGCCGAATTCGGCGAGGGCTTTGAGTTCGCCGGCCAGGAAGGCCGCGCGACAGGCATGGCGCTGGATCTTGCCGCTGGAGGTCCTGGGAATCGTGCCGCTGCGCACCAGCACGACCGCGTCCAGGGCCAAGCCATGTTCATCGAGCACCGCCCTGCGAACCGCAGCCAGCACGTGCGCGAAATCGACCTCTCCTTTGCGCGCGACCTCCTGCACCAGAACCAGGCGCTGGCGGTCGTGATTGTCCGCGACGAATGCGGCCCCGTAGCCGGCTGCCAGTAGCGGGTGGCTACCGCGGGCGGTGGCCTCGATATCCTGCGGATAGCGGTTCAGGCCGCGGACGATGATCAGGTCATCCAGCCGGCCGGTGACGTAGAGTTGGCCCTCGCGCATGAAGCCCAGATCGCCGGTCCGCAGGAACGGGCCTCCGCCCAAGTCGCTCAGGCGGGCGTCGAAGGAACGGCGAGTCTGGCCGGGCTTGTGCCAGTAGCCCTGACCGACCGACGCGCCGGCAACCCAGATTTCGCCCACGCGGTCGGGGGCGGCCTCTGCGCGGCTGTGCCGGTCGACGATCACTACGCGCAGACCGCCGACGGGCGATCCGCAGGCCACCAGGCGATGAGCCTGCGGCGCATCATTGGGCACGGGCTCGATGCGGTTCTCGGCCAGCGCCGAACCGTGGAAGGTCCCGATGGTCGCGCCGCTGTCGCGCGTCGGGCCGCTGACCATGAGCGTCGCCTCCGCCAAACCGTAGCAGCAATAAAGGGCTCCGGGTTTGAAGCCGCAGGGGGCGAACGCGGCGGCAAAGCGTTCGAGCGTTCCGGGCTCAATGGGTTCGCCGCCGACGAAGGCCAATGCCCAGGAGGAAAGGTCGAGGGTGGCACGCTGCTCCTCGGTGATTTTGCGAATACAAAGATCGTAGGCGAAGTTGGGCCCGCCGGAGATGGTGGCCCGGTACTTGCTGATGGCGGCCAGCCAGGTGATAGGGCTCTGGAGGAACGTGGTCGGCGAGATGGAAACGTTTGTCACACCGGCGAACACCGGGACCAGAACGCCACCCACCAGCCCCATGTCATGGTACATGGGCAGCCAGAACACGCTGCTGTCCTCGTACTGTATGCCGAAAGCCTGATGGATGGTGTGGATGTTGGCCATGAGGTTGGCGTGACTGAGCATGACGCCCTTGGGCCGGCTGGTCGAGCCGGAGGTGTACTGGAGCAGGGCAAGCGTGTCGGGGGCGATGGCCGGTTCTTGCCAGCGCTTGGCCAAGGCGTCGGGAATCTCGTCGGTGGCGAGCCACGAGAGCTGGGAGGAAGTGGCCGCTTGACCGCTTTTTTCCGCTTCCATTCTGGCCTGGAACTGAGCCGCGCCCAAGGTGTTGCTCAGAGCGATGCGGGCCCCGGCATCGGCGGCGACGGCCTGGAAGCGTTCGAGTATGCGGTGGCGATGAGGCGGGTAGGTCGGCACCGCTACGCAACCGGCGTACAGGCAACCGAAGAAGGCCGTAATGAAGTCGAGGCCGGGCGGATAGACCAGCAGCACGCACTGGCCGGCAACGCCCATGTCCTGCAAACGAGCCGCGATGGCTCGGGCTCGCCGATCGAGCTGGGCGTAGGTCAGACTGGCGTGATCACCCTGGCCTTCGAGCAGATGGACGAAGGCCGGTTGTCGCGGGCGTTCATCGGCGTGGCGGCGCAGCGCGTGGATCAGGTGGCCTGGAAGCTGATGCAGACTAACGTGGTTTTGAGCGTGAACGGACATAATACCGGGTTTCCTGGATAACTTCGGCCCACGACCGGCGCGGGTCCAATCGTTTATAACTCCGGCCGAGTTCGTTTTCAAGGATTTTGTCCGCGCCCGGTCATGGCCGTGACGGGAAAATCCGGGTTGAGAGTAGTCAGAGTCGCCGTAAAATGGGGATAATTCTGGAGGCACACTGATGCTCAAACGACCGCGTGGTCATAGTCCCACTTGAACCAGCCCTCAAGCGCAAAATATGGCCCCGATTATAGCGAACAATCCGTCAATGCCAGAACTATTCTAATTGCCCATATACTTCATGATTCTGCCCCGGTAATAAGCGAGCGCAAGGAAAAACGACCTCGCCGTAGTGCCCGATTCCACGTATTATGGACTCCCTGTGACCGAACCCAAAAAGGTCAAACTCGGTTTCTTCCTCATCGGCAGCTTCGTTGTTGCCGCCGCAGCCCTGTTATCATTCGGCTGGCTGGCGGAAGAGGTGCTCCAATCAGAGACGCAGGCATTCGATGATGCCGTGCGGGCAGCAATCCACCGACTCGCGTCGCCGGGAATGACCAGCGCGATGCAAGTTTTTTCATTTCTCGGTTCGGGAACACTCCTGGCGGCGCTGAGTCTCCTCACGATTGTAATATTTTTATACATCCATCGCCCTCGATCGGCTCATTTGATGGGCATTACCATGGCAGGTGCGGTCGCTCTTGATCTGTTGTTGAAGCACGCATTCCACCGTGGGCGTCCCGTCCCCTTTTTCGGGACGGCCCCAAGCTCGTATAGTTTTCCGAGCGGCCATGCTTTCGGATCGCTTTGTTTCTATGGGGCGTTGGCAGGAATTCTTTCCGCGCACGCTTCAACACCGAGGGCACGATTCTTTATCTGGACATGCGCTACACTGCTTGTCGGGCTTATCGGATTTTCACGCATCTATCTGGGAGTACATTACCCGAGCGATGTCTTAGGCGGCTATTGCGCTGCCCTTGTTTGGGTGGGAGCGATTAGTATTCTGAACCGTGTTCTTAACAACCGTGCCAGGTGAGGTATCGAAGCCCCGGCGAACGGCGCTACTCACTCCTGCGTTTGGACGGATCTGGCAGGTCGCCCGTTCCCGTAATTTCGAATTAACCTGTACCGCCTTTGTATGCCCAGGTGATTTGCTCGTTAGTTCAATAGTGCTCTGACATGTGGTCGAAATTGCTCAGACAGAGGGGAAGCCTCGGTTTAAAGTCATATTGGTCGTGAGCCCTACACACTTTTTAAGAGCGGGAATTCCGATTTGCCGATCAAGTTGTATTCGAATGCGTTTTCTGCACCAGACCCGGACCCCGTGCAACAACTATGATGGTCCGATGAGCGCAGATCCGCGCCATGAGACGCTCCTCCGGGCTTGGACCTGGCGCCTCGTTCGGTTTGTATTGTCGGCAATGCTGCTTTGCCAGGCGCACTCCTATGCGCAATTAGGACCGCAGCCGCCATGCGGTAAGGAAGCCGTTCCGCCCTATCCTGGTCTGGATGATTCGGCCATCGTGAAGTCATGGAGCAAGTCTGATTTCGGCCGCGACTGGAGACCGCCCGCATGCACCGGTTGGGCTGCGGTGGGCTTTACAACGTTGGTGACCACAGTCGCGCGGTTTCGTCATACCTCGGAAACTGAGGGCTTGCTTCGCCACATCGGGGCAATTTCAGAACTCGCGGGCATGCGCTACTGGTCGACCACTCACAAGCAGTGGCAAACACTAATTGTGGACGCCTACGCTATGACCAGCTTGCAGCCTAGTCAACGCCGCGAAGACTTTACGCCCGATGAGATGAAGGAAGGCACGGTACTCTACTTTGAACAGGTCGATAACCTTTCTGGCAAAGCCATCTACCGAATGCATATTGCTGAGGCTTCGGCGGACCGTCTCGTCTTCGATGTCGAGAACGTCAGCACGATGCGCTATCTCTTTATAACCATCTTCCAACCGGGTGAGATGCAATCGATCTACTTTCTGGATCGCGAATCGGAAAACGTCTGGCGATGCTACGGCATGGTGCGCACAGGAAAGAACGCGAACCGCCTGGTCCTGGGAAATGAGTCTTCCACGGTCAATCGGGCCTTCGCGTTCTATCGCAACTTGGTTGGAATTCCCACCGACCAGGAGCCGCCGGCGGCGCGATGAAGGCAGGAGTTTGTAGCTCCCCCAGCTTTCGCGCGTCTCGGTGCTTCGCCGGACTGACGAGACAATGGAAAAATCAACCACTGCGGGTTGTTCGGTTTCTCAGGCTGTTGCTTCTTTTCTGGGTCACTGCTGTCGCTATGGGGAGAGGCAGCTTTCTTGACTCCTTTGCCGACTTTCTTGCCCCCTTGCCTACACCCTCACCCAAATCCTTGCCTGCCGCGATGGGTTCACCTTGCTTCATCTCGTGGCCGATTCCCTCGCCGCCCCTTCCCACATCTTTGCCGGCGGCTTTGAAGTCGCCTCGGGCCGACTCCGGCCCCGCTCCCAGTTTGCCTGCCGTTTGGGCATCAACGTGTCCCGTGGCCGGCAGGTTCTCCGACTTCTGATAGGTCAGATGGGGAGAAGGGCAAATTTCCTTGGAGTTTACGCATGGCTGCTGCGTTGGCGGTGGTTGCCGTCGTAAAACCAAGCTACATGAGGGTCCCGCGGGAAGAAACCTTCTAAACCCTCCCCCTCGGTTCCCCCTCAGGTGGCAAACGCACTGAGGTGGATGACGCGCCCACGCGCTGCCAAAGCAGCACCCGTCAGGCCGATATTGGAAAGGCGGATATCCTCCCCCTCTCCGACGGCCGGGTACTGTTTCGCTTCGCCTCCTGATATTCTTTGGAGGAAAGCGTCCACGTCATCACGTCCCGCATCAGGGGTTGGATTCCTCCCCTTCTCTCCAGCCGAGCCCGCCCGATCCAGCGCATCGAGTCCGTAACTGCGCATGAGTTTCGGCCAGAGCTTTCTCAGCGTGTCAGGGCTGTCAAAGAGCTCGAAACCGCTCACCTCGCCCTCGATCGTGAAGACTGCCCCAACCTGCCCCTCCTCTGGCGGCAAGGAACGAACGTATTCCTCCAGCCCCGCCGAGTGTTGCTCGAATATATCCGCCATGGCCGACGTGCGGGAAGTGGCATTCAGCCGGTGGAATTTCTCGTCGATGTCCTGCCAGACCGCTCTCTGGTTCGAGTATCTGGTCCCCGTGGACTGCAGCGATGCAGAAACCTGCGCCATCTTCCTAGCCCGACCTTCGGCATATTGAGCACGCGGTGCCGCAGAGAAATCCACGGAACGGCGTGCCCAGCGGCCGCGCTCCACACAGGAAACCGGAATTGTGACGGCTTTCTTAGCCGAAATGAGAATACTCAAATTCAGCGTGCGGTTTTGCTTGGCGCCGATCAGTTCTTCGCCCTCCATCAAAAAAACCGGGTGGTCGCTGTCGTTGATGAATTTCAGGTCCGGAACACTGCCGCCTTCGGACACCTCGGCAACCTTGGCAGACTTGTTGGTCAGAGCTTCGTCCAAGGTTATGTAGTCGGGCGCGATGCCCTTGCCGAATACAGGAAAGATCGTGAGATTTCGAAATGTCTTGGGTTTGCCAAGCCTGGTACTGGAAATAGTATCGGTAATCAGTTGCATAATGCCTCCTCTGGGTGGTGGCATTCGGTTGACCCGTAGTGGGCTGAGCCAGCCATCCAAGAATTTGTCAGCCCTGGTTTCTAATAATGCCCTTTCATGCTGCTTGCAGAACTTCCAGCAGCCGCACCATTGCCAGCGTGTCCTGCCTGCAGTAAGCCAGGAGGGCCTCTTTAAGCCGCCTTCTCTCTTCGGTTCCCGCCTCAGCATGAACCATCTTTTCCCAGGCAAGGCCGGCGTCGTTGCCTTCGGCCACTTCCATCCCGTCGTAGGACATGTCGGGCACAAGGGCAGGCAAGACGCTCTTCAATGAAAGCGGCTGGTGGACGACTTTACCTCGATTAGCCGCCATTTGTTCCGGTGCAGTCTTTCCAGGATGTCAACTCTGGCCAGAATGTTGTCGTGTGTGAAAGTCGCCTCGAAGATGGCGGGATGTTGCCTGTCCGCTACCGCCTGCTCGGTTTGCCGGAGGGCCTTGTCCATCTCCTCGCGCCCCGCCTCGATGAGCGCTCCGCCGGGAAACATCCTCTGGGCCCATCGGCCCACCTCGTGACCCTGCTCGAAGACCGCCATGGATTGTTCGTCAGGCTCCGCTGCCAGTTCCGGCTGATGAACCTCCAGGTACAGGCGCTTGAGGCACTGCCAGCCGGCGATGAATCTTGATTTTGAGAGCCCCATGGATCCTCCGGTTTAGCAAGACCACGACTGCCTACCAGACCGCAACTGTACGCGGGGGCCGCCTGCCAAGAGCATACACCCAAACTGTGTCAGGGATGGTCACCGCGATGGCTGGTGATGGATACCTGGGCATCTCTAAAAGCGAGTTATCAGCAGGGGGCCGCAATACTCAACCAAAGATCAAAACGGGGCCACACACTTCCGTTTCCGTTACTCGCTCAGGGCACACGCCGGAGCTTTCAGCGGGCCTGCGTCATTCGAGTGGAGCCGCGGCTTCCGTTCGCCGCTCCTGGCAGTCCTGGGGAATTTGCCGCAACCGGATTCCGTGAAACGCGTTGCTGTTGACCCATCGCATGTTGTCGCAACCTGTCTGAAGCCGACGGATGACCCGTCCTTTGGAGGCACCATTTTGCGGGTTTGGGAAGTCGGCGGGAAGTCTGGGCCAGTGGCTCTTAGCGTTCGAGGTTTTCGGAGAGCAATTCAAACCGACCTACTGGAACGAAACCTCAGGGACCTCCGCATGGAGGATGGGGAGTTCAAACTCGATGTGCCTGGCTATGGGTTTGCCGCCGTCCGGCTGCTGGATTAACATCTGAGGCCAGGCCAGCGTGGACCTGGCACGAATGCGCCTTCGCTAAGAGCGGGATCTGAGCAATCGGTAGGACCTCGCTTGGCCATTCGCTGTGCCTCGCTTCACTCCAAACAACGCCACTCCCAAGCAGCCCGAATCGCCCCTTAGCCAAAGAGTCCACGGGATGAGTCCCCAGCCGCGAGCTATATTCCGAAATGGGTCCTCGCACAGTTGTGAACAGGGTACTCGGTACTTTGGTGCTTTTGACGCTTTGAGATGGGGCAGCGAAACTAGCAGTGTGAACAATCCCCCCCAGAGGATGGGGGATCGAACAATAGAGTGCCCACCGTGCTGACCGCCTAAGGGGTGGTGCTCGGGGGCAGCTCAGCAGGATGGCAGAGGATCGGCCGTATCCGGTTGTGCCGCATATGCGAAGGCAGTCACGACTCTAACTTGGCGGGAAGAAACAATGATTCGGATCGGGGTCATCGGCTACGGCTACTGGGGTCCAAATATAGTCAGAAACCTGCACTCCCTCGATTCGACCCGGGTTGCTGCCGTTTGCGACAGTGACCCAAAAGGTCAAAGCCGGGCAAAACAAGCATATCCGGATGTGCAGGTTACCTCCGACGCATCTGAAATCTTGCATTCACCATCCGTTGATGCAGTGGCCATCGTCACTCCCGTCTGGACGCATTTCGAGCTGGCAATGGCTGCCCTGGAAAACGGCAAGCACGTTTTCCTTGAAAAGCCCCTTACTTCGAATGCGATCCAGGCTGAGAGGCTGATCGAATTGGCAGAGAAGAGAAACCTCAAGATTATGGTGGACCACACGTTTCTGTTTACCGGAGCGGTGAAGAAGATCCGCCAACTGATCGATCAAGGTGAACTGGGCAACATCTACTATTTCGACTCCACGAGGGTCCAACTGGGCCTTTTCCAACACGACCTTGACGTGATTTGGGATCTCGCGCCTCATGATTTGTCCATAATGGACCACCTCATCCGAAAGGAACCCGAGGCTGTCGTCGCGACCGGCCAGGCTCACTTGAACGTCCATGCCGACGTGGCATTTATCACTGTGTATTTCCCGTCCAACACTATTGCTCACATCAACGTTAACTGGTTATCTCCCGTGAAGATCCGAACCACGCTGGTCGGGGGAGAGAAAAAGATGCTGGTGTGGAACGACTTGGAAGCCGTCGAGAAAATTAAGGTCTACGACAGGGGCGTGCAAATGGCCAGCAGGGAAGGAGTCTATGAATTGCTTGTCAGCTACCGCTCGGGAGACATGTGGGCGCCCAAGATCGAGCAGACAGAAGCACTGAAGGTCGAACTGGAGTACTTCTTGGAGTGTATCGAAACCAACCAAACGCCCCTTAACGACGGTTTGGCTGGATTGCGTGTTGTCAAATTGCTGGAAGCGGCAACAGAATCACTAAAGCTGAGAGGGGCGTCCGTTTCGGTATGAACATCTACCACCTCCTCAGCAGTCACGATTGTCTTGCCACAAGCGGGGCACTTTAGCTCTTCCTCTTCGCCCACTTCGATGATCGCGGGACCGCTCGTTTGAATCGTTGAGGTAATACGAGATCAGAAGACCGGTGTCCGCGTAGAGGATCATGCGGGCTTAGTAGCTCTCCTCGTCCCGCGCCAGCAGAACTAAATTGGGCAGAATTTTGTCGCCACAAATTCGACGCCGCCGAGCGGCAGCGTCGGGCCAGCGAATCGGGCGTCCCCGTCTAGCCGCCGGCCCCACTTCCGGCGCCGTTTCCAGTTCGTGAACGCCTTCAAAGAATTTCCGGCGCTCCCGAGGCGGCAAGGCCTTCACGTACTCCAATACTTCATTCGCGCCCATCATCGAAAAATATCACGCACGGGGCGCGCAGCGCAAGTTCGGCGGGCTGCCGCAGGGCGAGCACAGCTCTACGATTCACCGTCTCGCCAAAACGCAGAGTTGCACTCTGCGCCAGCCAGCCTTTTTTCTTCGCGGCACAAAGGGGCGCTACAGTTCTGCTCCCGGACTTGCCTTTCATCCCTCCCAGGTGTATACCTTCGTCATGTTTATCCTGTGGTAGCCACCTGGCGGGCGGCCGGGTCGCGATCACCCAACGGCCCCACCACCCGCCTCTTGCCCCGTGAAGGAGGAAGCAGTGAAGTATAACCTGCTCGAAGAAAAGTGGATTCCCGTTCTATACAAGGACGGGATCAGCACACGTGTGAATGTCATTGAGGCGTTTACGGAAGCCGGCCGCATCCGCGAAATCGCGGCCAGCAACCCTATGGACCGCTTGGCCATCCTGCGTTTCCTGCTCGCGCTTCTCTATTGGTGCAAGGGGAATCCTCCAGACGAAACCGACTCGATCTCTTCGTTTCCCTCGGATTGGTTCAAGAGGCTCGATGACAATAAGGACTGTTTCAACCTGCTGGGCGATGGGAGGCGTTTTTACCAACAGAAGCCTAAGCGTCTTGAGAAGAAACTCTCGGCCGACTATCTCATGCAGGAGGTGCCCACCGGCACAAACTTCTGGCACTTCCGGCATGGGACAGATTTGAGAGACGGCTTATGTCCGGCGTGCTGTGCAATGGGCCTGTTGCGCCTGCCGCTCTTTGCTACCTCGGCCGGGCGCGGCAAGCCCCCGGGCGTCAATCAAAAACCGCCGACCTACATCGTGCCGATGGGCGACTCGCTTTCCGAAACCCTGCGTCTCTCGTGGCGGAAAAGACCGGAGCCGAACCTGGGCACGCCCACATGGGAAAAGCCGGACATAACCCTCCCTCAACACGGCAATGTTCCCCTATTAACGGGATTAACGTGGGTGCCGCGCCGCGTGTGGTTGGACGCTCCCGAGGAACCCCAGTCCAACTGCATCGCCTGCGGGCGCAGAGAGGCTCTGATCCGTCGATGTGTCTTTGCGGGTATCGGCAGCACAAGAACAGACGAAGGGAGTCCGGCACGAGTGTGGAACGACCCGCACACCATCAGGGAAGGCGACGAGATTGTGAAGCCTTTCAGCGCGCTTGGCCCGGCCGATGCTGCGGCTGGGAAGTGGACGAAAGTCGTGGCTGGAATCCTGTGCGGGGAAAAGCCGAAGGAAAAACAAAGGTTGTGGGTCGTCAGCTTTGCGACAGTGCAGAATGACAAATACCTGGAAGCAACCGAGTGGGAGATTCCGTTCCTGACCGCGCTTGACGACATGAAGGTTCAGGAGAGTATAGAAAGCATCGGGGCGTGGCAGAGGGAAGGCTGGAAGCTCCCTGGCAAAACCAAACCGCGAGAGATTTCCCAAACAAGGGGACACCTTGAAATTCTCTCCGCCGTCGCCGCGGTTCGTCCCCAAGCCGAAAGAACGGTTTCCGGAAGAATTGACCAATTGATCGCCCAAGGCGGCGACGCATGGCAAGAAGCCGCCCAGGAGTATCGTCCGCTGATGGCCGCAGTCGCCAAATCGCTTTCACCCGGTTACACAAGCGCGTCTCTCCGAAGTCGGCAAGAAATTGCCGCAGTAAAGCCGGACATGCGGCCGAAGAAAAACCACAAAAACGAAGGGAGGGACAAGTGACTGCAACGGAGCAGTACGTCGAAGTTCTGAGTCGGCTGAAACCCGGTGAGCTCGGGCTCTTGCGCAACCATGCCGGACAAGGGCTCGACGAATCGGTGGAGGGCTTTGACCTTTTCGCAGGACTCTGGTGGCCACTGCGGGCGCAAACCCAGCGGGCGCCTCGCCGTGAGGTGGCGTGGCTTGTCGCCAAACTCTACGCCTTCCGGCCCCTCGAGCATTCACCCGGGGAGACGCTCGCTCGCCAACTCGCGCGCTCCCGGCCCGGCGACAAAACAGAGCGAAAGCGTTTCGAGCAACGCTTCGATAGGATGCTGACGCTGCCGCTTGCTGAAATCGAACCCGCCCTACAATGGGCAATCGACCTCATCGCTGCCAAGCACCCCAAACTCGACTGGGTACGGCTGACGAACGATCTTTCCATCTGGGAACGCGAATCCACCCGGCTCAAATGGGCCACGGAATTCTTGAGCTGTTCAATAGGAGGAGAATCATGTTGATCCAGATTCACGCCATTCAAAATCACAGCCCGGCCAACCTGAACCGGGATGACCTGGGCGCGCCCAAGACTTGCTTTTTTGGCGGAGTCTTGCGCTCCCGTATTTCCAGCCAGTGTCTCAAGCGCAGCATCCGCATGAGTGAGGAGTTCAGCCAATTGCGCGGCGGAGTGCGCACCCGCCAGTTAGCGAAAGAGATTGCCGAAAAGGTGACGGGCAAAGACGTCAGGAAGCGCGCCGAGAACATTCTCAAGGCCTGCGGCCTGGAGCCTAAAAAGGCAAAAAAGCAGGAAGGAGAGGGTGAACAAGAAAGTGCCGAGAGGAGCAAGATGTTGGTTTACACCACGCAAGGGGCGATTGTACGGATGGCCGAACTCCTCCAGAAGGAAGACGGAAAAACGGACGAGGCCTTAGCAGCGGAGTTCGGGAAGCTGATCAGTGAATCCGTCGCCGTGCCGGACATGGCCCTGTGCGGCAGGATGCTTGAAACGGGAGTACTCGAAAACACCACTGTCGAGGCATCGCTTCAGGTGGCCCATGCGATTTCCACCCATGAGGCCCGCCCGGAGGTGGACTACTATGTGGCCGCTGATGATGTCCCCGGCGAGGACGCGGGCGCAGCTTACGTGGATGAAGCCATGTTTGGCTCAGCATGTTTTTACAAGTATTTCTCCATTCATTGGGAAACGCTGGTCAGGAACCTCGAGCCCTTCGGCGCGGATCACGAAAAGTTGGCGGCCCATACCGTCGGCGAGTTCATTCGCGCAGCGGCGTTGGTCAACCCCACGGGAAAACAAAACAGTTTTGCCGCGCACAATCCTCCTGACGGAATGTTGGTGGAAGTCAGAAACACTCCAATCAGCTACGCCAACGCCTTCGCCAAACCGGCGGCTCCTCAGGGCGAACGGGACATCATCTCGCAGAGCGTGGCGGAGCTTGCCCATTATGTGAACGACATGGATACGGGATACGGCAAGCCCACGAAGCGGTTCTGGTTCTCTCCCAATCTCCGCTATCCGTTGACGGCTACCACCACGGAAAGCGAAAACGGAAAACAGAAACAGCGTGAGGTCCCGCTTGCCGACAAAGATGTCAAGTCTCTTGACGAACTGATAGCGGCCGTACTCAACCAAATCGGCCACGACTGGCAGGAGGTCGAGAAAGTGGTCCTGAATCCGGAGGTGCCCCGTGAGCCCAAACACGCTGTTCATTCGGCTTGAAGGGCCTCTTCAGGCTTGGGGCGATCAGCAATCGAAGTTTGTCATCCGGCGGACGGCTGAGGCCCCGACCAAATCGGGCGTAATCGGCATGCTGTGCGCGGCCTTGGGCGCCTCCCGGTCAGAGGCCGCTGAGGAGTGGCTTCCAAGGCTAAGCCGGCTGCTCATGGGCGTACGCATCGACGCGCCCGGAGTCCGCTGGTGGGATTATCACACCGTGGGCGCCGGCATGCCGATGCGCACTGCCGAGGGTGGAAGCAAGCCCGGGGCCATGCTCACCCGCCGCGAGTACCTTTGCGATGCGTCGTTCTTGGTTGCACTCCAGGGTGAACCGGGCCTGATCGCTGAAATTGACGCCGCGGTCAAGTCGCCCCGATGGACTCTGTACCTCGGCAGAAAGTGCTGCCCGCCCTCGCGCCCTTTGCTGGAGCATCCGCCAGGGGAATTTTCCGATTTGCTCTCCGCCCTCGAATCGGTACCTTGGCGCAAACGGCTGGAGGGAGACCCACAGCCCCAAACGCTGGAATGTCTGCTCGACTGGCACCCAACCGCAGACCAGCCGGACGCTCCCGATGATTCGCTCGTTTGGTACGACGTGCCTCGGAGTCTCGACCCGCCCTCGCACGAAGCTCGATTCGTCATTCGCAAGCAATTACGCGTCGGGGCTGAAGGCGGCGTGACCGTTGCACCTCTGCCCGCACAGAGCGCCACGCCGGCGCCTCCCCGCCCAAGGGCGGATTACACCAATACCGAGTACAAAAACCGGCGCAAAGAGCGGCTCGACGATGACCATCACTTATGCGTTTTTTGCAAGTCTCCCGCCACCACCGTGCAGCACATCACCTACCGTCGCGCGGGTGGCGGCGAGTTGAAGGACGATTTGCGCTCCCTCTGCCGCCTCTGCCACGACGCCGTGACCATGCTTGAATACGGCCTGGGCATGGGACTCGACCGCATCAATCCCGAGGACCCGCAATGGCGTGACCGGATTATCGACAAGCGGGACGAGATCGTCAGGTTCCGCTCGGAGGAAACCCGCAGGCGATTGCTCGCCGAGGAGGTGGAATAGGATGTACATTTCCTGTCTCCTAATCAACGTCGGTGACAACCCCGACCGTCCCCGCCCCGGGCGGCTCTGGCTGCGCAACCTTTATCACGTTCATCAGCGCCTCTGCATGGCCTTTCCCTCCCATCCCCAAAAAGATCCCCACTTCCTCGCGCCCTTCAAGCCCGCGGACTTTGACGGGAAGCAAGTCCATGTGGAGCGCGGTGCGGATTCCGGCTTTCTCTTTCGCATCGACCCGCAACTGGGCGGCCGGGCCATGATTGTGGTGCAGTCCGCCACCAAACCCGATTGGGACTATGCCTTTCAAAATGCGGGCCATCTTCTGGTGAATTCCTTCGCCGCTCCCCCTCAGGTAAAAGAACTCGATCCCTGTTTCAGCGCCGGTCAGCAGCTTCGCTTTCGAATCCGCGTCAACCTGAGCAAAAAGATAAAGACCAGCACAGCGGGCATCGATCTTACCAGGCCGCGAGTGGGGACGGATCCCCAGGGCCGACCGAAGGCCCAAAGCAAACGCGTGGCGCTCACCTGGGATAAGGACCAGGACCCGCAGGACGCCATACGGGAGTGGTTCGCTAAAAAGGCCCAGAACGGCGGCTTCAAGCTGGGAGCCTTGCGCGCTCTGCACATCGGCTGGGGCGCTGGAAATGACCCGGACTCCACGCCTGCCGTCCAGGACAGCCGCTCGGGGGACAGGCGCATGAAATTCCGCTCCGCCTTGCTCGAAGGAACGCTCACGGTTGAGGACCCTGCTAAATTTCGTGAAGCCGTCGTTCACGGCATCGGGCCCGGCAAGGCCTTCGGTTTCGGCCTGCTTTCAGTAGCCCCCGAAGCCCGCTCAGCGGGCGGCGACGTGTAGCCCACGGCGCAAGCCAGACCCGTGGTGGTGACATGCGAACTCAAGATCTGCATATTCTACCGAAGTTCAGCGACGGATGGAGTTACCTGTACGTCGAGCGCTGCAAGGTGGATCAGGAAGACCGGGCCATTGCCCTGCACAATGAAGCGGGGAAGACGCCCGTGCCTTGCGCAAATCTGGCCTTGCTCATGCTGGGACCGGGCGTCTCCATCACTCACGCCGCCATTTCCGTGCTGGCGGACCATGGGTGCCTAGTGGCGTGGTGCGGAGAAGAGGGGGTCCGCTTCTACGCCACGGGCATGGGCGAGACGCGCAACGCCGCCAATTTTCTCCATCAGGCGCGCCTGTGGGCGCACGAGGGTTTTCGCATGCAGGTGGTGCGCCGCCTCTATCAGTTGCGTTTTGCCGAGAAGTTCGACCCCGCCTTGACCCTGCAACAGATACGTGGCATGGAGGGCGTACGGGTTCGAGACGCCTACGCGAAGGCCGCCAAGGAGGCCGGCATCGCCTGGGAAGGCCGAAACTATCAGCGCCAGGAGTGGAGCCAGGCGGACCCCGCTAACCGGGCCTTGTCCGCCGCCAATTCCTGCCTTTACGGTATCTGCCATGCGGCCGTCGTCTCGGCTGGGTTTTCCCCCGCCCTCGGGTTTATCCATACGGGCAAGATGCTCTCCTTTGTGTACGATGTGGCCGACTTGTACAAAACTGAAATCACCGTTCCGATGGCCTTTCGCGCCGCCGCCGAAGCGCAAGATCAACTCGAGCGGCGGGTGCGCATCACCTGCCGCGACAGGTTTGTATCCACACGGCTTTTGGAAAGGATCATCCCGGATATCCAATCTGCCCTGATGCTGTCAAAAGCGGCGGCGCCCGACTCTGAATTTGACCTTGATGCCGCCGCCCCCGGCTCCCTCTGGGACGATTTGCAGGGCGCCGTGGAAGGCGGCCACTTGCACGCCGTAGAAGAGGAAGAAACGGAGCCCAACCATGGTGGTTCTGATTCTTGAGCGCGTCCCGCCAGCATTGCGAGGCGAGCTCACTCGGTGGTTTCTCGAACCTCAGGCAGGGGTGTTTGTGGGACGCGTCTCCGCTCTGGTTCGCGATCGGTTATGGGAAAAGGCTTGCGCCCAAGCCAAAGGAGGCGGATGCCTGATTCTCCACTCAAGCGATAATGAGCAGGGATTCCGTGTCCGAACATGGGGCAGAACAGCGCGCTGCATCGATGACTTCGAGGGCCTTTTTCTCGTGCGTATGCCGCAGAATCAATAGCTTGGGAAGTGTTGTCCCCACGCGCGTGGGGGTGAACCGGATGAGTTTCCAGGGCCGCTCATTGCAGACGAGTTGTCCCCACGCGCGTGGGGGTGAACCGTGGGATGCGTCCTGGCTCGAGGTGGGTGGCCCGTTGTCCCCACGCGCGTGGGGGTGAACCGGCTCAAGGCGCTTGCCGCCGAGGGCAAGACCGGTTGTCCCCACGCGCGTGGGGGTGAACCGGTGGGATACACATCGGCCGGGCTGATCGCGATGTTGTCCCCACGCGCGTGGGGGTGAACCGCCCTGCTGAAACGACACGATCTGGCCTACCAGGTTGTCCCCACGCGCGTGGGGGTGAACCGGAGGACCCCTACATTCAGGAGCAGATCAAGATGTTGTCCCCACGCGCGTGGGGGTGAACCGACGGCAGCCGACATTGCATTTCTCTATCACGGGTTGTCCCCACGCGCGTGGGGGTGAACCGTTTCTTGATCCAGTCGATCACGGAAGAAGTCCGTTGTCCCCACGCGCGTGGGGGTGAACCGTCTATTGCCCGACACGCGCGCCTTGCCGCGGAGTTGTCCCCACGCGCGTGGGGGTGAACCGCGTTTGCCCGGTAGCGGCGAATGCCGAGCCCAGTTGTCCCCACGCGCGTGGGGGTGAACCGGCGACCCGATCTTTACCAAGTCCGCCGACAGCGTTGTCCCCACGCGCGTGGGGGTGAACCGTGATCGAGACGCTCACCGAAAGCGCCATCATCGTTGTCCCCACGCGCGTGGGGGTGAACCGTTTGGGAGTGGGCGAAAATTGACCTGTACCGCGTTGTCCCCACGCGCGTGGGGGTGAACCGCAAGGGTTTTATACCTCCATGCGGCAATGGGGGTTGTCCCCACGCGCGTGGGGGTGAACCGGTGTACAAATCCTGCTTCTTGATGTCGAGCGAGTTGTCCCCACGCGCGTGGGGGTGAACCGCTGCCGCCCATCACGCCGCGCTCGAGAAGGTCGTTGTCCCCACGCGCGTGGGGGTGAACCGATTTCGACATAGACCAGGGCGGCGCCTCCGCAGTTGTCCCCACGCGCGTGGGGGTGAACCGTTGTGGCTCGGAGTTCCGGAGCCGGCCTCGGGGTTGTCCCCACGCGCGTGGGGGTGAACCGCTGAGCTGCGCAAGCGCGGTGCGCGTGAACGTGTTGTCCCCACGCGCGTGGGGGTGAACCGTGGGCCGCGAGAAATTGCAGCATATAGCGGTCGTTGTCCCCACGCGCGTGGGGGTGAACCGGTCTCGGCAAGGTGCAAATGGACGCGGCGGTTGTTGTCCCCACGCGCGTGGGGGCGAACCGCAGGCTGGCGGAGAGCGCCGCTCTGTGTTTCAGCAGTGCACTGCTCCCTCATGCCAGTGTCCAGACGCCATGTCGCACCCGGCCAGTTGGAGTTTACCGCCTCTAGTGTAGTGCGCCATAAATGTCCTTACTTTCCCCCGCCCCCGTGACCCGACCCCTGACGCCTGGTACCTGCCTTTTTGTCCCCTGCACTTTTCTCTTGACAAACGGGACGACATAGGCTACAGTTGTTCCGTGGGGTTGGGCAGGGGGTTGAGCCCTGCCGGATAGGTTATGCGTCCTCTTTTGTTTTCGCGTTCCTGCCTGTGGTTTCTGCCTCCAAGTGCAGTCAAGAAGTCGAGGAGTCAAAGAGTCGAGGAGTTGGGAAGCCAACCGCCGACCCCATCTTTCGGGTCGCAGCTTGGGGAGACGGCGGGCCGTTCCTGGACTTTCCGACTCGCCAATTTCTCTACCCGGGAACCTGGCAAGCGAGCGGGGAGGCACGACTCCGAAAAAACACAAAATAATACGAACGAAGCCAGTATGTTATTGAAAACACAAGGAGCGTTTGGAAAACAGACTCAAAACGAACTGAAAAACGAACCCAATTTAGGGCATTGATATACTTGACTGACAGTGTACCGAAAGGTCTTTCCAATAACCTGCGATTCTATCGGCAAGTTTAGCGACTTCCGCCCTCTTAAATGGGGTTAATATTATGGATTTGTTTGAGGGTTCTCCAAAACAAGAATCTCAGCATCGAGTTTTTTCCCTAGTGCTTGAATTTCTTCAAGTGTTCGAACGTCGTCAAGCTCTTTTAGAAGAACTTGTATCCTTGATAAACGAGTCTGTTCTAAAGGCTGACGTTCCCACAGAGCCGCAAACGCTGCCCGTGAGAACTCCAGTATGTTCTCCTGCCGAGTAATCACCGTCTTCATACACCGGCAAACGAATAGCAGGGTGTTTTCCGTTTTATCCCCCATAGGATTCCTCTATCCATTTTTTGAAAGTACTTAATTTTATAAAAAATCAGGAAGCGAATTCCTTGCATATCTTGTAGAAAGCATAGGGCGACGTTAACACGGCCGCAAAAATTCCGCCTGCGGGGCCGAGCATGAGGCTTACGACTATGGCCAGGAAGACCGTGAGAAACAGCGTCCCGCCAAGCGCCATGAGGAACTGGGTCGGGGTGATATGCTTATACCACTCCTTTTTTCTTTTTTGCTGCTCCTGCTCCCACCTCTTCATCTCCGCTTGTTCCTTCGCTCTTCTTTCGTCTTGCTTCCTTCCCCATGCATCCTCCGCCCGGTCGATCTCTTCCCATTCTGCGCTTCCTTCTTTCGGGCCACAGATTCTTGCTTCTATGCCGTCAACAAATCGCCGTTCTTCTTCGGAAAGGACCTTGCTGCTGTCGCAGAATTCGTGGTAGTACCGGCTGCCGGAGTTTGGGGATTCCCTGCACAGGTCCAGCACGTAGCCGCTTATCCAATCAGCACGTGCAAAGAAGAGTTCTTTCAATGGCAAGGTCTTGGGGTCGGGCAGGTCGGGCAATTGCTTTCTTTTTTCCATCTGCTTTATGCTAACCACGCTGTGGCCCGTCCTTCTCAGCCATTCCCGCTTTAGGCATCCGGGGCGGTCCTCCAGGGAATTCGGATACATCTCGTCATATGTGAATTCTTCGTCCGTTTGCCCTTTGTCGGTCTCGCTGCCTTTGCTCACTTTCACCTCCGGAATGCTCTCCTGTGGGGCGGATTCTAGCACAAATTTCGCCGCCACAGGTGGTATTTAGTCTATGTGAGGATGTATGGCCTAGTCTTGTTTCTGATGTCGGCGCTGGCCGGTTCGGTTGTCCGGGGCAGCGAGTCAATTCCTATTTCGGCGCTGACTGGGACAACAAACTGCTTGGCTTATTCAACGGTTAAAGACAGAATAGGGGGTGCGCTGTGATTGAATTGCGTCAACATACTCGCCGATGGCTGGGGGAGAATGTGCATATTGTGTACCTTGATGACTCTAAACAAGAAGAAACCAAGCAGCGTTTCCAATTGATAGGTGCTGTCATTGTCAACGATGCAGTGTTTAATAAGTTGGAGCAGCATCTAGCTTACTACCTTTATGAATTGGTGGAGCCGGATGTAGGAGAAAAAATCGAAGAATTCCATTCATCTGACATTCTTGCAGGCAGGAAGCCGTTTGAGAAGGTCACGAGGGAGCGGGCAATGCAAATACTCTCGACCGCCATTGCGGCTGTGGATGAATTCCACATCCCGGTGATTTATGGGGCGGTGGATTTGGCAAAGCTATGTGCCACTGATTATGCCACTGCCAGTCCAGTTGACATGGCCTTTCGGCGCTGCGTAAGACTGGTCGAAGAGTGGTTTCAAGAGATTTCTCCCGAGGACTTGGGATTGCTGATTTGCGATGACGGTGATAAGTCCGTGAAGTCTGCCATGCAGAAGGCTTTCCATTTGTTCCGTAAACGGGATATAGGTAGCCCCCCGGTCAGGGGAATATTAGAGCATCTGCACGATGATATGTACTTCGGGGATTCCAAGTATTCTAGGGGCATTCAATTGGCCGATATTTGCACCTTTCTGATAGGAAGACATCTGGCCGGGTATTCTGACACCGAGGACCTTTATCAACAATTAAGCGCAAACATTGTAAAATACTCATGTGAACCATCATAAGGGTCAATTGAACCGTGGGTTTTGGCATACTTCAAGAAACACCCGATGTTGATACGTGAATGAGGGGAAACAGGGGAAATTGGTAGGTCAGTTCAAGCCACTTGTCACTGAACTTCTAGATGAATAATGGGGGCGTGATGAAGCGTCAAATGGAGATGGTCGAAGGTCCCGAGGCATGGAAAAGGTTCGAGGTCACGATGAAAAATGTCTTGGCGGTTCCCCATTCCGAGGTCCAGAAACGAATCGAGGAACGCCGCAAGGAAGCCGCAAGCAACCCGAATCGGCGGGGGCCGAAACGGACAGGCAAGCCGTCTGCATCCCCCAGCGCCTAGCCTGCCGCCTCTGCCGTCTTTCCGGTCAACTCCCTGTAGGTCAGACGCCTTCCCACGGCCTGCCTCATTGCAGCCGTGAACCTGCCGCTATCGTCCGTCTCCTTGCGGTTGTTGTAGCGGAACGCCTGCTCGTCAAGATAGCGAAACAGGTGGAAGGGCTCAACGCTAACGTAGGTTCCCCTTATCCCACGTTTCAACAATGACCAGAAGTTCTCCAGACCGTTGGTATGGACATTCCCCTGGACATAAGCTTCGGCGTGGTCAATGACTTGGTGCGCAAACTCATTTAGTCCTTCGTAGGACTTCAGGGCGTCGGTATAGACGCTCGACCCAACCTCAACGTTCTCCCTCACTAGCTGCTGCAATGCCTTCTTGCGGCGGTTCTCCATTACGGTCGCCCGGACCTTCCCCCCACGCTGTAGGAGAGCCGCCACGATGGCCTTGCCCGAAGGACCTGTCCCTGTGATTGCCTCGGCTCGCCTATCCTTGTGCATGTTGCGGGACAGGCCGCCGATGAAGGTTTCGTCAACCTCGACCTCGCCGCCCAGCTTCCCGCCCGCCATGCCGTCCTGCATGGCGAGCCTCGCCCGCTGGAGCATGAACCATGCCGTCTTTTGCGTTACCCCGATGGCACGGTGGACTTCCCACGAGGAAACGCCGTTCTTGCAGTTGGCCAGCATCCACACCACCGGGAGCCACTTGTCCAGGCCGATGGGCGAGTCCTCGAAGATGGTCCCGACCTTCAGGGAGAACTTCTGGCAGGGATGCTTCTGGAAACACTTGAAAACACGGGCGTTAGGCAGATACTTGACATCGGTTGAGCCGCACTGGGGGCAGGTTATCCTGCCGTCCGGCCAGCGGAGATTGGCCATGAAGGCGTGGCAGTTGTCGGGGTTGGAGAAGAAAACAATAGCTTCCTGGAGGGTAGTTGGTATGGTTATTGTATCCACACTTATAATATACCTAAAAGATATGGATTTCTACGAAAAAAGTGGGGTTTTCCACAGGTTTTTTGAGTCGGGCGGGAGTATAATCCGGGCGCAGAAAGTACGCCTACACATGAAGGAGGACACAGACAATGGACAATGCAACGAGCAAAATCCTAATTCAGCTTGCCAGTCTGACAGCCGGGTTAGCTCGTGAAATTAAACATTATCGCAAGCACTTTGGGGACATTGCCCCTGTTCCTGAAGTTGTTTCTCAAGCTGAGCAATTTCAGCTTCCACTTCGTCAACTCGAAATAGCTGTTGGTCAGGAGGAAAACACGACGGACCAGCAAATTTCCGAAGCGCTACACAAATTTTTAACCACAATAAATAAACTTCTGGAGACATAAAACACCTCTGAAAAAGAAGCTGAAAGTCGGAAAAGCGAGTCAAGCGGACAATCTGCTATGAGACAAGCGAAGCCTGCATATATGATTGCGGTCGGCTGTCTGGCCCTGTCGGTATTGGGATGCGTAGCCTGCGGCCAGCACGAAAAACGGCAAAGGATGCTGGAGGAACAAGCCAAGAAAGTGCAGGCTGGCCAAGCCGGGCAAGCCGAGAAGACCGGACAGGCCGAGGAAACGATGGAGGCGACAGCAAAGGAATCGGGAGATGAAATCAATGCTGATGTTGGATACATAAGCCTAGCCTCAGATTCCCTCATTCAATTCAACGAGTACAAAATCCAGAATCCCAGGATATTCATCAATCGCAATACCGGCCTATTAACCATCATTTTCGACTGCGAGTTCAATGGAGGCCGCTCGTCCTTGACCAGGATGCTGGTGCGCCTCTTTGACGCAAACGGGGAGTACATCACCCATTTCGTCACGAAGGAATGGTTTATGGCCCCCAATTGCCTATGGTTTGACTACAGGCCAAACGGCTGCCAGTGGGAGGCTCAGGTGAACTCGTTCACGCTCATTCCACTCAAACAGCATTCCAATGTTTTGCAATATAGGATTAACCTGCGTGATGCGGCATATGTCCAAAATGCGGAGTTTGGACGGTACACTGGGCCTGCAAACTGATTTCGGGGAGGATTTCGTGGATGACAAGCCAGAGGATGTGCCTTGCTTTTCCGGCGGCCATGTGTATCATTGGGCTGGAATTGACTCCGCGATTCTTAGTTTGGACGTTCTGTTGCAGGTAAGTTTAGCCCATGGAGCTGTGTAGTGGGACTCGGGGCATTTCTTCTGTTCATGACCGCTTGTTATATCATTTCTCGGTTCGAGGATGGGCTAGAGTTAGACGTAGAGTTCAAAGGCATCGGGAGAATTCTATGTATAATCGGTTCAATCATTTCCGGGTTTACCCTGTTTCTGAGCCTTCTCTTCTTCTTGAAAAACGGCGATTCGGGATCATTTACGTGGGCTTTTATATCCGGTGTCGTTCTCGCCTTTTTCGTTTTGGGTGCTAAGCGAAATGGGGCATCTCGTTAATCCGAAGCCGGGAGCTACTCGGTTTGTTTCCTTATGTCAGTCAAGTATATCAATGCCCAATTTAGGGTGTCTATGGCGGGAACCGAATTCAGAAGTTGCGAGGCTCGACGGGAAGAAACCCCTCACCTGGCTCGCTACTCTCGCGACCCTCCTCGGGGAAGAGGGTGCTGAAGAGGTTTGGTCGGCTACCCCGAAGCAAGCAATGCGAGAAAATACAAAAATCGGGGGAACAAAGCGAGAATGTCTATGAAAACAAAGGACAAGTACAAAAAGTCGCTGAGTCGTACAGTGCCAGGCCAAACGCCGACGACCGTCCACCGGCTGCGGGCTGGCAGGCCCGCCCAAGCCGGTGACTCATTTCACTTCCGACAAAATCTTCTGGTTCGGCTGGTCCCGCGATCGACGCTTGGCCCTCTACCGTGGCACGGACCCGACTGACGCGGTGTTGATTGAGGATTTCCGCTGATGCGCAAGACCATTTCGCCCTAACGAATACTGGAGAAGGTGGGCCGCGCTGGCATGGGCGTGGTCTAGCGGGCCGAGCAATTTCGTGCTTGCAGAGGGCGAAACCAGCCCCTGCAGAGCCCAAGCGCGGATTCTGCCCGATAGACGCCCTGCTCGTCCCGTACCATTTCATCCGGCTGATCATGGACTAGCGGATAAGGAGACCGCTAGCCATGATGAGCAAACGCCCTAAAAAGAAGCGGGCCCGTCCAAAACGAATCCTTCGCCTTCCCGATTTGGACCACGCCAAGGTAGCCGTCCTGAATACTCTGGGCTCGCCCGATTCTCAACGCTCCTACCGGTTCGCAATCGACGATTTCATCGCGTGGTATTGTTCCGAGCCCAGACTGGCTTTAAACAAGACCGTCGTCCTGCGCTACAAACTGCAATTGGAAGCCCGTCACTTGGCGTCGTCCACAATCAACCTGCGACTGGCCGCCGTAAGAAGACTGGCCTATGAGGCCGCCGATACCGGCCTGCTGAGCCCGGAGTTGGCGGCGGGAATTCGCCGCGTGAAGGGAGCAAAGAAACTCGGGGTGCGGCTGGGCAATTGGCTCAGTTCCGATGAGGCCAAAGCGCTGCTAGACTCCGGCGACCTCCAAACGGTCCGTGGCAAACGCAGCCGAGGCATCCTCGCGGTCTGCCTCGGGTGCGGCCTTCGCCGATCGGAGTTGGCGCATCTTACCGTCGAGCACCTGCAAAGAAGGGAGGATTACTGGGCCATTGTCGACCTAATAGGAAAGGGAGGGCATATTCGCACAGTGCCCGTGCCGAATTCGGTCAAATCTGCTCTGGACTTATGGATGGAGGCTGCCAATATATCCAGTGGGCGAGTCTTTCGCGTCCAAAACTTGTATTGACATGAGCACTTGAATCCCAGAGTGATTTCCATCTGGGCTAGATCCGGCCAGAACGGGCACCATTTCGACACATTTCGCGAAGGCGTTATCTTGTGGCCTCTCACCGCCAAACGTAACGAAGTGCACTCGTGAATGGCAAAAGCGGGCAGGAACCATAAGCCACCCATCAAGCGGCTACCTTTGCGGCGATCCTCCTGCTGGAGATAGCTCGACACTTCATGGACCCCTTTCGAACGCGAGCGGCCCCGTGCCCGGTTCGGTGACTGGATGTCCACACAAGGTGAGCCGGTTCCGCAGGTCGGCAACAATGTGCAGTCAGTGAAGGGTGATTTCGCGCGGGCCGCAACCTCATTTACGTCGCTGCTGCGAAGACGGGGCTAAAGCGCGGTCCTTAGTCAAATTGCTTCTTTGTGGGGAAGTACTTAAATTATAGCGAGTTATAGGAAATTGTAGAACAAAAGCAGCCAATTCGATAGAGGGTGATTTCGCTCAGAGGGCGATCTCGCGCAGTTGTCGCCGAAAGTGGTCGGCACTTGATCCTATACACAGTGCCGCTTCGAAGGTCCCATGCTTGTCTGCGCTTGATGCAAAATGCAGCACGCTCCCAAGAATGCCAAGTACAACATGTCCGTTTTTAGGATCGCAGGAGAGCAAGAATCTGCACTCGGGCTATAACATCCCGGAAGTGCGGTTATGGCCGATCTCGTGCCAGTGAAGTAATGTTTGAAGTTACGTGTAAACGCACCTCCCACACTCTCGGCTGGTTGGGGTTCTTCAGAGAGATGCCTGCTTGCGACAACAATTCCTTGCCCACTCGATGCTGTAACGCCATCTCATGTTGGAATGGGATTCGGGCTGAAAAGGGTTCCTCGATTCGCAGGGCTTGAGAAAGTGGGAAAGGGCGGCGCGGTGACAGGCAAAGCACCCGCCTGAGAGAACTAGAGGATAGTCATAGACGGTCGAAGGAGTTCCGCCATGGGCACACTTCAGGTCCCTCCGATTCCGGACAAACCTAATGTCCTTTTTCCTGAAATTGCGAGCGCTGAAGACAAGTTCCGCGCTTGCCTTCAATGCGGCGTTTGCAGCGCTTCTTGCCCCATGGGAAAAGCCATGGACTTTCCACCCCGCAAGGCGGTGAAGATGCTGATGGAGGGAAGGTTTAACGAGGTAGTGGAAAGCAACACTCCATGGCTTTGCGTTTCTTGTCACACCTGTGCAACACGCTGTCCCAGCCAGTTGCAGGTTTCCGACCGCCTTTTCCCCGCTCTGCGCGCCGCGGTAATGGCTGGAGGGAAGCCGCTGCCCTCGGACCTGCAAAAAGCTTTGCAGAACACTTACCTCTACGGGAACCCCATGGGTGAGTCTCCGCGCAAGCGCGCCGACTGGGCGAAAACCGCGGGCGTGCGGGTCCCACTCATTTCACAACTGCGTCGGCCGGTGGATGTGCTCTGGATCGTGGAGTGTTCCCCCTCGTTCGAGCCGCGAAACCAGGAGGTCACGCGAAAGCTAGCGCGCATCCTCAACGCCCTGGGCGTGGACTTCGCCATTTTGGGCCACGAAGAGCGCTGCATCGGCGATTGCGAATGGCTGGCGGGTGAGCACGGTCTCTTCGAGATGCACATCGAACGAAACATCGATATCTTCAATAAGTACCGTTTCAAAGAAATTCTCCTCACCGACCCGCATGCTTACCGTGCGTTGCGCAATATCTATCCAAGCATGGGCGGGGTCTTTGAGGTGCAGCACTATACCCAATTCCTTGCGGAGCGACTGGACCAACTCAAACCGCTTCTCAAACAAAAACTGAACGCGACCGTCACGTATCACGACTCGTGCTGCCTGGGCCGGAAAATGTCTGAATACGACGGACCGCGTGCGCTGCTCCAGGCTCTGCCGGGGCTAAAATTGGTGGAAATGATCCAGAACCGGGAATCCAGCCTCTGCTGCGGCGGGGGCTCGGTCACGGTTTACCTCGACCGTTTCATCCAGGAACGGGTAAAGGAACGGTTGGCCGACCAGCGCGTGGAGCAGGCGGCAGCCACCAAGGCTGAGATTCTGGCGGTGGCTTGTCCCTACGAGCCTTCCCGTTTTGAGGATGCCGTGAAGATCACCGGTCACGAGGGGAAACTCATGGTCTGCGACATCATCGAAATGTTGGCCAATTCCATGGGACTCGCCTGAGGGAGGGAAAAACCATGAACATTGCTGTCCTTGCCAAGCAGGTGCCGGACTTGGTGGAGGGTTTGGAAATCGACCCGAACGGCAAGGCCTTGGACGTCAATTACCTCCGCTACATCCTCAGTGAGTCCGACGATCATGCGCTGGAACAAGCGCTCCTGCTCAAAGAGAAAGTGGGCGGGCGCGTCGAAGTTTTTGCCCTCAATCAGGGCGAAGCCAGGGATTCTTTGGTCGCGGCTATCGCCAAGGGCGCCGACCGCGCCGTTCTGGTGGACGCGGGGCTCGATTCACCCCTTAACAACCACGCGGCGGCGCAGATCTTCGCGGGGTTGCTTGGTGGCGGGCTGTTTGACTTGATCCTGACCGGCGTGCGCGCCATCGACGACTTGGATGGCTCACTGGGTGGCCTCGTGGCTGGCTCTCTCGACCTTCCTTATGCTGCCCTGATTCGGAAAGCAGAAGCCGACGGAGATGGGAAAACGGTGATAGTGCAGAAGGAGTACCCAGGCGGCTATGCCGCAGAGCTGGTAGTGCGCCTGCCGGCCGTCCTCGGCATTCAGGCTGCCGAACAGCCGCCGCGCTATGTTCCGATCAGCCGTCTGCGCCAAGTGATGAAGACGGCAACGGTCGAGGAAGTTTCCGTCGCACCACCGAGTCAGCAGCCCCTTGACGTCACACGCCTGTTCAAGCCCGAGGAGGGCGCAGGAGCGGTGATGATTTCGGGTGATGCCCAGGAAGCCGCCCGACAAATCACGAGCCTTCTTTCCGAACGTCGTCTACTGAGGTGAAGTGTGCGCAACGACATCCTAGTTTTCGCCGAGCATTTCCGGGGGACACTCAACGATATAACGTACGAACTCTTGGGTAAAGGCCGCGAACTCGCCCAGAGCTTGGACAGCAGACTGTTAGTTACTGTCTTCGGCCATGAAGTGGGTGGGTTGGTCGAAAAGTTAGGGGTCGCCGACCAAGTCTGCCTGGTGGACCGACCGGAGCTGAAGGAGTTCGCTTCCGACTCTACCAAAGCAGTTCTGGAGGCCATACTCGAAGATGTTCAACCGCGCTTGGTGCTGCTAGGCAGTACGTCGATTGGCCTGGAGTTGCTGGGTCTTATTTCGGCGCGCAAAGGTGTCCCATGCCTTGACAACTGCACTCGGCTTGAGTCCAGAGACGGGCAGTTGGTCGCAACCTGCCAGATCTATGGTGGCAAAGTCTTTGTGGAGGTGGCGCTGCCTGAGGCCACAACCCTGGTCGCCGTGGTTCCAGGATCGTTTCCCAAGGAGCCTGGAGAAGTTGCTACCAAGCCTGAACTTCGCAACATCGCTTTGCCCGCCATGCTCCCCGAAGCGCGGACGACGTTTCGGAAATTGTTGGAGCCGCCCCCAGGAGATGTGGATATTACCAAAGCACCCATTCTCGTGGGCGTAGGACGGGGCATCCAGAACGCCGACAATATGTCTTTGGCGGAGGAGCTCGCGGCAGCCTTGAGCGGAGTAGTTTGCGCCTCGCGGCCCGTAATCGACCAGGGCTGGCTGCCGCTCACCCGACAGGTTGGGAAGTCCGGCATGACCGTCAAACCTAAGCTGTACTTGGCATTTGGGATCAGTGGTGCGCCGGAGCATCTGGAAGGGATGAAACAATCTGAGCTGATTGTGGCTGTCAACACAGACCCGAACGCGCCCATTTTCAGCGTCGCCCACTACGGCGCGGTACTTGACGCGCTGGAACTCTTGCCGTTATTGACGGAAGAGGTCAGCAACCAAGCCACGAAGAAGGCAAGCACATGATACCTACAACGGCAAAACTAGGGTTCATACCCGGCTGGGCCGTCCTCTGGTTGTTTTTCCTGGCGGCCGTGGGAATCTTTGCGCGGCGTGTTGTCTTCCTTATTCGTTTGCTTAAGTTGGGCCGAGCAGAGAATCGCTTTGACAATATCCCGGAACGGTTGAAGCGAGTGCTTATTTACGTCTTCGGCCAGCGGCGGCTGTTGGATGAGCCCCTGGTGGGCATTCCCCACGTGCTCATATTCTACGGGTTTCTCGTCTTCTTGATGTCCACCAGCGGCATGCTCTTGCAGGGGCTCTTCCCTTTTTTGCACCTGCCCGGCATGGAGAGCAACCGGTACTTGGCTCCGGTGGTGGATGTCTTTGCATTGCTGGTACTCGCGGGTTTGGCGGTCTCCTCCTTCCGGCGCTTCGTCCTTCGCCCCGCAGGATTGCAGCTAACGTGGGACGCGACCCTGGTGAATATCTTGATTGCGTCACTCATGCTCACCTTCCTACTGGTCGAGGCCTTCCGCCGGATGTCGTCATCGCTAGCGGGTGGGGTTTGGGTCCCTGTGGGCAACTGGCTTGCGGGGCTAATGGGAAGTTCGGCCGTGCTGCGGGCAAATGCAGCCCTTTTCCATAGTTTGTTCTGGTGGGCGCACGTTCTGATTGTGCTCTTCTTTCTCGCCTATCTTCCTTCTTCCAAGCACCTTCATCTGTTGGCCGCTCCCTTCAGCGCGTTCTTCAGCCGACTCGAGCCGACCGGGCGTCTGGCGGCACCGATGGACCAGCAAGTACGCTTGGGAGCCGAACGCCTGGAGGAATTCACCTGGCGCCAATTGCTTTCGGCCTTTGCCTGTGCGGAGTGCGGACGTTGCGAGCGTGCCTGCCCCAGCCGTCAAGTCGGTGAACCATGTTCCCCACGCCAGTTGGTTCACAACCTGAAGGAACAGCTCTTGCGTTACGGCCCCGATCTGCTCGGCCACGCGCGGGTGGCAGCGGATGGTGGAGAACCGACCATGATCGGGGGCCTGATCTCCGCCGGGGAGCTCTGGGGTTGCACCACCTGTCTGTCTTGCTCCGAGCGCTGTCCCGTTCTGAATGAGCACATGTCCATTATGGTGGATTTGCGCCGGCGTCTGGTGGAGCGGGGAGAGGTTGACAAACACCTCGAAGAAGCGCTTCGCAACTTGGCGCGCTACGGCAATTCTTTCGGCCAGTCCGAACGAAAGCGTGCCGTGTGGACCCAGGCCCTGGATTTCAAACCCAAGGACGCCCGTAAAGAGCCGGTGGAATGGCTGTGGTACTTGGGCGAATACGCCTGCTACCATCCTGCGCTCCAGCACATCACGCAGTCGTTGGCTCGATTGCTTCACGCTGCCGGCACCAACTTCGGGATTGTATATGAAGCGGAACGGAACTCCGGAAATGACATACGGCGAGTGGGCGAAGAGGGTTTGTTTGAGCTGCTGCGGGAAAAGAACATGGCGACCTTTAAGAAAGCCCAGTTCAATAACCTCTTCACGACCGACCCCCACGTCTATAACACCTTTAAGAATGAATACCCGGATCTCAACCATGGGCAGCACTCCGTGTATCACTACAGCGAACTGATTCGAGACTTACTCCAGCACGGGCAGTTGAAAGTCACTCGCAGCTTGCCTTATCGAGTGACTTATCACGATCCCTGTTACCTTGGCCGGTATAACGGAGTGTACGACGCGCCGCGGACGGTTCTGCGTGCGTTGGGAGTGGATTTGAAGGAGATGCCGCGTTCGCGTCGGAATAGCCTTTGCTGCGGTGGAGGCGGGGGTCGCGTCTGGATGGAGGAGATTGGCGAGGTCCATGCCCGTCCGAGTGAAAGTCGCGTGCGAGAAGCAGCGGCGCTGGAAGGCGTTCAATTCTTGGTGGTGGCTTGCCCGAAAGACTATGTGATGTTCACGGACGCTCTGAAGACAACGGGCCTCGAGGCGCGGTTGGCTGTTAAGGATTTGACCGAGCTCGTGGCGGAAGCGGCAAGCGTCGTGTCGACAACCTGACTGCGGTGTGGGCCGAGATTGGGCTCGCTTCCCGGTCGTGATCCAAGGTGAGAGGACACTGTCATGAGAGGTAATGGGAACAATGGTGTAAGGGTAGGCGTTTACGTTTGCCACTGCGGGACGAACATCGCCGGCAAGGTGGATATAAAAGCGGCGGTCGAGAGCGCTTCCAAACTGCCCGGGGTCGTGATTGCGCGTGACTACAAATACATGTGCTCGGACCCAGGGCAGGACCTGATTGGCCAGGATGCAAAGGAATTCGGGCTCAACCGTGTTGTGGTTGCTTCTTGCTCCCCTCACCTGCATGAGCTGACCTTTCGGAAGGCTACGGCCAATGCCGGCCAAAACCCCTACCTGTTCCACATGGTGAACATTCGCGAGCACGTCGCTTGGGTTACCGATGACCCGGTGATGGCAACCATTAAGGCCCAAGCGCTGATCAGGGCGGCTGTGCAACGCGCCATCTGGCATCAGAAACTGGAACGCCGGCGGTTTCCGGTCAACCCGAATGTGCTGATCGTCGGGGGGGGCATTGCCGGTATCCAGGCAGCGCTGACGCTGGCGGACGCGGAGAAGCAGGTTTACCTTGTGGAGCGCGAACCGTCGATAGGCGGGCACATGGCGCAATTTGATAAGACCTTTCCCACCCTCGATTGCGCCGCCTGTATCTTGACGCCCAAGATGACGGCGGTGAAACAGCACCCCAATATCCACCTCATGACCTACTCAGAGGTCAGCGCCGTGAGCGGGTTTGTGGGAAATTTCAAGG
>Ga0326728_10006917_pt1 | contig 29968 bp, 24 predicted proteins | sample MB3enrmetagenome_FD_207602 | JGI IMG/M metagenome (GOLD analysis project Ga0326728, IMG submission 207602) | Lab enriched peat soil microbial communities from McLean, Ithaca, NY, United States - MB31MN | ecosystem: Environmental > Terrestrial > Soil > Wetlands > Peat | place: USA: New York... | reverse complement strand
GCATTCCCGGCTCTCCAGCGGTGGCCGGTGGAATCCTGGTCTTCGGCAGCCGCGACAACTTCATCTATGCGCTCTCCGCCGCCTCAGGAAAGCTGCTCTGGAAGCGGGAAAACGCCGGCTCCTGGGTGATTTCCTCCCCGGCGATTCAGAACGGCGTGGTGTATATCACCACTTCCGACACCTTCAAGCTCCGCGCCCTCAAGCTGGAGAATGGAGATTCCCTCTTCGACTTGAGCTATAAGGCTTACAGCTTTTCTTCGCCGGCCTTGGCGGGGGGACATGCGTACTTTGGCACCTTCGATGGCGCCGTTTACGACGCGGATCTCGGCGCCCGCCAACTCCGCCAAGAATTTCGCATACCGGCAGCACTGGCCCACCGCGAACTGCTCACCGCCGACGGCCACCTCAACGACAGTGCCATCTTTGGTCCGCTCGGACCCGACGGCAAGCCGAACAATACCATCGACGCCAGCATCGTCGGCATCGACCGCTTGCTGCAACTGGGGGCAGTGCTCTCCAGTCCGGCTGTCGCCAATGGCGTGGTCTACGTGGCCAGCGCGGATGGATCGGTCTACGCGCTGGATTGAGACTTGGTAATCAGCCGCTCGGCGACCGCCTCGACGATCTGTTCGTGGACCTCGTCGATGCTCAGGTTGCCTTCGATGGCCACTACCCGTCCCGGCTCGCGACAGGCGATCTCTCGGTACTTTTCCCATACCCGGCCATAGAAGGCGTCCTGCTCGCTCTCGAAGCGGCCTTCGTCCGGACCGCTTTGGTCGGCCACGCGATCGTTGCGGCGGCGAGCCCGTTCCAGGCTCGATTGCAAAGAAGGCAGCAGCAGCAGAGTCAGGTCGGGCTGGAGATTCCCACACAGCAGCCGATGAAGTTCCAGTACGATCTCCGAGCCCAACTGCCGTCCGCCCCCCTGGTAGGCTTCGGTGGAATCGGTGAAGCGGTCGCAGAGCACGATCTTGCCCGCCTCCAGTGCTGGCTGGATCACCTCGGCGATGGCCTGGGCCCGGTCGGCAAACATCAGGGCCATCTCTGTCATCGGCGCCAGATGGGAGGAGCGGGAATCCAATGCCAGCGCTCGGATGCGGTCGCCGGTCTCGGTGCCGCCCGGCTGCCGGGCCAGCACAAAAGAAGCGGCCCGCGGGCCCGCCTGGGGAGCGCCCGCAGTGCCGTCGCCAGCCCCCGCCGGGAGCGGTAGATGCCTCTCCAGCCATCCGGCCAAACGCCTGATCTGCGTGGTTTTACCGGAACCATCCAAGCCTTCGAGCGTGATCAAGAGTCCGCGCGCCATGGGCTGAGTGTACCACCGCGGATTCTTGCAGACGAGCACCCTCAACTTGTGTTACAAAAAGGTGATTTGGGACACAACCGGGCGCGACCCATCGCGCACCCCTGGAGTTGCATGAACGGAAATCTTCGCACCCTCTATAATCTGGCTGCTTGCAGCACTTTTGCCTCTGCCTTGGCGCTGGCTCCCAGCCTCCACGCCCAACACCTGACCCTTGAGGGCCAGACCGGCGGCTTCATCACCCCGACGGCTTATGTAGTCGAATCGGCCAAGGGCGCGGTGCTTTCTCACCCCGCCGTCGGCTACCACCTCATCGATGCCAAACAGGTGATTGGCGATATCCAGACCTTCAGCATCACCGAGGGTCTGGCCAACCGCGCCGAGGTGGGCTACACGCGCAGCGTGCACACCATGGGCAACGCCACCGTTACCGCCCAGGGAGCCTTCAGCAATCTCTGGAACTATAACGGCATGAACATCTTCCACGGCAAAGTGGTGGGCCTCAAGGACGGCCAGTTCGGTCCTTGGACGCCCGGCATCTCCGTGGGTGGCGTGCTTCGCGCCGGTGATCAGTTCGTCTCCGGGGCGGTGGGCCAAGAGGTTGCCGCCATGCAAGGGGTGATAGCGCCGGCCAAGGCCTACACCAACGGCGACGTGTATATTGCGGCTACCAAGACCTGGATCAAGGCTCCCCTGCCGTTCCTGCTCAACTTGGGCTGGAAGGCGACCAATGCCTCGATCTTCGGCATTGGCGGCCAGAGCACCCGCTTCGGCGGACGGTTCTTTGGCGGCTTGGGCATTCCTCTGCCTCTCGGCCACGGAGTGGTCGCCGTACCCTCGGCGGGATTCACCCAGGAACCCAAAACCGCCCAGAACCTGGGCTTGCTCTTGCCCGGCGGCGTGCACCTGCCCACCACCCTGGACTACGCCGTGCGCGTGACCCAGCGCGAGCATCCCCACTTCAGCGCCGATCTCGGCATCGGCCAGGTGGCGGGTAATATCGGCACCGCCGTGTTGCCCACCGGCTTGCCCGCACCTTATCCCGCCACCGTCTCCCTGCCGGTCAACTTGCAGGCGCGCCATGTGATGGGTTTGGGCCTCAGCTACCGCTACTGACTTACGCTCGCAGCCACCCCGCCGGGCCTACGGCAGCCAACGCCGAAAGGTGTTCTGCCCCAGGTCCGGCCATGTTTTTGCTCTGGCATCCACCCGGTGGTGAGAAATAAAGCGCTTCCACGGCGCGGCAGAAATTGTCTCGATAGACGTGTTGTCATCCTGAATGTTTTATCAACCTCCGGTCCATCCTTGAGCATGAAAATCGCTCGTCGCTCCACCAACCAATTGTCACCCTGAGCGCAGCGTAGGGCCTGCATTTACTTTCCGTTCAGTTGATTTTCGACCGAGTATCTTGACTTGCATCGGCAAGTTACGCCAGCAATGAACAAACTGAGCCAATAAAGGCCCCAGAGGGGCGAGCGAAAAATAGCCCCGGGTGAAGCGAAGGGAAATCCTGGGATGGGTACAGGAGAATCTCGCGCCCTGCAGGGACGCTACGAAACACTACCTTTCTGTCCTGTTCATTAGGAGCGGGCGCCACAAGCCGAAGCACCAGAGTTCCCCGCTGGATTCCAGAAAAGCTGATCTTTCCACCAGGTTGCGCGCACAGAGTGCCTTCCACTCCGCTGCAAATGAAAACTCTGTAGTTATCGAACTTCGGACACAAGCGCAACTTCCGCGGCACAATCGTGTCTTCAAAAGCGTACACTGAGGGCGAAATCGATCTTCGCCGGTGAAAGATTCTGGAGGATTTTCCCATGCGACTTGTCAGTTCCACGCGCTGGCTGCTGCTCATGCTGGCTGTGCTTGTCCTTGCCGCGCCGTCTTATGCGGGTGTGTTTATCAGCGTGAACTTCGCTCCGCCCATGCTGCCGGTCTATGAGCAGCCGCTCTGCCCCGCGCCCGACCTGATGTGGACGCCGGGCTACTGGGCCTACGGGCAAGATGGCTATTTCTGGGTTCCCGGTGCCTGGGTGCCGGCGCCCTATGTCGGCGCGTTGTGGACCCCCGGTTATTGGGGCTGGGCCGGCGGTCTCTTCGTCTGGCATGAGGGCTACTGGGGCCGCCATGTGGGCTATTACGGGGGCGTCAACTACGGCTTCGGCTACATGGGTATCGGCTTTGTCGGCGGCGAGTGGGGCCCCGGCGGCTTCCGCTACAACACCGCGGTGATGCGTGTGGACCAGCGCTTTGTGCACAGCACCTTCGTGAACCGGGAGATCGTTGAACATGCTTATGTGGCGCGCGACAGCCGTGTGGCCTTTAACGGCGGCCCGGGCGGGATTCGTCACGAGGCTGCCCCCGAGGAGCGCCTGGCCGAGCACGAACAGCATATGGTCCACACCTCTTACCAGCAGCAGCACGAGTTCAGCGCGCGCAACGACCACGGCGCATATGTGAAGAACAACGGCGGCCAACCGCAAAATTTGGCCGCCTCCCGTCCGCTGAGTTCGGAGACCCATAACGCGCCGGGAACCCTGCATCCCGCGCCGCCGGCCCCGCATTACGCTGCTCCGAATGCCGCGGCCGCGGCTCGTCTCAGTGCGGGCGGCGCGCCGGCCCGTCCCGCTCCCGCAGCCCAGGGCGCGCCTTCCGCGCCGCAGTCTCGGGGTGCGGCGCAGCCGCAATCCCGCCCGGCCCCGGCGCAACACGCTGCCGCTCCGGCGCAACATGCGAATGCTCCCGCTCCCCGCGCAGAAGGCAAGGAAAAGGAAAAGAGATAGCGCGCAGTATTCGCTCCCTAACCACAAGGCCCACGCTTCGGTGTGGGCCTTGCCGCATTTGGGGCACGCAGTTTGTCTGAATACGATGAACCCAAATTAGAGTCTTTTCGGCGAACTATTTGGTGCAAGGATGGGCTATGAGAGCAACGGTATCGCGCGATGACAACCTGTTGAAGACCGCACACGAATATACCGGTCTCACTGAACGTGCGGAGTTGCTGCGCGAGGTGCTGAAATCTCTCATCGCGCGCGAGGCCGGACGCAGACTGCTGCCGCTGGCCGGAACGGCTCCGAAAATAGAGGATGTGCGCAGATTGCGCGTGGACCAAAAGTGATTCCTGTAGACACGTCCATCTGGGTTGAGTTCTTCCGCCGTGGCCGCTTCAAAGCAGAGTTGGAGGGCTTGATTCTCCATGACCAGTTCTGCATTCACCCCTATATCGTGGCGGAATGGGCTTGAGGATTTTTGCCCGATCGCAAGAACACGCTGCATTATCTCGATAGCCTCAACCAGATCCGCCCCGTTCTCTTGGCGGATGTGCGGCTGATGATCGAGATGCGGGGGCTGGTATCGAAGGAAATTGGTCTGACGGATGCCATTTTACTCGCGTCCTGCCTGGCATTGCCTGGGACCCACATATGGACGATCGACGGCGCCCTCGGTAGGGTCGCCGGTCTGCTCGGAATCCGCGCCGCGATTCCGGGTTGAGCACGCCTTCGGCGCAGACTCTACGAAGAGTGAACTGGCCCTAGTTTGCCAATCTTTTCTTTGCAGCTTCCGCCTCTTGGGTTGCGAGGATGACCGTATCTTCGGTTCCCAAGAGCATAAAATGGCACTTGCCGGCTTCCACATTGCAGCTCAAAGTTCCTCGCCGCAAAATCTCCACTCCGCTTTCTTCCGGAATTTGTGACGGAAGCGGGATTCTTCGCAATATGTCGGAAAACTGGGCAAAGGACACATCGCCAGCGACCTGGCGCACGTCCATGATTTTGTCCCCGACAATTTTTAGATTGAAATCCGCGCTGCCCGTGCTCTTTGCCGGAATTTCAGTCTTGACCGAACGAAGCGATTCAAGGGCGGCGCGGCCTTGCTCGACGAGGACGGCAACATCGGGCCCGCGACCCGATAACTGTGCCAGCCTGTCCTTGGCCTCCACCAAGTCTTCTGGGCTCGATACCCCTCGCTTTGAGAGATCGACAGAGGCAACCGCCATGGCATAAGCATGGAGGGCTTCCTCTCGCCGCCCGAGCTTCTCATAAATCTGCCCCAGATGATCTCCTTTGGTCGGAGTTGGATGCATTTTCCAGGCCGCTCCTACATAATTCAGAGCCCGATCGGCATCACCCATCCGGAAATAGACCCATCCTAAAGTGTCCCAGTAATCTGTAAGTGCATTCACCTTGCTCATTTGGGTGGGCGTCGCATGATCGAGTGAAAGATCCCGCAAAAAGACCGAGTCGATGGCGATGGCCGTTTGAGCCCATTTGCGGGCGGTATCAATCTCGACATTTCGCTCAGCCAAACGATAAGCGGCTTCGTTCCACCCGCTTGAAGACGCGGTCTGGTTGGCGGCCTGCTCCATCTCCGCGATTCCCTTGGCGCTGTTTCCCAGGTCGATGTCACACTCGCCCTTGGCTAGCAGAGCGCGCGACTGTTCTGGGGAGAGTGCCAAGGACTTCTCTAATTCGGGCATTGCCTCACTACACCGCTTCCGCGAACCAAGCAAAATACCTAGATTGGCGTGTGGCGCAAAAGCCTCCGGGGTGATTTCGATCTGTTTTTTGTACTGCGCGATGGCGTTCTCATAGTTGTGGCGACGCTGATAGACCCAGCCGAGAGAGTTGTAGGCAAATGGACTCTTCGGTTCCAGCTTGATCTCTTCCTGGAGCACCGCTTCGGCGTCATCGTATTGCTGCAAATCGGCCAAGGCCTCGCCGAGTACGAGACGTATCCTTTTGTGCAGCGGCTCGAGTGCAAGCAGTTTCCGGCTAAGGGCAGCCGCCTGCTGGTAATCGCGCCGGCCGAGCGCTTGGCCAGCCTCGATGTACAACTTCTGCAGGTCCGCCGAATCGACCCAATTTGTCAGCTTTGGCCCAAAGCTGATGATTGGATCCCCGGGACCGAGAAACTGCACCAGGACGCGAGTTTCCACAGCCACTGCCAGTCCCTGGAAGGTTGCTGGGATAAATCTCCATTTCTTGGCAGATAAGACAACCTCTTCCGTCAATTCAACGCCGGAGGACTTTACGACCTCAATATCCTGGACCGAACCGTTTGCATTAACCACGAGATTCATACCAACCTGTCCCCCAGGTTGCGATCCCGGCGATCTCTTGGACATCTTTATGTCAGGCGGCTTCAGCCATTGAAACGGAGTCGCGCAGTTCCCCGTGGAAATTGGCGTGCATAACTGCATCGGAATCTCTTTCTCGGCGGCGGTGAGATTCGCGGTAAAAACAAGGAAGAATAAGAACATTAGGAACTGCAAGTAAGTCGGGCGCATAAGGAGTGAATTCTATCAGAGTCTGGTGGTAGGAAATGACGAATCGCTGAGATAAGGGACCGGTGAATCACGCCAGCTCCAAGCCGGCGATCTCCACTTCCAGTCCGCCGAACTCGGGGTGGTCGTTCTCGCGGATGCGGTAGGCGAGGTCGATATGGGAGTCCTTGGCCAGCCCCAGCGCCTGAGAACGGGCGGCCATATCCCAGCCCACAGCCTTGATCGAACCACTTTGCGGCGCGCCTGCCAACGCAGGCTCCTGAGCCAAGTCAAGGCGCAGATGGCGCTCTTTCATGAAGCGCGGCGCCGCGACCAGCCGCGCCTTGCGAGCCACAAAGATGGGCTCGGCATTGCCGTGGCCCAGCGGCTCCAGCTTACGCAGCCAGCCGGCCAGCACCGGGGTGATGCGGTCCAGCGGCAGTTCGGCGTGGATCTTGAGCAGGTGCTCGGGTTGGCGGCCAGCCAGATGCTCGCCGGCATAGAGGCGCAGGCGCCGCTTCAGTTCGGGCAGGGACGCGGCGGGCAGGCTGAAGCCGACAGCAAAGGCGTGGCCTCCAAAGCGGGTGAAGAGATCGGCGCAGCTCTCCAGCGCCGGGAGCAGCGGGAATCCGTCTACCGAGCGTCCCGAGCCCTGCGCAACGCCGTCCTCGACGCTGACCACCAGCGCCGGCTTGGCGGTGCGTTCCACCACCCGCGAAGCGAGAATGCCGATCACGCCGCGGTGCCAGCCGTCGCCATCGATCACCAGCAGCCGGTCGGCGGCCAGCTCTTCATCCGTCGCCAGGCGCTGCAAAATCGCGCCCAGTGCGGATGCCTCGGTCTCGCGCCGATCGCGGTTGAGGCGGTCCAGCTTGTTGGCCAATTCGTGGGCGCGAACCTGATCGCGGGTGGTGAACAGCTCGATCACCTCGGAAGCCACATCCATCCGCCCGGCGGCGTTGATACGCGGGGCAATGCGGAAGCCAACGTCGAAGCCGGTAATCGGCTTGGCGGCGGGGTCGAGTTGCGCGGCGGCAAAGAGGGCGCGCAGGCCGGTGCCGGCGGGATGGCGCAGCTCGCGTAGCCCCAGTGCCGCGATGGTCCGGTTCTCGCCCTTCAGCGGCACCGCATCGGCGATGGTGGCGATGGCCGCCATCTTCAGAAAGCTGGGCAGAATCTTCTCCCGCAGCCGTACCGGGTCGCGCCGCTCCAGCACCGCCTGCGCCAGTTTCAGGGCGATGGCGGCTCCGCAGAGCGACTTCTCCGGATAGGGGCACCCGGGCAGGTTGGGGTTGAGAATGGCCAGCGCATGAGGGACGGCTTCGCCCTCGGCGGGCAGATGGTGGTCGGTAATGATCAGGTCCAGGCCGAGTTGGCGGGCGGTCTCCGCTTCATCGAAGGCTCTCATGCCGGTATCGACGGTAATCACCAGCCGGGCGCCATCGGCAAAGGCCGCTTTCAATACCTCGGATTGCAGCCCATAGCCCTCTTTGAGCCGGTGCGGCACATGAAAGCGCGCCACTCCGCCCAGCATCTCGATGGCGGTCTTGAGCAGCACCACCGCGGTGGTGCCATCCACGTCGTAGTCGCCGTAAAGCAGCACCGGCTCACGGGCGTCGATGGCCCGGTCCAGGCGCGCGGCTGCCTGGGCCATGCCCAGCATGAGCATGGGATCGTGCAGATGGCTGACGTCGGGGTTCAGAAATGCGTGCGCGGCATGAGGATCGCCGATGCCGCGGGCCACCAGCAACTCGGCCAGCACCAGGGGCAGGCGGGCGCTGCGGGCCAGATCCGTGGCGGCCTGGGGATGCGCTTCGGCCACCACCCATCGCTGTCGCGGCGGAGTCAGCAGAGAAGTGTGCGGAGCTCCCGGCGGCAGGTTGTTGGCCGCCGGGGATACTCCGGCTGGGTTAGTCGTGCTCACCCGGTTTACTCGTCCTCGTGGTCGTGACCGCAATCGCATTCGTGATCGTGGTCGTCGATAACGATGTTCTGGAAGGCTTCGATGTCTTCCAGCAGGCTCTGAAAGCGCTCGTACCACTCCGTGGTGGTCTCGTGCAGGAAGGCCACGCCCTGATAAACATAGCCCAACTGGATATAGCCCACGTTGCCGGCATATTTGCGCAGCCATTGGGCTTCGACCAGTTCGCTGGCTTCCTCGTCAGGGAAGTTCATCTCACTGGCTTCCTCGATCAGGGCGTCCAGTTCCTCGCGCTCCAGGGTCATCTCGCTGAAGGTCACAAAGGGAGAGCCAACGTGCTTGGCCATCTCCACAAAGTCCTTCCAGGAGTCGGGGTTGCCGTCGTCTTCCCACACAATCGAGGGGATCTCCTCGGTCACGTATCCAGGCAGGCGGCGCATTCCGTGACCTTCAATAAAGGCCACCATATCGTCTTTCAGCGGGAGCAGGTTTTCTGTGTTCATAGTCAAGCTCCCATTCTCGCAGAAATGGGCCACCGGCGCTGCGCAATTCTGTGAACATCGCTGCTGTCGCTCCGCCGCGGGAAGGATTTATCCTGAATCTTCCCCCGGTTTTGTCTCTGGAGGTTCGTCTTTTGCCCGCATTCGAGCGCCACGTCTTTGTTTGCCATAACGCCCGCCCCGCCGGCGCGCCCCGCGTCTCCTGCACCTGCGACGGCAAGAACGATCTGCACGCCCAACTCCAGCAGTTGACCAGGGCCGCCGGGCTGGGCGCCACCGTGCGCATCAACAAGGCCGGCTGCCTGGACCAGTGCGAGCACGGCCCGGTGGTGGTGGTCTACCCAGAAGCCGTCTGGTACGGCAACGTCCAACCTGCCGACGCCGCGGCCATCGTTCAGGAGCATCTGGTCGCCGGCCGCCCCGTGGAGCGTCTGCGCCTGGCCGACGAGTGTCTGAACAGCAAAAGCTGCCCGCATCGCGACTGATCATTCCATTCAAAAAGCACAAAACCATCGTTCCCCATCCTTATCGAGTTCCTTGACGAAGGGACGGGAAACCGCGATGCCCTCTGCGCGGATCGGTTCCCGCTGAACGCCATCCAGCCGTTTGTCAGCGGTTGGGGAACCCCTGGGTGTACACCATGTGGCTCCATGATTTATTCTGTGCCTTCAATCCATGATCTTCTCACGCGATTACATCGGATATCTCGCCCGCCGTACGGCCAAGCACCTCATCGATGCCAAGATGATCACCGTCAGTGACTTGAAGGAGGTCGAAGAGCGCATCGCCGGGGGGCTTATCGAAGAGCTTTCTCTGGAAGACCGCATCAACGAAGAGGTGCGCGTGATTCTCGAGGCGTACTCGGATGAGATGCGCAAATCCGGCGCGCAATACGCCGAGATGTTCAAGAAGGTCAAGACCGAGTTGGCCAAGAAATACAAGGCGGTGCTATGAGGATCAGCCGCGACAAGCTCAACAAGCTGGCCCACACCGTGGCCGACACCTTGGCCGAGATCGACCAGGTCGGTTTTCTGGAAGAGCGTAACCTGATTCGCCAGGAAGCCCGCAAGATCCTGGAAGAGTTGCTCGAACAGGAGGCCAAGATCGACGTGGCCGCCCGCCTGAAGATCTCCAACCAGCGCAAGATCATCCTGGAGGGCTCGCAGGAGTGGGAGATTCTCTACCGCAAGTACTACAACGACGAGGTCCGCAAACTGGGCGTCGACGGCGGCAAGTAGGCGAGTTTTTTCTTTTCGGAGAGTATTCCCGATTTTCCTGGAACCGGCCGGAGGCCCTCCGCCCCAGCGCAGATGGTGTTTTGCATCGAACCGTTTTTTTGTTAGAGTAGTAAAAGAGTGGTCGGCGACGGCCGCTCCCGCAACTGTGGCGCTATCGTCCAGGGGTTAGGACGTGAGATTCTCAATCTTAAAACACGGGTTCGATTCCCGTTAGCGCTACCAATCTTTCTCTGCAAAGCCCGCCGATCTGGCGGGCTTTGCTTTTTCCGGAGCCCGGCTCTGCCAGGCTCTCTCCGGTTAATCGTCTCAATACACTATGATTGGATTGCTTTAGGCAGAGCCCGGGGGCTTTTCATGGGACGGCTTCTGCGCGCTAAAGACAGCATGAGTTTAGACCTGACCCCGCTCGCCAAGGCGGTGCAGCGTCTGGCCGAAGGGCTGGAACACCATCGCCACGAGACGGGCGATATGCAATTTCGTGGCGGATTGGTGCAGCGCTTCGAGCTTACCTATGAATTCAGCCACAAGATGCTGAAGCGTTACCTCGAATCAGTCGCGCCCCCCCGCGGTATTCGATCAGGTGCCCTTTGCCGACCTGATTCGCACCGCCAACGAACAGGGGTTGCTGTGCGGCGATTGGAGCGATTGGAAGCGCTATCGGGAGATGCGCAGCCGCGCCAGCCACAGCTACAACGAGGCCGTGGCGCTGGAGGTGGTGGCCAGGATTCCCGCCTTTCTGACCGAGGTCCAATACCTGCTCTCCCAATTACAGGGACGCGGCGGGGAATGAACCAACTCGATCTAAAATCCGCCCATATGGAGACCGTCTGCGCGATCCTCAGCCGCCATCTCGCCGGTCGCGAGGTCAGGGCCTTCGGTTCCCGAGTTCGCGGCGTCGCCAAGCCCTACTCAGACCTCGATCTCGCCCTCCTCGGTGAGCAGCTCCAGTTGCTTTCCAACTTGACCGACCTGGCCGACAACTTCACGGAGTCCGTTCTGCATTTCAAGGTGGACATCGTAGACTGGGCCACCACCAACGAGAGCTTCCGCAAGGTGATCGCCGCGGAACACCTCATTCTGCAAGAGCCAGACGCGCGGGCAGCGCGCTGAGGCGCTATTGAAGCGCACTCAAACGTTTCAGTGCTTTCCAACTCTTCCCTCGCTGGACTATGCTGTGGGGGTCGTACTGGAGAAAGAATGTTGACTCGCCGCCGTTTTACCGCTCTCTCTACCGCCGCTGCCGGCGCTGCCCTGGTGGCTCCGCTTACCTCGCACGCAGCTACCCGTTCCGGTCTGGAGTTCGGCGTGCAGCTCTACATGGTTCGTGATCGCCTCCAGGATCTCGATGCCACTCTCGCCCTGATCCGCGAGATCGGCTACTCCAGCATCGAGACCTACCCGTTGGTCTACAATCGTCCCGCCAAGGAACTGAAGCGGCAGATCGCCGCCGCGGGGCTCAAGGCTACTAGCGGCCACTTCGACTACCCCACCCTCGAAGAGCATGTAAATTATGCCGCCGAGCTGGGCCTGACCTACATGGCCTGTCCCTGGATTCCCAAGCCCTTGCAGGATTCGTTGGACGGCTTCCACCAAGCCGCAGCGCACTTCAATCAGGCCGCCGTCAAGGCTAAAAAGGCTGGCCTCAACTTCGCCTTCCATCCCCACAACTACGAGTTCAAGAAGTACCAAGGCGGGCGCGGCTTCGAGATCCTCATGCGCGAGCTGGACCCGGCCATCAAGATCGAACTCGACATCTTCTGGGCCGTCGAGGCGGGCGAAGACCCGCTTGCCCTGATGCACACCCTCGGCGAGCGCCTGGCTCTGATCCACATCAAGGACCGCAAGCCGGCCGCCGGAGTCACCTTCGCCCCCGACGCGGTCGCAATCTCCCATTGCATCGAGGCCGGCGCGGGCACCCTGGACTGGAAGGCGCTGCTGGGTGCGGCCCGCCGCCTGGGAATCACCGAATATTACGTCGATCAGGACGCCTCCGACATCCCCATCGACCAGAGCCTGCGCCGAAACTGGAAGTACCTCTCGCAGTTGCAGATTGGGTAAAGGCTGGGAACAAGGGAATAGGGAATAGGAAATGGGTGCCCCACCCGCGCCGCGCAAGGATGAAGCGGGCTCGTTCAACAATCCCGCTTTCCTCTCGTCTAATCGGACGGAGGTGTGTCATCCTTTGAACGCCATGTGCAATCGACCCGTTCTTGCTCTCGCTGTTTCGCTCATGCTACTGCCCGTTTGCTCCCCAGCCCAGACCCAGTCCCAGCCCGCCGCCGGCGACAAACCGGTGCTCTTGCTCAAGGTGCAGGCGCGCGAGGTGATGCTGCCGGTCACGGTGCGCGACAAGAAGGGCGCGCTGGTCACCAATCTCAAGCAGAGCGACTTCACCCTCAGCGAAGACGGCCGTCCGCAGGCCATCAAGAGCTTCACCCGCGAGACCAATCTGCCCTTCCGTCTGGGTCTGCTCTGCGACACCAGCCGTAGCATGAGTTCCTCGCTGGACGCCGAGCGCAAGGCGGCCGGCAAGTTTGTCGACCAGATGCTGCCCACGAGCGCGGCCAACACCAGAAAAGACCAGGCATTCCTCATCCATTTCGACCGCGAAGTCGAGCTGCTGCAGGATTTCACCCTCTCTCCCGACAAGTTGCACCACGAACTGGACGAGATGGGCCCCTCGCGCGGCGGCCAGGGTGAGGACCGCAGTCCGGAGACCAGCGGCGACGACCGTAATGGCGACAGCAGCAACGGCGGCTATGGCGGGCGCGGCCAAGGCCAGGGGCGCGGACAAAGCCGTAGCAGCCATGGCGGCTCGCAACTCTACGACGCCATCTTTCTCGCTTCCGATGAGCTGATGAAGCCCAAGGACGGACGCAAGGCCCTGGTGATCTTCAGCGACGGCGTCGACCGCGGCAGCAAGGAGTCGCTCAACGACGCGATGGACGCCGCCGAGCGGGCCAACGTGACCATCTACGCCATCTACTTCAAGGGTGAACAGGAGCGGTCCACTGGCGGCATTCCCGGCATGGGCGGCGGCCATCATGGGGGCATGGGTGGCGGCGGTTATCCCGGCGGCGGGAGCGGCTGGCCGGGCGGTGGTGGCGGACGGCGCGGCGGCTCCGAAGAGCCTTCAGTCGACGGCAAGAAGATTATGGAGAGGATCGCCACCCGCACCGGCGGCCGCTTCTTCGAGGCCAAGAAGAAAGAAAATCTCGAAGAGATCTATGGCCAGATCGCCGAAGAGCTGCGCGGCCAGTATCTTCTTACCTACACTCCCGACACCGTGGACAAGGAAGGCGGTTACCACAAGATCCTTCTCAAGGCCAACAAGGACGACCTGACCGTGGTCACGCGCGAAGGCTATTACGCAGCCGAGGAGAAGTAGAGAGCCGACTTTTCTTTTGTGGAAGCAGGTAAAAGCAGGAGTCTTTTCACCGCAACCTGCTTCGCACAGGACGAAAATAATGCATCCCCAGGTCTCGCTCCGGAGACCTGGGGATGCGTTGCATTTAGGGACTTTAGAAGACCAGTTTCAGAGCCATCTGCAGCTCGCGGCTGGGGTAGTAGCTGTTGATGACGCCGTAACTGGAATCGGTTGCGGTGCTGTCGGGAGCCTGGGGGTTGGACTTGTTGAGAACGTTGAAGGCTTCGGCGCGGAACTCCAGTCCAGCCTTCTCAAAACCCAGGGGGAACTTCTTGTGCAGGCCGAGATCGAGATCGGCATATCCAGGCATGCGGGCCACATTGCGCGGCGCATTGCCAAAGGGCGTGTTGGCCGCCGTAGGCACTGACACCGCGTTGGGGTCCAGGTACTGGTACTGTCCGGCGGAGATCCTGGTCTGGCGGCCTTTGGAGAGAGCGGGAGCGCCAATTAGGTTGGGACGATAGAGGAAGCTGGTCAGGGTGCTGACCTGCTGGGCCGTGCTTTCGGCGTAACTGAGGTTGATGGGAAGGCCGCTCACATAAGTGTTGAGCCCGGTCACTTGCCAGTCGCCAAGTGCGTATTGCAGCGGCGCACCGGCCTTTGCGCCGAAGAGCCGGTTGGTGCCGAAAGGCAGATCCCAGACCACGGCCAGCGAGTCGTTCAGCGGACGATCGTAGGCGGAGCGGGTGAACGAGCCCATGGGGTTGTAGCGATCGACCAACGGGCTATCGTTGTTATCGAGTTCCTGATCGGCGGCGGCAACATCCTGAGCGTGCGACCAAGTGAAGGAGTTGACGACATACAGGCCGTTGGCATAGCGCTTTTCCAATTTGGCTTCCAGCGCGTTGTAGAGCGAGGGGCCTTCGTTGAAAGACTCCTGGATGCCGCCGAAGTTGGTGATGGGCCGCCGCGCCTGCAGGCTAAGAGAGCCGCCGGCGGCGTTGGGCAGAGCCTCGTTGGCGTCCTCCAGAATCTCCTCGTGCACACCGTGGTTGCCCACATAGCCCAGATCGAGGAACAGGCGGCCGGGCAATTCCCTTTGCACCGAGAGCTGATAGCTCTGCACATAGGTGGTCGGTGTCTTGGCGGTGTCATAGGTGGTGGTGGTGGTGAGCGGCGAGTAATTCGCCGTCGAGAGGAAGCCGTTCAGGTAGCCCAACTGGGTGGGCTGGAAGCATCCGATGGGAGCAGCCACGGTCTGCGAGGTGCAGACCTTCCACGGCGCGGTCTTCGAGTAGGGGGTGTTCTGCGAGACCACATTGTCGATGTTGTAGGGGGCATTCTGCGCCAGTTCGTTGACCACTGCGGCGCGGATGAACTGCTGGTAACTGATGCCGTAAGCAGCGCGCACCACGGTCTTGGTGTCGATGCTGTAGGCCAGGCCAAGGCGGGGCGCGAAGTTGGTATCGTTGCGGTTAATCAGGGCGCGATTGTAGATGGAACCGCCGCTGGCCAACAGCAGACTGCCGGTGAGCGGGCTGTTGACCGGATCGTAGTTGGCTAGTTGGTTATTGGTCTCGAAGGGCGGCGTGGCCAGTTCGTAGCGCAGGCCAATGTTGAGCGTGAGCTTGCTGCTCAAGCGCCAGTCGTCCTGACCGTAGAGGAAGTGCATGCGCTGGTTGTATTCCACCACATGGTGGGCGCTGAGTTCGTATTTACTGCGCGCGCCCAAGATGAAGTCGGCTATGTCCCAGGCCAGTGCATAAGTTGGGTCGGCGTTGCCGTTGGCCAGCGTGGGCGCTTTGGCGGTGCCGGCGGAGAATTTCCCCCCGTAGGTGTCGGCGCCAAAGACCGGCTTGAAGTTGCTCACTACCGAAGAGAGATGCAGGTATTCGTAGCCGAACTTGAAGGCATGATGGCCGTGCAGCAGCGAGTAGTTGGCCTTGGGATCGATGACGAAGGGATTGACCACCGTGGGCAGGCTGTTGGTGCGGCCGAATTGCGTGAATCCGGTTACCGAGACGGTGTTCAAGCCGCTGGCGAAGGAGGGATCGGAAGGCGCGTTGGGCTCGCCTGCGGCCGCCAGCATGTTGGGCTGGCCGATCGAGGTGGGGTTCTGCGCTCCGGCGTTCCAGGTGAAGCCCGCGCGCAGATCGAGCGCCGAGGCGTTGGTCAACTGGAAGGTATAACCGGCCGCCAGTTGCTTGTTGTTCTGGTTGATGTTGCCCTTGGCGGTGGAGTAGATGGGGGCCGGAATGGGCGAGGGATCGAGGGCGTTGAAGCGGCGCTGGCTATAGCGCACAAAGGCCGTCATGCGCGATGAGATGTCGTAATCCATGCGCGCATCGCCCTTGTCGGAGTCTTCCAGGCCCAGCGGAAACGAGGTGTAGTTGTTGCCTGCAGCTACGCTCGCCGGAGTCAGGCCGGTGAGAGGCAGGTCGGCCAGAACCGTCGTGTTCAGCGGGCTTACCTGCGGTGTGCTGGTTCCCGGCAGCATGGTCGCTTGCAGCGAGGAAAGGTTGACTTGAGGATTTGCCTTGGTGTTCAACGGCAGGTTGGTATAGGGATCGGTGATGAGAATGGTGTTGCCGCTTTCGTCCACGAAGTTTCCGGCAGCCCAGGCCGCGGAGGGCAGGGTGGCCGTCTGCGGCGCGTGTTGAATGCGGCGGAAACCTTCGTAGTCGCCAAAGAGGAAGAGCTTGTTGCGCAGGATGGGTCCGCCAATGTCGGCGCCAAACTGATTCTGGATGAGAGACGTTTTCTCTCCGTTGGCCGGGGGGATCGGTCCGTTAGCGTTCAAGACCGTATTGCGCAGGTAGTCCCACGATGCGCCGTGAATGGAATTGCTGCCGCGGCGCGAGATCTCGTTGGCCAAGCCGCCGGCGGACTGCCCGAACTCCGCGCTCTGGTTGCCAGTTGTAAAGCGGAACTCGCTGAGCGCGTCGGGGCTGAGTTGGATCTCCTGGTTAGAGAAGCCCAGATCGTTCAGGCTCCAACTGTTGTTGTCCAGACCGTCGAGCAGGAAGGAGTTGACCTGGTTGCGCAGGCCATTGACGTTGTAAGCCGCCTCGCGGCTGGTGGCGCCTTCGATCTCCAGAAAAGACTTGTTGACGCCGGGTACGATCAGCGCCAGATCGGCCGGATCGCGACCGTTCAGGGGCAGGTTGACCACCTCGGTAGGATTGATGACCATGCTGCGGTCGCTGCTGTCGGTTTCAAGCAGTGCGGCCCCGGCGGTGACCACCACCATCTCCGAGGCGTTGGCGGGAGCCAGCGCCAGATCGACTCTCTGCCGCGCGCCCACGGTTACGGTAAAGGTGGCCGTGGTGGCGTTCTTGAAGCCCGCATGTTGTGCGCTCACCTGGTATTCGCCGGCGGGAACGCTGTTGAAGGTGTAATCGCCGGCATTGTTGCTGACAGTGGCGCTCGAAGTTCCGCTGTCAAGACTGTGCAGGGAGATCGACGCGTCGGTCATCACCGCCCCGCTCGAATCGCGCACCGTTCCCAGAATGGTCGCGCTATCGAACTGAGCTTGTACAACCGTTGCTGCGCAGAACAGGAGAAACAGCCCGAGTAGGCCTCTCAAAAAAGACATGGGACTCCTTTATGTTGGTTTTTTAGTTGCGTGGTTGGGACGCCCTCATCCTATGGACCACGCATCAAAGTGCGGTGAACGGGTCTTGAATAGAAGATGAATGGCGCTTGAGAGCCAGATGAACCCATCGCCGCTCCCCGCGGCGCGCCCTGCCAGGCCAGATTGTCTGGGGTTTACAGAGGATGGAAAAACGCGCGAAGCAAAAGAAAAGAGCCGGGAGGATTCTCCCGGCTCATGGTGTTCCCGCTTTATCTTTACCGATGGCTTTTGCGGGCTTTTGACTTGGAACTGCCGCTCTCGGCGATCAATCCCGTCGCGGCGAAAAAGTTCAGCACTGAACCGGAGTCCTGCTTGGCAATCTCCACCTTGAGCAGCTTTTTCGTCGGGTCGGGATTGAGATCGAAGCCGTGCAGGTAATGGTGCGTGGCCTCGGTCATCTTGCCTTGCAGGTTGACCTTGCCGAAGTCGCTGGCCAGCACGAACCAGCGGGGGTCTTCGTTCTTGGGCAGATAGTAGAAGTCGGGCACTGTGGCGGTGCGCTTGCCGATGGTTCCATCGGCGTAAAAAAGCTCTACTGCCAGCGGCGTTTCGCCCTGCGCGCTGATAAAGAAGAGTTGCAGGCGGCGGTAGCGCTGGTTGGGGACATCCAAGCTATACGTTTCACTGCGCGCCGCAGTGCGACGGACCTGCGCGCCGCCGTCGGGCCGCGCGTAGTGCAGCTTGATGGCGGGATGGCGGTCGTTGGCGGCAAAGAGGTCGTTGTCGGGCAGTGCGGTCAACTCGCCCGACTGCGCCACTGTCGCGGCGCCCTTGGTAATCAGCACCGAACTGTCTCCGGCGTCCAGGCCGTGCCGCGCGGGCTGCAACTGCCCGCCTTGCTGGGTGAAGACCACGCGGTCGTTGAGCAGGCTCGAAACATCGATCTGCACCGCGGTGGAGGAAGAGGCTTGCCCCACCACGCCCGCCGCCGGCAGCAGCAGCGTGGGAATGAGAGCGGCACTGAGCGCCAACCGACGAGACTGTTTCATGGTGGTAGGAGCCTTTCTTGCACAGCGGCTCCCATTATTGCAGCAAGAGCATGATTCGTGGAATCACAAAGTTCTTGTTCAACAAGGCTTATGCAAAGTAATTCTTCGTTCTCCGGCGGCAGAGGAATAGCTACGGCGATTGCTACTCTTCAGCCACATTTTGCACTGCTTTGGGGTACTGTTCGCCAGCGTTGCTATTTGCCAGGTAACGTCTCAGGTTTCCCATGCACCACCCCAAGAACAGACAGGCCAGGAAGACCGCAAAGGTCAGAATTCCGATCATGTGTATTCTCCCGAGGCGCGGATCGGGAAGGGCTTTCCGGTGACGGTGCCTGAGGGAGAGACACAGTTTCGCCTCCCATGGATCAATGCACCGCGGTGAATGCCATCCGATAACAGGCCGAAGTAATTGTTCTGATGGGTCGCAGCCCTTGAAAAGGTGGGTGGCGCGAATGAGAACGGGCCAACGCAGAACGGAGGCTGCCGGGGATACTATGATTCACCCTTAGTAAAACATTTTACCGAGTATTTGTTAAACGATGATGAGAGTGAGATGCCTAATTCAAAGGGCGCAGCCAGTGGCTGCGCCCTTTGCTGTGAGCCAGCAGGCGAACTAGCTGGTGGTGTGGATGTTGCCGGCCTGGTTCTCGGCCAGGGCGGCCTGCGCTGCGGCCAACCGGGCAGTCAACAGGCGGTAGGGCGAGCAAGAGACATAGTTGAGGCCGATCTTGTGGCAGAACTTGACGGTCTCGGGATCGCCGCCGTGTTCGCCGCAGATACCCACCTTGAGGTTGGGGCGGGTGTTGCGTCCCTTGGCCGTGGCCATCTTCACCAGCAGTCCCACGCCGGCCTGATCCAGGGTGGCGAAGGGATCCTGTTTGAAGATGCCGTGCTTCATGTAAGCGGGCAGGAACTGGTTGATATCGTCTCTCGAAATTCCGAAAGTCGTCTGGGTCAGATCGTTGGTGCCGAAGCTGAAGAACTCGGCTTCCTCTGCAATTTGATCGGCGGTCAAGGCGGCCCTGGGCAACTCGATCATGGTGCCCACCATGTACTCGACCGTCATACCTTTTTCCTTGAAGACCTGATCGGCGACGGTGCGGATGATGGCGGTCTGGTTGCGCATCTCTTCGATGGACGAGATGAGCGGAACCATGATCTCCAGGTGCGGATCACCGCCGTTCTTCTTGATGTAGACCGCGGCCTCCAGAATGGCCTGGGCCTGCATCTCGGTGATCTCCGGATAGGCGATGCCCAGGCGGCAGCCGCGCAGGCCGAGCATGGGGTTCATCTCGTGCAGGTCGTTGACCCGGGCCAGCAGCTTGCGCAGCTCCTTCAGCTTGGGCGAGCGAGGCTTGGTCTCTTCCAGACGGGCAATCTCGACCAGCAAGTCCTCGCGCTTGGGCAGGAACTCGTGCAGCGGCGGGTCGAGCAGGCGAATGGTTACTGGCAGCCCGTCCATGGATTCGAGCAGACCGACAAAGTCCGCTCTCTGCATGGGAAGAAGCTTCTTGAGCGCCTCGCGGCGATCGGCTTCGTTGTCGGCCAGAATCATGGTGCGCATGAAGTCGATGCGGTCTTCGGCAAAGAACATGTGCTCGGTGCGGCACAGGCCGATGCCCTCGGCTCCAAACAGGCGGGCCTGCTTGGCGTCGCGGGGAATGTCGGCGTTGGCGTGCACGCGCAGACGGCGGACGGGGTCAACCCAGCTCATGAACTTGACCAGATCGACATCGTCGGGCTGGGCCGCAAGGGTCTTGAGCCGGCCTTCGATCACCCGGCCCGTTGTTCCGTCCAGCGAAATCCAGTCGCCCTGCTTGAAGACCTTGCCCTTGACTCTGAGTTCCTTGGCCTTCTCGTCGACCTGCAAGTCGCCGGCGCCGGCCACGCAGCACTTGCCCATGCCGCGGGTAACCACCGCAGCGTGCGAAGTCATGCCGCCACGCGAGGTGAGAATGCCGGCCGCCACTTCCATGCCAGCGATGTCCTCGGGGGTAGTTTCGCCGCGGACCAGGATGATGACGTCATAGATGCCGCTGTCGTGGCACTTGACTGCTTCTTCGGCGGTGAAGACGATCTGCCCCACCGCCGCGCCGGGCGAAGCCGGCAATCCGGTGGCAAGCACGTTGACCACTGATCCCTTCTCATCCAGACGGGGCACCAGGAAGTCGTACAACTGGTTGGGCTCTACGCGGAAGACCGCTTCTTCCTGGGTGATCAGGCCTTCGCGGACCATGTCGATGGCTACCCGAACGGCGGCCATGCCGGTGCGCTTGCCGTTGCGGGTTTGCAGCATGTAGAGCTTGCCATCCTGGATGGTGAACTCGAAGTCCTGCATGTCACGGTAATGCTTTTCCATCTTCCAGGTGATGGCGCGCAGATGGTCGTAGACCTGGGGCATGGCGCGCTCCAGCTCGCTGATGGGCATGGGCGTACGCACGCCGCTGACCACATCTTCGCCCTGGGCATTCATCAAATACTCGCCAAAGAAGACTCGTTCGCCCGTGGCGGGATTGCGGGTGAAGCCGACGCCGGTGCCGGAGTTCTCGCCCAGGTTTCCGAAGACCATGGCCTGCACGTTGACCGCGGTGCCCAGCCAATCGTCGATGCGATTGATGCGGCGATAGGTCTTGGCGCGGTCGTTCTGCCAGCTCCTGAAGACCGCGTCCCTCGCCTGCACCAACTGGTCGATGGGGTTCTGCGGAAACTCGTTGTGGGTCTCTTTCTTTACCAGCTTCTTGTATTCGACGATGATCTCCTGCAGCGCCTTGGGGCTCAGCTCGTAGTCGAACTTGACGCCCTCGCGCTCCTTGACCGCGTCGAAGATCACTTCAAACTTGTGCTTGTGCACGTCCAGAACCACGTCGCCGAACATCTGGATGAGGCGGCGGTAGGAATCGTATGCAAAGCGGGGGTTGTTGCTGCGCTTGGCCAGCGCTTCCACGGCCTGGTCGTTGAGACCCAGGTTCAAAATCGTGTCCATCATGCCGGGCATGGAGAATTTGGCGCCCGAACGCACCGAAACCAGCAGCGGGTTGTCGCCCGCGCCCAGCTTTTGACCTTGGAGCCGCTCCAGCCGCTCCAGGGCTTCGTGCATCTCGTGTTCCATCTGTGGGCTGACATTGCCGCGCATGTACTCGCGACAGGCTTCGGTTTGAATGGTAAAGCCAGGAGGTACGGGAAGGCCCGCATTGGTCATCTCGGCCAGACCCGCGCCCTTGCCACCCAGCGTGTCCTTCATGCGGCCATTGCCGTCGGCCGCGCCACCGCCGAAGAAGTAGACGTACTTGGTTGGAGTTTCTGTCGAGCTTGCTTGTCCAGCAAGCGCCTGATCCACCACGCCCTGCGTCATGGGTATTTCCTCCGTATCAAATTTCCGCGACGGCGGCGGTCCATCTGAGAGGGTGGCGGTACGGTGGCTCGGAAAGGCAATCCAACCAGCAGCTTGCTCTCCCGGAGTTCGTGCAAGTCATCCAGACACACGGCCGCGTCTCACGGCTTTTAGAATGCGAGAGAATGTTTATCGCTGCGAGTATACGCTTGCATGTGCTCGTCGTCACAGACGAATTGCTTGCCAAAGGAGTCCCGTAGTATTTCTGGGTGGGAATTTTCGTAATTTGAGACGCAAACCACATTTTCAATGAATTTATGAGACGCAGACGATGAATCCGGAGCGCTGAAACTAGCTGCGAATTCCAGAATGCGGCGGACGTACTGCAATGCGGGATGTTATTCGCCCCCCGATTTACCCCCTTTCGAATGGGAAAAGAGCGTTGCAATGGGCATCGAAAGACCAAGAAAAAGAGCAAAAAAATGCAGCCTGGAGGCGCGAAGTTTTCGCGCTTCCAGGCTGCATTTCGCTGGGGAAGATTGTGCAATTCCTGCGTTGCGGTTGCCGCGCCGCCCGCGCTATTGCACGGTGAGGGTCACCGTCCCTGTCTCCGTGGTCGTGCCGGAGGCGCCGGTCACGGTGATGGTATAGATTCCCGGCGTAGTGCTGGCCGTAACTGCCGTCGGACAGGCGATCGATTTATTTCCCCCCCCACAGGCCGTCACGCTACCACCCAGGGCTGCCAGCAGCAGCGCCATGCCGAGCAGGCTTCTCCAACGTCGGCGTCGCTCTGGAAGAGCTAAGAGCAGCACGCAGGCCAGTGCCGTACCACTCCCGGCAGCCCAAGGCAGGCCACTCCCGGGGCGATCGGACGCGGTGCAAGGGAGCGTTCCGCCCAACGTGGTGGAGATGGTAAGCGTGGCGTTGCCGCCGGCCGCGGTGGCAATGCTCACCGGCGTAGTCGAGCCGAAGCTGAGGCTGGGCTGGGCAACGGCATTGGCGGGGCTGGAGGTAAGGACCGCAGTCAGCAGCACGCTGCCCGTGAACCCTCCCACCGGGGTCATGGTGATGGTCGAGGTGTTGCTGGTGATCGCTCCCGGTTCTACGGAAACAGCAGTCCCGGCGATGGTGAATCCCGGCGTGATGACGTAAGCCGCGCTGGCCACGGCACTGCTGGAATACTCGCTGGCGATGGCTATAGCCTCCACCGTCTCAGTAACGGCAATGGTGATCGGTCCGTTATAGACCGTCGAGGCGGTCGTCGGCGTAGTTCCGTTGGTGGTGTAGTAAATCGTCGCCCCACTGGTCGCATCGTTGATGGTTACGGGCTGCGCCGTGGTGTAGGTTCCCGGAGCCACGCTGAATGTCGGGGTCGCAGCCGGAGGCGTGATGTTGTAGGCTGCACTGACAACGGCGCTATCGAAATAGTTTGCCGTCACGGCGATGGCTTGAATTGTTTCTTGGGCAGATACATTGATAGCGCCTGTGTACAGGGTTGAATTGATGGTCGGCGTCGTGACTCCATCGGTGGTGTAGAAAATCGCCGCACCGGGAGTGGTATCGCTGATCGTGACCGACTGGGGAGAGATATAAGTATTTGCCGCCGGGGTGAAAATGGGCGACGCGGCTGTGGGGATGGACGTTGTCGCAGAGGGCTGATATTCCCACAGGTCGGTGAGATTGCTGTCGCTGCCGTTCCTGTCAAAACCGCTACCGCCCAGAAGCCAAAAATTGCCGCCGCTTTCACCCCAACTCGTTAAATCCATGCGGCTCCCAGGGATATTGCTTGCTGCCGGCACGCCCAGCGTCCCATAATCCCCAGCCTGGCCGCAATAATTCGCGCCGTAGGTAATGCAATTCATGACGCGGTTTCCACCCATCCATGTCCACTGATTGGTGGAGGGCGCGAGTTTCCATAAATCGTTTAGGACGCCCTGTTGGCCTTTGATGTCGTATCCCTGACCGCCAAATAGCCAGAGATTTCCGCCATTGTCGGTCCAGCCTGCCAGACAGCAGCGGCTCCCCGGAATACTTCCGGCAACGTGTGTTCCCAGTGTGCCGTATACGCCGGGCTGGTTAGTTGTGCTGCTTCCACCCATCCAGGTCCATTCGCTCGAGGCGGGATTGAACATCCAAACGTCATTGAGATAGCTGAGATGGACGCCCGGTACCGCTCCGCCGAATAGCCAGAAATTTCCGTTGTTGTCGATCCAACTCAGAGCGGAATTGCGGGAGGCGGGGGCATTTGCCGCAGTGGGGGTTCCCATCGAGCCGTAGACCCCGGATTGTGAGCAAGATCCGGTTGTATCGCATTCGCTTGATGTGGCGCTTCCTGAAACCCAAGTCCATTCATTGCTGGATGGGTCGAATTCCCAGAGATCGTTGAATGTGCCTGGAATGCCCAGCGCATAGTATCCATCCCCGCCAAAGAGCCAGAGATGGTTGCCACTATCGACCCAATTTGTTGCCAGCATGCGTCCTCCGGGGGTGTTCCCGGAAGCGGGCATGCCTTTCGTGCCGTAGACGCCAAGTTGGCCATAATCCGTTGGGACCGTATTACTCCCACTCACCCAGGTCCATGTACTGCTGGATGGGTCGAACCTCCACAAGTCGTTGAGGACGCCATAAGTACCGTCCGCGTCGACTCCCAATCCACCAAAGAGCCACAAATGGCCGCTGCTGTCTGTCCAACTTGACGCACTTTCCCGGCCACCTGGGGTGTTTCCGGACGAAGGAGTTCCCAATGTTCCGTAGATTCCAGGCTGGGCACAAACTCCATTCACGTAGCATTGTGCGGTATTGCTGCCACCCACCCAGACCCATTCGTTTGTGGACAGGTTGAACTCCCAAAGATCGTTGAGAAAACTCAGATGGCTATTGGCGTCGAAGTTGAGTCCCCCAAAGAGCCAGAGATTCCCATTCTTGTCGTTCCAGACGATTGCGCCATCCCGATTGCCGGGTGCATTGGCCGTTGCGGGGATACCCAAGGTTCCCCACACTTCGGCTGTATTTGCCAGGCTGCTGCCGCCCACCCACGTCCATTCGCCAGGGGCAGTAGTTTGAGCGGCGGCAGCCAGGGAGAAGAGGAAGAATCCATGCAGAAGTGCAAGCAGGGGATAGCAGGATGTGCGGAGCAATCTCAATGACGGTACCTCCAGGCACTGCACATTCTGGAATGAAGAGAATCGATTGGATGGCGGTCTTCTCGCGTCTGCCATTCTCCGCGTGCATGCGACAGATAAGATTACCCGACTTCATCGCCCTGCGGACATTGCGGTACTCTTTTCATGCGCGATGCATGCGGCCAGGCTGGAGGGACGATGAGGGCGCGGCGAGACGAATTTGACCGGCACGGCGACGTCGCAATCGAGACACCAAGAACCGATTCCGCCCCAGATGTGACCGTTGCCTTGACCTCCGGCCAACTGCGCGACTGGGCGCTCGAGGTCGGCTTCGCCGAGGCCGGTGTGGTGGCCTTGCCATACGCCCATGAAGACCGCGACGGCGCTCGCTTCGCAGAGTGGCTGGGCCAGGACCGGGCCGGTTCGATGGCCTGGCTGGCCCGTGCCAACGAGATGGGCGAACTGCTGCGCAAGCGGGTCGAGACACCTTTTCCCTGGGCGCGGTCGGTTGTTGTCTGTTGGGCTCCCTACCATGCCAATGCGCCGCGCTCGACCGATCCCGCGCCGCCGGGAGCGGGTTGGATAGCGCGCTATGCGTGGTCAAGCCGGATCGATCCGCAGCGTGGCCGCCAGCCCAGCGACTATCACAAGGTGCTCCTAAAGCGCCTGCGGGCGGTGGAGGCGCGGCTGCGTTCCGTATGCGGCGCGATGGAAGCCCGCGCCTTCGTCGACACCGGTCCGGTGGTCGAGCGCTCCCTGGCAGTGGCCGCCGGGCTGGGCTGGACGGGCAAGAACACCTGCCTGATTCACCCCCGGCTGGGATCGTATGGCTTCCTGGCCGTGCTGCTGACTTCTTTGCAACTTGACCAGCGTCCGCCGACCGCGCCGGTTCCGGACCGCTGCGGCAGTTGCACACGTTGCATCCAGGCCTGCCCGACGGGTGCGCTGATCGCCCCCTACCAGATGGACGCCGCGCGCTGCATCGCTTATCTCACCATCGAGCACCGGGGACCGATCTCTGCAACGTTGATGGAGGGTATGGGCCGCCAGGTCTTCGGCTGCGACATCTGCCAGGACGTTTGCCCTTGGAATCGCAAGGCGCCCATCGCCCTCGACGCGGAACTGCAGGTGCGCCCGGAACTGGTGAATCCGGCTTTGGAGGCTTGGGCGGCGTTGGATGAGGAGGCCTTCGAGCGGCTCTGCAACGGTTCGCCGTTGCGGCGGACCGGCTTCATGGGCCTGCGGCGCAATCTGGCCGTGGCCATGGGCAACAGCGATTTGCGCTGCATGATTCCTTTGCTGGAGAGTTGCCGCGAATCTGTGGACGCAGGCCTGCGTTCGGCGGCGCGATGGGCGCTGGAAAAACTGCGCGCAACCAATCAGCCGTGAGCCAGCCGCAATCCCTGGCAGGAGTTTCCCGCGGCAGCGGCCTTCCGCGAGAAAGGCCGCTGCGAAATTGGCTGAAGTTAGGAGGCGCGCGTCACTTCTGCCGCGCTCAGACCCTTGGGGCCCTGCTGGCAGATGAACTCGACGGCTTCACCCTCATTGAGCATCTTGTAACCGCTCGCCTGAATGGCGGAAAAGTGGACGAAGACATCTTCGCCGCTCTGACGTTGGATGAAACCGAATCCCTTGGCTCCATTGAACCACTTGACCACACCTTGTTCCTTCAAACCATGCCTCCTTGCAGCAGGGCCCGCGCCTCGAGCCGGAGCGCTCTTTCGGCCTCATCTAAATCACACCGTCCGCCATGCCCGCAGCGGATGAATCCCGGAAACGGCAAAAGCCGCCAGCGCGCATGTAACTGCGTCCTGGCAGCTCTTTTCCCTACCTAAGTTCCACCCGATTTCTCCGAATGCGAATCTGGCACTGCGAACAGCCTTCCTTGTCAATACGATCCGTACAAGACGAAACGTGCTCCAGTTATGGCAGGAAAAGGCTTGCCATGCAAGGGAAAAATGCATATTAATAAAAGAGTAAACATAGGAAAAGCGCGTCCCCAGAGGCTATCCTTGTATTAACCGGCCCTCCCATCCAGTGGCGGCCAGCGTATATTCAAGGTTAAGCGAGCGGTTAAGAATAGGAGTCGAATCGTGACCCAAGAGGCACACTCTCCGTTGCAAGCCGGAGCCGGGGCCGGGGTGCAGAGCGCCGCGCCGGCCGGCACAGCGGTGGTTCTTAACGCCGAGCAGGTGGCCGAACTCTCTAAGTGGTACCGCTGGCGCAAGGATGGCGTGGCACTGGCCAAGTACCTGATGGACAGCGAGGTGCACACCTTCGCCTTCAGCGTGGCGGCCAACGCCATTCTCTCATTCATCCCTTTCATCGTGCTGCTTTACACTCTGGCGCGGTCGGTCTTTCATTCCCCGGCGATGGTCGCGACCATCACCGATATGGTGAAGTACTTTTTCCCTGCCGATTTGAAGAATCAGCAGATGGTCGCCGGCAATCTGGCTCTGGTGGCGGCGCAGGGCGCGCGCCATGGGGTGCAGGTCTTTTCGCTGGTGATGATTCTGGTGGCCTGCACGGGGATCTTCCTGCCCTTGGAAGTGGCCCTCAACCAGGCCTGGGGCGTGACCAAGAGCCGCAACTACCTGGCCAACCAGGTGGTGGCCTTCGGCCTGTCGATTCTGATGGTGGTGCTGGGCTTCGCCGCGATCTTTGTCACCTCCATCGCCGCCAGCATGTTCGACGACATCCTGCACGGGCACAGCGGTTGGATCGGCGCAGCCTGCGACTGGATTTATGGCGTCTTGCACTTCGTGGTCCTGGCCGGCTCGACCGGCATCGCTTCCATCCTCTTCTTCTTTTCCATCTACTGGCTGCTGCCCAACCGCAAGGTGCCGTGGCGGCCGGTGTTGCGCACTTCCATCGTCACCGGCCTCATCTGGCTGGTAAGCAAGTACTTCTTTGTCGAGTTTCTGCTGCCGCATCTGGACTTGAGCGAACTCTACGGCCGTTTCTCGGTCTCCGTGGGGCTGATCTTCTGGGCCTATGCCACCGGCCTGATCCTCTTCGCCGGGGCGCAGTTTTCGGTCTCCAAGATGGGCATCGAGGTGCAGGGAGACTGAGCCGACGCACCTGCTGACTGAGATTCTCCAATCCTCCGGTCCCGGCCGGGGGATTCTTGTTGCTGGCCATGTCTTGCTGCGGGCGGTCTTCCCGGAGCGTTATCCTAGGAGGGTTCGGCCGCGGAGAACAGATGCTGCGGCCGCCAAGGAAGTACGCATGTCTGAAGAGAATACGAATGTGACGGCTCCGCCGCTGGCCACCATCGCCACGCTGGGCCAGTTTGAAGGCCAGTCGGTGACCCTGCGCGGCTGGTTGTACAACCTGCGCGAGAGCGGCAAGCTGCTGTTTCCCATCTTTCGCGACGGCACCGGCACGGTGCAGGGGGTGGCCCACGTGAAGGGCGTTCCCGCCGAGGTCTTCGAGACCCTCAAGGGCCTGACCCAGGAGTCGTCGGTGATCGTTACCGGCAAGGTGCGCGCCGACCAGCGCGCCCCCGGCGGCTTCGAGCTGGATGTCGAGGGCATTCAGGTGGTGCAGCGCGTTGCCGAGTCCGATCCCTACCCCATCAGCCTCAAGGAGCACGGGGTGGACTTCCTCATGGAGCGCCGCCACCTGTGGCTGCGTTCTCCGCGCCAGTCGGCCATCCTGCGCATCCGCGCGGAGATCATGCGGGCGGCGGCAGAGTACTTCGACAGCAACGGCTTCATCCGCACCGATCCGCCTATATTGACCCCGGCGGCCTGCGAAGGCACTTCGACGCTCTTCCCGGTGGACTACTTCGGCGATCCCGCCTACCTGACGCAGAGCGGCCAGTTGTACATCGAGGCCACGGCGCTGGCGCTGGGCAAGGTGTACAGCTTCGGGCCCACCTTCCGGGCGGAGAAGTCCAAGACCCGTCGTCACCTGACGGAGTTCTGGATGATCGAGCCGGAGGTGGCCTTCATGGACCTGGACGGCCTGCTGGAGCTGGCGGAGAACTTCCTCAGCCACATCGTGCAATCGGTCCTCAAGAACCGCGGGCCGGAGCTGGATGTGATCGGGCGCGACAAGGCCAAGCTGGCGGCCATCTGCCCGCCCTTTCCCCGCCTGCGCTACGACGTGGCGGCGGAGATGCTGAACCAGGCGCACCGCGACGGCATCCTGGAGAACCCCTTCGAGTACGGCAACGATTTCGGCTCTCCCGACGAGACCTGGCTCAGCTCGCAATACGAGAAGCCGGTGATGGTCAACCGCTATCCGGCCGACGTCAAGGCCTTCTACATGGAGCCCGACCCCCAGGACAGCCGCTTTGCCATGTGCGTGGACGTGCTGGCGCCCGAGGGCTACGGCGAGATTATCGGCGGCAGCCAGCGTGTCTCCAGCTACGAGCTACTGAGGAGCCGCATCGAGCACCACAACCTGCCCCTGGAAGCCTTCCAGTGGTATTTGGACCTGCGCCGCTACGGCTCCGTGCCGCACAGCGGCTTCGGCATGGGCATCGAGCGCGCGGTGGCCTGGATCTGCGGCCTGGATCACGTCCGCGAGACCATTCCCTTCGCCCGCACCCTGCACCGCATCTATCCGTAAGGCAGTGGCTAGTTGTCCATGTAGTGCGTTTCTGCTTTTGCCATAGACTTCCGTGCCCCATCCTTTCCGCGTTTTTGGCGGAAAGGGCGGGATATGGAATAGATGATCCCCACCGAGAGCGACAAAAGATGCCAAATAACGCCTGAAAATGGGCCAATAAGTGCCGATTCCGTTTACTGTTTAGTCTCTATGTAAATATTACAAGTTGTTTATATTAATAATGTTACATCTAAACAAAATGCGGAAATGGGTGCATTTGTACCGGGGGGGGTGGGTACACCTTTGCGCGATTCGACCTGGATGCGTTGCAGGCGGCAGGACTGCTACACACAGTTTGCATCGGAACCGCGGAATTGTCTGCACGGGTGGGGTCGCGTCGATACCGAAATCGTACTTCTCAGGCGATTTCAGTCCTGCGCGTCTTCCGGTCGTCCACGCCGACTCGATCTCAGCGGCTCCTTTTTCTCCCGTCAAATAATACCTGTAACTTGACCATCTCCAATCTTCAGGGCGGCTCACCAAAGCGCGGCTCACGGGGTTGCGATGCATATATTTGAGCTTCTCGATGCGCTTTTCAGAAGTGAACACATTGAAGTCGCAACACTGCTGTCCGGCTATTTTTCCAGAAAATCCTGTAACCTATTGCATTCCAGTATGATACGGCCACTGACTTCGGGAACGATTTGAAATTCAAAATCGTTTTTCTGGTCGTATGGCAGGGGCGAAAC
>Ga0326728_10006915_pt1 | contig 29974 bp, 24 predicted proteins | sample MB3enrmetagenome_FD_207602 | JGI IMG/M metagenome (GOLD analysis project Ga0326728, IMG submission 207602) | Lab enriched peat soil microbial communities from McLean, Ithaca, NY, United States - MB31MN | ecosystem: Environmental > Terrestrial > Soil > Wetlands > Peat | place: USA: New York... | reverse complement strand
AGGCGATGGCCGCCCAAGGCACGCGCATCTTCGGCGTGGGTTCCGCGATAGCGGTCATAGGGCCTCGGCCTATCATAACAACCCCGGCCGCGCCCCGCCGCGAAGGTGGGGCACGCTTCAGCTTGCCGAAGCCCGCTTGCGGGCGCAGTATTTTAGCCGTTGAGCAAAGAGCCGCTGATCCGGGTCTCGGGCAGATGGGGATCTCGCGACGGGCGCACCCTCAAATCTACGGCTAGGGCGCTTTTCGACCACGTGGCTTAGGCGGAAGGCCTGCTCATCTCCGGCTCGAAGAACATAGTCAGCCACATGAACATCGTGGGAATGTGAACCGCGGGTGGGAAGTACGCGGGAATGTTGCTTCCGGCCGCTCGACGGGCGTGCGGGGGGCACAGCTCGGGCATGGCCTCCAATAAAATCGCAGGCACTGGTCGAAGCTGTTGGCGGGGAACTCGCGAGAGCGGCAAAGACGGGCGAAGGTTTCCTCTTCGACCAGCGGACCCAGCCGTTGGCTGGCGGCATAAAGAAGCGGATGCCCCGGCTGCATTTCGACGGACTATCACAGGAAGCGACCAATCGCGCGCCATTCCGTTCTTGTCACGTGCCCTGTTAGACTGGTCGCTTCCAAAGGAGAACTCCGTGATCCGCTATTGCGCGGCCCTGTTTGCCGTCCCAGTCCTTTTCGCCGCTTCCGCCAATCAGCCGCCGGGCCTGCTCAGCGACCTGGTGGATGTGAGCGCCGATTTTCACGATTTCACCAGCACCTACTTCCTGGCCGACCGCGTGGCCGCCTTCGACCCGGCGACCGGCGCCGGTTCGCTCACCTGGAGCCGCAACCAGCTCTACCCGCGCATCGCCTTCAACAATATGGAGCCGGTGCTCCAGCCGTTCAACGGCCTCACCTTCCCCGGCCGCGAATACGCCGTCAATCCGTCGCTGCCTTTTTCCATCCAGTTCGTCTCGCCGCGCACGGTTCGCATTCGCATCCGGACCGGAGTCGAGGCCGGCCCCGAGGCGCCGTCGCCGATGCTGGTGGGCGAGCCGCCGCGCGACGACTCCTGGAAGATGGAGAAAGTGGCCGGCGGCTACCGCTATGCGAGCAGCGCCGGCTCGGTCACCATTCTCGAAAACCCCTGGCACATCGAGTTTCGCGACGCCCAGGGCCGCCTGCTCACGAAGACGCAGCACACTTCCGATTTCGCCACTTCGCTCGATCCTGCGCTGCCTTTTTCCTTCATCCGCCGCCCGTCCGATTACTCGCGCAGCCTGGCCGCCGTCTTTTCGCTTTCGCCCGATGAGAAGCTGTTCGGCTGCGGCGAATCCTTCACGCGCCTGGATAAGCGCGGCCAAAAAGTCGTCCTCTGGGCCAACGATGCCAACGGCGTCGAGAGCGGGCGCATGTACAAGCCGATCCCGTTCTTCATGAGCAGCCGCGGGTACGGCATGTTCGTCCACACCTCGGCGCCGGCCACCTTCGATTTCGGCGCATCCTACGGTTTTTCGAACCAACTGCTGCTGGGCGACGACGCGCTCGACCTGTTCGTTTTCCTCGGCTCGCCCAAGGACATCCTGGACGAGTACACCAACATCACCGGCAAGGCCGCCATGCCGCCGCTGTGGTCCTTCGGCCTGTGGATGAGCCGCATCACTTATTTTTCCGAAGCCGAAGTGCGCGCCGTGGCCGCCAAGCTGCGCCAGAACCGCATTCCCGACGACGTCATCCACATCGATACCGGCTGGTTCGAAACCGACTGGCGATGCGATTACAAATTCTCCAAGACGCGCTTCCAGGATCCCGAAAAGATGATCGCCGATTTGAAGCGCGATGGATTCCACATTTCGCTCTGGCAGCTTCCCTACTTCGTGCCGCAGAATTCGCTGTTCCCCGAGATACTCGCCAAAGGCCTGGCCGTGAAGGACGCCAAGGGCAATCTCCCGTACGAGGACGCCGTCCTCGATTTCACCAACCCCGCCACTGTGGCGTGGTACCAGGATAAAATCGCCAGCCTGCTTAAGATGGGCGTGGGCGCGATCAAAGTGGATTTCGGCGAAGCCGCGCCGCTCACCGGCGTCTACGCCAACGGCCGCACGGGCTTTTACGAACACAACCTCTATCCGTTGCGTTACAACCAGGCCGTGGCCGAGATCACCCGCAAGGTCAGCGGCGAAAACATCATCTGGGCGCGCAGCGCCTGGGCCGGCAGCCAGCGCTATCCGCTGCACTGGGGCGGCGACGCCGGCAACACCGATACCGGCATGGCGGCCGAGTTGCGCGGCGGCCTGTCGTTCGGGCTCAGCGGCTTCACCTTCTGGAGCCACGATATCGGCGGCTTCACCGCCAAGACTCCCGAGGAACTTTACCGCCGCTGGCTGCCTTTCGGCATGCTGACTTCGCACAGCCGCTGCCACGGCGCGCCGCCCAAGGAGCCGTGGGAATACAGGCCCGCTTTCCTCGACCTGTTCCGCCGCACCGACGAAATGAAATATCGCCTGATGCCCTACATCTACGCCCAGGCCAAGTATTCGACCCAGCACGGCCTGCCCATGGTGCGGGCGTTGTTCATCGAATATCCGAACGATCCCGGCGCCTGGCAGGTCGACAATGAATACCTGTTCGGCTCCGACATTCTGGTGGCCCCGTTACTCGAGGAGAATTCGACCGGCCGCGACGTGTACCTGCCGGCCGGCGAGTGGATCGATTACCAGACCGGCAAGCCTTATTCCGGCGGCTGGCACAAGATCGAGGCGGGAAGCATCCCCGTGGTGATGCTGGTCCGCGATGGCGCGCTAATTCCGCAGATGGAACCGGCCCAATCCACCGCCGCGCTCGATTGGTCGAAGCTCGACATGGTGGTCTACGCCGCTCACGCGCCAGCCGCGCAGGGCTTGGTGTGTCTGCCGTCCGACAACGTGCTGCACCCGATCGAAGCGGCACGCCGCAACGGGACTTTCGCGCTGGCCGCCGACCCGCTGCCAGGCAAGGCAGTCTCGACGGTGCGACTTTTTTCGCAAGCGGTCCGGTAATCGTGGCGCGGGCAGTCTTGCCAGCTGTGCCGGCATTCGTGCCGGCATTTCCTGGGGTCCACAAGACGAAGAAAGGTCGAGACGACTCTCGACCCTGCACGCAAGAATGCGTGCGCCACCGGGCCTGAAGGAAACGGTTGGCAGGCGAAAGCGCCTGCCCCACCCTACCAGAATTTCAAATAGGGGCGGCTTTCGACGAGGCGCAGCAGATAGAGGGCGGCTTCGCGCGCGTGATAATCGCCCCACATCGAGGATTCGCTCGGGCCGGCGCACCAACCGTTCGGGCGGTGATACACGGAGTGCAGTATCAGGCCTTGATGGCTGGGGGCAAGGCTGAGATACGGCTCGTCGAATAGCGCATTGGCGATGGTGAGCCCGGCGTTCCAGTAGCGGTCGTCCTTCAGATGATGGCCGAGGCGCAGCAATCCCTGCGCGGCGATGGCGGCGGCGGAACTGTCGACCGGCTCGTGCGCATTGAACGGGTCCGCGGGCCGTTCGCGCCAGGCGCCAAGCTGGGCCAGGCCGGGCGCGCCGGTATCCCAATAAGGGATGCCATCGAGCGGCGTATTGCCGATCCAGAAATCGCAGGTGGCCCGCGCGGCTTTCTCCATCACCACGCGGAACTCGGTGTGGCCTTCCAAGGTCGAGAAGAACTCCAACTGCTCGGCGAAACCGCACATGGCCCACGCCAGGCCGCGCGTCCAGGTCGAGAACGGCGAATAACCCTGCTGCGAATTGGGGCAGCGGTAGTTTCCGTCGTTGGGATTGAAGATGCTCTCGTGCGCCACGCGCCCGCGCACGTCGTAGGCGTCGCGGCCCTCGCCGTAATAGACCGAATACTTCGCCGTGGCGCGCGCGTGGTCCATCAGCCGGTCGAGCAGCGAAATGCGCCGGTCGTTCTCGGCCATCAGCGCGTGGCCCAGTTGGTGCGCCACCGCCAGAATGCGCAAGGAGCGGATGGTATCCACGAACAGCGAGTGGGGGCCGTTGAACGAATAGATATAGCCCCCGCCATCGGCCGTGGGCGACCAGCGCGCAGACTGCACGGCGCCGGAGACCTGGAGCGCCAGCTCATAGAAGCGCCGCTCCCAGGCATCTTCCGCGATGCGGCCTTCGTTCATCAGGCGCAGCAGATTGCCGTAGGTGCTGAGATTCTGGAAGCCGTGGTCGTGGACGCCGGTGTGGCTCAAGTGGATGGCCATCAGCCCGACCGTTCGCGCGCGGCCGAGATCGAGAAATTCGCGAACGCCGGTGGCGTCGAACTGGAGGATGGGCGAGCCGATGTGGAAACCCTGCGTCCACTCCGTCCAGCCGCGGCTGATGTAGCGGCCGTCGACGGTGAAAACGGGTGAACCTTGCGAGGGCTGCCAGGTCTTTTCGAGAGCTTGGATTTTTTGAGCCGAAAGCTCGAACAGCCGGCGCAGCTTCACCGCCAGCGCGGCAGGCGTGAGGTCGGAACGGATTTCCATGCCCGGGTAAGCTCATGGTAGCGCCGATGGCGGAGTGCGCGCGGACGACTCTTGTCCTACGCAAGACGCACGATGCGCCCCGACCGCTCCCTTTGGTCGCGGCTCCGATCAGAGCCGTGACGACGGTACCAGTGTCCTTCCGCAGAAACGATTTCTGCACCGCCTGCGCAGCATGGTCGGCTAGACAGCCCCTGGACACTCAGCCTTCGACAAACGACTTTAGCCTGGCCAGTGTTTGGTCCCCACTGTTCGGAAACGAGATCGAGGTATTTCCCGATTTCTTCCATCGGCTCCGGATCGAATTCGAATCGCCTCTCGCGGCCCGCGCGGACGGCGTGTACGATTCCGGCGCGCTCCAACACGCGCAGATGCTTGGTGATGGCCTGCCGGGTCAGCTTGGAGCCGCTGGTCAACCGGCGAATCGAACAGGGCTGCCCCACCGAGAGCTTGGCAACTAGCGACAGCCGCGTCTCGTCGCCCAACGCGGCAAAGACGGGCGCATGAGCCCTCCGCTGGCTGGCCGAGCCGCTACGGCTTTTGTGCGACATGGTTCTCAATATTCTTCATTTGCTCCGTCCAGCCGCCGTCGTTCCTGCGGAACGCTTCCAGGCGCCGCTCGCTGGGGATCTTGTCGAAGCCGGATTCGGTGAGCAGAAGCAGCGTACCGCCGGCGGTCTTCTCCAGCCTGAATTCGACCAGCGTGGGCGTCTCCTTCGAATAGTCTGTATTAGCGTCGACGGAATAAGGGTGCCAGGTGAAGGAAAAGAGCCGCTCCGGCTCCATCTTCTGCACGACGGCCTCCCATATTACATGCTCGTAACCGGGGTAGGCGATGGGGCCGCGCGAGATCTGACCCGGCACGAATGGGCCATCCAGTTTCACGCGAAACCACTCGCCAAACTCACGGTAGTCCGTCAGCGCGCGCCAGACCCGCGAAACCGGCGCCGCAAGCTCGATACGCTTCTCGATGCGGTCGTTCATCTTAGGCAACCTCCAGGTTGCATATTAGACAGGCCTGACAGAAAAAGCAACCTGCTGATTGCGCTTGGCAGGGCTGGTCACCGCCCAGCCGTGTAAATTATCGCGGCATTTGCGAATCGCTAACCAAAGACATGATACGGGCGGGCAGACACCAAAGATATGATGCTATTGGACGGCTCCGAGCCGGCCGCAGGAAACCATACTTGGATCAACTCGCGAAGCAGGCAGCCGAGATCGCTTTGCGGCTCGCCGCGCTCCCCGCCGATGGATTGCGCAACAATATCGAAGCTCTCGACTCCATCGAACAACTGGCGGTTCAGATTCTGAAGGAAGTTTCGGCGGTTCGCGCGGGCAATCGTCGTATGCCCGGCGAATCGAGCGGGATGTGGCGCGCCAGGCAACTCGTGCCGCGGTGGTGAGCGGGCGACGCGGCCGGAGACCTTATGCGATCGAACGCCGGGCGTCACAGCTTGTGTGGCGTGACCGCTCCCTGACGGTCGCGGCTCCGTTTGGGCGCACCCCTCATGGAGCGGTCTCTCAATAGCATCGAGTTTTATGGTCGTGCTCTCTAGTGGTGGTGCTCCTCGTGTGCCTCGGCGGAAACCGGGATGGCGCAGCCGTTTTCGGAAATGGCGCAGCCCAGATGCTCGAACTGCACCGTGCTGTGGAAGATGTGGAAGCGCTCGGCCAGCACGTGGCGAAGCCGGCGCAGCACCACATCGCTGGCCGACGCCGGGACATCGGCGATCGTCACGTGGCAGCTCAGCGCGCGCGTGCTCGATCCCAGGCTCCAGATGTGCAGGTCGTGGACGTCCAGCACGCCCTCCACGTCCCGCATGCTGGAGATCACATCGCTCAGACTCAGGCCGCGCGGCAGGCCCTCCAGCAGAATGTTCAACGACTCGCGGATAATGTCCCAGGCGGTCCACACGATCAGCAGCGCGATCAGGATGGAAAGCCAGGCATCGATTTGTAGCCAGCCGGTGAAGCGGATGGCCACCGCGCCAATGACGATGGCGAAAGAGCCAAGCGCATCGCCCAGCATGTGGACGAACGCGCTGCGCACGTTGAGATCGTTGCGCGAGGACGTCTGCAGCGCCAGCATGATGCCGCCGTTGACCAGCAGGCCCAGCGCCGCCACCGCCATCATGATAACTTCGCTCACCGGCGCGGGATGGCGCAGGCGCTCCACGCTTTCCCAGAGGATCCAGACCGAGAGCGCCACCAGCGTGGCCGCGTTGACGAATGCCGCCAGCACGCCGGCGCGGTGATAACCGTAAGTCTTAACCTCATCGGCCGGCTTGGATTGGAAGAAAACGCCGAACCAGGCCAGCAGCAGCGCCAGTGCGTCGGTGAAATTGTGACCCGCGTCGGAGAGCAAGGCCAGCGAGTGGGCGCGCATGCCGGCCGCGACTTCCAGCGCGGCGAAGATAAGCGTGGCGGCCAGCGACCAGCGCAAAACGCCGCCCGCGTCCACGGGATGGGAGTTGGTATGCGAGTGCAAAGATTCCTCGGCCTGAGCCGGAAGCGCGGGCAAGTGCTCCGCCCGCGAACCCGCTTCCTCTATTCTAACCGGGTGGGCGGGGATGTTGGAGTTGACGCGCTGTGACGGCTTATGCCTGTCCCACGACTCCACTATAAGACGCGTCTGACCGGCGCGGGACTCACATGATGACTTCGTTCCTGTGCGGAAGCCCGTTGCCGGCTATGGTTGAGATTCTCCCAGTGCGCGCGTCCACGCGACGCACGCGGTTGCCTTTGTACTCAGCGATGAACAGGTTTCCGTCCGCGTCAATGGCTAAGGCGCTGGGGCCGTTCAATCTCGTTCGAGTTGCAAGGCCGCCGTCTTCATAAGATGCCTTGGCGGCGCCGGCGACTGTATTAAGGGCTCCGGTCTTGGCGTAGATCGAACGTACGAATTCTCCGTCGATGAAGAAGATATTGTCGTTGCGATCCAGCACTAGAGCGGCGCCGCCCGACTGGTGTACGGTCGTGATGATGCCGGTTCGCGCGTCCACGCGGCGGATGCGATTGTCCCCGGGATCGTAACCGCTCTGGGAGATGAACAAATCCCCCGCTTCGTCAATTGCAACTGAGTTCGCGTATGCCAGGCCAGCTTGCAGGGCAGGGCCGCCGTCTCCACTCGTTGTGCGGGCGCCAGTGGCTTCGCGAGCGCCGTTGCCTGCCACGGTCTGGATGATACCTGTGACCGCGTCCACGCGCCGGATGCGGCCGTTGCTCGTATCCGCGATATACAAATTGCCGGCGCGGTCGAATGCCAGACCCATTGGTAAACTCAGCGTGGCCGCGATGGCGGGTCCGCCGTCACCGGCGAACCACCCTGAGGCGTATCCCCCCGCCACGACGTCCTGCATTGAGCCGTCGTTTACCTGAACCCGACGCACCTTGCCGCTATCCAAAACAAACAGGTTGCCCACCGGGTCCAAAGCAAGTCCGCTGATGATCTCAAACGGCTTTCGCGTGCGGACGGTGCGGACCTCATGGGTCCGGAGGTCAACACCGCGAATTGCCCGGCCGACAAGCTCCGCGATGTAGAGGGTGCCATGCCCGTCAAGCGCCAGGGCGCACGGGCCATTAATCTCCGCCGCCGTTGCCCGCCATGCAACGCCGAGGGCCAGCGTACAGGCAACCAACATCGCAGCCGCCGAAGTCGCTTCGAGACAGTGTTGCCTCATTGCTTCGCCCTACCGCACTTCGATCCACTCAGGCATCATGCGCAGCATCCCGCCGCGCATCCAGGCGCGGAACGGAACGCGGCCGAACACGGCGCGCAGCCTGGTTTCGAGCGCGTCGTCCTGCGAGCGCTTCAGCCAGAGATCGAGCAGATTGCGGCGCCCCGGATAGAGCAGCAGGCCGACGTCCTCGCCGGCGGCAATCCCCGCCTTCTTCTTGAGCAGCGTCACGGCGGTGTCCAGGCCGCCCAACTCGTCCACCAGCCCGCGCGGCTGGGCCTGCGATCCCAGCCAGACCCGCCCCTCGGCCACCGGCTCGATGTCGGCGATGGCGCGATGGCGCGCGGTGGCAACCTTGGCCACGAACTCGCGATAGCTCTGGTCGATGCCGCGCTGCATCAGGGCGCGCTGGTCCGCGTCAAGCGAAGTGTAATCGGAATCGATGCCGGAATTGCGCCCGCGCTGCAACGAGTCCTTGGTGATACCCAGCTTGTCGTACAGACCGTGCAGATTCGGCTTGCCGAAGACCACCCCGATGGAGCCGGTCTCGGTTTCCGGATAAGCCACGATCGGGTCGCCGGTCAGCGCCATGTAGTAACCGCCCGAGGCGGCCACGTCAGACATGGAAATCACCACCGGCTTCTTCTTGTTCGTGAGGCTCATCTCGCGCCACATCTCGTCCGACGCGGAGACCTCTCCGCCGGGCGAATCGATGCGCACCAGAATGCCTTTCACCAGCGGGTCGGCCGCCGCTTCGCGGAGCAGCTTGTCGAATCCGTAGGAAGTCAGCCTTTCGCCGCCATCGTCGCTGGGATCGCCGCGAACGATGTCGCCTTCCGCCACCACCAGCGCGAAGTGGTTGCGCGGCGCGGTGCGCGGCGAGGCCTTCAGATACCGGGACAAGGCGACTTTATTGGGCTCCCCGACTTGCAGGCGTTGGCGGAGTTCGCCCCACATCTGGTCTTCGAAGCGCAGCTCATCCACCAGCCCCGCCTCGAGCGCGTCGGGAGCGCTGAACGGTCCCTGGTCGATGAGGGCTCGCACCTGGTCCGGTTGTTTCCGGCGCGAGGCGGCGATGCGGCGAACCAGGTTGCCGTAGAGCTCGTCGAGCACCGAATTGAGGACCTCTTTGGTTTCCGGGCTCATATCGGCGCGCGTGAACATGTCGCCGAAGTCTTTGTATTTGCCATCGTGCTCCACGTCCACGGACACGCCGATTTTGGCCAGCGTGTTCCGGAAGTAGAGGATTTCCGCGCGCATGCCTTTCAGCATGAGCGGATCCTCCGGTCCCAGGTAGATGCGGTCGCCGGCCAGCGCCAGGTAATACTCGCGCGCCGAGGGATTGCGCAGGTAGGCGAACACCGGCTTGCCCGATTTGCGAAACTGCTCGACGTCGCCGCGAATCTCTTCGAGTTTGGCCCAGCCGACCGACAGGCCCTCCGGTTCCAATACGACGGCCCGGATGCGGCTATCCTGCGCCGCGCGGCGCAGGGCCATCCACACGCTGGCGACGGTGACGGCGGCGCGCGGGTTCTCGACGAACGGCACCTCCATGGCGGGCTTTTCCGGGATCTCGCCTTCCAGGCGCACCACCAGCACCGAGTTGGAGGGGATATCCGGCGGCCGGTCGCGGAATTGAAACAGGATCACCAGCAGCAGAATGCCTGCCAGGAAAACCAGGAGGACGCCGGTGAACAGTCCCAGCAGAAACTTCAACATGGTACTTCGAAAGTAACACAGGGGCTTGAAGCCGAGGAGCTCGCTGAAGAACGCCAAAACAAGAATAGGCCGCGAATGAACACGGATAAACACCGATAAAAACCAAAGGACAGTGTTTTGAGTCTTTCTTATCCGTGTATATTCGTGTTCATTCGCGGCCAGTGCTCATTCAGGGCTTCGACCCTCCCCCTCTTCCGGACAAACTTCCTGCCGATGAGTAGAATAGGACAGGAGCGCATGCCGGCCAGCGTGGTTTCCATCTCGGGCAATCGCCAGGGCACTTACGTGGTCCTGGAAGCAGTTTTGCCGGGCGAGGTCCCACGCAACATTGGAGTCATTCTGATCGACCCGGCCACCGATCGCGGCTGGGTGAAGCTGCGCGGGCGCTATGACGATTTCGCCGCTCCCGAGGACGCCGAAGTGCTGGAGGCACTGGAAGCCGATTTGCGCAATAGGCTGGCCGAAATGGGCGCCGAGCGATGCCTCGCGTCGCTCGAGGATTCGCTTTCGAACGTGCTCCGCGTGGGCGAGCGGCAGGCGGTCGCGGTGGATGCGTTTTCACGCGTGGTTGAGCGGCTGTACGGCGAACACGTCGAGCCGGCCGCTATTGGGCGGTTCTCGACTCACCTGCCGCTTTACAGCCTGCGCGCGGCGGCCGGGCGCCTGGGCGAGGAAATGGAGTCGGTGGAAGAGGACTGGGTGCCCGCGCCGGCCGATGTGCGGCTCACGGCGGATCTGTTCGTGGCCCATGTCGTCGGCCGGTCGATGGAGCCGCGCATCCCGGATGGCAGCCTCAATCTCTTCCGCCTGAAGCCGGTGGGTTCGCGGCAGAACAAGATTCTTCTCATTCAGCGCTACGGCGCGCTCGACGATATGGCTCGCTACACGGTGAAAAAATACACCAGCCGGAAGGTCTCGACCGGTGAGGACCAATGGCGGCACGAACAGATCCGGCTGGAACCGCTGAATCCGGAATTCGAAGCCTGGGACGCAGGCCCCGAGGATTTCGCCGTGGTTGCCGAGTGGCTGCGCGTCATCGAGTGAAACGCCGCGTCTCGGGCCTGCTCGCGCAGTGGTACGCCCAGGGGCATCGCGATTTGCCCTGGCGGCGCACCGCCGATCCGTATCGCATCTGGGTTTCCGAAATCATGTTGCAGCAGACCCGCGCCGCGGCGGTGGTTCCTTATTACGATCGTTTCCTCGAGCGCTTCCCCAGCGTGGAGGCGCTGGCCCACGCGAGCGAGCCGGAGGTGCTTTCGCTGTGGAGCGGTCTCGGCTACTATTTGCGCGCTCGCAACCTGTTGCGCGCTGCACGCCAGATTGCCGGCGGCGCATTCCCGCGCCAGTATGACGAGCTGCGCCAGTTGGCGGGCGTCGGCGACTACACGGCTGCGGCGGTGGCGAGCATCGCCTTCGGTGAACCGCGCGCCGTGCTGGACGGCAACGTGCTGCGCGTGGTCGCCAGGATGGAAAACGATGCCGGAGACATCCGGTCGTCTAAGACCCGCGAACGTTTTCGCGCCGTGGCCGAAAGCTGGCTCGACCGTCGGCAGCCGGGAGCGTTCAACCAGGCGCTGATGGAACTCGGGGCTACGGTTTGCCTGCCGCGGCGCCCGCTTTGCATCGAGTGCCCGCTGCGCGGCCAGTGCCAGGGGCTTCAACAGGGAACCGTGGACGAGTTGCCGGTGAAGCTCGGGGCTGTGCGGTCGGAGCGCATCGAAGCCGTGCTGCTGCTGGTGCGCCGCGGCCGCCGCATTCTGCTGCGCCAGCGCCCAGCCATCGAGAGCCGCATGCCGGGCTTCTGGGACCTGCCCGCGCCAGAGCACCTGCCCGGCGCCCGCACTGGCGCGGCCACGGGCAAGTTTCGCCACACCATCACGCACCATCACTACACCTTCACGGTGAAGACCGCGCGCGCGCCCAAGCGGCTGCCCGCCGGTTCGCGCTTTCGCTGGCTGGAACCCACAAAGGCCGCCGGCATTCCGCTGAGCACAACTGCTAAAAAGGCGCTGAGGCTGGTTGTAATCAGGGAGAAGCTACACTAGCGGCTAACCAAGCCTGCCGGGCGGGCGCCCGGCTGCGCCGATTGGCCGGGGCACCCTCTGGGTCGCGCGCAGGTTAACCAACCTGCCCCACAAACGCTACACTCAATCTTGAAGCCATGGCTTACAAAGATCTGCGCGAGTTCATTGCGGCGCTCGAGCGCAATGGCGAGTTGAAGCGCATTCCGTTCGAAGTGGACCCGGCGCTCGAGATCACCGAGTTCGCCGACCGCGCGGTGAAGCGGGGCGGCCCGGCGCTGCTGTTCGAAAAACCCATTGGCTCGGATGTGCCGGTGCTCATCAACGCGTACGCTTCGCTGCGCAAGATGCAAATCGCGCTGGAAGTGGATTCGGTGGAAGAGATCGCCGCGCGCATCGTCGAGTTCCTCGAAATGCGCATGCCGGAAGGCCTGATCGGCAAGCTCAAAATGCTGCCCAAACTGGCCGAGATGGGCGCGTTCTTTCCCAAGATCGTTTCGAAAGGCCCGTGCCAGGAAGTGGTGCGCACGTCGGGCATGTCGCTCGCGCAGTTCCCGATTCTGAAATGCTGGCCCGAAGACGGCGGCCGCTTCATCACGCTGCCGATGGTGTTCTCGCGCAATCCCGATACCGGCAAGCGCAACTGCGGCATGTACCGCATGCAGGTCTATGACAACGTGACTGCCGGCATGCATTGGCAGACCCACAAGCAGGGCGCGGAGCATTACCGCCGCCTGCGCGCTCACGGGCAGACGCGGATGGATGTCGCGGTGGCGATCGGCGCCGACCCGGCCAGTATGTACTCCGCGATCCTGCCGCTGCCGCCGGATCTGGACGAGATGATGATCGCCGGCTTCCTGCGCCAGAGCCCTGTCGAGATGGTGAAGTGCCAGACTTGCGACCTCGAGGTTCCCGCGCAGGCGGAAATTGTGCTCGAAGGTTACGTCGAGTTGGGCGAACGGCGCACCGAAGGGCCGTTCGGCGATCACACCGGTTTCTATTCGCTGGAAGACCAGTACCCGGTTTTTCACCTGACCGCCATCACGCACCGCGAAAAACCGATTTACGCGACCACCATCGTGGGGCCGCCGCCCATGGAAGACTATTACATGGGCAAGGCCATCGAACGCATATTCCTCCCTTTGATGCGGCTGCAAATGCCGGAAGTGCGCGACATCGCGATGCCGGCCGAAGGCATCTTCCACAACCTGATCCTGGTGTCCATCCGCAAGTCGTACCCCGGCCACGCGCGCAAGGTGATGCACTCCATCTGGGGCACCGGCCAGGCCATGTTTTCGAAAGTCATCGTGGTGGTGGATGAGGACGTCGACGTGCAGAATTCGAGCGAGGTCGCCTGGAAAGCGCTCAACAACATCGATCCCGAGCGCGACATCGAATTCGTGATGGGGCCGGTGGATTCGCTCGATCATGCGAGCCGCTTGCCCGATTACGGTTCGAAGATGGGCATCGACGCCACCAGAAAATGGCCCACCGAGGGCTTCACACGCCCTTGGCCAGGGCTGATCGAGATGTCCGCCGACGTAAAGAAAAAGGTGGACGAACTATGGAAGCGGGCCGGGCTGTAAGGCGGAAAGGAAGGGCATCCACACAATCGACCCGTCTATCGAATTGACGGATCAACTCAGAAGGTGCAAGCTGAAGCTATCAAGACATGCAGGGACTGTCCAAGAAGGGCCGGAAGGAACTCGCGAAGCGGGCCAGCGTGTTTTTTCAGAAGTACGCGAGAAGAGCGCAAAAGAACACGGAGCCGAATGATCGCCAGTACGACCACGATGTCGAGCGAGTCATCCTGCGATTGAAGCCGGAGGACCTCGACATTCTCTTGAACGGCGAAGAACAGGAGCGACTGAACGGATCGGACCAGGACGTCGAGTGAGTCCGGTAGGCGCCTGCTCAAAAAAGCCCCGTCCGGTGGATGGGACCGGCGCGGGGCCTGAGAAACCTCCGTCAGGAGGCAACGCACCAAAGCGAAGAACCGCGGATCAATTGCAATTTGTTATGCAAATGAGTTGCCACGCATAAGCTCTTGATCCTACAGAACGGCGACCCGCGCTCCTACTGGAATCGGGAGCGGCCGGCTATGGATTCCCACAACCGGCACAGCTTCCCAGGCCGCCGTGGACGCGCGGTACAATCAAACGCGTGAGCGCTAACCCAGTGAAAACGAGGGAGGAAACGGCGCTACCCGAAACCCACAGCGACCGCGCGCTGGCCGGTTTCTTCCTCAGCGGTTTTCTGCTGGCTTTGCTGGGCGCGATTCTGCCGGCGTGGGGCTATCACCGCGACCCGGCGGACTTCAACGCGGTGGGCAATTGTTTTCTGAGCGTAGCGGTTGGCGTGATGATCGCTGCGCGGCTGGGGAGCCGGTTGATTGCGCGGCGCGGCCTGCGCGTGGTGATGATCAACGCCTGTGCGGCGTCGTCGGTGACGCTGATCTATCTGGCGACCGTTTCTCCGCCGATTTCGAATTGGTGCCGCTTCGGTGGGCTGCTCTTCCTGGGCGCGTGCGCCGGCGCGCTGAACCGCACGTTGTTTCAGGCCATTTCGGCGAGCTATCGCCGGGATGCCGCATCCACCGTGATTCGCGGCGGCATCTGGTATGGCCTGGGCTGCCTGGCGGCAACCCTGCTCGTCTTTGGCGCCTTCTATGCGTATTCGGTCGAGACCATCCTGCTGTTGATGGCGGCGGTGCCGGCCCTGTTTGCGGTTCTTTACGCCAGGGCCAGTTTTCCCAGCGCGGAGGAGGGCGCGCATCCCAGCCTGCGCCAAGTCCTTAACGATTTCCGCAGCCCCGGCGCTGTACTATTTGCCCTGTTGCTTTTTTTTCAGTTCGGCAACGAATACTCGATCGCCGGCTGGCTGCCTATTTTCTTGTACCGGCGGCTTGGCGTGAGCCCGCCGCACGCACTTCTGTTGCTGGCCTTCTATTGGTTCTTTTTGATGGCGGGGCGAGTGCTGGCGGTGCCACTTCTGCCGCGCGTGCGCCATCGCAAACTGTCGCTCGTGAGTGGTGGGCTGGCGTTGTTCGGGTGTGTGGTGCTGTTCTTCACAGACAAAACCTTCGGCGCCATCTGCGGCATCCTTTTCATCGGCGCGGGTTACGCGAGCGTTTATCCGCTGGTGATCGAGTTGATTGGCCGCCGCTTTCCTTATTACCATCCCGGCTTCTTCAACGGCATATTCTCCATCGCGTTGTTCGGCGGGTTGCTGGCGCCGGCCACGCTGGGCTACGCGGCCGAATCCTGGGGCGTGGGAGTGGTGGTGGGCCTTCCGCTGCTCGGCACATTCATGGTGATCGCGCTGCTGGTGCTGATCTGGCTCGAATCGAAGGTCACCGGCCGATGAAAGCCGCGCGCCTGGTTTTGGCGCTGTGCCTGGCGGTTCCGGTCCAGGCAGCCAGCCCGGCTGTCAGTCCGCTGCGCTCCATCGACCGGCTGCTCGAATCGTCTCCCGCCGCGCGCGGGGCTTTTTGGGGAATCCAGGTCACCGATCTCGAAACCGGCCGCACGCTCTATCGGCTCAATGCCGACCAACTGTTCGTCCCGGCGTCCAACACCAAGCTGTTTACGACCGCGCTGGCTTTGATGCGCCTCGGTCCGCAATTCACGTTTGAGACGCGGGTAACGGCCGACCGGCCGCCGGATGCGGACGGGTGCATTCGCGGCGCGCTGCGTCTGGTGGGCGGCGGCGATCCCAACCTTTCGGCGCGCGCGGTTCCTTACCAGCCCGAGCCGGCCAGGGCAGCGCCGGCGCCGGGTTATGCCTTGGCAGCGCTGGCGGAGTTGGCCGGCCAGGTCGCTGCCAAAGGCGTGAAATGCATCGATGGCGACATCGTCGGCGACGACACCTGGTACGTCTGGGAGCCTTACGCCGAGGATTGGAGCGTCGACGATCCGACTTACGAATACGGCGCCGCGGTTTCCGCGATTGCAGTTAACGACAACGCCCTTACCGTGAGCGTTTCGCCCGGCGCGCGCGAGGGCGATCCGGCGGCGCTAACGCTCGAACCCGCGGTGGAATACTACGCTATCGACAACCGCATTCGCACCGTGGCCGCGGGCGGGGGAAGCCCCATCCATGTGCACCGCGCGCCCGGCAGCCTGGAGCTGGAGCTATCGGGGACGATTCCGCTCGGTGCGCCGGACCAGCTTCTGGCGCTCGGCATCGAAGATCCGGCGAAATATGCGGCGCTGGCGCTGCGGCAATTGCTGGAAGAGCGCGGCATCACGGTGAACGGTGGAGCGGTGGCGCGGCATCTGCTGCCCGGCGATGCGGCCGATGCGCGCGTGGAGGCAAGCGACGGCTTGGTGCTGGCGCGGCATGTTTCCGCCCCGCTGGTCGAGGATCTGCGCATCATCGACAAGGCCAGCCAGAACCTGCATGCCGAAATGGCGCTGCGCGCCGTGGGGCGGGCGCGCCGCGGCGTAGGAAGCCGTGCCGCGGGCCTCGACGAGCTGCGCGCGTTCCTGGCAGAAGCCGGCGTCGGCGATACTTCCTACAACGTCGAAGACGGCTCCGGCCTCTCGCGCCCCAACCTGGTGACTCCGGCGGCGGTGGTGAAGCTGCTGCGGTATATGTACAACTCGCCCCAACGCGACACCTGGATTTCCTTTCTCCCGGTGGCCGGCAGGGATGGCACGCTGGCTTTCCGCTTCGACGGCACGCCCGCCGCCGGCCGCATCCACGCCAAGACCGGCACCATGGCCCACGTGGACGCGCTTTCCGGCTATGCCCAGCGGCGCGATGGCAGTTGGCTGGCGTTTTCCATTCTGGTGAACAACTCGAACCAGAGCGCCGCCGCCGTGCGCGCCGTGATGGACAAGATTTGTATTCTATTATGGAAGTAAAGTCATGCCTATTTACGAATACAAATGCCAGGATTGCGGAACCAAGTTCGAGAAGTTGGTTCGGAGTTCCGGAGCAGCCGAACTGGAGTGCCCGTCGTGCGGGCAGAAACACCTCGAGCAGCAGCTTTCCACCTTCGCCGCCCACTCCGGGAGCGCATCGCGCACGTCCGAGGCGCCGGTCTGCCCTTCGAGCGGCGGCCCTTGCTCCAACCCCGGCATGTGTGGGATGAATTTCAACTGAGAGAATTTCAACTGAGCACGCTTCGCGCAGCCATCCTGATTGCCTTGTATGCCGGTGTGTCGCTGGCGCAGCCGAGATCGGTTGCGCTGACGTTTGACGACCTGCCGATCGCGGGTAGCGCGGGAGATGCGGCGGAAGCCTCGCGCGTCAACCATGCCGTCCTCGCGGCGCTGGCGCGGCATCATGCGCCGGCCGTGGCGTTCGTCATCGAACAGGGAGTGGAAAAGATCGGCCTCACGCCCGGCCGCGCCATCTTGCGCGAATGGCTGGAGCAGGGACAGGAGTTGGGCAATCACACGTACTCCCATCCCGACCTGAATGCACTCACCGTGGAGCAATTCCGCAATGAAGTAATTCGCGGAGAAGCGTCGATCAGCCCGCTACTGGCCGAACGTGGCCGTCGCCCGCGCTACCTGCGCTTTCCATACAATCACTCCGGCGACACGCGCGAAAAGCGCGATGCTGTGGCGGCATTCCTGGCCGATCGCGGCTACACCGTGGCGGTCTGCACCATCGATAACATGGACTGGGAATTCGCCCGCGCCTACGATGTGGCGCTCGAGCGCGCCGATCGGGACACCGCCGGAAACCTGGAAGCCGCGTACCTGCGCTACACCGCGCAGGAGATCGATTATTACAGTGGGCTCCACAAGAAGATCTTTGGCCACGAGATTCCGCACGTCATGCTGCAACACGCCAACCGTCTGAATGCGGCGATGATGGACCAGGTCCTCGATCTCTTCGAACAGCGCGGATACCGGTTCGTCACGCTCGAAACCGCGCAGGCGGACGCCGCCTATCGCACTCCCGTTGGGGTCACCAGCTTCGGACCGATGTGGGGCTGCCGCTGGGCGACCGCGCTGGGCATCAAGGTGGATGGACGCCTGGAGCCCATGATGCCCGCCTGGGTCGGCGAGTACGGCAAGGCTGCGAAATAGGCTGGCGCGCCCAGGATTCGCGCGCAGCGATCACGCCGAGCCGGTCAGGAGACTGTCGTTGGGATAGAAGTGGTCGACATTTTCCGGAGTAATGATCTGATGGCTGGTAAAGATGGCTGGGGGCACCGCTTTCTTGGCTAGAATGTCCAGGGCGAGGCGGATGAGACCGTCGCCATATTTCTCCGGGAAGTAAGCCACCGAAGCGATCAGGCGCGTTTGTGGAGAGCGAAGCTCGGCGCGAGCTTCCGGCTCCGCGTTTTGCCCGACGATGGCGCACTCGTTTCCGCGGCCGGCTTCCTCAAAGGCGCGCAGCGCGCCGAGGGCGCTCGAGTCGTTTGCCGCGCCCACCAGGATACGCTTGGCTGTGGTTTCCCTGAGGTGCTTGCGCACCCGTTCGAGCGTGGTTTGAAACTGACCATCGCCGTCGATCGAAATGGTCCGCGCCCGTTCCGGCATGCGCAGGACATCGGCGATTCCCGCGCTGATCCCGCGTATGCGCACTTTCAGCAACGAACCTGCCCGATTCAATTCGATCAGCAGAACTTCGTCGACCTCTCCCTCCCAATGCTTTTTCGCCCACCGGCTTAGACAGTGCCCCGCCAACAAGCCCGCTTTGTAATTGTTGGCGCCGAAGTAGGTCGCGCCCGGATGCGGAATATCGATCGCGATGAACGGGATCTTGGCCTCCATGTACTTCGCGGCGATGGCCGGCGCGATCATCTCATCGGTTTGAAACTCGATGATCAGATCCAGTTGCTCCCGGATCAGATGATCCGCGCTGCGCAGGGCGATTTTCGGCTGATACCGATTGTCCGCCACGATGAGTTCGACGTGCTCCCGCTCGGCCGCCCGCGTCAAACCGATACGCACCTCGCGGTCGAATGAGATATCCTGCCCCTGCGCGGCATAGCCGATCCGATAGGGCTGGCGCCGGCGTGCTTCCGACGCCAGCCGGTAACGGTTCTCGCCAACCTTGTCCAGGAATCCGCATTGGTGCAGCGTGTAGAGCAACCGGAAGCATATGCCCTTGCTTAATCCGGCCCGGCTCACGACGTCGCGCAGGCGCAGAACTTCGCCGGCTGAGTGAAAAGCCTCCAGTACGCGCGAAGCGTGGACGATGGATTTCACCAGGTAGCGGCTTTGGCTGGAGGTCTTCACACTGCTTCGAATCAACGTCACTTCTTGTACCATGTACCATTTTGCGATGCAAAATACAAGCCGCGGAGAAAGCCGTGCCGGTTCCCCGTTGGGTCTTGGGACCGGAAGCGCACGGGCTCATGTTCAACGATTACTTTGCCGTTGAGATGTTCCGCAGTACAAAATTCAATAACCCGTTTGATGGAATGTATTTGACCGTTCGCCCTCGCCGATAATCATTGCAATTTATTTATTATAAATGATTTAGCCACTAAGCACGGAACGGATTTCGTTCCGCATAAAAAAACGGATCGACGCTCGCACAAATTGCTTGTCACTTTTGAGGAGCTCATGGTAGACTCCCCCCAACGCACGACTTATGTGCCTAGGGGTTTTGTTTTGCGGACCGATACATAGGCAATGCCAGGAAGGTGGTCCTTTGCCTTCCCTTAGAAGCGGCGCTTGTCAGGTGCGCCGCTCGGTCGGGGGCCGGCCCCGCTGAAGTGAGTTGCCGGATGAATGTTCTGCGTGCCACACCAGGCATCCCGCGTAGGAATGCAAAAGGAGTTGTTACCATGCGCCAAGTTGCTCTCTGCCTCGCGTTGTTAGTCGCCGCTGGATCGGCGCTCGCCCAGGTCGGCGGCACCGGTTCCATCGAAGGCACGGTCACGGATCCATTAGGCGCGGTTGTGGCTGACGCCACGGTCACCGCCGCCAATATCGCAACCGGAGCTGAAACCGTTCGTAAGACCACGGAAGCCGGTTTCTTCGTGCTCCCGCTGCTCACTGCCGGTGAATACACCGTTACCGTGAAGGCTGCCGGCTTTGAAACTCTCACCCAGCCGCATGTAGTCGTGGATGCGCTGGCGATCGTTCCGGTGAACCCCAAACTGAAGATCGGCATGTCGACCCAGTCGATCACGGTGGTGGAGCAGCCGACACTCCTGAAGGCGGAGGACGCGGTGCTGGGCTCCTCAATCGAGAACTCGGTTTACGACTCCCTTCCGCTGGCGATGAATCAGTCTGCCAGGGATCCCACGGCGTTCGCCGGCCTGGCTACCGGCGTGGATAACTACAGCACGCAGGCGGCCGGCCCATCCACCGGCTCTTTCAACGGCGGCCAAACCTATCAGAACGAGACCTACGTCGAAGGTCTGGCGCTGACCAGCGCCGGGACGGAGAGCGATACGCGCAACCTGGCGTTCGGCATTTCGGTGGAAGCGGTGGAACAGTTTCAAGTGGAGACCGCCGGCGCCAAGGCTATGTACGATGGCCAAGGCATGTCGAACTACGTTTTGAAGTCGGGAACCAATCAGTTCCATGGCGGCGTTTACGAATACTTCCGGAATACCGACCTCGATGCCAGAGGCTTTTTCCCGGCGACCCGCCCGCCCGAGCACCAGAACGAATTCGGCGGCAACATTGGCGGCCCCATCAAGAAGAACAAAATCTTCTTTTTCGGCAACTACGATGGATACCGTTACGTGTCGGTAACCTATCCCACCGGGTATCAGTCGATACCCACAACCGCCGAGCGGACGGGCGATTTCAGCGCCTTCCCACAACTCATTTACGATCCCACCAGCGCGACCGGCACCAATGTACGCACGCCGTTCCCGAACAACATGATCCCGACCAGCCGCATCTCGCCGGTTTCGAATTCCTTCCAGTCGTACCTTCCGCCGCCCACGAATGGCCTTATCTCGAACAATTACTTCGCTGAATTGCCGGATAAGATCAATAACGACAGCACCACGGACAAGATCGACTACAACCTTTCGGACAAAAACCGGCTCTTCGCCCTCTTCAGTACCGGCAAGTATGCGAACCCCATCGTTGGAAGCCTGACGACGGTCAGCACGTCGACGCTTCCCACGCCGTATACCGACGGAAGAGGCGTGATTGAATACGCGACCCTGGCGCAGGTTCACGATAACTACGTCATCAGCCCGAGCATGGTCAACCAATTCAGCGTCGGGCTAAGCCGGCTCTTCATACCCCTGACGAGCGACACGTATGGTGGCGGTTATCCTGGGAAGGCAGGACTCACCGGCCTGCCGGGCGGAGTCGCGGGATCCGGTTTTCCGGACATCAGCTTCAGCGGCAACAACGCTCCTGTGAGCTGGGACGGAACCAACTCCCATGCTTACAACGAAGCGCAGAACACGATCGGCGCGCAAGACAGCGTGCTCTGGACCCATGGGAGGCACAACGTCACTTTCGGCGTCCAAATCCAATCCCTGCAGGACAACGAGAACACTCCGCTGACCGGCACGCAGGCAGGCTTCTCGTTCGCCTCCGCTGAAACGGAGAATTTCACCTCCAGCGGAAGCCCCGTCAGCACCAGCGGCCTTTCATACGCCAGCTTTCTGCTGGGGCTCGTGGATGGCAGCACAGTCACCCAGAACGCGGTGGCCGAAACCGGAGGACGTTACAAGACGTACGCCGGGTTTATACAGGACGATTTCAAGGTCTCCACTCGTCTGACTCTGAACCTGGGCCTGCGCTGGAATATCTGGAGCCCGTTCACGGAAGTCAACAATGTCATGTCCTTCTTTAACCCCACGCTGGCCAACCCGCTGGCGGGCGGCATTCCGGGAGCTCTGGAGTTTGTGGGCAACGGCACCGATAGCTGCGGTTGCAAGACTCCCGTGCAGCAGCACGACATCAATCCCGGGCCTCGCGTGGGACTCGCCTACCTGCTCGGGCAAAAGACGGTCATTCGCGCGGGCTACAGCATCTTTTACGCGCATGCCGGCGGAGTGGGTGGGCGCACGGACGGACGCCAAGGGCTGAGCCAGGCTGGTTTTGACGAAACCGCCAGCCTGAGTTCCGTTGCCACCGGGCAGCCCGCGTTCAATTGGAACAGCGGGTATCCGGGCAATCCACTCAACCCGCCGTTCTTCAATCCAAGCTACGGTACCGGATATGTCACCGCGGCGTCTGCCACGGCGGCGGGGGATCTGTGGGCCGGCCCGAGCACGGCTCAGACTATGCCGTACAGCTACCCCAGTCTCAGCGGCAAACCGCCTTATTACGAAGACTGGAGTTTCAATATCCAGCACTCGTTTACGCCGAACCTGGTATTCAGCGTCGCTTATGCCGGCACCGACGGCCATTGGCTGCCTGGAGCCCTGGTCCCCGGGGCCCTGACCAACAACCAGATTCCAATTCAATACCTTTCCTTGGGATCTCTGCTGACCTCGACTTTGAACGCGGCCAACCTCGCGAAGGCTCAGGCCATCTTCCCGAATATCCAGATTCCGTTCTCGAACTTCACCGGAACCATCGCCCAGGCGCTCAAGCCGTTCCCGCAATACACCACTGTCCAGAGCCCGTGGCTGGACCTTGGCAACTCGACGTATAACGCGCTGCAAGCCACGCTCACCAAACGGCTCTCGCATGGGCTCACTTTCATGGTGAATTATGCATTCAGCAAGGAGTTGGACGATCTGGTTTCGAGCTTGCGCGATCCAACCAAGCTCTTTCTGGAAAAAGCGCCGGGCACCATCGATCACACTCATGTCGCCGCCGGAACCATGGTCTACCAGTTGCCCTTCGGCGCGGGTCACAAATTGAACGGCGGTAACCCGGTGGTGAATTCGATCATCGGCCACTGGCAGGTTTCCACACTCTTCACTTTCGCCACCGGAGCGCCTATGACGATCACCGGAACTTGCACCGGCGGCGGCATTATCGACGCGGCCTGCTATCCGAACTACTCCGCGGCCTTCGCTATGGGCGGGGACGTGTGGCAGAATGGCGCACCCGGAAGCGGCGGCGCAAACATCTCCACCACGTCCTATCTCAACAAGGCGGCCTTTGTCGACCCAACGGCTTACACGGTGGGCGACATTGCGCGCGCGGCCCCGCTCAAGCTGTATGCTCCTCACGTTGAGGACGTGGACATGAGCCTGCGCCGGGAATTTCCGATCCGCGAGCAAGTGAAGCTGTCGTTCCAGGCGGATGCGATTAATGTCAATAATGCGGTCCATTTCGCAGCTCCGGGATTGGGGATCGATTCCGCCAGCTTTGGTATTTTCTCGTCCCAGGCAACTGCGAATCCGCCTCGCAAGCTGCAGTTGAGCGCCAGAGTTACGTTCTAACCGGCCAAACCCCAGGCTGGTAGATTAGTCCGGCGATTCTTGAGCCACCGGCAGCGCCCGCGAGGGTCCTGCCGGTGACATTTTTTGGGTGGTGCAGGCCTCCGGCCTGCCCAGAGCGGGGCGCACACCGGCAAGCAGCCGGGTACACCTACCGAAACCTCTAAAAGAGTGTACTTGGCTAAGCGGACGGTTGCCTAACCGGCCGAGGATTCCTCAATCGCCGGCAGCACCGTCAGGGGCGGCACCGACAACAGCGGCGGGGACCACGTCCAGTTTCTGCGCTCGATGATGGTCGTGGGCTCGTAGGTTTGGCCGTTGGCCAGGCGGCGCTCTTCGCGGCGGGCCGACCACAGCATCACCGGCCCCAGCGCGCGGCCCAACACGCGCGAGAAAAGGCCGAACTCGCGGCCTACTTCCTCGCGCAGCGCGCGAATCTTCTCCGATACGGCTGCGTTCGTGGTGGCCAGGTGGCGCTCCATCGCCCATAGCGCGGCCGCGTAGCCGTCGCGCAGGGAGCGTGCCTCCCGGGCGAAGCGGGCTCTCACTCGCGGGTCGGGATCGTTCTTGTAACGCAGCCAGCCTTCCAGCGTGGTGCGGCAGATGCGGTAGATACTGGGACCGTTGCGCTCGAAATCGCGGCGGAACGCCCAATCCAGAAACCGCTTGGAATCCTGGCGCGAAATGGCGGCGTGCTGAAAATTGAACTGGCCCTGGCCGTGAATATCGGCCAGATCCACGCCCTCCAACATGCGCCCCTGCTCCTGCATCTCAAAGAACAGCGGCGTGCCGGGCACCGGCGTGTAGAGCATGAACTGGTGGAAATCGGTGTCATGCGCGATGGCGTGCTCGATTTCCTCCCGAATGTTCTCCGGCGTGTGGTGCTCCAGGCCGACGATGGTCGAACCCAGAACCTTGATGCCGTTCTCATGCAACTCGCGCGTCAGCCGCATGGAATCGGTGCCTTTGAGCTTATCGTAAGCCGAGTGCTCGGATTCGAGGCCCATCCACACCCAAGAGACGCCCAGCTCCACCAGCTCGCGCATCGAATACTGGCCGATCGCGTTGGCCGAGGAGAAGACATACAGCGACCACGGTTTGCTTTCCGCCTTCATGAATCCGAGCAATTCCATGGCGCGCCGCTTGTGCAGCAGGAAGTTCTCGTCCATCATGAAGAACGACCGCGCCCCCAGCTTCGATTCCATGTGGTCCATCACGCCGAACAGCTCTTTGCCGGTATTGTAAAAGTTGAGAAACTTCCCCTTGCCGCCGAAGAACGCCGAGGTGGTGCAGAAGTTGCATCCCATGGGGCAGCCCACCGAGGGGATGATGGTGGCCGCGGTAGAGCCCTTGGATTGCGGCAGCTTGATTCCCAGCGTGCGGGCGCCGAACCCGGAAACGATCTCGGGATGTACGATCGGCGCGGTTTCATCTTCGCCCAGGAAACGGCGCATCCAGGAGATGCCGTCGCCGCGCACGATGTGGTCGGCGTCGATCATCTTCTCGATGCCAGGAATAGCGGCCACGTGCCCGCCCACCACAATGGCGGCGTTGGGCGCGAGGCGCCGCACGATCCGGCACATCTCCCGCACCTTGCCCACGTTGACGATGATCGACGAGATGCCGACAATGTCGTATTCCTGGCTCGTCAGCTCGGCCTCGAACGACGCCCGGGTGGGGAAGTCGAGCACCGTGGTGGGCGCCGAGATGTTGCGCTGGATTAAGAGGATGCCCCACGAACGGTGGAACATGCGCAGCGAGAACGCGCCCTGCTCGCGCGTCACCTGGTTGTGGTAGAGCTCCATCGGGTTGATGGTGCGGCTGCCGTACGCGTCGTCCTGCGCGTAGGGGCCGAAAACCGAGCTGAGCAAAACGCGGGCGCCCGTGCCCTTCGGATGTTTGGTCATTTCAAAAGAGAATTGAGTGCTAAACACCCTAATTATACCACCCGCACGGACGCGGTACTTGTGCAAAACGGAACACGGGCGCCAAGTGGGGCGGGCCATCGATTTCTCGTGGCCTGCCGCGGCCGGTGGCAGACAGGCGACGAAACCCGATCGCCTGTCCCACCAGCACGGCCGCTACCGGGTCAGCCGGAAGATCACCGTGATGGGGGCGATCACTTCCACCGGCTTGCCGTTGAGCAGGGTCGGCCAGTAGACCCACTGGCGGACGGCATCGAGCGCGGCGGGAACCAGCAGGGGATTGCCGCTCAGCGCGTGCAGATCGCGAATCCGTCCGTCGGTGCCGATGATGCCTTCCAACTCCACGGCTCCGGAGATGCGGGCGATGATTGCGCTGTGGGGATAGATCGGCTCCACGCGGTGAATGGGATGGGCCAGGCGAACGTCGCCGCCGGGCAAGCGGATGGGCTGGCTGGGCGGGGGTTGCACCGTCGGCACGGGTTTGACCTGCGGGTGGACCGGGACCACGGGCGGAAGTTCGACGAATCTGTCGAGCAGGCTTCCCAGGCCTGGCCCGTCGCCTATAGGAAAACCGTTGCCGAACGCGGTTGCAACGGCGGCGGGCGGGTCATCGATCATTGCCGCGTGCTCGGGAGGAGCGACGGGCAAACGTAGGACGCCGTCGATGCGGAACGGACGCACCGGCACGACGCGCGCCGCCGTTCGAGGCTGCGCGGCGGGTGCGGGCCGCACCGGAGGCCCGGGCGCCACCAGGGAGACCAACATCTGCGCGTGCGGCAGAACATCCGGCCAAATGACCGGCGCCAGGCCGACCGCCAGCACCAGCAGTGCCTGGGCCGTCATCCCGGCGCAAGTGCTCCAGACGCGCTTGGAAGGATTGGTAAGAACCGCTGTTTCAAACATCGTCGTCGCTCCTTTCCCCTTGCGGGCACACCACGGGCGCAGCATCCCGAAGGGCGGGATTCCCTGATTTCAGCTTTCTTTGAGCCGCTTCCGCATTGCGCGCTCACCCCCATAGACACCACATCGCGAGCGGAAGTTCCGCGCGGTTCGGGTCACAATGGAGGGATGCAGTTGCCGCGGCATGTCAGCGAAGCCATCGAGGAGCTTGCCGAGCGCGCTCAGCGCGCCGGCGGGGCGGGTTTCGCATCTCTGAAACGGGCCGCCGCGGAAATGTCGGATGCCTACCGCGCAGGGACACCCCCGCCGCGCATCGCCGCCGCAGAGCGCACAGCCGCATACCTGGTGACGCGCATGCCCGCGACTTATGCCGCGGCGCGGGCTGTGTTGCACGAGACGCATCGCCTGCTGGGAGGCCGCGAGATTTCGAGCGTGCTGGATATCGGAGCGGGCTCGGGAGCGGCGTCGCTGGCCGCGCTCGAAGAGTACCCCGCGGCGGCGGTGACGCTGGTCGATCGCGATCCAGCGTTGCTCGAAGCCGCGCGCGAATGGCTGCCCCAGGCGCGCGCGGTGGCGGAAGATGTGACGCGCACGCTAACGCTGGAACCACACGATCTGGTGATAATGGCGTACTCGGCTGGTGAAATGGCGCCGGCGCCGCTCAAGAAGTTGTGGCAGGCCGCTCGCGTGGCGCTCGTCATCATCGAACCGGGCACGCCGCGCGGCTTTGCCACCATCCGCGCGGCGCGGTCGGAATTGCTGGCTGCTGGCGCACACATGATTGCGCCTTGCCCGAGCGAAGGTGTCTGCCCCGTCCTCGATCCCGGCTGGTGTCACTTTGCGGCGCGCGTGGAGCGCTCCTCGCTGCATCGCCGCATCAAGGGCGCCGATCTCGGTTACGAGGATGAGAAGTACAGCTACGTGGCGCTGGCACGGGAACCGGTTGCGCCAGCCGCTTCGCGCATCGTCGGCCGCTTGCGCCATCATCCCGGCCTGATCGAGCTCGAAACCTGCACGCCCGCCGGTTTGACTACCGTCCGCGTAAGCAAACGCGACCGCGACCGCTTCCGCGCCGCCCGCCACGCGGAATGGGGCGCACCGGGGATATGATGGTTGGCGATGATTGACCGCGAACAGGCCTGGAACATACTATGTGAGTTCACCAAGTCGGAAGCCTTGCGCAAGCACGCGCTGGCTGTGGAGACTTGCGTGGTCGCTTACGCGAAACGATTCGGCGGGAACGTCGAGCAGTGGCAGGTCACCGCGTTGTTGCATGACTTCGATTGGGAGATTCATCCCACGCTCGAAGGGCATCCGCAGCTCGGCGAACCGCTCCTGGCCGAGCGCGGAGTGGACGAGGAGACGCGCCGCGCCATCCTTTCGCACGCCAGCCACACCGGCGTGCCGCGAACTTCGCCGCTCGAAAAGACGCTCTACGCCTGCGACGAGTTGGCCGGCTTCATCACCGCCATTTCCTACGTCAAGCCGCACCGCAGCGTGTTCGAAGTGGATGTGGCGTCGGTGAAGAAGAAGATGAAAGACAAGGCATTCGCGCGTTCGGTAAACCGGCAGGACATCGTCGATGGCGCCGCCGAGCTGGGCGTACCGCTGGACGAGCACATCGATTTCTGTGTGAAAGCCATGCAGGCGCGGGCGGAAGAGTTGGGGCTCAAGGGCAGTGTGTGAAGCCAGCAAGCAGCCGCTGGGGATCGTTCCGTTAGAACTGCAATAACCGCTCCCTCATGGTCGCGGCTCCGATTTGCGTTTCAGGGCCGCGACCGTGAGGGAGCGGTTTTTGGCGCTCTGACCGGTCGCCTCCCAACAGGTCCTTGGCGTTCGGCCGGGCTGTCCGAAGCCATGAGCGCCAGCGCCTCTCGCGCGATGCGGGCGTTGACGAACTTCCACCGGGCCACCGTGCCTAGGGAGGCTTGCCCGCCCATTCGCTTCTTGACCACCGCCGAATCCGACACCGAGGCGCGCACCAACTCGGTCAACGAATACACCTCGGAACCTGCGCCCGGCTTGCGCGCGGGCATCTCAGAAATCTCATAAGCATCGCAGGCGTCCAGGAGCCGCATCTGCACCTTCTGGCCGTACGGGTTGACGAACTTGATCTGCCTCGAATAGGTGCGGGCTTCTCTGGTCGCCTGCGCGACTGCGTCCCCGGAGCTGGTCGCTTGAAACAGGACAACCCGGTCTTCGATCAAGGTCGATTCAGGATCGAAGTGTTTGTCGCGCAACTTCGGCTTGCCCTTCGCGGTGACTCGATACAACGTCCGCACGCCGTACCAGGTCTTCTCAGGGCTCTTCGGTTTTCTTGGCATCCCCGGCACGCCCTATTCGGCCGCGGGCGGCCCACTCTCTGCCGCCCCGCCGCCGAAGGATTGCAGCGCAAGGTAGCTCAGTCCGAAGCGCTTGATATTGTCGTGCTGCTTCTCGTATTGATCGAAGTGGCCTTCTTCGTCGCCGACCAGCCGCTCGAAGAGTTGCTTGGTGGCGGCGTCGGCATTCGCCCCGCATTCGATCGCAGCCTGGTTGTAGGTTCTGACGCCATCTTCTTCCATCGCCATCACTTTGACAAGCATGGCTTCCGGCTCCAGGATTTTCTCAACCGGACCGGCTGGAACCATCTCCACATCGCCTTTCAAGAAAAGAATGCGCTCGGCCAGCGCTTCCACGTGACCCATTTCCTGGATCGCGATCCGCTTGAATAGCTGCGACAGCGGTTTGAAGCCTTGATCGTCCAAATGGAAATGAAAGTACATATACTGGTGCACAGCCTGCAACTCGTCGGCAACCGCTTTGTTCAAGAGATGAATGCTTTTCGCCTTTTCCATACCGGGGCCTCCGATTCATTATCGCTCGATTGGCTTGAATCCTGGATACGTCGAACAGCGCACGAACCGCGAGGAACGCTGTCCCCCTGCCAGCCGCGGGGTTCTTCGTTGCGGCATCAACCTGTCTCATATACTATCGAGGGTCAGGGAGTGAAAATGTTTCCGATGAAATCCGTCTTCCAATTGCTCGCCATCGCCGGCTTGGTTTTGTTGAGCCATCCGGGCTTGGCGCAAACCAACCCTCCCGCGGTCAATGCCGGCAAACCGGCGAGCGATGCGCCACAAGCTCCGGCCGTGCTGCCCGGGAAGGGACTTGCGCAACACGATTTCTTTTACGCGGGCGAGGCGAAAGAGGAGCGGATGTCGATTGTTCGCGGCGGCCAGGTCGTCTGGTCCTACACGCATCCCGGCCGCGGCGAGATCAGCGACGCGGTGTTGGAGCCGAACGGGAACATTCTTTTCGCGCACCAGTTTGGCATCACCGAAATTACGCCGGACAAGAAAGTGGTTTGGAATTTCGACGCTCCCGCGCAAACGGAAATCCACACCGCGCAGCCCATCGGCGCCAATAGCGTGTGGTTCATCGAGAACGGAAATCCCGCGCGGTTCGTCGTCATCGACAAAGCTACCGGCAACATCGAACACCAGTTTGAGTTATCCGTGAAGAATCCTGGCAGCGTCCACGGCCAGTTCCGCCAGGCGCGGCTGACGGCCGCCGGGACGATCCTGGTCGCGCACATGGACTCGCATAGAGTCGTCGAATATGATTTGGACGGCAAGGTGCTTTGGTCGCAGGACGTGACGAGTTGCTGGTCGGCCAAGCCGCTCGCGAACGGGAACATTTTGATCGCCGGCGCCGGCGAGAAATTCGTACGCGAGATCAATCGCAAGGGCGAGACGGTGTGGCAATGGACCGCGGCCGACGCGCCGGAATACAAGTTTTCCAACGTCCAGACCGCTACGCGCCTGCCGAACGGAAACACGATCGTCAATAATTGGTTCAATCAGTGGTCCGACAAGCTCGACCCAGGCAATGCGCCGGTGCAGGCCATCGAAGTCACGCCGGACAAGAAGGTCGTGTGGGCTCTGCGCGCGTGGTCGCCACCGGCGGACCTCGGCCC
>Ga0326728_10006914_pt1 | contig 29975 bp, 40 predicted proteins | sample MB3enrmetagenome_FD_207602 | JGI IMG/M metagenome (GOLD analysis project Ga0326728, IMG submission 207602) | Lab enriched peat soil microbial communities from McLean, Ithaca, NY, United States - MB31MN | ecosystem: Environmental > Terrestrial > Soil > Wetlands > Peat | place: USA: New York... | reverse complement strand
CCATGCAGCAGACCATTCACGCCGACACCAAGACAGTCGACGTCACACTTACGTTCGCTCCGAGGGCAAGCCGATGAACTCGAGACTGCTCCTGTCTCTCTCCGTTCGCGCCTGTGTCATCGCGGGTATGGAGCCGGGTGGAGTTCAGGACAAACCGGAGAATCTGCGGGTCGGTCTGAGTGGCCCAGCGGGCGAACCAGTAGAGGAGAAGGAACATGAGGATTCCGCCAAGGAAGGTGTGGAGGAGGACCGATCAGAGGGACGGGCGAGGAGTGCTCCGCCCGTGGGCAGGCTCGGCACTCGCTCGCCGTGGTCTCAGAATTTGCCCTCTACTGTTATAGGGAACATCGGGAAGGGAAAAAGTAAGAAAAGATTGAAAAAATAATTCTACGGTCTAGCGACTGGTCAAGCTCGTACCAGGATTAGTGACTCGGCACGCTGTCATTTTGCTACAACGCTGTTCCCAGTCAGGTTGGCCCCTTATTTCTAGCTTCGAGTGGCTCGTTAACCGGGTTTGACTGTCAGGGCATTATTCTCGCGCGTTAAACGATTTTTCAAGTTCGCGGATATCAGCCATCACTGAGTCGAAGTCGGGTTCCTGTCTTCGGAAAACCGCTGGATAATGCCAAAGGCTTTCGATAGCCATGTGCCGCCCTTGAAGATGAGCCGGGGAAAGTCGCGTAACTGAAAGGCCTGATGCAGCGTCCAACAGACTCAGAAATCCCTTTCCACGATCTCGGGCGATATGCCCCTGGTGACGGCGGTTTGGTTGAATAGTGCTTCTCGATCTGCCGGCGTCGCCTTGGCCCAGGTGTCCATCTACGTTCCCTTCAATTGCCGTATGATCTCATGACTCCAGGCTGGGGCGTGTTTTGTTAGTTTAGCTAGTTGCGCACGGTCGCGGGAGCTCAAAGCGCGTGACAATTGCCGGACGACTAGGTCTTTGTTTGCGTGGGGCCCGACGGCGCGAACCGCCTGGAGAGCCAGCCCTGCCAGCGTGCCCGCTCCAGGGAACTTCGATGGTCTAGTGGGTTTCAACTGAATGGTCTGGGCACCAATCTTGACGCGACGGGCGGGGCCATCGGTGAGATACACTAACTGAGCGGGGACTTGATCGGTGAGCCCCATCAAATTTGCCGCACGGGCGCCTGACACCTGCGCGCGGCTCCCAGTCTTAGCCGCAAGAACAGCCGCGATGTCATCAGGATTGGGAGCGAGAATGCCAAGCTTTTTGTGAATGCGTGGGTAATCGTAGAGACCTTGAGCCAGACGGTGGATGGTCTTGTCCTGTGTCAGGCGCCACAACACGAGACCGACCGCACTCCTGGTCCCGAGATCCAGGAAAGCTTTCGGGGTGAAGACCCACCCCCGTCCATGTACTCGAATTCGCTTGAGGATGGCCGCTTTTGAATTCATAGGTCCATTTCTTGAAATAAAAACTATATAGGTTTTATTACATAAACACAAGCAGCTAATACAGTTAAGTTATTTAAAATGAGTAAGCTATGGAATTCGTCTGAAGCTTACACCTTGAGATTTCTATAAGCCACCTTTTTTCTTACCGGCTGCAATAGACCACGTTGTTCCAGTGGGTATATATACCCACTGGAACAACCTGCAACATCTCCACGAAGGAATGGGCTGGTCTCTCCCAAATTGATCAGGTATATATACCTGATCAATTTGGGAGAGACCAGCATTGACAACGGAAACACGAAAACAGATCCGCAGATACTTTGACGATGTCAGGCCACGGATATTCTGGCCAAGAGATCTCTCTAATCTTGTTGATGACTACCGCAGAAAACAGGGCGAATTTGATCTCAGTGTGCAGCAAGTGATCAACTTTCTGCTTAAAGAGGGCATCCTCCACAAGGCCGAGTTTAGATCCCGAAGATATCGTTCAATTATCCGTTACCTGAAAGGGAGTCCCTCACCGTACGAGTTGGCTGTGTCGCTGCGCCGGGATTCATTCCTATGCCACGAGACTGCGTTGGTTTTGCACGGCCTCGAACCACCGACAACCACGATCTACGTGAATAAGGAGCAAGGACCCAGGCCCTCGCCCGAACGCGTGACACAAGAAGGCATAAACCGTGCCTTCAAGAACCGGCAACGCCAGAGTAATTACAAATTCCGATATGGCGCCTCAGAGTTCGTGCTTCTCAGCGGCAAGAACACCCGCAACGCCGGAGTTGTCCTTATGCCAACGTCAAGTGGAGCGGCGGTAGACACCACCGACCTTGAGCGAACGCTGATCGACATTGCGGTCAGGCCGGCATATGCCGGAGGGCTAAGACGAGTATTGTCCGCGTACAAACAAGCCGCGTCAAAAATCGACATTGACCACATGATTGGGTTACTACGGAAGCTCAATCATGCCTACCCCTATCACCAATCGATAGGGTTTCTCCTGCAGGGAGCAGAGCGCCCGGAGAGGGATTGCAAAAGGTTCCAAGATTTGGGCGTGGAGTTTGACTTCTACCTAGATTATGGTCTCAAACATCCCGCATATGACCGGAAGTGGCGTTTGTATATTCCGCCGTTTTTGACATGAACTCAGGAGATTATACTGCTCAACAACATAACTCTTGAAATGCACAATATCATTTGTTATGTTATCGTGCATAAAGTGTGAAGGAGGCGCGAGTGCGTCCCGAACTCCATGAACTCGAACATTACGTTCACGACGCCCTGGGTGTCTCCGTGAAGCCCACGCCTTGGGGTGGAGCTGACCAATTGCCGCACTTCCTCAGGGAAAGGTATAGATTCGCGCAAGCGGAGCTGCTAGGACGAAACGCCCTTCTCCTCATCGACACCAATCTCGAGGAGCAGTCGCCCGCGACGGTGCGCAAGCACATGGACATGCTCCAGACCAAGCAGCACGCGGACCTCATCTACGTCCGCGCGCAGGTGACGGCGTACAACAGAAAGCGGCTGATTGAACAGAAGGTACCGTTTATTGTTCCGGGCAACCAGATGTACCTGCCCATGCTGGCGCTAGATTTGCGTGAGCATTTCCGCAGAATCCGCGAGGAGTCCCCCACCTTTAGCCCGTCCACTCAGGTTGTCGTCCTCTACGCATTGCTCCGAGATGCACGGCGAGTGCTTATTCCAACTGAAATGGCCCCGCTGTTGGGATACTCGGCCATGACGATGACCCGCGCTTTTGACCAGTTGGAGACTACCGGACTTGCTGAGGTAACGGTCCGCGGTCGTGAGCGTTGCCTGCGTTTCAATAGAGGCCGAAGGGAAATCTGGGAGAAGGCTCAGCCCTTCCTTCGCAGCCCGGTGAACAAACGACTGTTTATCCGCCTAACCGAAGGCGTGGAAGGCGCTAGCCGTGCGGGACTCACAGCATTGGAGCACTACAGCATGCTGGCAGCGCCAGGTTACACGACCTACGCGCTGAGCCGGGAGGATTGGAAAGCGCTGCGGATACGACATACGATCATCGAAGTGCCAGCTCAGGACCCGGATGCGAGTGAGATTGAGGTCTGGTGGTATCCGCCAGCGCTCTTTGCCGAAGATGGCATCGTTGATCCGTTGTCCCTTTACCTTTCTCTGAAGGCCGACCAAGACGAGCGCACCGAGACAGCGGTAGAAGAGATGATGGAGAAATTCAAATGGTGAAGGGTTTGGAAGTCTTCCGTGAATACTTCCGTAGTTATACCGACCGCTATGTGCTCATCGGTGGCGCAGCGTGCGACATCGCCATGACCAGCGCCGGACTCGTATTCAGGCCCACAAAGGACCTGGACATCGTTCTCTACGTTGAGGGTTTGGATGCTGCGTTTGTCCGAGCCTTCTGGGATTTCGTGCGCGTGGGCGGCTACCAGGTTCATGAAACGTCAACTGGCAAGAAGCAGTTCTACCGCTTTCAGAAGCCCACGAACGCAGACTATCCTTTCATGCTGGAGTTGTTCTCGCGGCAGCCCGATGTGTTGCGGGTTGCCGACGGCAGCCACCTCGCACCGCTACCAGTTGAGGAGGATGTGTCCAGCCTTTCAGCGATTCTCCTGGATAGCGACTATTACGGTTTCATCCTCGCGGGCAGACAGGAGATCGACGGACTCCCCATGGTGGGCGCCGCGCAACTCATCGCTTTGAAGGCGCGGGCATGGCTTGACTTGACAGAACGCTCAAGGCGCGGCGAGCAAATCGACAGCAAGAAGATCAAGAAACACAAAAACGATGTCTTCCGGCTTTACCAGATTCTCGATCCCGCCAGCGACCCAGAGGCCCCGGAGACCGTCAAGAAAGATATTCGCGAATTCATCTCCCGAATGCGCGTCGAGGATGTTGACCTCAAAGCCCTGGGTCTGCACACCGGCACACGCGACGGTATTTTGGCAGAAATCGCCAGCGTGTACCGTATCGCAGAAAGCAGGTAGCCATTACGGTCGCCGCATTTCTGACCGTGGGCTTGTCCCTGCTCGGCAGGGACAAATCGCGTTTGACACACCTGCTGCTCTCCGCCGTGCCACAGGTCGGATGGGGCGACGGTTACAGCTGTACTGACTGTGGTTACCTACCACCCCCTGGAACGGTGAGAGTGTCATTTCTCTTGCGACTTCAACGCCGAGCGCAGCTTGTCGGCGAGTGTGCCGAGACCCTCAGTGGGAGGAGCATTGCGCCCCGTCCACTCGCGCACTTCCTCGGCCTCGCGCGCTTCCATGACTGCTTTTGCCCTCAGGCGGATGCGCTGGCCTGACGGATCGATTTCCAGCACGATGACCTCGACCTCCGCCCCCACCCGAATGGCTCGCTTGAGATCGGCTTCCTTCTCGATGCCACTTTCGCTCAAGGGGATCGCGGCGAGCCCGGCTTAGCTAGCTGAACTCGATGGAGAATTATCGCCCGAAACCTGGGGGTTGACAAACTGTCCGCCGTTTGGCAGGCCGAGATTTCGTCGTTAAAGCGAAGCGAGGTAGGTATGGCCCGAGATTACTCGGCAAGGTTGGACTTGCTAGACTTCCCGCCCTGGCAGGCTGATGATTCCGGGAACGGGACCGACGCCCTTGGGACGGCCTCCGCTAAGGTCTGGCCACGGATCCTTAGTGTTGCCAGACGGGAGCTGGCCGACAGGGTTGCCGTAGAGGAGCGAAAGGCGCTGACTCTGGAGGCCTGGGAGGACACGCTTCTGTCAGTTGCAGAAACGCTCAAACGCCACCGGGGAAAGGAGGCGATTAGGAACCTGGAGGCTTTCCTGGTCGGCACCTTTGAACACCGTTTGAGCCCGGCCATCGTGAGAGAGGAAAACCTGACCGAGACGATTGAGTTTTTGCCTTCGTCGGAAGATTTGGCGGAGTTGAAGCATGCTCGAGATGATTACTCTCCCCTGATTATCAAATAATTCTTCCCATATCTGCGGCATGACCTGCGCGCGCCGGCGAAAGGAACAAACATGGGGACAGAGCACGAAGCTACGATCCTGGAAACGACTGAGGCGATCCGAGCGCGGCTCGTCACCCAGTGGGAAGCGTGGAAGAACCAGGATACGGCATCCAACGATGCGGTCATCGCTGACGAATTCGATGCTTTCTGCCCCGATGGCAGCCGGCGCGCCGGAAAGCCCACGGCGGAGCAGATGGCCGCAGAGCCCATCGCGGGGTACAAGCTGTCAGAGTTTCGTGCCGTGCCCCTGGGAGCGGATGCGGCCCTCGTCACCTATTTCGCCCACGTCTCACTCCCCAACGACGACGCTGAGTACCCCATGGCGGTGGGAGAGTTCTGGGTGAAGTGCAGCGGCGAATGGTTCATCCGGGGCTTCTCGGGCACACTAATAAAGTAAACAGGCGAGCGAGCCTTGCCGCGCGAGATAGCGTGAGCGCTATGTGAAGTGCAGGGCCTACGCTGTGCGGTGCGGGGCAGGCAAGGGTTTCGAGAGAGTGGCTCAATCCTGAAAGAAGCTCATCGAAAACCGGGGACACCCGCAAATTAAACAAAATCAGAAAGCGAACTCAGTCATGAGAAAAGGCAATGTGCTTGAATTTGTCTCCCTTGATGGTGTCATACAAGCCCCAGGCGGGCCAGAGGAAGATTCGAGTGGCGGCTTCGCGTTGGGCGGGTGGATAAGTCCACATTCCGACCCTGTTCTTTCAACGGCCATAAGAAAGCAGATGAACATGCCGTTTGACCAACGGGAAGTCTTTAATTCATACACTTTGACAGGCAACCTTTATTTCACTGCTGGGTTCACAATCGCCAAGGCGCTCAGGATTAGGCTCAAAGCGCCAGGTCGAAACGTCCCGAACCGTATGGGCCTGGAGGAAAAGCAATGCCTATCCGCTCTCTCAGGATTATCTCGAAACTTCTTTCCGCGTCAGTTCTGTTGCTCGTGCTCACCGCCTGCGGCGGGAGCGGTACCAGCACCACGAACAATCAACAAGGCAGCATGTGCAGTGGATGCCAGTTTCTTTACGCCTCCACCAATGCCAACCAGATTCTCACCTACCAGGTGAGTTCCAGTGGGGCGCTGGGGTCGCCATCGTCCACTCCGGGCGCCCCCAATACTCCATATTTTGCGGGGCCGCCGGGCGGTCCTGTGTATGCCTTGGACGCGAGCAGCAATACCCTGGACGCGTTCAACGTGAACTACAGCACCGGCGCCCTTACGCCGATGGGTTCGCCCTTCAACCTGGGAAGCACTTCGGGTGCTCGGGCCGGATTTTTATGGGTTGGCCAGTACCTCTATGTTGGCGACACTAATGGCACCATTTCCGCCTTCAACATCAGCGACACCGGAGCGAATCCCATAGCGGTTCCCGGCTCACCTTTCGCGGCCGGCGCAGCCCCCGTGAATCTGTTCTGGAGCTACTCGAACCCTCCCAATTCTACCATTCTGTATGCCGCCGATTTCAGCCGCAATGTCATTTGGGCTTTCACGATTGGCTCGACCGGCGCCTTGACGATGGTTCCCGGCTCTCCCTTTGCCACTTCCCCAAACAGCGCGCCCGCGGGGATGGCTGCTATCGGATACACACTTTACGTGGCGCTAAGCGGAACCAACCAAATTGCGGCTTTCTCGATCGGGGCGTCCGGCGCTCTTACTCCGGTTACTGGTTCGCCATTCCCCGCCGGGCGCGGTCCGAAGTCGCTTCTGGGCTACACCGTCGACAACGGCGACTACCTCTACGCCCTGAACAGCCTCGACCACACCATTTCAGCCTACAGCATGGATCAGACTTCAGGCATCCTCACGGAGGTTCAGGGTTCTCCTTTTCCGGCGGGTACGGCGTCGGCGGGGATTGTCGGCGGGCGAGCAATCTACGTGCCCGATCTCCAGTCCAACGATATCCTTGCCTTCGCCGTGGAAGGAGCCACGGGTAGTCTCTCGCCGCTAACGGGATCCCCGTTTCCCACAAGCGTAGGACCGATGGCTCTCACCATAGTCGATTCTCCAATCTTGACTCCGCCATAAGGAACTCCGCCCCCGCGCGGTTTCTCGGCCTAATCAAATCTCGTGGTGAGCAGAAAAACAGGTTGACAATGCGGATTGCGCTGCATACGGTGGTCTCCGCCAGTAAGAAGGAGCCGCTCAACGAGCTCGTGGGGCGGGTGAGGAAGGCCTTTCTGGATGCGGGGCTGGGCGAGCCGTCGATCCGGTTTACGCTGACGGATGCGGCGCGGGTGGCGCATACGTCCCGACGTTTTTTGTCGGGATGTATGCGGCCCTCGTGTGGGTAGCGCCCCCCTCTAACCCTCACGGCACTCTGTCCATCGGCAATAGAGAAACGTCATTCAGAAAATAAAACCTCCCCGCCGCGGCGGGACCATGGCCAATCGCCCGGGTGCCTCACCAAGCCTCGTTTCACCGGATTATTGTGCATATAGTTTAATATCTCTTCGACCTTCTTTGCGGTCCAGATGTTCATGTCGTAGAGCTTTCGCTGCCACACCCGAAAGTACGCGTGATGGTGCGAATAATGCAGGTGATTGAGGCCGTAATAGTGCTTTAGCTTGGACACGGGCAGATTATGCCCTTATTTGGGGCGCATACATCCGGACAAAAACCGTCCGGACGTATGCGCCACCCGCGTATCCTTGCCAGTCGGATACCGCGCATGAGAAAAGCCCACGGTCAGAAAAGCACTGACCGTGGCTACCCGCTTGGAATACATGCACATGAACCCGGTGCGTCGAGGGTTGGTCAGGAGGCCGGAGGATTGGGTAGCGGTACAGTTTGATGCTGTAGCGGCGAGTTTACCTCGCCAAATGGCGGCGTAAAGCCGCCTCTACATCAAACTGTACCACTACCGAGGATTGGCGATGGTCGAGCTACAACAATTTTGCTTTGGACAAGGCCACGGTGGCGGTTTGCCCCATTCAGATTGACTACGTGTCCTTGCCAGTCGGATATCGCGCATGAGAAAAACCCACGGTCAGAAAAGCACTGACCGTGGCTACCCGCTTTTGAGAGCTTCATGCGCCTTCCGGAAGGCCTCCGGAGCGTCGATGCCCTTGGCTTCGCCCGTGCGGAGTTCTTCCAGCCGCCGTTCCGCCTCCACCAGCCACAGCCCTTCAACGTCTTTCTCAACACCGGGGTCGAGGGTGGAAACCAGACGCTGCGCAAGCTTCACCCGATCTCTCGGAGGAAGTCTCATGGCGTCAGCCGCAATTCCTTCAAAGGTTGCATGCATAACCGGCCTCTCCTGACGATGACGTAACCACAGTGTAACAAAGGCAAGCGGGGGGCTCAAGCAATTAGCTTCGCGGGTTAATCCCAAGCCTTTTCATTCGTGTGACCAGCGTGGTTCGTTTCAACCCCATGCGGGCGGCAGCGCCGTCCGCGTCACCCGTCTGGGGCGTGCCGTTGGACGTCGACGTTACCGGATCGTCTCGATCTCTATTTCCAGGTCGAGCCGGCGCCACGCCCGATCGGCAGTCAGAGCCGGGATTCGACGCTCCCGCGCCAGCGCGAGACAGGCACGATCTCCCAGCGAAAGCCCTTTAGCCTGCGTCGCCGGGACCAGCGCCGCTGCCATCACCGCCTGCTCGGTTGTGAATTCAACCAGTTCGATTGGCGCCGCCAGAAGCTTTTCCGCAATCAGGCCCACATTCTGACCGGCACGCGCGAAACGGCCGAGCACCTCGGAAAAGTTTACCGTCGACATGCAAGCCTCCCCAAGCAGTTCACGAACCCGCTGGTGTCCGCGCTCGCGCAGCAGGAAGGCTAGCAACGCAGAAGCATCCAGGGCGATCATGGCCGCCTTTCCTGGCGCGCTTCGCGGCGGCGTTCACGAATGAGCTCGTCGGTAAGCCGCGGCGTCTCGCCTTTGAACAGTCCCGCGATAAAATTCTGCAACGATTCCGGATCGAAGGGCTTTCCGGTCTCTCCGCGTACCGCCTTCGCCAGAATCGTGCGCGCTTCGGCCTCCATGCTGTGGCCCTTACGCGCCGCGCGAAGCCGCAATCGCCTTCGGGTCGATTCTGGCACGTTTCGGATATTCAGGTTGGCCATGCTTGCAATGATAGCACTGCTAGCGTTCCTCGGTCAATCCTCCCGCGGGCGCCAGCCATGGCGATGTGATTTTTGAGCAGTGGCTGAGCGGGTTGAAAGCGGTTTTTCTATCCCAAGGCTATGATGCTGCGACGGCAGCTCAAAAGGCGCTCGCCCTTGCCTATCAAACGGCGCAGGAATGACGTGGCTTTCGCGGTCTTCAGGGATTAGAAATCCACCGAAGCGCGGATGACACGGACGTGATGGTTGCGACGTTCTTTGCGGACCAACTGCCATGCCCTGAAAGGGCATGACCCAGTAGCCGGGGGCGACGCCCCAAAGGCGTTGACTTAAGGGCTTCGGCATCGCTCCCAAGCCGCATTAGCGGCGCAATAATGTGGCCCACGGCGCAAGAACTTGTGAATTAATCCATGACGGACAAGCCGGTTTCACGCAAAGACGCAAAGTACGCGAAGGCCGCAAACGCTTATGGGGCGTTGTCCGTCGGCCGACCGACTACTTTGTGAATCCCCTTGGGGGATTCTCCGGCAGTTTGGCTGGAGCCGAGAACAACTGCCGAGATTCTTCTCCCGCGACTGCGGGATCGGAATGACATGGACGCACTCCTGACTTCTGACTCCTGACTCCTGTCTCCTGACCTTCCGACTTCTCAACTCCTTGACTTCTCGACTCCTCGACTTTTTTCGTTGACAACTTTTGCCGATGTTTTAGAATAGCGGATGCTCTGAGCCATCATCATGCAAACAACTCATCAATCTGTGCTCACCATAACCAGATTGCCCGGCGCGAGGCTCTTCAACAAAGGCAAGGTCCGAGACGTTTACGAGGCCGGACCGGGACAGCTTGTGGTCATCGCCACGGACCGCCTTTCGGCTTTCGATGTGGTCATGGGCGAAGGCATTCCGGCCAAGGGCTGGGTCTTGACGCAGCTTTCCTGCTTTTGGTTTGAGATGTTTGGCAAGTCTTTCTCCAACCACTTCCTGAGCTCCAATCTGGCCGATTACCCTGCCGACCTTCAGCCGTTTGCCGACCAGTTGGAGGGCCGGTCGATGCTCGTGCGGAAGGCTGAACCTTTCCCCATCGAGTGCGTGGTCCGGGGATACCTGGCGGGCTCAGGACTTAAAGAATACAGAGTTACAGGAACAGTCTGCGGCATCAAGCTGCCGGAGGGACTAAGCGAGGGTTCCGAATTCGACCAGCCGATTTTCACTCCGGCAACCAAAGCTACGACTGGCCACGACGAAAATATCACTTGGGAGGAGACGGTTTCGACAGTGGGGAGAGAGACCGCCCAGAAGCTGCGCGATTACAGCCTGGACCTTTATTCGAGGGCCAGAGACTATGCGGCGGGGCGCGGCATCGTCATCGCCGACACCAAGTTTGAATGGGGCCGAAGCGGAAACGACATCATCCTCATCGACGAAGTCTTGACTCCGGACTCCTCTCGCTTCTGGCCGCAGCAGGGTTATCAGCCAGGCCGGCCGCAACCTTCGTTCGACAAGCAGTTCGTTCGCGATTACCTCGAATCACTTCACTGGAACAAACAACCGCCTCCGCCTCCCCTTCCGCTCGAGGTGGTGGAAAAAACGAGTGAGAAGTACCGGCAAGCGTATAGTCTTCTAACTGGACAGAATCCTAATTGAAACGGTCCCGCGGACGGCGGGATAACGCTGAGGCCCATGGGTGCATGGAATTGGCTCGACTGGACATTTGCCGTCATCGTGGCGGGCTCGGTGATCGCTGCGGCGTTGAAAGGCTTTACCCGAGAACTGATCTCCCTGGCGTCCCTCGTAGCAGGAATCGTAGTGGCTGCCATAGCGTACCCAAGGGCCGCCCTCTGGTATGAGGATCTGACCAAGTCTCACGAGGTGGCGCTGGGGCTGGGTTTTTTGACGCTCTTTCTGGGAACCCTGCTGCTGGGCAGCGTGGTTTCCCTGCTAGCTCGAAAACTGATTAAGACTGCCGGCATTCAATGGTTCGATCGATTTCTGGGGGCCGTTTTCGGGTTGGTGCGCGGCGTGCTTGTGGATTGCATTCTCCTCCTGGTTCTGCTGGCTTTCGCCATCAAGCCGGGAGCGGTGCAGCAATCATCGCTGGCCCCTTATGTCACTTCCGGAGCACATATTATTTCCCTGGCGATGCCTACCAACCTCAAGGCGCAATTTCGACTGGGGTTTGACAAGTTCAGAGAGACGTTGAGCCAGAACGACAGGAAAGCCGTGAAGAATTAGTCTTCAGTCATGCTCGTCCGCTGGAGCGCAATCGCGCTTGGGAGACTGAGGACGCCGCCGACATTGCTCGAAGTTGGCAATAGAAGCAAGCGGAGCAAATACTTTCGCACTGGAGCGTTGCCGTGAAAGACCAGCTAGAAGCTCTCATCAACCGCATGATCGATAACGGAATTCATTTCTCCGAAGCCGTCAGCGAATTCGAGAAGCGCTTTATCCAGCGCCTGCTCGAAAAGAACAACGGAAACCAGTCCAAAACCGCCGAGGCCCTAGGGATTCACCGCAACACGCTGAGCCGAAAAAGAGAAGAGCTGGGATTGGATCACCATCCGAAGCGGCGGAAACGTCCCAGCCGATAAACCCTAAAATATTATCTGTTATGGCAATACCCGTTGGATGGCTGTACACAACCCTATATCCCTGTCCGCGCATTCCTGCTCAACGGACCTTTGACTCAGGATCGATGACCTCAAGGAGTTGTTCGAACATTGAGCACTCTAGCCAGTCGCAACCGGCTCTCTAATCCCTCGAGAGCCTGCGGCACGCTCATGACTCCGAGCGCACGCGCCTCCTCGTACATGGCTTCGAGCAGGCGCAGATTGCGGCGGAAATCGGCTGGTTGGCGCAAAACCGCTTCCGTCTCCCACGCTTCCCAAAGCCCCGGGTCTTTGATCACGAACGCGCCTCCTTCCGGCATTCCTGCAATTATATCCCGAAACAAAGCGCCGTGGCGTCGCGGGGCAACCCTTGGCAGTGTGGCATACTTGGGTTGCGAAGAGAAAAATGCATCGCAGGGAAAGAAACTTTTCCCTGCCATGTGCCATCAAATCATGTTGGGGTTGCCGGTGGGCCATGCCCAGGTGTTCAGGGGAGCCCTTCTGTTCCCCGCTTCCGGCCAGCGCGCCAAGGTAGCTTGGTATGGCTGGTTAGTCTAACCTACCGGGTTAACGGTAGATTGGAATTCGCCAGGCCTTGTAGCCGTAATCCTTGGCCCAGAGTTTCTCACCATTTCTGGTAATCCAGGCCCGGAAGATATAAGCTACGGGCTTTTTGCCATCGGTTTGCATCGTGATATCCGATGTACTTGAGCTTTACGCCCCATTTGAAATCACCTCAAAGTGGAACTTTACAGCTCCAAAGATTCCGCCTTGCGGCGGAGCCGCTGGGTGTTCTGAGTACAACCAGCGAGCACTCGTAAGATTATCAAAATATAGCTTGACATCATGCTAGCATTATGCTTACAGTCTTAAGTGCATCGTGCCATCCGAATGTGCGAACGAACTACATTCGGGAAGAATTGGGCCGCAGGGAATCTGAGCCTTGCGGCCTGCACTATTTCTTAAGGGCTGTCTCGTACTCTTGGAGTTTATCAATCATTCCAAATACAAAGTCGCGATCAGTGCCCTGAAGATTAAACAGATCGACCGATAGGGTCAGAGTGAGTTTCCCTCCACTTACAAGTTCGATAGTTCTCGAGGACCCATGAGTTTGTTCTTCGGTATCAGATGTTGAGATGCCGGTAATACTCTCATTGTTCTGCACCTCATCATTCTTGGGGGACCGCTTTTTCCTCGTGCCCACGTTGCGTATTTGTGATTGCAGGTATGGGGAAAGCGGAAGCTCGGAGTATTTTGCTGCTTTCAAAAAGAAGGTGATTGCTTTCTGCTTTGTAGTTCCACTTACAGAAAACGACTTCTCAAATCCGTCCTCCAACATCTTCATAGTCATTTTTGTTAGGTCATGTTCTCCGAGGATCACTCCATAGACTATCTCTATCAATCCACGCAAAACCTCAGGGCGTTGCTCAGGATGGCTCGTCATCTTAATTAATTCTTCTGACGGGGCGTCCCCTTCCACTTCAATCGCTAGGCCAAAAAATCTATAGGCATTGATGATTAAGCCCTGCATCAACCCCGATTGGCCGCGCCAAAGTGTACGATCTAACTTTGGTGGAACACCCTGAGATAGAGAGTCTAACGAATTTAGGAAAGTCCTAAATGGAAGGTATGGGGCAACCGGCTTGTCTGGTTCGATCACAAAATCCTCCAATGCATACCGCATCAACACATCTAATGACATTGTAATATTGCAATGCGGCATGGTCAAGACTTTTTTTGGATTGTACAAAGGTTCCGTCTAAACTAAGCCGACAATGATGTATCTATATGAAAAAACGTGAGTTAGTTAAGGCTCAGACTTTTTCAGGTGAATATACTTCTAGGGTTGTCGTGGAGGTCAGAGGGGAAACCGTGTACTTGTGCACCGAGAAAGAGTGGGACTTAGCGAACAAAGACCAAAGAGAGCCACTCTGTGTGGGGTTCAATAAGAGATATGTGAGAGAGGTATAGGAGTCCCATTAAGTTGATCTCCATCTGGACTTGGCTACCTTCTTAGCGATTTCTTTACGTTTCCTTGGCGAAAGACTCTTGGCACGCACGCGTCCACCCCTTATACCTCCCTTGCGTCCTGCTGCCTGCGCCTGCTGGTCTTTTGCATTCGGGTCATAGTCTGGCATACTGGCGGGGTCGGCCTTGGAGAGGAACTCGCCAAACATCCGCTCCGCGGTTTTGATCGGGTCGGCAATGCGGAAAGTCTAGGACGGATTCTGAGGGACGCAGGAGAATCTTGAGGGTCAGCAACGCAACAATATCACACTACCCAACCCTTGCGGTTGCCCCCGGAAGAGCCGCGGCCCTCAAAAACGGAGGTCCGCGCTACCGGCTGAATCCTACCAAATCCTGCATTGCTCACTGGCCGGCCTCATCATGGCATCGCCGGGCTTGCAGTGGAAGGCCTGGGCAAACGCCGGCATGTTCGAGAGCGGTCCATTCACTCGAAAGCGCGGTATTGGGTGCTCATTAGTATTGGCCATCAGGCGCGCGTATTCGGGCCGTAGGTTACTAGCCCAAATCTGGGCGTAGCCTAAGAAGAAGCGCTGTTCGGGCGTAAACCCATCAATATCCGCCGGGCGCGGATTCCCTTCAAGTGATTTTTCGAAAGCGCGATAAGCGATCGCCAATCCGCCCAGGTCGCCTATACTCTCGCCCACCACCAGTTTCCCGTTTTCGTGCAGGTCCTTTTCCACGTAATAGCCATCGAATTGGTTAATCACGCAAGCGGCTCGGCTGTCAAAGTCCTTCGCATCGGCGGGTGACCACCAGTCTTTCAGATTGCCCTGCGCATCAAACTGCCGGCCTTCGTCGTCGAAGCCGTGCGACAATTCGTGGCCGATAACCATTCCGATCCCTCCATAATTGATCGCATCGTCAGCCTTGGGATTAAAGAAGGGTGGTTGGAGGATTCCTGCCGGAAAAACGATCTCGTTCAACTGCGCGTTGTAGTAAGCGTTCACCGTTGGTGGCGTCATGCCCCATTCGCTGCGGTCCACGGGTTTCCCGATTTTTGCCAGGTCGCGGTTAAACTCGAAGCGGTCCGCCCGAAACAGGTTCTCGACATAAGGGCCCCGGTCGATTTTCAGCGCCGAGTAATCTCGCCATTTGTCGGGGTAGCCGATCTTGTTTCGGATCGCTGCGAGTTTGATCAAAGCCTGCTTGCGAGTTTCGGGTCCCATCCAGCTCAGAGTGGAAATATCCTCGCGTAGGGCAGACTCGAGGTTGTGGACCATCTCGAGCGCGTGAGCCTTGGCTTCCGGCGGGAAGGCCTTCTTGACGTACGCCTCGCCCAGCGCCTCACCCAGTCCCCTGTCTGTCGAGCGCACGCAACGCTTCCAACGCTCCAGGTTTTGCGTCGTGCCCGTCAGCACGGCGCCCTTGAAGTGGAAATCCTCATCCACAAATTTGGACGAAAGGGCGGGAGCAGCGGCATTGATGAGATGCCAGCGCAAGTAAGTCTTCCAATCGGAGATGGGAACGGACTTCAGCAGCTCGCCCATTGCTTTAAAGAAATCCGGCGCGTCAACGTTCAGATCACCCTTTCCCAGCAACGCGTTGGTGGCAAAATAATCGTCCCAGGAAAAATCGGGAGCCAGCGTCTTAATCGCCGCCGGGCTCATTGGGTGATAGATCGCCTGGGGATCACGCCGCTGGACTCTGGTGAGTGAGGCCTTGGCGAGCTGGGTTTCGATGCCCATCACGGTCTTGGCCTCAGCAGCGGATTGGGTTGTGTCGTCGCCCATCAGTTCAAACATTCGGGCAACATGTTTCGCATATTCCGCCCTTACCTGCTTGGATTTTTCATCTTCGCGGGTGTAATAATCCCGGTCCGGCAACCCCAGCCCACCCTGGTCGAGGTCCCCAATCACCTGACTGCTGTTCTTAAAATCCTGGGTGGAACCTACGTCAAACAAAGCCCTGACGCCATGACCTTGCAGCCCTGCGACTTCGCTTTCGAGGTCCTTGAGGCTGTCGATCTTTTCAATTCGTTCGATTTCCGGCTGAAGCGGAGTCATTCCTGCGTCTTCAATTCCTTTTTCGTCCATACAACTTCCGTAGAAGTCGCCGATCTTTTGGTCATTGCTGCCCTGGGGCGCCTTTGCGTCCTTCGCGTCCTCGAGAATCTGATGTAGGATGTCCCGGTTTCTCTCTTGAAGCTGGTTGAAAGTTCCCCAGTTCGGATAAGCGGCAGGGATGGGATGCTTGGCCATCCAGCCTCCGTCGGCGTACTGGTAGAAATCCGTGCAGGCTGCGACGCTCTTATCCAGGTTTCTGAGGTCGAAGCCGTTCTCCGCGCTCGAACCCGCAGGCGACGCAGAACACAATGAAAAAGCCAAAAGCAGCATGGTTGAAAAGCAGAACCTAACGCGTTTCATCGCTGGCCCTCCAGGTAAGACAAATATCGACCGGCATGCCTGTGATTATAGCAAAGCGGCAGCGCGGCGGCTTGACGCCGCCTTAGTTTAACCGCGACTGTGAAGGCCAAGGCGACGTCGAGCCGCCGCACTCCAAGGCGCTTCGCGCATTTTCATGGTCACCGGCGCTCCTTTTCGGAGCGGAACTTTTCCAGGATAGCTTCCACCTCGGGGCCGCCTTCGTCGATCCGGTCGATCGCTCTCCAGAACCTTTCCTCCTCTTCCAGTTCGCGCCGCTGTTTCGGGGACTCGCGCGAGAGGAACCGGAATTTGACTTTTCCGCCGCTGCGGATTTTCAGCAAGGCGCGAAACTGCCGCTCGACCTCGGCGAGAAGTTGGGCGCGGCTGCGGGAAAGGTGCGCCTCGTCCAGAAGCAGCGTGATGACCCCCATGGCTCGGATTTGCGTTTCGTAGACGCTCAGGCTCACCGCCTCGGGGCCGGAGCTCAAAGCGTGGCGCAGGGCCTCGGCCTCCCAGAGCGCCGCAGCGTTGTACAGGCGAAGCCGGCGCCAGATGGCCCCGGCCAGCCGCTGCACCACCTCGTACTCGGGTAAGTTCTTAGGGACGAAGGCACGAACCATCAACCCCGCCAAGGCTTTGAACTCCGCCGGATCCTCGCCCAACGCCGCCATGCTCTCCTCGAGCGAGCTCACGCCCGCGCCCAGGCCGTGCTTCAGGGTATGATAGCGCCGGCGGAAGTCCGCTTCGCGCATCACCAGCCCGGCCTCGCGGGCGCGTAAGTAGTTTTCATGTATCAGGGCGGGGGAGACGGCATTTGCTGTGCTTTTGGGCTTGGGCATTTCATCCTTCCTGAGGGAGCCGGCAAAGGGCGAGAAAGGCCTTTGTTCGCGCGGCCTTGGACCGCGCCTGGGGCGGAATCATGAACATACTAGGCTAGTATATCAGCGGGCCGGGATTTGTCAAGGGGCGGCCTCAGTCTGCTATAATCGCAAGTTTAGCGTGCAGAAGGAGCGGCCCTTGTATCTGGAGATTCAGCAAAGGATTAAGCAGAGGTTTGTGGCACTGGTTCGCGAAACTTTTAACCTTGATTTGGAACCGCCTGTACTTGACTCGCCACCCTCACCCGAGATGGGCGATCTCTCCCTGGCCGCCTGCTTCGAACTCGCTAAACGGTTACGGCAGCCCCCTCGAAAACTCGCGCAGACCCTCGCGGCGCAGTTCCTACCCGTAGAGGGTGTGGAGCGTGTCAGCATCGCTGGCGCAGGTTATCTCAACTTCCATCTGGACCGCGCCCAAATTGCCTCCGCATTATTCGCGCGCCGCGCCTCGGGCCGCGCTTCCCTGCCCTCTCTCGAGGGGAAAGTTCTGGTTGAGCACACCAGCATCAACCCGAACAAGGCGGCCCACATCGGGCATCTGCGGAACGCGATTCTGGGCGACACTTTCGTTCGCCTGCTCAAATTCCGCGGAAACCAAGTCGAGGTGCAGAACTACATTGACAATACGGGGGTGCAGGTCGCGGACGTGGTAGTGGGCTTCATCCACCTCGAACACAAAAGCCTCGAGGAAGTGGAACGATTGATCCAAGACCCCAACCAGCGATTCGACTATTTGTGTTGGGACCTCTACGCAAGAGTTTTTCAGTATTACCAGACAAACCCCGAGGCGCTCGACCTGCGTTCTCACGCCTTGAAGGACATCGAAGAAGGCCACGGGGAGCCTGCACGTATGGCCGACCTTATCTCCACCGCCATCGTGCGCAAACACCTGGAGACCATGCTGCGCATCAACGTGCAATATGATCTCCTGGTGCAGGAGAGCGAGATTCTGCGACTGGACTTTTGGAAGTCCGCCTTCGAGTTGCTCAAGAAGAATGGGGCCATTCGCTTCGAGAATTCAGGCAAGAACACAGGCTGCTGGATTATGAGCCTGGCGGAACCCGACGAATCGCGGACCTCGAGCCCGCGAGACCCGGACGCCGGCGCCACTGCGGGCGAGACGACCGCGCCACTGCGTGATGAAGAAGCGGGTGAGGAAGATGTCAAGATCATCGTGCGCTCGAGCGGCACGGTGACCTACGTGGGCAAGGATATCGCCTACCACCTGTGGAAGTTTGCTCTGCTTGGAAAGGATTTCGGTTACGCGCTTTTTCATCGCTACCCAAACGGCCACCCCGTGTGGCGTACCGCCATGCACAATGACGTAGCACCACAGAGGCAAGACCAACCCTCTCCCTTGGGGAGAGGGTGGACTGCGACGGCGCCAGAGCAGGGAGGCGACGTAGCGCAAGTGCAGGAAGGCCAGCCCTCTCCCTTGGGGAGAGGGTGGACTGCGACGGCGTTCTCACCAGCCGTCGCAGGCCGGGTGAGGGGTCACTCGAACGATGAGGACAGGTCCGACAGGCTCGGCCTAACGCAAGCTCCCGAGGTTCCCTCCTGCGGCCATGCTCAGAGCGCCTATGCGGTGATAGACACCCGCCAGTCGTACCTCCAGAACCTGGTGAAGGCTGCGCTTCATGCTCTGGGCTACCACGAGCAAGCCAACAACTTGCACCACTTCGCCTACGAAGTGGTGGGGCTCACCCCGAGTTGCACTGAGGAATTGGGCGTCGAGTTGAGCCCTGAGGACCGGCAACGCCCCTGGGTGGAGGTGTCGGGCCGGAAAGGACTGGGCGTGAAGGCGGACGATTTGATCGATGCGCTGATCGCCAAGGCGCTCGAGGAAGTCCGCCCTCGCCAAATGACCCAGAACCCTGAGGAGCAGCAAACCTACGCCCGCATGATTGCCGTGGCCGCCTTGCGCTATTTCCTGCTCAAGTTCTCGCGGCGAATCATCATAGCTTTCGACTTCAAGGAAGCTCTCGCTTTTGAGGGCGAGACCGGGCCCTATCTGCAATACAGCGTCGTCCGGGCGAGGAACATTTTCAATAAATTCCAGGAAATGCAAGCAAGCTTCGAAGCCCAGAGCCTTGACAGGGTGGTCGGGCCGGAAGTGCTCAGGAGATTCTTTGCCGGCGAGGATGGGCTTGCCTTTTGGGAATTGACTCTGCTGAATGCACAACTCGAAATGGCGGTCGAGCAGGCCATCGCCAGCCAAGAGCCCGCCGGAATCGCCAAGTACGCCTTCCGCCTGGCGCAAACCTTCAACAACTTTTACCACCGCTTCCACATCCTGAGTGAGCCTGATGCGGCGCGGCAGCAGTTTCTTTTGTACCTGGTTCAGCTCGTGAATCAAACCCTGACCTTGGCCCTCGAACTCATGGGGATTGAGGTCCCGGAACGGATGTAGTTGGTCCGTTGTCCGTCGTCCGTTGTCCGTTGCCCGTTGCCCGTGGTCCGTTGTCAGTCGTCCCTTGTCAGTCGTCCGTTGTCAGTCAACGCATTCCTGTCATGCTGAGTGCAGCGAAGCATCTCCGCAGTTCCTATCCTCGTCTGAAATCTGAAATCTCTGATCTGAAATCACCGCGGTAGCTTCGGATTCGCAGCGGGCACCATGGCAACCAACAGCACGGCCAGCAAGCTGGCCGGGGCGAAAGCGGCAGCAAGCTGCCGCACTCCAAAGCAATGCTACAACCTGCGGAGATTCTTCGTGACTCGAAAAGCGAGTAGCGCAGACCTGCTTTTCAAGGTCTGCGTTTTTTCGGAGAGCATTGCACGCCGTGACGACAGCGGGTAAATAATCGCTATGTCCCGCCTACGCCTCGACCGGGTGCGCCTGGCCGCCGATGAGAACACGCACATCTGAGAACCGAGAGAGCCGCAGACCTTGAAAAGCAGGTCTGCGCTACTCGCTCGCTGCGCGGGACCACTCGCCGGCTCGCGTTACCGTCGGCGCGTGTGTGGCCTTCGGGTAACAGGGTCGGCATCCCGATCTCGGCTTTTCGCAGCTCCATACCCTGCCCACTGATACCTCTGTCTACGCTTCGACGGCAGTCTCGCGACTGCCTCCGCAAGACTCGAGGCCAGGCGGTTCGCTACTCCTTTCCTGTAAGGCTCTTTCATCCTCGACTGCATGCCGGTTTATCCCGGCGTTCTACCTGACACCTTCCCCCCCCAGGCACGCCGCCAGGATCACCATCGTGCGGTGCGGTTGCCCCAACTGATTGAGCAGCCATATCCCCAGCGATGCAAAACCCCTTTACCGACAAAGGTGCTTTAAGACATGTTAAACTCAAGGGATCGACCTCGGAGGGAGGTTGAAATTATGCCGAACGTTTTGATCCATAAGGCCAGTGAACTTAAAGCTGAGACCCGCGTTGCTTTGGAAGCGGAGTTGGGACGTTCGCTTCAAGACGATGAGGAAGTAAGCATCATGGCATTTGTCCCCCACGCCGCCCCGACGGGTGCAGCTCGCACGGAAGCAGGGCACAAGCTGCAAGACCACTTCAATCGGATTGACCAAAAACTGAAAGGCGCACCTGAAGAGGAATTGGAAGAGGCCCTCGGTGAGGCCATTCGCAACGTGCGCCCCGGATATCGTGAACGCGAGTGAGAATTGTTTTCGACACCAATGTCCTCGCCCGCGCCCACCAACTAGCCCACGGCCCGGCCCGCCGTGGATTACTCTCCGTGGCCACAGGCTCCGATGTCCTCATTCTTTCACAGTACTTGCTACAAGAACTGCGGCGGATTCTGACCTATCCAAGGCTACTGAGAAGTTCTGGGCTTACCACCCTGGATATTTCTGAGTATTTGGATTATTTAGCACACGTTTCTACCCTGGTCCACCCCGTACCCGTACCCGAAAATCTACTGAGGGATCACGCTGACGAACCCGTGCTAGGCACAGCGCTTGCAGGAAACGCCGATGTCATTTGCACCCGAGATGCTCATTTCTTCGCTGAAGAAGTGCAGAGATTCAGCGCAGCGCAGGGCATTCAAATCCTGACCGATTTGGATTTGCTTCGCTTGCTCCGACTATAGCCTTTTAGGGCTGTTGCGATATAGGCATGTCGCAAGAGGTCCTATTGTACCTTGGGGCTTTACAGCCGGTCGCCGCGCGCAATTCACCGCGCCGTACCGGGGGGAGCACGTTGCCAACCGCCAACTCGGAACCATCCAACAGATCGACGCGGAGGACAATCTTCTAGTTCGGCTGGACTCCGGCCAGGATGTACAGTTCAACATCCGGGAGCACCCGCACGTCGATTACGGCTATGCTGTCACGAGCCACAGCAGCCAGGGAGCCACCACCGACCGCGTTCTGGTGCATGTAGACACCGAACAGGCCCACGACCAGCTTGTCAATTCACGGCTGGCGTATGTCTCCGTCTCACGCGGGCGCTACGATGCCCAGATTTACACCAACGACGCGCATAAATTGGGCGAAGAGTTGAGCCGCGACGTTTCCAAGCAATCCGCATTGGAAACTGGATATGAAATGGGTGGCCGAGACCAAGGGCACGCGACTGAGAATGGCGGGCACCGATCAGTGAGCGATTCGCAAGTGCACGGGCAAGGCTACAGCATGGAGCGATGAGCGGGACGCAACGCGGTACGGCGACGCAGTGAGGCCTAATAACCCGCCAACTTTAGTCTGGGCCGTGCTGATATCTATCACCGATGCCCATTTTGCGCAGCGCAACGAACTTTCCGTAGCAACGCAGGAGGGCGAAACATGACATGCCTGGCTGAAAAGGTTCATAATGCCAGAACGCAGGCGCGGCGTCGCACGTTCAGGCAAAAGTGCGCCGCCCCTAGTCTCGTTTCTGCAGGTTGATTGTGAAGAACCGCGAGTCGCAAGAAATCTCACTCGACGAAATGCGGGAGGCCATTAACCGTTCGGGGTATCTTATCGAGCAAAGGACCAAGACCGTGCTCGAGAAGCAAGCCTACTATGTTGAGACGAACCGATCATACCCTGATCTGGAAACCGGCAAGTCACGGGAGTTCGATATATTCGGCACCAAGTTGATCCGCGCCTTTCGCGGCGAGCCGGGGGCACTGGCCTCCATCGTCATCTGCGAGTGCGTGAACAACTCTCAGCCAGCCGTCTTCATTGGAAGCGACCCTCCATTTACGTTGATGTTTCACGAACAGGTAAAGACCTCGGGCATTCCAGTTGTGGTCTGGGACCATGGCGGCTATCTTAGCCTCGTAGACTTCTTTCGATTTGAGACCCTCTTTCATCAGTGCAAAAGCCCTCTGGCGAAGCAGTACTGCAGCTTTTCTCGCAACAAAGACGGTGGTTGGCTGGCTAAACACCCGGACGAGCAGCATGAGTCTTTCGCTGGTTTGGTCGCAGCAGTCGACAGTGCTATCTGCGAACACTACGAGAATTTAGAGCCGCCACGTCCCGGCGAAACAGTGGCTGTGAACTTACAAATTTACTATCCGCTTCTGGTGCTCGGAGGAGACCTGTACACGGCTCGTCAGACCCGTCACGGGCTTAACCTGCGACCGACCAACCACGTCCAGTATCTCCGCCAGTTTTGGAGTGGTGGTCACCCTAAGGCCTGTCAGATCGATGTGATTCAGGAATCCTACCTGCGGGCGTATCTGAAGCTGGTCGACACTGAGATTCAAAAGCTCAGGAGACGATTGGCCCGGCGGAGGGAAGTCCTGACCGTGTCGATGGACCGCCTCGTAGCAGAATATCGGGGGAACAGCGCCAAAAGGGTCTCCTGGCGCGAGATACTGCAAGGGGGAGGGCCACAGGAGCGACCGCATAGCTAGGAAACGGTGGAACTCTCGGGAAGGCTGGCGCGAGCTCGAAGCGAACGGTAGGACGTGTCCCTTGGGAAGGTTAATCTTGACTCGATCAGCCTGATGGGAGCTACGTTAGATCGATGCCCGTCGTACCAGTTTCCTGAGACCTTGCCAAATTCTGGAGCTGGGCTTGGGCTTTGCTGACTCGAAGCCAGTTCGGAACGCATTCAACTTGAGTAGGGCTACATCAGCGTTCATTCCATCGTGTACCGCCGCCTGGATAATGCGCTGGGCGAGTTGAGGGTGGTCCTCCCAACCGAACAGTCCTGCTGCGCACATGTGGCCAAACGCTGAAATTGTCTCACAATCTTCCGAGAGGACCGTTCTTAAGAGATCCTCACTACCTGCGGTAGGTGCGAGTGCGATGGTCAACCGTCGGTGCAACCCGGCGACGGAAGAGAGTGCCCTATAGTCCTGCAGACCATCTTGGAAGTCCGCTTCATTCAGTTGCTTCATTACCCTGACCAATTCTTTTTCCACGGCGTCAGCAACTTTCTCCAGCACTTCGCCCTCTTCGGAGAAATAACACCCAAGCGTTTTGCACGGTTCGATTAGGTCGATGACTTTCTTCAAGAAATCAACACCTTCCTTTAATGGCCATTGACTGGGAACCGACAGAGCCTGTTGAACGAGCGGCTTGTGAGATTTGAGAAAATCCGCCGACCGCTTGAGGTCCTCAAGGCGCGCAGCCGACACTTGATCGGCGGATATTGAGCGTGCTGGTGCTGGGAACAGCGGATTCCCTTGCCGCCGCTGAAGCTGTCGCTCGAAAGGTCCGGGCTGCGCGCTCCACACAAAATCCTTCGAGACCCCATTCATCGCCTCAACTTCCGGCGCGAAAATTTTCTTAGCCACACTGTATGCCCAGCCTAGATGCGCCCCCACTGAAGCATGCAGAACTTTCTGGCGTTCGTCAGGACGGCCACACTCAATCAGCGTGAAGATTGCTAAGATAGAACAGAATTTCGCGAACATGTCATCGGACGGTTCTGAGGCGCCACGGAGCGCGCAGTCAACCTCCGCCCTCCTAATAACCTGGAGGAATCTGGGTAGTTGGGATTCTAGGCCAGGATCAAAGGCGGATAGCAGAAGGACATGTGCCCGGATCTTCTCGGAAAGAGTTAGACCAAATTTCCTCTCAGCAATGTCGAGGTACATTGAGAGTTGGTAAGCCAAGGTTGCGGTTTCAATTTCCTCTTTCAGATCCTCCGGAATTTCGCCCGCCCTAGGGCGCGCTTCATTGAAGGGCGGCCTCCGGCAAATCATCCGCCGAAGGATTTCATAGGCCGCTAATTGCGGGTCAATAGGTCGTTCGGCAGTTTCCGTCGAGGCTGCTTGTGTGGAAGTCATAACTGTTGCCCTCCTGCAAGCCGAGTGGTGGCCAAAGGCATATTGCCAGGGAGGATAAAGTGTTTGAATTGTCGTGCGCCTTCGGATGCCACGAGACTGCGGCATTTAGGCATCCTGGGAGTAAACGCGCTATTATACACCGTTATGAAACCCGATCGAACCAAACGAGGCGACTCGCCGGTAGAGGGGCACCGTTCTCCGGGGAATCAGAGGGAACCCTTTTGGCCACTTAGCGCATGCATTTGTCCGGGCACGGGGAACGGCAGTGTGGCCCCAAAACCCAGGTAGGAGGCGAGTATGTTCAGATACATTGGCTTGCGATGTCCAAACAACGAGTGCAAGACCTTTATCGTTTGGAAGGAGATACTCCCAAGTGATCCAGAGCCAACAGTCAGAGCCCTCGACTTAGCAAGTGGAACATGCCCTGCCTGCATAAGGAAATTTTCCATCCTTGCGTCCGAGATGACTATTATGGAGAGCGAATGCCCCGCAACGCATTTCAAGCTATAAGGCGGGCAGCCATGGCATTCTCTTCATGCCGTGGGCTCTTGGGGTCATCCGCGGTACAAATTCTGCAATTGAACAGAATCGACTTGCAGTGGGCGATGCTTGAATCGCTCCTTGTCCGACGAATAGTCATTCTAACTCGACTACAGCCACTCTTCAGGCCGAGGCTGTCGCAGACATAGATTCCAAAATATCTGCGTCTCCCATAATCCTAAGCTCCAATTCCCCCTCGGGATCGCAGACGTCGAAGAGCAGAGGTCTGCGTCGGCCCCCCACATGATTATCCCCAGCCTTTTCTGGCACCGCTTTCTCGCTGGCACGGTGAGATGGGAAAGACGCCCGTGCGCTGGCGGCACTGCGGGCTTCTGCTTTGTCCGTCCGCTGACGGACAGCCTCCGGGCTTGCGGTTCCCCCAAGAAACGAATCGAGGAGCGAAGTTTCTTGGCTCCGCCACAAACAGGCAGCCCACCTCTGGGACACGCGCGGAGTTTAACCCCTTTGTGGACGGGAGAATACACGAGACACAACGGATGCACCGTCCGGCCAAACTTGGCTCTCCACGTAATGGTAGAATGGTTCTATGGATCTGCAAATTGATGCTCATACCTCCGCCTACGGCCTGTTCCAGGTAGCCTTCGCCGGCCTGGACACGCGCTTGTCGCGGTCCGTGGTGGCCTTGCTCTGCTGCAAGAACACCTTGCTCGGCTTTGCCGTGGTGAGAACGATCCCATTCGGTCGACGGCTGGAGATACTTCAAAAAGCAATCAAGGCCGTGACCGGCAACTCGCCGATCACCTCGGAAATCGAAGAACTCAAACAGGCCTGCAAACTCGCCAAAGATGTTTCCAAATGGAGAAACGACAGGATACACAGCGAGGTACGCTTCAACGAGAACCGGCCTGTGGTAGTTGATTCGGAAGGCAGGCCCCTTCAGATTGATTATGACATTTGCGTGCAAAAGATACGCGAGGCGATTCACGCTGGGATCGCAATGCAAGCAACAGTACCGCACCTGGTGGCTTGCGAGATGGACCTCCACGATCTGATGGACGATCCCTCTTAGGCCATCCGAGGAGCTTGCCACGAGCGATGGAGGTGTCCCCATCGTCGAGCCGCATTATGTCAAGCCGCATTATTGACCTCACCTTGTTGACCGCGTATAGTATGAGCCGAACCCGTTACTGTGTAGGCCCGCTGCGAGACTGTTGCCGTGAGGGACGCATATTCCGAACAACTGAAAGAGGAGTTCACGGAACCTTAGCGGTGCTCGGCAGGCTAAAACAACCCAGTCCCGAATGACCAACATCGCTCGCCCTTGAACTCTTACCCGCGAGGGAAAGGTGCTGAATAAACGCCGTAAAACGATTGGGCTTTTTGCGATTGTGGTGACGGGCGTCGCATTACTCGCGGGCGCACGGCTGAACCAGGCTCTGGGTGTGTTGATCTTGGGAGCAGGACTCGCTTGGCTTGCTGGCAGCGACGCAGCCTCTCAAACTTACGACTACGTACGAACGGCTACCGGGAAGACGCCGCCGTGGCTCAGAGTCGTTATAGCCATGGCGCTGGGCGGCGGCCTGTTGGGAGCCGCAGCTCTCTGGTCGCGTTTTAATTCATTCGTGGTCATCAGTGCGATGAGTGTCTTCGGGATACTCATCTCGCCAATTCGCCGGATTCCGACCCATAGAGGTTCGTCCAGGGCCACGCTTTGGCTGGTTGCAGTGATAGCATTTCTTCTAGCCGTTTTGAGTGCCTCAATTGTGGGCCACCTCACAGACCAGCAAACGGAGCGATTGGGACAGGTGGCTGTCTACGGGTTGACTGCACTGGCAGTGGGCATGTTCTGGCTTGCGAGGGGGCGCGAGTTGGTCGCTGCTGGTATAAGACCGGAATTGCTATCGGAAATGGAACACGCAGAGGCAACTCGCAACCCAAAGAGTACAGTATGGCTCTATCTCTCTTTGTTCATCGGCATACTAATTCTGACGCTCCTGCTTGGGGTTGGCTTATTCTCAGCGTTCCGCGACTCGGCGTTCCCGTCTGCCACCAAAGCGCAGACAGACCAATCTAATTTCCGCGATATCCTATTTCTGATGCTGCTGGGTTTGTGGCCATACACGTGTTGGAAAATTATCCTTCGACGCGAGCCGAATACGAAGCCTTACAACACCACACGACACAGGCGTGTTGCCGTTGCGCTAGGCGCTCTATTCGCCATTATTGTGTCCCTCGCCATCATTTTCGGCATCCAGGATGGCATTGACCGGATGGGCGCAGCTGAGATTGAACAAGGCAGGAAAGACTTTCAAGAACTTGCTGCCAAGATCGCAAGCATTAAGAGTCGCGACCTGCGGACCGCCAGGGATTACATCGAGGCGTACGAAGAGATCGAGCCCCTGCTCGCCGAATTTGATAGTCGGCTGCGACACTTTAATGAGATTCTCGTTGAAACTGAGCGCAGCGTCAAAAATAGAGGGCTGTTAAATATTGAACGGCTCTACGGAGGCCGGCAACAGGATTGGCTATCTTGGGATGTAAAGGTGCTTGACGTACTTCGCCAAGATAGCGCATTAACCAAAAAGCAAATTGACGCTGTCAAACAGTTGCGAACCCTTTCAGGGGATTACCAATCCCACTTCTTCGAGAAAAAAGTCGAACCCCTACTAGAAGAGGAGAATGGACTGCGGCAACAATGGGCATCACTCCAAGCCGACAAGCCTTCTTCCAATCGGTGAGCCCACATGCCACCCCCCTTCTGGTCACCTGCAAGGTGCCGACGGGTTTGACCCGACCCGCCTCCGATTTCCTTTATCCGTCCGGCGAACCCATCTTGCGGGCCTGAGAACCACAAGTAACACCTTCCCACAGACGAGAGCGACCTACGGGGCGTGCGCAGCTCGCCACGACTCCTATATCCTCTTTACGCAGCCACCTTCGATGAAGGCCCCCCGTGGGTGGCTTGCCGTTACCTATACAAACATCACGGCGACCTTTTCTGGCACCGATTTCTCGCGGGCACGGCGAGATGGGAAAGACGCCTGCGCGCTGGCGCTACGGCGGGCGTTAAGAGCAGTGGCGAGTGACCGGTGGTGAGTGACCAGCAAACTCCGCAGCCCCTTTGAAGGGCTGCGAATCCCCGGGGCCTCTGGCACCCTCCGGGTTTGGGGTTCCCCCAAGAAACGATAAGGCAGTGGCAAGCAGGCAGCGGAAAGACAAATCACGGATTCACCATTCAAGCGAGAGGCAAGAGCTTGCCGCGCGCACACGGAAAGGCGCGGAGGTAAGGAAGACTGAATCCGGGGCACGAAGGAGGCCTTAGCGGGGCGTTTGGGTAGCGGAGCAATTGGCGCGCAGTGGTGCGGGGCCTATTTGAACGGATTCACGACCTTGAGTGGACCTGGCAGGGGGATGCCCGGCACGTCCTCCGAATAGAGGATCTCCACCCTGGCCTCAGCGCACGCTGCCAGTATCAAGGCATCCCAGAAGGAAACACCGTGAGTAGCGTGCAATCTCTGTCCCCGCTCAAGCACACCGGCTGTCGGAAGGATGAGAGGGAACAGAGTAAGAAATTCTGCGAGCCGGTTCCAGGCGTCCGATGGCGCGAAGCCTTGCGCGCTCAATTTGCGAGAAGCCGCGATGAACTCACAGGCCACTTGCCAAAGCAAGACACCGTCCGTGCTGTTCGCAATGAGATCGATGGCTATTTGCTGGCGTTGGGTATCCGCCCGATCGCAGGCGTAGATCAGGAGGTTGGTATCAAGTGCGATCATGGAGATCCTCTCGCGTGGGCAGTGGCCCCTTCGAGAAGAACTGCATGCTCGCGATCCCGGCCTTCAATCGTGTTACGGCCGCGTTACGGTCCCCGCGAGTGTCTTCCATAGGCTCCACGATAACACGGACTCGTTGTTGCTCGCGCAGGTTTAGATCGGTCTCAGGCTTCAGAACGCCCTGCGTGTAGATGGCCTCGGTGATTTGCGTCATGGTCGCCTTCCTTAAACAAGATTACTACGACCGCGCCTGAGGCGCAATGTCGAGCACCTTATTCTTTTTGTTGAGGCCAAAGACTGGCGATCTCTCTAAACACTATGGTCAAGCGCGGCGCCGACCAAATCCTTCCCTCCGGCTATCCAAACACGAATTGACCGTGGTTACCTCCCGGTCACGGGACCTCAGGCGCCGTTCGAACTGTAATCCCTGCGCTTGCAGCTTCCCACCTTGCGCAACTCGATCACAATGTAGGGGCAGGCCTCGTGCCTGCCCTCCGCCAGGGCACCCACGAGGGGTGCCCCTACCCATCTTGGTTCGGCGGCAATGTACACAGAGGGGACGGCAGGCCGTCCCCCTACGGCGCAAGGCCCTTTGAACATCGGCTGCGAAGTGAACGATATTCGCACCGGCGTGGCAGCGCAGGGCGGCAAAGCCAAAAAAAGGAAGTCAAAAGGCGAAGGGTAAAAGTGAAAAGCCGCAGTGACGCTGACCCGGCCCTTTCAAAACGGCCTTTTCGTTGCGAGGAATCTGACATTTCGCGTATACTCTACACATGAGCACAATTCGTCTGACGCCTCATAGCGAGGAGTTGCTTCAAGAGCAGCTCACACGCGGTCCTTATCAGTCGCCCGAAGAGGTCATTGAGCGGGCTCTGGAAACCCTCGCGCAAAAAGGGTCTGCTCCCTTCCGTCTTGCTCCCTCGACTAAATCCCCTGCTGAGGCTGTTGCCGACATTCTGGAATTACGCAAAGGAGTGAGGCTCGGCGGGCTCAAAATCAAGGACCTCATCCACGAAGGACATAAGTACTAATGGCTCGACTAGTACCGGACGCCTCTGCCACCTTGACTTGGTGCTTCGAGGACGAAGCGATGCCCTGGACGGACGCTTTACTCGCCGACTTAAGAGCGGGCGGTGAAGCTATCGTGCCAGCACATTGGCCTGCGGAGGTAGCTAACGCCCTGTTGAT
>Ga0326728_10006913_pt1 | contig 29976 bp, 26 predicted proteins | sample MB3enrmetagenome_FD_207602 | JGI IMG/M metagenome (GOLD analysis project Ga0326728, IMG submission 207602) | Lab enriched peat soil microbial communities from McLean, Ithaca, NY, United States - MB31MN | ecosystem: Environmental > Terrestrial > Soil > Wetlands > Peat | place: USA: New York... | reverse complement strand
TCACGGGCTTCTTTGTCGAAGTATCCGGCGCATGCTGCCGCTTTTGCCGCGTCCTCAAATCCCTCGAAGCCGAAACCGTTCCATTTGTAAATCGCCGTGCGGGCCTTTGTAGTATCGGGGTCCGGCAGCAGGAAGGAGTCCCCGCGGTGCAGCGCGCACAGGAATTGGTCCGCGCCGTCGCCGAGCAGCTTTGCGTCAATCAGCGGCCATGCCAGCGCCGAGCCGCGCCATTTCGCGCCCAGCATATTGTCTTTTACCGCATAGACGTAAGGGCGCGGCGAATGCTCCCGGTCCAGCGGCGAGAAATGGTCTTCCAGCGTAAAAAGCCGCCGCGAACCGTCCGGTTCGGCGAGGATCTCGGCGGAAAAAATCTTTTTCTCCGGGCTTTGCCAGAGAGATTTCCCGTCCAGCGCGGATTCCATGGAGAGATGCACCGAAGATGTCCATTTCTGTCCGGCGGCGGGACGCAGGCAATAGCCGTCTATGCACGGTGTGGCGTGCAAAGATACCGGGCAGGATTGCAGGGCTTTTTCCGCGGCTGAATCTTCCCCGTCCGGTTCAGGGGAGAACGAACGCTCGCCGCTTTTTGTGCGCAGCGCGCCGCAGCGCATTGTGCCGCTTGATATGGCGCAGTCTGCGATGAGGCCTTTTTTGGTCTCCGGGAACATCTGGTCGAAAAGATGGTTGCCTAGCGAATAATATACCGGTTTACCGTCCATGCATTGCGCGGGTTGCGGCACATGCGGATGGCTTCCTATTACAAGGTCCGCGCCGTTTGCTACAAGCCATTGCGCCCGGTCCTGCTGCTTTTGCGATATCCAGTTATTCAACTCCACACCCCAATGCACGAAAACCACCGTCAGGTTGGACATATTGCGCGCGAGGCGCAGTTTGCGGCGCAAAATAACCGGCGAGACCGGATCACCCGTATCGTCGAATGCCACGACGCCGAGTATTATTCCGTTTACATTGAAGAAATACGGCGACTGGCGGAAATTGACGGCGGCCACGCCGGATTTTTCCAGCACGCTTATCGTTTCAAGTTTGCCGTGGACGTTTAGGTCTTGCGAGTGGTTGTTCTCCACGCTGGCGGCGGTGAATCCCGCTTTTGCCATCAGCGCTGCGGTGGAAGGGTCTACGGCGAAACAAAGATGCTGCTTTGCATCATCGGGATCGCAGTCCGCAGCGCTGCCGACGGCGCCCTCGAAATTTCCCATCAGGAAATCGGCGTTCTTGAAAACAGGCGCCATATCCTGCCACGGGAATGCGCCGGCGGATTTTATCTGCTCCGCAACTTGTCTGGAAAGCAGTATGTCGCCGGTGAACATCAGCCGCGCCGAGCCCTCCGCGGCAAAGGCGGGGGCGGACAGCAGCGCGGCTAAAACCGCTAAAACGGCAGCGCGGGCGGGCAAGGCAGCGGCTCCGGAACGATATATTTGCGCACCCAGTCCGGATGCTTGAGCGAATTCAGTTTTTGCAGCCAGTCTTTGTCGTTAAGCAATTTGTCGGACTGAAATTCGTAATAGGAGTATGTCTCCCCGCGCGTTATCTGCCTGCGGCCGAAATACGGAGTGATTGCGTCCCACTCAAGCGGATAGCCGACGGCGGATTCCAGCACCAGCGGCGGAATTCCGGCGACATCGGCCACTTTTGGCAGCGGGTCCGGCGTGGCAAGCGAAAGGTCCTCGCGTGCGAGGCTCTTAAATACAAGGAAATTATATTCCGCCGCGCGCGCCACATAGTGAATCTCGTCGTAATCGGCATCGGATAGCGGCTGTCCGGTTTCTTCCTTGCGCGCCATTTCCGCAAACATCAGCGCCTTGCCTTTTGCTTGCGCAAGGCGGGCAAGCAATCCTTCTCGCAGCGCGGAGGGGTTGATGAACTGCCGCGGCGCGTCACTACCCTTTTCCTTGATATTATGCAGCGGCAGTGAATCCGCGACCTGCACGGCGGTATCGAAAAGTCCGGCGATGGCTTCGAACGTGGCGTGGTCGGGCTCGACATAGCCGCGCGGCTCTTCCATGACTATATCCTCAAATCCGGCCTCGCCGCATTCAGCTTCGCTGCGGTCGTTTACCAATGCGGTGGCGTGGCGCAGTGTGGCCCACGACGCCAGTCCCGTCTGCAGGCGTTTTGCGGGCCACATGTCGCCGCCGAAGAAAGAACGGTTCGCCGCAACCGAATCGTTCCACTGCTCGGCCAGCGCGGTTATCCATTTGTCATACAGGTTGTCGCCGCCAGCCGCTGTGCCCAGCCGTGTTTTCAGACTTGCCAGCACGGGTTTTAGGTCCGGATATTTTTGGAATTCGCCGTTGGCATCAAGAATCTCCATCGCGAGCGGGCTGCCAAGCACGGCGGCAAGGTCCATTCCGGACGGCAGCATTCTGTCCTGCACGGTTGATTTTTCGGGCCATCCGTCGTGATATACCGTCGAGTTTAGGATTTCGTTGTCCAGTCCCCATGACAGCGGGAACAGCGTGGGCGAGTCTTTTTTTGAAAGTCCGAGATATGACGGCGGTTCGATTTTTTCCAGTATCTGCGGCGCGCGCGGCGGGGCTATGAAAGGTTTATAAACATGCAGCCATTCCAGCGCCACGGCTCGCGTGGTTTTTGGCATTTTGCGCAGTTGCGCGGCATCCGTATCGGTTAATTCAATCATGGACAGCCAGCGCAGCGCCTTGAAGTAGCGTTCTTTTTCCGGATTGCCGGCGTAGTGCCCGGTGGGCTTTAAAAATTCGTAATGCACGGCCTTGCCTTTTGCGAAGAAAGGGGATTCCGCCGGACCGGCCGCGTTTATTATTCTCTCCAGTTCGCTGTTTTGCGGCGCGGCATTGTTTTTTTGCAGGGCGTGTGCGGTCTGGAAAATATCGTGCAGCCGGCCCTTCAATGCGGGATCGGATGCCGCGTGTGCGGCGAAATTCCAGAAAGCAGGTATCGCAAATTCCTGTTCCTCGCGCACAAAAAGCCCCTCATAAGCCGCCGCGAATATTTCCCAGAACAGATCGGTGGTTACAAGGAACGGCCTCGCGGGCAGCGCGCTGTCGTAGCCGCCGCAACGGTAAAATTCGGATTCATAAAGGTTGTACATCTGGCTATCAGTAGTTTCGCGGAACAGGCCGCCGTGTTTTGTGAAATTTTCCCGCTCGTCCGGATTGGAGGCAAACATCCAGGCGTTTGCCACGTCGGCGAGCGGCAGCTCTGCCGGCATATATCGGACAGTCGCCTCATCCGTTATGCCCACCACGCCGCGTCCGTCGGCGGTCATCACGGGCATTTGCATGAATGTGGTATCGGGAAGCAGCGCGGCCGCCGTTTTGCCCTCGTCGAGATAAAGCGTCAGCCCTGCTGTTTTGTCCTGCCAGTGCAGCAGTCCCAGGCCGTTTGGCGTTACCGACGTTTCTCCGCCGCAAAGCGGGAAAGCCAGAGCGCTTGTGGAACCCCATATGGTGCGGTCGTACTCCGCCTTCTGCAAACAGTCCTTGCCATCCCGCCAGAGCAGCATATTCCCCGCCGGGTGGAACGCGGCGGGAAGCGCGGATTCGGCGCGAAGTCCCAACCCGCCGTCGTCTTTTGTCAATTCGGCGTTTAAGGCCAGCGCTTCTTTCCCATTCGCTTTCGGCCCCAGCACCTGATACTTGCGCGAGCCGTCTTCCATTATCGTGTCTGTTTCATATGCATCGCCGGTTTTTGCGCCGAAGAAAATACGGTACTGCGCCGCCCCGTTGCGCTCTGCCTGAAAAGGACGCGGACCGGCCAGCAGTTTTGTTATCTGTGCGGTGCTGTGAAAAATTTCCTGCGGCGCTGCGCCAGGAGTATTTTGCAGTCTAAGTATCGCATAGCCCGGAGCTTTTTGCCCTAGAATAAAAAAGGCGTCGCCCTGCGGATGCACTGCGACCGAGAACGGTATAAATCCCTGCGGCAGCGCGGAAACCTCCGTGGCGGACGCTGCACCGATATCCCACAAAAGCAATTTATACTCCCCGTTATCCTGCGCGAGTATCGCGGCCTGCGGTTTTTGTTTGGATACATCAAGGCTCAAAATCCGGATTTTTTCGCCCAGATTCAGAACGGAGGGCGAGGAAGGCGATGGCGTAACTTGAAGCGGTTCGGCGTGGAGTATGGCGGGGAAAGCAAAAATTGCGAAAACTAAAATTATCAAATTCCTGGGCATGTTACCTCTCTTCACAGACAAAGTCTTATTGGGAAATTATATCAAAAGGATACAAAGGTCATTGGGAATGCTTTTGAAAAATATCCGGACTGCGGGTCACTGTGGTTTCTGAAAGATTTATTTGCCGGACAGAATGCCTATTTTGCGCAAACGCGACTGCAAGGCGTTCGCCTGTTCCGGCGTCAGGCGCGTCAGTATATGGTTAATCATGCAGGTGGCGACCGGAAGGTTGTTCTTTCCCGCCGCATCAAGCGAGCGCATAAAATCCGCCTGTGCCGCATAAGTCGCAAACGTGGCGCGCGCAGGTCCGTATTCCCCGCGTTGCAGCTGCATCAGCATAAGCGACAGCATGTTGAAGCCGCCGTAGCTGCGGCTGCGCGAGAGCATGGCTTTTAGCGTTTCCCAATCTTCGCCTGAACGGGGCGCGGTTGCAACAAGAGCTGCGATGTAATCTTGCAAATATCCCGGCGGCAGTTCGTAGCGCAGCGCGTCCGGCGTGGCGTCCGCCATTGTCAGATATGAGTACCGGCGGGTGTCCGGCTGCACCATATCCAGCAGCGAATAATTGCGCAGTTTCGGATTGAAGCGCATGGCTTTTTTGTTTATTTCAAGCAGCGCGGCGGTCCGGTTTTCTTTTATGTATATCGCAGCCAGACTTGCGTAGGCCGGAAGATAGCGGTTGTCTGTCTCCACTACTTGTGTAAGCGTTTTTTCGGCTTGAGTCAGATTTCCCGCGCGCGCTTCCGTTACGCCCGCATTTGCAATTGCCACAAGTTCAGGGGGATACGCAGGCACCCGCGCATGCAGCCAGCGCACGATATATGTGTCGTCCATTGCCTCTTTTGCGTCGAAGCCAATGTTATGCAGCCTTGCCGCGATGCGCGACATTCTGTCAAAAGGCATGGGTTCCATGAGTTCCGCCAACAGACGCAGCATATCCTTTCCGCTTCTTGCGCGCAGTTGTTCCTGCATACCCAGTTCATAATTTCCGCTGGCGAACCGGATATAACTCATTCGCTGGACGTATTTGTTCAGCATGGTGTTGGCAAGACGGTAATTGCCGCTTTCAAGACAGGCTGTTATAAACACCGGCGCGGCGCCTTCCGTCGGCGGAAGCTGTTTTATAAGTTCGGATTCCGGGAGGATGTCATGTTCCGTGAGGAGGGCCGAGCCGTATATCAGGAGCGTTTCCTGCGTGAAACTGTTCATGCCGGACATGATTTGCACGGCAGACGCGGATTCCCCCCGGTCTATAAGCGCGCTTGCATAGCGCGCTTTCAGCCAGTCATTGCCGGGATTGTTTTTGATTACTGATTCATAGCCATCGCTGGTTTTTGCAACGCAGGGGAAACGCAGCACAAGAAAAAGCGAAATTATGGACAGTAACCCTGTGGAGATTGCGCAAATTGGCGTTACCCAGCCTGCTGTTGCGCCCGGTATCTTTTCATCAGGCTGTGCAAGCAGCAATCCCACGAGGCCGGACGCGAAAGGCGCGCATAAAAACCAGAACGGCACAAGGTATCGCGGTTCCACGGTCATAATGCAATGCGCCAGCAAAAAGAAGGCAGCTAGAAGCGCAGGTTGGGCGGCTGCCACTCGCCTGCGGCAGTACAAAAATCCTCCCGAAGCCAGGAATAAAAGCAGCGGATGCAGCATTAAAATGAATCCGATCCGGCGTATGACGCCCACGGCGTAACGTAGCGGATGCATGATGATTTCGGTCGCGGCCCAGGCCGATGCGCTGTCGCGCTGCGTTATCCCGGCCAGCGCCCTGTAATCGCCTTCTGCTGTGCCCGTCAGCCCCAGCGCGCCGGTTATTATGTTGGAGGAGGCTCGCGACTGGTCCAGAAAGGTGAATGCGCCGGAATCGGCATGGATGACAGCACCCCAAATTGCAGCAACCAGTATTATGCCGGAAAAAAGAAGCGCCGCTCTCCTTAAAATCACACGCCAGGAATCGTCTTTTCCCAGTGTGAACAGCAGATATGCCGCAGGGAATGGCACAAGTACGCTTTTGACCAGCACGGTTGCTCCGGCGGCCAGTCCGACTGCGATATCCTTGTTGCGCCGACTTCCGAAATCCCGGACAAGCAGTCCGGCAAGCGTCAGAATAGTGAACGAGTATACCAGTTGCTCCAGATCGCAGTACGGAGAACGGCACAGACAAATTGCGGCAAGTCCGGACACAAAGGCGGGGATGGGCGAAAACAGCGATTCCGCCAGCGAGAAAACCTGCGCTATGCAAAGACATGCCGCAAGCAGCGGCAATGCGCGGGACAAACTGAACCCGAATATGGAGCGCACGGACAGGGCGTGTATCACCGCCGCAGCCGGCATATGTGAGGAGTCGAGGATGTCGGTTATCGAGGGATAAAAAAGGCGTTCGCCGCAATCCGCAAGATGCGGGAGTGCGTAAAAATTTACGTTATGCAGCGACCAGACGGCAATTACAAGAAGAAAAGCGAGAAAATACCATGCAGACTTGCCGTCTCCCGCAGCATTTCGAGAGGAAATGCTGTCTTTTCCAACCATGGTATTCCAAGATTATAACACTTCTTAATGTTTGTCAGTCCATAGAAGTGTATAATAGAAACGGCGCGAAAGCACGCCATAAAACGATGCTGCGCGAACTGGAAAACAAAACCACTTTTATTGTCGGCTCCGAAAAGAATGCCGGCAAGACCGTTTTTTTAAATTACGCGCTTAATACGCTGCGCGAGGCCGGTGTCTCGCCCGCTTTTTTATCCACCGGCGTTGACGGCGAGCGCGAGGATGCGGTTTTCGGCAACGCAAAACCGCGCATACTGGCAAAGCCGGGGGAACTGGTCGTAACGTCCCAGTCCGCGCTTAACGCCTGCGACGCGGACTTTGAAATTTTGCAGGTTTTCCCGTCGCGCACCGTGCTTGGGAAGACGGCGCTGGCAAAAATGCGCGGCGAGGGCCATATAGAAATAACAGGTCCGGAGTCCAACAGCCGCATGGCGCAGATAATAGATTCTCTGCGCTGCGATTTCGGCGCGCGCACGATACTGGTGGACGGCGCTGCCGGACGCTTTACTCAGGTTTCCGGCGTGGACGGCGCGCAGTTCGTTTATGTGCTGCGTGTGGAAAAATACCGCGTGGCCTCGGCTGCGCAGTCTTTGCAGTTGATATACGAACTTTCAAAAGTGCCGGCGGGGCCGCATGCGGAAAACAGCGCTGCGTTGCGTGTTGACGGCGCGCTTACCGAGCAGAAAGCCGCCGCGCTGCCCGCTGATGCGGAGATAATGCTTGAAGACTGCACGAAAGTTTTTTTAAGCCTCGCCCAGTGGCGGCAGTTTGCTGCAAAACGGCGGGTGCGTTTTGAAAAAAAGTTCTCGCTTATTTTCGCCGTGGCGAATTTGTATGATATCACGCGTGAGGAATTCCTGAAATTGCTTAAGGATTTCCCGCGCGAAAAACTGGTCTTCAACCCCTATTGCGACAAATGAAAGACTTTATAGCCTTCACAAATTTCGACTGGCTGCTTGAACGCTTCCGCCCGCTGACGCCGTCGGGCAGGCTGGCGAAGGAGCATTTGTCGCCGCTTTCAAAAAACGAACTGGAAACCGAATTCGCGCTTATAGCCGATTTTATCGCGCTCGCAAAAAACAGTCCCGTGCGCGCGGATAAAATAGAATTCCATCTCAACCGCATACCGCATCTGGACGCCCTGCCGCTTGCGCAGGCGGACAGCGTGGAGATTTTTGCGGTAAAAAAATTCCTTTCCAACGCGCGCGATATTTTTGCGCTGCTGCCTCCCGCGCTTTCCAAAAAGCTGGCGATAAAATGGTCCTGTTCGGAACTTTTAAAAGAACTCTCCCTCGGCGGGGAGGGTGAAACTTTCCATGTCTCCTCGTCGTATTCCCCCGCGCTTAAAAAAAACCGGGAGGCCATGTCCTCGCTTGCCGCCGAGATAGTTTCCTGCCGCAAAAAACGGCTGGAGCAGCTCAAAAAAACATATGGGCTGGATTTCGCCAAACGCGATTTTATAGTGCTTGAGGAAAATGCTGCACAAAAGCTTTTTGGCAATCCGGATTTTTTCATTGAGCCTTACGACAGTTCGCATCTGACGCTAAAGCCCGTCCCCGGCGCGGAGTATCTTGCGCTTTCTTCAAAGCGTGATGCGCTGCTGCGCACCGAAAAAGAGGAAGAGGCTAAAATAATAACCGCGCTGGCCAAAAAAATAGCCGCGCATTCCGGCGATATAAACGTTTATGTGGAAAAACTGGGACGCGTGGATTTGCTGCTGGCAAAAGCGCGGCTTGCGCTGAAGTTCGGCATGAAACGCCCGCAAATTTGCCCGTCGGGCGGAGCTATTGCGGTTAAAAAAGGCAGACTGCTGCCGCTTGAACAAAGGCTCCAGGCGGAAAAACTGGATTATGTGCCGCTGGATTGCGAGCTTGGCAAAAGGGTATGCATAATAACCGGTTCCAACATGGGCGGCAAGACGGTGGCTTTGCAGACAGTCGGATTTTTGCAGCTTTGCATGCAGCTCGGTTTTTATGTTCCCGCCGAAAAATACCGCGCGCCGTTGTTTGACGCGCTGCATTTTGTGGGCGATACTGCGTCTTTAGGCAAAGTGGAAGGGCTGAGCAGTTTCGGCCTTGAACTCTACAGTTTCATGCAGGCATGGAAGGATAAGGAGCGGCATGCGCTGGTTTTGCTGGACGAATTTGCGCGCACCACAAATTCCGACGAGGCCGGCGCGCTTTTGTCCGCTGTGGTGCAGGCTTTTTGCGCGCGCAAAAACATATATTCCCTGATTTCCACGCATTTTTCCGGTCTTGAAGCGCCGGAAGCGGGATTTTACAGGATGAAAGGGTTTGACAATGCCGCTTTTGAAAAGCGCGGCGCGCCCGCCGGGGATTTGCGCGGGCAATTGCGCCAGATAAACAAATTTATGCGCTATGAACTGGAAGAGAACTGCGGCCGTCGCGCAAATTGCGACGCGCTCAACGTGGCGCGCATGCTCGGATTTGATGAAAATATCGCCGAAACGGCGAGAAAGTTTATGGAGGATAAATGAAAAGCAAGCTGGGACTTTCCGGCGCCAAGGTAACCGCCGCGCGCAAGCTGGCGGACAAAATCGCCGTGCCGGTGCAGAAATTCATAGGCGCGCATACGACGGTCACCGTCGAACGCGCCACGCTGCGCCTTATGGGCGCGGACATGGCCGATTCCAACGGTGTGCCTGTTCCAAACGCCGTGGTGGATTCGCTAAAGGGCAATCTCGGCGGCGGCGCGGCGCGCTGGTACGCAAACGCGCTGGTGAAAACCGGCAAGTCTCCGTCCGAGCTAAACACCGAAATAGCGGGCGGGCTTGATATTTCCAAATTGCCGCTCGCAGACGCCAGGGCGATAGAGAAAAAGGGCGCCGAGCTTGTCTCCGCCTTCGATAAAAAAGTTTCCGCCAATGTGGCGCACCGCAATGAAAGGCTGGCGAAATATAAAGAGAACATGCATTCGCCGCTTTTGTACGTCATCGTCGCCACCGGCAATATTTACGAGGATGTAAAGCAGGCGCAGGCCGCCGCGCTTCAGGGCGCGGACATTATTGCCGTCATCCGCACCACCGCGCAGAGCCTGCTGGACTATGTCCCCTTCGGCGCGACTACGGAAGGCTTCGGCGGCACTTACGCCACGCAGGAAAATTTCCGCATCATGCGCAAGGCGCTAGACGAAGTCGAGGCGCAGACAAAGCGCTATATCCGCCTTGTAAACTACGCCTCCGGGCTGTGCATGCCGGAAATAGCGGCGATGGGCGCGATAGAGCGGCTGGACATGATGCTTAACGATTCGATGTACGGCATTTTGTTCCGCGACATCAATATGTACCGCACCTTCGTGGACCAGAATTTTTCGCGCATGATAAACGCCCGCGCCGAAATCATCATAAACACCGGCGAGGATAATTATCTTACCACGTCGGACGCGGTGGAAAAGGCGCATACCGTGCTGGCCTCGCAGCTCATCAACGAGCGTTTTGCGCTGAACGCGGGCATGAAGACGAAATTCATGGGACTTGGCCATGCCTTCGAGATGAACCCGGATATCAAAAACGGTTTTCTCTACGAGATGGCGCAGGCGCAGATGGCGCGCGAAATATTCCCGGAGCATCCGCTAAAATACATGCCGCCGACAAAATTCATGACGGGCGACGTGTTCAAGGGTTTTGCGATGAACGCGATGTTCAATTTTGTTTCCAAGGCTACCGGGCAGAGCATTCACCTGCTCGGCATGCTGACCGAGGCGATTCATACGCCGTTCCTTCAGGACCGCTATCTGGCGATAAAGAACGCGCTGTATGTGATGGAGAACATGAACGATTTCGGCGACGATATAGAATTCAAAAAGAACGGCATCATGGTGACCCGCGCAAAACAGGTGCTTGACGAAACGCTGGAATTCATGCGCGATGTGGAAAAAGAAACGCTGTTCAATGCGATAGAAAAGGGACTTTTTGCCGAAGTGAAGCGTCCCAAAAACGGCGGCAAGGGTTTTGAGGGCGTGACCGAAAAAGGTCCCGATTACTGGAACCCGTTTGAAACCTATCTCAAACGCGAACTGGGCGTAAAGGAGGCTGCGAAATGCAAATAAAACCTTACGGCGACACTTTAAACGACGGGGCGGTGCAGCTTTCCTTCACGCTGCCTGTTAAATGCTCCGGCAAAGCGCGCGAAGCCGCGCGGTTGTATGTGCTTAAGCTCGGGTTCAAGCACTGCAATGTGGTGGAAGCCTCGCCGCTTTCCGACGAGTTCACCTTCTTTGTCGCCTATGCGCACACCGACGTGGCGATAGACTACGACAAGGTGGATTATGTCGAGGCTGTCAGCAACGTGATGAACATGGACGGTGTAAACGATTTCATCCGCGAGAAGATAAAACGCAAAGTGGTTGTCGTCGGCGCGTGCACCGGCACGGACGCGCACACCGTCGGCATAGACGCGATAATGAACATGAAAGGCTATAACCATCATTACGGTCTTGAACGCTATCCGATGCTTGAGGCCTACAACCTCGGCGCGCAGGTTCCCAACGAAAAATTCATCGAGTTCGCGCGCAAGAACAACGCGGACGCGCTGCTGATATCGCAGGTGGTGACGCAGAAGGACGTGCACGTGCAAAATCTCACCAACCTCATAGAACTGCTTGAGGCCGAGCATCTGCGCGACAAGTTCATCGTCATAGCGGGCGGACCGCGCATCAGCAACAAGCTGGCGCTGGAACTCGGTTACGACGCCGGTTTTGGCAGCGGCACCTATGCGGACCATGTGGCGACTTTCATAGTCAGGAAGATGGAAGAGAAGCTTAACCGCTGACGCGCGAAGCCGACGTATTTTAAACAATAAAAATCCCCGCCCAAAGGCGGGGATTTTTATTGAATAAAGCTTGGCATTATATTTTATTTAGCACAGCCAAAATGCGCACCATCGCCAATGTATCCTGACCACAGTATATTTTAAGAGCTTTGCGGATGCGTTTTCGTTCTTTAATCGGCAAATTGCATTGCATCAGGCTCAAATATGCATTCTGGGCATCGCCCCCGTTGGTGACTTCCAGATTTTCATAGCTCATTCCCGGCACCAAGGCGGGCAGAACTTTCTTGATCGAATAGCTACAGGCAAATCCCGGATGAACGTAGTGCCCTTGCTGGAATGGCAGGGCCAAATCCCAAATGCGGTCATTGAGTGGCAGCAACTGTTTTGACTGCTTTGGAAAATCTTTCGCAAGTTCTTTTATGCGCGTCATCTCAAAGCTTTTGTTAAAAACGATAATAGAACCTTTCCTGCCCATGCGGGAAATCAGAAATTCCACCATTCCCGGCCGCGGATCGGTTTTGCCGTCGCCAAGGTACTCATAGTGCTCAATCCGTGCTTTGGGTTTCTGCTGCACGTGCAGGGAAGCCTGAAATACTAATTGCTGATATGGGCGCAGCCCGTCATATGGCGGCACGGGAGGATTGATACTTTCAAAATCCAGAAAATACAGCGGATAGACGAGGTCTTTGAGGTCAGCCTCAATGGCGGCGGTGTCGATAACAGGTTTGCCGGATTTTATTACGGACACGGCGCGTGATTGGTTTTTGCTTAACGGGAAATCGGCGGGGATTTTTTTGATATCGAGAATGCCCTTGTCCATTAGCAGCGCCAGTTTGTTTTTGTTGATGCGCGGCAAATCAAATACCGGGCATTCCGGCACATGCTTCCAGCAATAAGGTATGAAATCGCATGGATAGGGGGATGAACACTGCGGGCCGATATCTATTGCAGGTTCAGTCCTTTTCCCGAGCAATTTTTTGAAAGCGGCCAGATTTGTCCGGATATCATCCTGAAGGTCGGCGGTTTCCCGGGTGATATCTTCCCGGATAAAAAGCTGTGCCGGGTTTATGTCGCCGTGGCGAACATACGCGGTATTTATGAGCATTACATAAACACGCCGAAGTTTTATCCCCGCGCCTTCCAGCACATAACGCTGAAGGGCAATATCCTGCAAATGCTGCTCCGCTACAGAAGTGGATGATTTTACTTCCATCAAATCCCATTTGCCGCCCGTAGCGGCGGCGATAATATCGGCGCGGGCAATCACGCCGTTATAAGAGAAAGTTGCCTCGTAAATGCTTTTGGTCTTGCCGGAAAGAGCTTTTGTGGTGGCGGTCAGCGCATCGCCGATATGGAGATGGTCCGCCTCTATTAAAACGCCGTCCGGAAAACATTCCCACGCGAGGCGACCCAGCTCCTGCCCCTGCACAAAAATCTGTTGCTGGGCCGAGCAACCCTCCGGTAGTAAATCCTTCCGGTAGTTATAAAGCCACAGGTTTCTAGTGCACTGCCACCCGCGCATGTACTGGGATTTGGAAAGGGTATGCGACCTAAATGCCATGACTAACGTGCCTGTAGATTCTTGTAAACGTGATTAAGTTTGGTGTTAACACCTCGCGGAAGCTTGTATGCAATAGCATACCGCAATGTGTTTTTTAAGAGTCTTCGAACAGTTTTAATAGCTTCCATATCATTTATCGTTTCAGTATTTATTGATTCCGAATCTCCCAAGTATTTATCAGTGGCTATTTCTTCAAGCCCGTATGGATTTATTTCTGCATATAGGTATGTTTCAACTGGTCTGCTTTTACGGGTTGTTTTAAGTTCTGCAATAATTCCAAACTCCAAAAAACATCTACCATTCCCGTGTTCGTCTTTAATGGTATATCCATACGATACGACTAGCCTTCCGGCGCGAATTTTTTGCGAATCGATTTCAGTGTCTCGTTTAGGATTTTTCTCCCACTCCTTTATTAACCGGGCTACGTCCTTTGTGGAAAATTGTGGGGAAAAGAAAAAAGATGTCGGGGGTCGCTTGGGGAAAAGTCTGCTTTCCATACAAGAGTTATGAATATCATCCCCAATCAATGTCACATTGCTTATCATTCCTTTCAATGTATCACCAACTTTTAAAATCTTGTCACGTGTGCGTTGTTTCCCAAGGCCATGATTGTATCTAACATTTAATGCATTCAACATTAATAACTGTAAATCTTCTTTCCGAATCCGGGTAAACATCAGCGCCTCCTGTTCAAGGTATTCACAAACCATGCGAGCTATGGCATCGTGTGAAAGCTTAAGTGCCTTAATTCTGTGTATGATATGGCCATAACTGAATGATTTGGCAAAAGCGTTGTTTTTTTTGAGGAGCAGTTCTTCTTTATAGGGCAGGGGTTCTTTTGTAATTACTCTAAAAGGAATATGGTGTTGTGTGCAAAAATAAATATAGTCTTGAAATTGAGCATGATTACGTTCACTTTTTTGGTCTTCGTATTTGACTTCAACTAGAGCAACCACATTCCCATTATTGAGAAAAGCGATATCTGCCCTTCGTCCGTTTTTGAATGGTAATTCGATCTCGATGTTATCAAAAATCAGGGGACCGAATAAATCAGTCACTAGCTTGCGTGCTGTTTTTTGTGCGAATAGTTCGCGAAGGACAAGGGAAACATATCGTCCTCCAGTATCGGTATTGCACCAACTTTTTACTGTTTTGAAAAAGCTCATTAGCTATAAATCCCCACAGACGCTTCTTCAGATATTAGCATTATAGGCACTGTTGCTGGCTTATTCATCGTTCCCAAGTTCTTTATAATTGCCCTCCAGTGAAATGATTGATGGTCAGGAGGGTTTAGCGATAAGCATTTATCAGGGGATTGGATTGCACGCCTTCCGGTAGTTGTAAAGCCACAGGTTTTTAGTACACTGCCACCCGCGCATGTACTGGGATTTGGAAAGGTACATACTAATATTGTCATTTATCCTATGCATGACACCAGAAGATATCAGCGGATCAGCCGGATATTTTCGATGATTTCACTTTCGAACTCCGAGTCTCCCAAATTTCGATGTGCCACTTTGGCATCGTCTGTAATCGAACTCTCTGGATCTTTACAGAAAATAGCAGCTTTGAAAATTATCCAATCCCAACCGTCGGTTAATAATGGGATGCTATAAGCCTCACGGAAAGTCTTGGTGTAGTTGAAACAATAGGAGCGCAACTGGCCAATTCCATCACACTTTTTCCAGTCATGCAGCCATCTGGGGTTGGTTGAGTCCCCTCCATTTGTTAACTGGCCTATATTCGCAAGGGTTTGTGGTATCCGGCACCAATGATTCCCCAGAGACTTGCACTCAATGGCGATCTTCACATGGTCTGGATCTGGACCATAGAGCCCGATATCAAATTCCTGACCATTCTTGGCACGGCTGACCCGTCTAACCTGCTTATAATCCAGAAGATTCCACCCGGCTAAGTCAAGAACAGGCTCTATAAGCAAAACTTGAGTATCGATTTCAGACCAGCGCCTATTCTTCTCATCCGACATCGCTTTGGCACGACTGAGTATCGCAGCTAACTTGTCATGTGTTGTCATTATACACCTCTTAATTACCAGGTTACTTTATTCCTGTTTTAATCACAGCTCCGTCACCTGATTTGCAGGATGTATCTGCCGGAATTGGCGGTACGGCAAGCAGGGAAAGATATGAAGTTACCGGCGAGAGGAGCAATGAAAAAGCCATCGCTGATCCTGCCGAATGGTTTTTGGCATCAGCTATCATTCCATTTACAATGGTTCCGACAATCCAAGTTACAAAGATCCAGAAAGATGCATCCATAAATTCCTGCCGGGGAGTATTGTTTAGCGAGCTAAACTCGCCAGCATATTGCCATAGCCGATGAGAGTGCCAAGCCTATCAGTAGTAATATTAGAATTCGGATCGTAATACCCTAAAACATCCCCAAGCCGACCCGTCAAACACTGTCTGCCATCGGGCATAGTTTCGATGTATCCTGAAATATTACCGGCGCTGTCCGTCAGGGTTTCTTTGCTCATAGTATTGTCTCCTTTACTTGATTTTAGATGGATTCACCAAACGAACATATTCGTGCTCGAAATTTAGATGCACCCATCCCAATGGGCCTTTTGCTTGCTTGGCAATAATGATATTCGCCATTCCGCGTAAGGAGGTATCTTCCCGGCTGAAATATTCCGGCCTGTAGAAAAAAGCCACCGTGTCCGTGTGTTCATCCGAAATCCCGGCTTCGCGCAAATCATAAATCATCGGCGGCTGCATTCCTAAATCATTTTTTGGAGGATCTGGCAGCCTCACGGTTGCCAATACCGGGATATTAAGTCTGATGGCCAGCTTTTTTAACTCAAACAATATTTTGTTGATCCGGAGTTTATTATCAGTCAAAATCAATTGTACATCATCGATAATAAGCAGTCCAAGTGTCTGTTTTGCTTTATGCAATTGGGAATATAAGGCGCTAGTTTGGGTGAAAATAGTTTCGCATGACACTGTTACGCTATCATCCAGCCATAGCGGCGAAGCTGCCAATCCAGCAAGCCTTGCGGTGAGTTTTGCAAAGTTATCTTTACTCAGGAGTCCGGCGCGCAACTGCCGCAGGTTCAGTGGTATAGAAGCGGCGTGCATTCTTTCCACTACATCTTGCCTACCCATTCCGGGAGTGAAAACGGCCACGGGAATGTTTCTAGCCAGCAGATTGTTTGCGATACTGAGTGCCAATGTGGTCCGGCCCATGCGTCGGGAAGCAGACAACAAGAGCAACTCATTCTTATGCAATCCCCCGGTCATTTGGTCAAAGCGTTCAAAACCAGTAGGGATACCATCCACGATCTCACGATTAATCCCTATCGTTCGTATCAATTCCTTGGCAGAATTAAACATACCATACTCCTTTCAATCTATGGCAATAGTCTACAAGGAGTTGGCGACAGCGTTGTGTCGCCAAAATTTGTAGAGTAATTGGCATGGACCACGGGTACGACAAAAAACTTTTCCGGCTGGTGAAGATGCTTAACCTGCTTCAGGAAAAAGGCAAAATTACCACGCTTGAACTGGCGGAGGAATTCAATATCTCCCGCCGTACGGCGCAACGCGATATTTCGCGGCTCAGCGCGGCTGGATTTCCCGTTACCGAGTCCGAAGAAGAGAAAGGCACTTATAGTTTTTTCGAAGGCTATTCCCTGCGGAAATTGCCGTTGTCGGACAAGGAAGCCTCCCTGCTGGTTTTTACCTGCGATATCGCACGGCAGCTTGGCGGCGGGTTTGAAGACGCTTACAAAAACATCTTCGCAAAGCTGCTTTCCGGTGGAGATTGGAACTCGCCATTCTATCTGATGTCGGCAAAACCATCGGCGGCCAAGAATGTGCGGCCATTTTTTACTCAAGCACAGACGGCGATAGAGCGCCATTGCCAGATACGGTTAACCTATAATCCCGCTGGCGGAAAACAAAAATCCTATACGCTGGAACCGCTGAAACTGGTTTTCAATGAAGGCCATTGGTATCTGGTCTCCCGCGTGGCCGGGTTGGAATGGATAGTCAAAAACCGGTTGGACCGCATAGAAAAACTGGAAACGCTGTCCAAGACTTTTGTCCCGCCAAAAAATATGGACAAGATACTGCGCGACAGCTCCAGCATCTGGTTTACCGAAAAGCGCGACATAAAAGTGCGCCTCCGCGTGTCGGCGGAAATTGCGGAGTCAACCATTAGCCGTGCCCGGTTTCCGCTACAGAAGATAATCAAGCGGCATAAAGACGGCTCCGTCATACTCGAAACCACGCTTTGTCATTATCTGGAAGCGATACCCACCATCTATCGGTGCATCCCGTATATAAAGGTACTTTCCCCAAAAGACCTTGCCCAGTCGGTAAAACGGGATATTTCAAGTTATCTCAAAAATCTCTGAACTGGCGACACAACGCTGTCGCCGTCCTCCGCTATACTTCTAGCAAGCTGCCATTTGGCGGCTAAAACCAACTGAACAGTGGAGGGTACAATGAAAAAGACAGGGGTTATTGTCGCGGCACTTGCGATGCTTTCTATAACTTGGCAGCCAGTTTGAGAAAAAGTTGCAACTGGTTTGAGAATTTTTTGGGTCTTTGGGCCTAAAAAGCTGATTTTTTCGGTGCTTGTGGATAACTTTAGCCGGACCTGTGGATAACTCAGCGTCATTTTGAGGCTTAAACAACCCCTCCCGGACCGTACCGGGAGGGGTATTTCATGCACACAATGACAGACACGTTAGCACATTAGTATGTCTCATTTACATGACGCACCTCCAAATTGTCAAAGACCGAAAGATTACCCCGATTCCGCGCCAGAACTTGCTGGCCGATGCCGTACTATTATTAGGATGTCTAAACTGCGGAATCGGTGCCCTCATTTTCCGGAAGGCGGCGGGTACGTCCCATTGTTTTAGTTGAAGCTATGCTGCCGGTGGCGTGGGCCATACAGGAGCGGACGGTACGCAAGTTGCCGGGAAATCCCGGAGCGCCTGCCTGTATGTTTGCCAGGACGTTTTTAATGCGGTCGCCATCGGGACATCGGGCAATTGTGTCCAGTCGCAGGTGGCAAGCAGCGCATTGCGCTGCGCGCGGATCTGCGCCATGGCCGTGGCCGTGTCAAAAACCCACGCAGTCCCTGACCATGTGGTATTAGGGCCGGGAGTTAGATTTGTCAGATTCACGGGGAGCGGCCCGATCGCCGCAATCTGTACAGGCGCGCCGGTGCTGGTGGAGTAGAAGGTCTGTCCCCTGAAGTCCGGCTGCAAACTCCATGCACCGTTTACAAAAACCGCGACCTGATTAGCGCCTGCTACTGGCGGAACAATATCAGTCGCATATGCCGGTATAATAGCCTCGCCGGTGACGTTACAAATATCCGCCGGGCCCGAGCCGAGAAGTTCCCCTGTGCCTGCATCGTAATGGTATATGGTTTCCATAACTCTCCTTAGTATTTAATGACCACGAGCCGCGAGATGTTCTTTGGGCATGTTTCCAACCCGGTGCGTGGTGTGCCGTTCGTTCCGTCGGAAGTCGGAGACGCGACCTGTGCGTTCAACGTGAATGTTGCTGTATTACCCCAACTGACTCCTCCTGTTGGCACTACCGCCTTTTCCGGTTCCGTCGTGTTTGCACTTGTTCCGAAACCGGAAGCATGATAGTGTCCCTGCATTTTATCGGCTTGGTAGCTGCCAATACTGCGCGTAAAAGTCAGCGTGATGGCGGTGTTTGTCGCCGTGGCCGCAGCACTGATAGTGATTGAGGTGCCGCTCCCGATAGCGGTAATGGTTGCCCCCGCCGGAATACCCGTTCCGCTGATGCCCATTCCGACCGCCATGGCGGCGCTGCTGGTAACAGTTACCGTGGTGCTGGCGCTGGTCGTGTTGCAGGAATTAGTGAAGGTATCAAGCGCCGCGCTATCGTCGGCTGCGCGATCGAAGGTACTACGTCCGTCCGGAACGCGGAATACTGCCGAGCCGTTAATCGTCGAGCCATCCCCTGATGAATAGCAGCCCTGATTATTTGCGGCCCAAACCGCATCCGAGACAAGCAATCCGCTTGCCTGAGCAAAAGCCCACAAACGCGGATATGCCGCGCGCGAAAGCAGCGCGCCGTTGCGTTTTACATATCCAGCCGGAGCGACGGTCGCCGCTATTTTTTTCTCATCTCCGACGCGCAACCCGTCGCGCTCGTCGTCAATTATCCAGGTAACGCCGCCATCCGTCACCAACGTACCCGCTCCGGTCCAGGTTGGTTCAAACTGTCCGGAAGTGCCCGCCACCACGCATTCGCAGCGAAGTTTGCCGTCCCATGTGGACGGGAAAACAACATCGCCCACATTGTAGGCAATACTCGGCATCCAGCACCGCTGACGAAGGTCGGAGAGACCGAGAGAGACGAGCTGGAAATATAGCCCGTCGTAAACCACACAAGCGAGCGCACCCGCCTGAATATCCCCCGCCGAGATGTTCTGATAAATGCGTTTCACAATCGTTATTGCGCCGAGACCGTTGACATTAATTGTACACGGCCCGCTGTTCGTGCTATGGGCCTTGAACCAGATCGGCTGGCCTATTGCATAAGCGCTAAGCGCCTTGGGAAGGGTTATCGCATAAGCGCTGGCTGTGCCGGTGTCTATGCCGTAATCTTGCGAATCATATCCTATCGGCATCGTCAGCAGTTGGAAGTTTGTGCCGTCGTACATAACGCCGACGAGCGCGCCTGCGCGAATGTCCCCCGCCTGAAGTGCCTGCGAGACGCCCTTCATGATAGACACAGCGCCGAGACCGTTGACATTTAATGTCGACGCGCCGGTGTTGGTGTTGGCTGCCTTGAACCAGATCGGCTGTCCCGGCGTGTATGCCGTTAAAACCGGCGTAAGCGCGATAGCGTAGGCATTTGCCGTGCCGCTGTCTGCGGCATAGTCGATAGCGCCGTCGCCGTCGTTGGCGGTACCGAGATGCCGGTGATTGTTTACGGCATTCATCATTGCCGCCGTTACTATGGTCCCGGCTATTCCCTGCGACGGGTTTGCGTCCGAGAATGAAGTTTTCATGTGTTACTCTCTCCTTTTATTAAAGACCGCAAGTAGGCATATGTCGCCCGGAGGGCGTTGATACGCCGGTGTAAACAAAATTGACGAGCGTATGCGCGGGCTTGAGCGCATTAAAAATACCTTCCACGCCAACGCCGATAGCGCCCAGCGGTTCGCCACAGCAAAGCGTACCGCAGCAGCCGGAAACTGATATTTTATTTAGCCCGGAAACCGTCCACATCCATGCTGCCGTCGGCGTGCAAAGCATAGTGCCGCACTGCATAACGCCGCAACGCGGAACTATGTATTCCGTAATGGTTATCGTTTGCCCCATCAGCGCCGCTATCGCTATAAAGTGCTGACGGCTCAAACCGCCTTTGTTGCACATGGCCAGCACAAGCGCCTGCTGGCGCTGTGCCAGTGTCGAGCCTGCGGGCGGGACTATGCCAAAAACCCGTTCCCAATCGGCGATAGTGTCATGCGCCATGTCCGGCAAAATTTCGTTGAGAAAGTCAGCCGCCGCACTGTCCACCAGATCCAGCGCTGATGCATAAGCCGCAAGCAACCCGGCATTATCGCCGCCGAGTAGTACCGGCATTAGCAGCGTAAGGATTTGCGCGTTAGTCATAATCAGCTCACCGTTATCGTGCCGGGCCGAATAACCTGATACTCAGTCGGCACCACATTGGATGTCGGCAGCGAAATCTGCGCGTCCGTAGCACCGTCCTGTAAAGCCAATTGGATCGCGGCGCTAAGATAAAAGGTTGCCGCGATCGAGAGGCCGGACATTAAGGTGGTCAAATCCGCCAGCACGGCTGCGGCATAAGAAGAGCCGACAACCATCGTGACATTCTGTTGTATGATTTGTGCAGCCAGGACGCGGAATGTCCCTGCTGTTACCGGGCGCAGAGTGTCTATGTAGGCATAGACTGAGGCAATAAGTGTCGACGACGGAGTTTCGCTGCCGGTCATATCCTCATCCGCCAAAATCACTATATCCACCGTGCCTGCGCCTTGAGGACAGGAAATACATTTAGCCTGCGCTACACCAATTACGCTTAACGCCCATGTTTCGTAATCGTGGGCATTCCCACCGGCTGGCGCTTGCTGAACGCGCGCCAGCAGCCGGGTTAACAGTGCCGCGTCGGTCTCATCGGTTTCGCGGGTAATGCCGTAAATATAGCAATGCCGCTCAAGGATGGCGCTTGTCGACGTATCCGGAAAAATCTGTTTTTTGTTGTACTCAATTTTTTGCAGGCAGCCCCATACGGCGCTTGCCAGCGCGCAGGACTGCGCATATAATGGACTTCCTTCCGTGACATCCGCACCCGGACAGTTGTTTATAATATCCGTCAGGATGGATGAAAGGGTGCTGTCGAAAGTTTGAGCGGACATTTATGCCACCTCCACAAAATTAGAATATTCAAGTTTATTCCCGTCGGGCTGCGTGGCGACGACGATATAATTAATTCGTCCTTTCGGCTGCGTGTCGGATTTGGCCGCTATTTCCACGGTCACGTCCACCTCGGACAGCTTGCCGGAATCCACCAGCCACTGCAAAGCGGACTGCACATAGGTTTTAACCATATTGGCGGTCGCCTGCGTAGCCTTTGCGCGGCGCAGCGTGCAAAGTTTGCTGCCGAAATTAGGATCAAACCACCAGCCGCCCTGCGGGACGGCGAGGCTCATATAAATGGCATTGATAACGGTGGTTTCCGTGTCGGAAGCCACTATCGCCGCTATGCCGTTTGATTGTGATTGGAGTTTGATATCCATAACGTTACATTGTCGCCGACGGCGTGCCGGTCACGCCTGCGGAATTGGTATGCGTATGGCTGTTATAAGTCTGCCGCATAGCCGCCATGGTGCCGGTACCGTCGGCCACGTTGCCGCCGACATTAAGATTGCCGCTAACTGTCAGCGTCGGCGTGGTAATCTTCATTCCGTTGTCCGCGATTATCTCAAGCTGGCCGCCGGAATGAAAATGCAGTTTGTCGCCCCAGCTCGTATAAAGCACCACCTCGCCCGCTTCCAGCGTTACGCGATAGCGGCTGTCGTCGGACGCGATAAGATAGACCTGTCCGTCTTTTCCCACAGCGATAAGTCCTGCTGCTCCGGCCAGCGGCGAGCTTGCAAAGCCGTAATGCTGCATGATTTCCCTGTTGCTGAATGTCTCATTTGAACGACCCGACGCGGAAAACGCCCGAATCGTGCCCTCGACAATCCCAGTAATCAATCCTCTTATAAAATTCATGCCCGCACTCCCGGCAGCGAAAGCTGCACTTTGGTCTCTGTTCCGTTCTCTTTGGATTTGGTGAACGTGCGCTTGGTTATCAGGAAATTGCCGTGCAGATTGTTCTTTGCGTCATCAACGCGGCAAAGCTTGTTAATATCCCAGACGTTGCCCTGACAGGTATGCCCCGACACCGTATAAATCGCCATAAAAGACTGGTGGCGCTGCTCGGCCTGCATCTGGCGCAGGCGCATGTTTATGTAAGCGCCTACGCTGTTGTCCGCGAACGCATACGGTTTTTGCGGCGCATAAGGCGGATAGTCCGCATCTGCCAGCGATCCGGCAACGGATGCCCAGCCAAGATTATTTGCGGTAGTCGTAGGCAAACCTTCAAGCCATGCAAGCGCGGCGGTAGTTGTCGCATACCGCTTGCTGATATCGGTGCGCACATGCGCGGCTTTGGCGTTTGCGGCCGTCTGCATATAAGCTATGGCGAACGCGGGCGTTTCCGCACCGTCGGTAAGCGGACAACCGAAAACCAGCCGTCCATCCGGTTTGCAATAAAAAAGCAATCCGTGCTGCGCGGCGAGCGATTTAAGCGCAAGGAATTTAGTCTGGCCCACTTCCACGCGCGGGCGCAGCACCGTTGATTGCTGGCTGACAAATACCCCTTTGCCGTATTCGACATTTTTAAGATTGATGACCGGCACGTCGGAAAGCAGCGTTATCGCGATACTCTGCATCGACGCATCGTTTATGTCCTGGCCGGTGGTTATATACCAATCTACCAGCACGCCCATAAGATCGCGTCCTTCAAGCCGCAAGGTGGAGGATTTCTTGTCGGACGTACTGTCCACAGCGTCGATGTACCCGTTCAGGACCTGCGTGCTGTTTACAAACATCTGGCACGGCTGTCCGGCTTTAACAGTCACGTCCGCATTTGCCGCCTCGAACCAGAATGCCGACGCGCCTGCATACATGTCTGCGTCCACCTCATATGCCGTGAACCGGGTAAGCTTCTGGCCGTTTACCAGGAGGGTTATTATATCGTTGGTCATTATGCGTTCTCCTGATAAATGTTTATCGTTCCGGAAACGCGGTTCGGGTCAGGAATGTCGTTGATTGTAAGCAACCGCTCGGCCATGCGATACGGCAGACCGTAGCGAAGGCAGACAAGATGCAGCGGCATCGGCTGGTCCAGCGTGATCTGCGTTATGTTTTCACGTTCAAGCTTTATGCTGTTGACGTGTTCTTCAAGGGCAAGCGCCATATCTTTATATGGCTGCGGGTTGAAGCCGTTATTGCGCGCGGCGGTGATGGCATCCTGCAAATAAGTTCTTGCCGTAGCGAGGGTGCGTTCCATATCGGTATTGGTCATCAGATTGGAAACGACGGTGCTGTCGCTGGAAGAGGTTTCGTCGCTATTGTCGGCGGACGGAACGAAATTCCCGCTTGAATCCACCGGCGAGGCCTGCTCGGCGTTCTTTGCCGAGTCCCGGAGCTGCTGTTCTTGATTTAAAACATCCGCAGTGGCATTAGCCAGCGCCTCGGAGCATGACAATGTGATCACGGTCTGGACTATAGCCGCAGCCTCTGACGCGGCAGGGTTGGAACTGCCCGAAGCCGAGAATGAATTGTCAAAGCTGCGCAAGGCAGTGTTCAGCGATGCTATAAAAGTCGCCGGGGTATTTTTAAGCGTCTGATATGCCACGCTGTAGCGTTCCGCCGCCTGTGCTGCCGCTGTGATGACGGTTGCCGGGAGTCCGGACACCAAATTAAGCATGCTAGTGAAACTTGCCGCCGGATTGGATAGCGCAGAAAGAGTGTTTGTGCAAGTGGCTGCCGCCGCCGTCAGCTTATTTTCATAGGCAGTCACGCTTTGTTTTACAGCGCGATATTTCGACTCGGCGGCGCTGAGTGCGGCGGTCAACTTTGCCCAGCGGCTTGTTGCACCCTGGACAGAAGCTGCGGTCACGGCATCCGTCACAATCTTTAAGGTGGCCGGGGAAGCCGAGACTATGCCGTCCTCTACAAAAGTGATATCAACAACAGCGGTCTGTATGGTGTCGTCATGATGAACGCTGACGCGCTCCACGTCCCCGTAAAGCAGTCCGTAAAGCGGATGCTGAAAGGCGCGGTGGCCGTTAGGAGTACGCAGTTTTTCAAGCAGCTTTATATGATTCGGGTAATCGTCGTCAATGAACCACGCGCGGACCTGCACGGTTCGCGCATGTTGCCCCATCGGCTCCAGTTCCGCACCGTTCGTGCCGGGGAACTCATGCTTTACCAGCGCGTTATCAAAGCCGTCGTCGGTCGCTTCTATGGACAGCGTTATGCCGTCCAGGACGGCGGTTTCCACCATTCCCTGTACGCTCATCTTTCCCTCCCGGCGTGCATATTGCCGCGCTCAAGAGTGAACTTAATATTTTTGCTGTCGGTGTCCGCGATTATACGCCCGTCTGCGGTTATGTGAAGATTGATTATCTGTTCCTTGGTATGCTCGGTCATGCCATCGTACTGGTGCGCGGACTGCGACATGTTTGCTACGGCTTCGCCCAGTTTGTCGAAACCAAGTTTGTCTATAAGTTCGCCAGCTCCAGCCTTGTTTGCAAGCTCGCCAAGAGCAACACCTGTCCCGGCTGCAATCAATATTCCAGCGGAGGCAAGAATCGGCGCGGTCGCAAAAGCTGTGGCGATATTCATGCCCAATAGAGCGCCTACGCCCGTAACAGCGCCAGCTCCGGCAGCACCACCTACCGTACTTGGCAATGTAGTGTTGCCATACTGCTCAAGTCCGGACACGGTTTGCCCTCCAAACGCAGTCGGCCAGTTCGTGACGAATACCGGCTTTATGCCGGTTATTGTTTCCTGCGCCTTGCCTATGGCGAGGCCAGACATCGTGCTGCTATTAAAGAAATTCAGCCCGGCACCTTTCATCGACGACTTAAGGTTCCAGACGTTTTTTAACATAGCCGCAATGCCGCCTGCGCCTCGATATATGCCATATGCGGCAATCCCCGCACCCGCCAGTTCCAAAGCAGTAGCGACTTTTGGATGCGCCTCCAATTCGTCACCGACCCAACTCACACCTTTCTTTCCCCACTCAACGGCCTTTGCTGCGACCGGCAGTGACGGAATATACAGACGCGCCATGGCGTTATGCATTGCGTTACCGAATTCAGTCATTTCCGACGACAGGCTTTTAAACTGTTCCGCTACGGCATCCACAGCCCCGGCGCGCAGCTGCGATTCATCCTTGAAGCCAGACAGGTCTTTAGATTTAAACAACATTTCCGCCACAGCGTCGCCGGAACCGAAAAGATGCGAAAACGCCAATTGCCGGTCGCTTTCCGAAACGGTTTTGAAGCGGTTTTTCAACTGCTCCTGCATCGCTTCAAAACCTATAAACTTGTCGCCCTTGAAAAATGACAAGTCGAGTCGTCTTGCCCATCTCGCCGGGTCGCTCTTGGTATCCCCCCAGGAGGAAAACACGTTGTCCATCATCGCGGAAATCTGAAAACCGGGACGGACCAGTTTTGCCTCTTTAAGTAGTCCTGCGAGCGTGATCGCGGAATCAAGCGAGACTCCATGCGCGTGCATTGCCAAACCGCTTTTCTGCAACGCTGCAAATACCTCGTCCGGATCCGCGCCGGTCTTGGCGGTCCAGTCCAGCGCGGCGTTCATCTTGTCGGCGCTGTCCACGCCGAACTGGCCGCGAAACAGTTCCATCATCGCTTCAGTGCTTTCTGGACTGGTACCGCGCAGCCGGCCAAGCGACAGCGCCGTCTCTGCGGTGGACATTACCATGTCCGGCGCGAAGCCTTGTTTCAGCAGTGAATTCTGGAATGTGGCAATGTCCGCCGCCGGAATCGGCATTTTCTCGCTGAGCTTGTAAGACGTTTCGCTTACCTTGCGCATTTCGGCATTCAGCGCGGCAGCGGATTTAACACCGTCGGCAAGATAGGACTTTGTGCGCAGCGTGGCGTCCTGCATGTCCATAGCGGCGGAGACGCCGGGCTGCATGATTTTCCAGCCTGACCAGATAAGCCCCGCGCCTTCCATCGTGCGCCGAAAGCCGTTCTGGACACCGGCAAAGTCCGCCTGCACCTGCGCCCCGGCTTTGCCGAGTCCGGCAATGCGCTGCTCCAGGCGGTTTATTAAACCGCTTGCCGCGTCGATCGCCGTGAAACTAAGTGCCAGCTCTAAAGCTTCGGACATGATACCCTCTCGTTTGGTACTGCGCCCCGGCGCTTATGGGCGCTTTACCTTGTACGTCTTTGAGCGCCGGGGAGTTCCTGACTGCATTTCGTTGTAGCATTCAAGGTACGAATGCGCTTCTTCCACCGTCATGGAGAGGGCTTCATTGTAAGTAAAGCCCATCCCCATGAGATTTAATATAACCTTACGCCGCTGCCTGCCCTTCGTTGTTGCCGGAGCGAAAGCGGGCCGCCGCGGCGGTGATCGCGGCGAACTCCTCCTCCGGCATGAGCATAAGCAATTCCGCCGTTATCTTGTCCTTCGGTATGCCTCCGAGCCTTACAATACGCCGGGCATAGACCATCAGCGTTGCGTACATCTTGTTTTTCTCCGAGCGCGGATTGTCGTATGCGGCAACGGCGTCGCCCACCAGTTCGCGGCGTATTTCAAAATCCCGATGCAACTCGCCGTCGAACTCTATGCCGTGCGTCAGTTTTCCTTTTTGCGTTTCGTTGAGGTCCATGGTTTAGTCCTCGGTCCTGTCGGTCGCGCCGAAAGTCAGCGGACGTATCATTTCGTTTTCACCGTCGATCTTGGATTCTCCGATATTGAGGATGTAGACGCCGGTATAGCGCACCACAGTGCCTCCGTCGAGCGTTGCTGTGAAAGTGCCGTTACTGAAACCGGAAAAGTCAGTCGCTCCGGACTGCGGCACCACGTAATCCACGCCGAACTGATAGCGCGGCGTAAGACCGGCGAAGCCCGTCTTGTTCATCAGCTTTACTACTTTGTTGATGTCGCGGGGATTTTCAGTGAACGATTTGAAGTTGGTGATACTCTGGCCGTTTGCAGCCAGTTCGCATTTAAGAACGAATTCGTCTGCCATAAGTCTCCTTATACAGCCGGTTCTTTACAGAACCAGCCTTATCTGTCCTGCGATTATATGCGCGCCGGGAACGACGTCGGCGGGGATCTCCATGATGATGCGGGACTTGTTGTCTGGGTCGTCGTAGGCATCCGGCGGATTGTCAGAAACGTTCTCCACTATCTCGTCTTTTTCGAGCGTTTTCAGGATATCCAGGAGTTCCGTTGTGACTGCATTGGAAGTCTTTTTCGGTACGCGTTTTGCTTGCGGGAACTTGGCGCGCATTCTGGCGAACACCGCTTGGGCGAGATAGAGAAGCGTGCGCGGAACCGTTATATCCAGCAGCGAATCGTCGGCATCACCATTGGCGTTTTTAACATAGGTCGTGATGGCGCGCACGATGCAAACGTTGCCGACGCTGTCCACTTCGCCCGGCGTTACGCCGTTATAGAGGCAGCTTTCCTGCTCGGTATCGCTTAACATATCCGAGATTGCGGGCGCGGCAATGCCGGTCATTTCCACGGTATTCATCGGCATTGCCGGATCTTCCTCAGCCGCCAGAACGGCGGCATAAACGGCTGCCTGCTCGTATGGCATGGACGCGCTCCCGCGCAGATAAAAGCCGGAAAGCATCCAGTTGTTGAGCGTCCCGCCCAGCGTGCACGCATTGGCTAACGACCCGATGGCGTAGCCGAATATCCCCAGTCCCCATTTCTCCTGGGACGCGGCATTCTGCGAAGTCAGATAACTTGAAAGCGCCGCGAGCGACGTGGCGTCGTTAAACGGCGAGACTATGAGCTGATATGCCTGTCCCGCGCAAGGTGCGAGCGCCACTACCATGTCCGGGTCTGTCGCGCCGCCGCTCATCGCCGTGATTGTAAGCGCCACGGCGGATACTGTAGTCGTGTAGCTCAGCGGTATCACGTTGCCGAGCGTACCTGCGTTTTTTGCGGTCAGCACTATTGCCGTTCCGGTTTCAGCCGCCGCAGCCGTTACAGGCAGCGCGGAAATGTTGTTTATCGCCGCCATCAAGTTTGTCTCTATTGTAGCGGCGGTATCGCCCTGAGCAATATCCACTTCAATCTGCGTTGCGCCGATATTGAGTGTCAACGTTCCGCTCGACCCGGCTGGTCCGGTGATGGCGATCTGTCCGCTGGCTTTGACGCTGGCCGCCGCATCCTGAATAGGCTGCACGAAAAGCTGGATGTAGGTGTTTGCCGCCAGAGCAGCCTTGGCCATTATGTGCGCTATGGAGCCCGCGCCAAAGAGCGTTTCCGCGTCGCCCTCCTCGAAAATCTGCACCGGTTTAAGTGGCGTGGACGTGCCACTTGCAAGCATCTGCGCCACTATAAGCACTTTCTGCACGTTTTCCGGCAGTGCGCTGGCTCCGGCGCTGAGGTTTAATTCCAGCGGCACGCCCGGCTTGCGTTGTTTGTTCGATATAGTCAAAAAGTTCACCGTCATTTTGTGGTTGCCTCCTGCGCAGGCTTATCATCCGCTTTCGCCGCCATCTCCTTCTGCGGAACTGGTGCGGTTGCCTCTTTGGGTGCTGCTATCAGGCTGCCATCTTTAAGCAGTCGCTGGTAATAGACGGTCTTTCGCACGGTCACGGCCTCCGCGTCGGTTATATATTTGCGCGGCGCGCCTTCCATCGGGCATTTCATGCCCTTTGCGGCTTTGACTGTTATAGTCTCAATCATTGCTTTCTCCTTGTGTTGAATCCTGAAGCTGTATATCGCCGGAAACCGGCGCTGTTTTTCCATCAAGCAGGATGTTCATTGCCAGCGAGAGCAGGTCGGTCGCGGCCTCGTCGCTGATTTTCTCCACCGTGTAGGAAGTGGAAAAGCTCATCTCGAAAATTGCTATGCCGCTGGACCAGTCGTTATGCTCGGTTATGTCTACAAACCCCTCATACGCGATATGCGTAATGTCGAGCCCCAGCCTTTCATTGAAGAGCAACTGCGCCACGGCTTCCAACAGCGGATAGGCTGCTTTGCGACGGGTGGCGTCATCCTTCAGATTGGTGATGCGAACCCATAGTTTTATACCTACCTCCTGTTTCGCACGGTTCATCGCCGGACGGCCAGCGTTGCCTTTCAAAATAGTCAACAGGTAGGACGGCGCGGTGACCGGCACCGGCGCGCCATGCGGCACGTTGACGTATTTTAGCTGCGGCGCTTTCGCCGTCAGCCGCGCTACTATCGCGTCTTCAATTTCGGCAAGCATTACTTACTTGCCTCCGGGGTGTTTGCGGCAGGAGCCGGGGCTGCGGGCTGCGACGGAGCCGGTGCGGCTATGGGCGCAGGAGCTGGCACAGCGGCAGACTGAGCTGCAGCGGGCGGCTGCGGCGAGTCCGCGCCGGGCACTGCATCCGCTTTAGGCGTTAATTCCTGCACGGCTTCGCCCGCTTCCTCGTTGAGCAGCTTCACTTCAGCGTCTATCATGTCGCCGATATCTGATGCCGCGTCGCCGTTAAGACCCATGGCGGCAAGGCGCGCGATGGGCATAAAGGTCAAAAAGTGTTGAAAGTTTTTGAGCGGCTGTCGTCGTGAAATGCTAGGGTTTATGCCACGAATCTTAAACCGGTTTAAGATTGGA
>Ga0326728_10006912_pt1 | contig 29976 bp, 27 predicted proteins | sample MB3enrmetagenome_FD_207602 | JGI IMG/M metagenome (GOLD analysis project Ga0326728, IMG submission 207602) | Lab enriched peat soil microbial communities from McLean, Ithaca, NY, United States - MB31MN | ecosystem: Environmental > Terrestrial > Soil > Wetlands > Peat | place: USA: New York... | reverse complement strand
CGCTTTACCTGATTGGAATTACGGTGCTGCATGGCGGACCCAAACCGATCAAGGATTCTGTTGGGCTTGTTCGCGAATTGTTGCCTAAGCGCGCAGCTAAGAGCATATCGGAACCCAACGGGGACCTTGGGGGTGCCGCCGTCGTGGTCCGACAACAACAGGACGACCCGGTGAGATTGCGCCCGGAAAGCAGCAGTTAGTGCGCGCTTTGATTCTGTCCTGAGAGGGTACTTCATAAGGGGGATTCATGAGCCGTTTGCGTATTTTGCTGTTAGCGCCGGATTGTAACCCAGAGTCAATCTGCGGTCCTCTCCTGAGCTATTCTCAGGCTGAAGCCCTGGCCCAGCTCCATGACGTAACCCTGGTTATTCGTTCGCCCCACGAGGAGGCCGTGCGGCGCAGGCAGGCACCGTTTAAAGCCATCGAGGTGATCAGGCTGCCTTGGCTCGAGCGCATCTATGCCTGGAGTCTCCGCCGGATCTTTAAGTATGACTACCGCAACCAGGCGTTAACGGCCTTCGGATATCCGTTTTCTATTGCATTTGAATGGGGTACCTGGCGGCGTTTGCGGACCCAGATCATGGCTGGCGAGTTCGATGTCGTCCTGCGCCTCTTGCCAATAACCGCTGTCCTGCCAAGCCCCTTCGCCTTCTTTCTGCGGAACGGTCCCATACCCTTCGTGATCGGGCCGATCAATGGTGGTTTGCCGTGGCCGCAAGGTTTTAGCCAGGCCGATAACCAAAAGCAATGGATCTCCGGTCTAAGGAATCTGTACCGATTCCTGCCTTTTGCTCGGTCCACCTATCGCGACGCAGCAGCGATCATAGCAGGATCGTCCCAAACTTATGCCGAGTTTGCCGCGTATAGCGACAAACTTTTCTTTCTCCCCGAGAACGGCGTCAGCCGTTCCCTATGTTCCGGCGCCGTGCGCAGTTCGGAGTGCGGCGGCAAACTTGAGCTGATTTTCGTCGGCGGGCTGGTCCCCTACAAGGCTTGTGATCTCGCATTGCGCGCGGCTGCTCCCCTTTTGCGAAGCGATTTGGCCCGCTTTACGGTCGTTGGAGATGGCCCGGAGCAGAGCCGCCTTGAGCAGCTCACAAGATCTCTTGGAATCGAGAAGGCTGTTTCGTTCTGCGGGTTTCTCAGCCATGCGGAAACCATGCAGCGGTTGCAATCGGCGGATGTGCTGGTGTTTCCATCGGTTCGCGAATTCGGTGGAGCGGTGGTCTTTGAAGCTCTCGCGGTCGGCGCCGTACCTGTAGTCGCGGACTTCGGCGGACCGGGTGATATTGTTTATCCAGAAGTTGGGTATAAGGTGCCTCTCACCAATGAGGGCGATGTGGTATCACAGATGGAGAGGATTCTGGCCGGCCTCGCACATGATCGGGATCTGCTCGAACGGCTACGACAGCAAGGCGCGTCGTTCGCCCGGGAGTGCCTAAGCTGGGATGCGAAGGCGCAGGTCGTTACTCGGATCATGCATTGGGCTATGGGGCAAGGTCCGAAGCCAGACCTTCCTCCGCCAAAGGTGCTAGCTGCCGACGTTGGCTCCATGATTTAAAAGGCCACACTCCGACGCATCGCCTTCGCGGACCTCTCCATCCGTTCGAGGGCAACCACTCGGTCCCGCCGGGGGTCCCCACACTCTGTCCTGCCGACAAGCGAAATTGCTTGGGGAAGCCGTTAGCGGTCTGTGGCAAAGGTTTTCCGTCCTGATTACTTTTGTAAGGCCATCGTGCACCGAAGCTGATCCATTTTTCAACCTAAAAGACTAAGTGGTTTATTTGCAATCTGTTATGTGCGGCTTGCGAACTCGGCATTTGCGTGATTACCGGAAGCTCTGGCAGACCGATTGCGGACTTAGGCATGGTCATCTTGTGGGATTAATGGCGGTAGCCTGTGCCTCGGTACCTTTAGCCTGTGGCAGGCGGAATTTTGGCTCATCAGGGCTGATTGAGACGGAAGGAACATTCCCATGGCGGAAATAGTTCTACCAAAACGCCGCTTTGCGCTGCTTCGTGGGATCCTGCGTAAATACATGCCTGGCTTCTACGGCTGGATGCTCGGGAATGCAACGCTGCGGCGCGTCTATAGTGTTATCAAGGGAAAGCGGAAGATCATCGTAGGAGACGATCCTGCACAGAGATTCACGGCAATGTATGAAACCCATTTTTGGGTAGACGATCAATCCCGCTCGGGCGGGGGGTCTAATCTTTATGCTACGGAGAAGATCCGAAAAGCGATTCCCGGCTTGTTCTTGAAGTATCGGGTTCGCTCGGTACTTGATATTCCGTGTGGTGATTTTTTCTGGTTCAAAGAAATGAAACTGGATCTCGAGAGCTATGTGGGCGGCGACATCGTGGTTCCGCTGATCGCATCGGTCGCCGAGAAATATACATCGCCTACTCGGTCTTTCCGAGTCATGGACTTAACCAAAGACGTGCTGGCGGATTGCGATCTTATTCTAGTGCGCGACTGCTTTATTCATCTTAGCTTTGAATCGATCTTCGCGGCTCTGAGAAACATCACCCAATCGAAGATCCGATACTTGTTGACTACCCATTTCGCTGATGTCGTGGCGAACGTGGATATCGAGACCGGCTCCTACCACGCACTCAACCTTTGTGAGCCTCCGTTCAACTTTCCGCCGGCTCTGGAGCTGATCGATGACTATGCAAAGGGACTTACGCCACACCAACTCGGCTTGTGGCGGGTCGACGACCTGCGTTGCCGCACTTGATCGGCGGGTTCTCGCGTCCCATGTCGAACGTGTCCGGCCCAATGAAAATGCTCCTGGGCATTCTTGAGCGCCAAGACGATCAAGAACGGGTGGTGGTGTGTCTTGGTTCGATTCACGCGAACGATAAGAAAGGGTTCCTTCCAGCGGTCGCGTTGAGGGCAGCCATTGCGTTCGTGATCCGTACTTTTTGTATTCGTTAAGCGTGGTGGTACCAATGGCGCGCAATTCACCGCGCGCCAGGTTGCTCCCTGCACCGTAGCGGTCAGGTTCTAGGGAAGATTCACACTAGTTCCGGAGGCGCTGCCAGCGATTGTTTATTGGGCAGGTACAGCAGTGGCTGTCAGTCCGCAAGGCGGTGCGGGGCTCGAGGAGGAGGCCGAACACGCCGTGAGCGGATGCGGATAGGTGTACGGCGTATAGAACGCCGTCCAGGTGTTCGTGGCCGTGCATTTATAGAGCGTGTTTTGGTCCGTGGCCCAATATGCCACGCCAGTCGTGCAAGCGGAAGGTATAGCAGCATAAGTGCCGCTGCCCGTTCCCGCCGCTCCTGTGAATCCGCTCGAACACGTGCTGTTCGATGATCCACACTGGTAGTAGAAATCGCGGTTATTCAGGAGCCTGTTAGTTGAACTCGAGCCGATTGGCGTTCCGTTAAAACTGCCAGTATGCGTGTCGCCCCATTCGTAAACTGGGTCAAGAGCATTTCCCACCCAGCCGGTGCAAGTTGGAGTAAATGCCGAACTTCCACACCCGCTGCTCGCAAGGTTCACGCTGCTTTGTCCTCTCGACGGCTGGTCTATGCACACGGTCGCACGGAGGATCTGGTAGCTGTCGCCGGTGTTCCAAGTATAGGCGGCACTCTGGCCGGCGTTGTACGGCGGCCCAATGAAAGTATACTGAACTGGGGCTGCGGTGTTGGCCGTGATTTCATCGCCCCAATTCTGCGTCACATCGTGGATGGAATAAGGAACGCCATTTGTAACCGCGCTTCCCGCCCATTCGTTTGTCGTCCAGCTTGCCCCTGAATCACTGAATGTTCCTGTCCCTGACGTGGTGACGGTCCCTGTGCCGTATGTCGTGCCGTCGTTTAAGTCCCACGGTCCAGTCCCATCACAGTTTCCCCAGGGAATCATCGGGCCGCGATAGGAACGAAGTACACTTAGAGATACAATGTTATTGAACCAAGAGCCGGTTTGGGCAGTGAGCGTGTTGTTGTAGACAAGGACCGAACCGCTGCGGCTTGCGGTTGCTGCACTACAGCCATTGGACGTATTGGTGCAAGTTACGGTATTGTTGTACGCCTCCTCTTGCCGTCCGCCACGGGGCCTTCCGGTTGATTCCGTGCCGTGGTTCGAGCAGGCAGGAGCAACCGTACTTACATTGGTGTTAGTATTATAACGACAGACGTAACGGCCACCGCCGCCATTCGGGTAATCCGTGTCGGTTAGGTCGGCAGCACTGAGCAGATTGTTTTCCAAGTAAATTGCTTGCGCCGTGCCAAATGTATCTGGACTTGCCCACGAGTTGTCGCCATACGCGCCGACGCCTTGCCAAGCGCTGTGGCTGACATTCGCCAAGACCAAATAAGTCGAGCTTGATGCTGCGGTTATGGTGTTGTGGTCGAACACGCCGAACATATTGTTCACGACCACCATCGAAGCATCACTGATACCGGTTGCACTATTCCAACTGCTTGGAAAGGTGAGGTTATCCACCCGCACGTTCGGGCAGCCGCTGGATGTGCATGTCCCGAGTATCATAATCGGGTTTCCCAGCGTTGCACCCGACTGCGCCGTTATCGTCATCATGGAAAGCCGCGTGAGAGCGTTCCCATAGACAGGCGAAAAGGACATCAGGTGGCCGCTCGTAACATCGTCGGTGATGGTCGTGGTGCTGGTGCCCGCTCCGACCGTTCCTGTGCCCGTGTTCGGCGTGCCCGCTCCTATGATGGAGATTCCGATGCCTGACGGTACCGTGAGAACGCTCGTCCATGTACAGCTACCTGCGGGGATGTTGATGGTATCGCCGTTCACTGCCGTATGTGTCGGGCCGTTGATGACCGCGTTCACGTCCGATTCATTGCAGGACGCAGCGGTGTAAGTGCCTTGCGCCATCGCGGTGGAAGCGCAAATAGCGATCATCAAGAACGACAAAAGGATCCACTTCGTTCTGAAGGCTAAAGCCGTTCCTTTCGAGAAAGCCCTCATTTTTACACGTAAAGCCTGATCGTAAGCGGCGGCGAGGATCGATGTAAACAAGAACAGTTGAAAGCGAACGCGCTCCATTTTAGATGGCTCCTTCATGCTCCAAAGAATTCTGAACTAAGGCCCTTGATCCAAGTATAGGGAAAGTTGGCGGCAAACATACAGTCTCCTGCAGTTGCCAACAAGATTAGAAGATCCGAACCAAGCGATGGTTTGCTAGCCGGACTCAATGCCGACCTACTGCTTTCGCAATAACGGGACATGGCCATTCACTTGTTACGAAGACAGGCTCAGAAGAGCTTGGTTCGCAATGCAAAGGTCAGGGGTTGTAATGATACCGCCACCCCCGTCGATACAATACTAAGGCTAGCCCCTGGTTGGAGTTGGCGCCTACTGGACCGAAGCACAGATTCCGAACAGGGACAGGAACCTGTACGTGAAGAGGCAATTCCCCGCCCTTCAACATTCGCCAGAGAGGTTGAGTATAACCTACGATTCCAAATTGAAGCCCTTTGTGGCCGTGGTCACCTGGGAGCCGGTAGGAGGGGAGTTCAAAAGTTCAGACTGATATTCTCTTAGCGAATTAAGAAATTTTGACCGCTAAGTGGAAAAGTTTAATTCCCTGCAAGAGTTGAGGTAAACCAATGATGACTAATTTAGACTCCACAGTGCCTCTTGCAAAAGATGGAGATGTGATTAGGGAAGCTAGCCCCGGGACGCAGTCTGATCTGAAGGTTGCTCTGCTCACTGCCGGCCGTGACAAGCACTACGTATTTGGCTTGGCAACGGAGTTGATCGCAAAAGGAGCAGCGCTGGACCTGATTGGCGGCGATGCCCTGGACTGCCCCGAATTCCAAAGTGCGTCTAAACTGAATTTTCTCAATCTCCGAGGTGATCAGCGCTCAGATGCAAGCTTGCTGAAGAAAGTGCGCAGGGTCTTAGTGTATTACGTTAGATTGATTCGCTATGCAGCCGGGGCCAAACCGAAAGTCTTCCACATACTCTGGAATAACAAGTTCCAGTACTTTGATCGAACCCTGTTGATGCTGTACTACCATTTGCTCGGAAAGAAAGTGATCCTCACAGTGCACAACGTGAACACAGAAACGCGGGACTCTCGCGACTCGCGCCTGAATCGCCTAACGCTGCGAATTCAATATCGGCTAACTCACCATCTCTTCGTACACACGGAAAAAATGAAAAAGGAACTCATGGATGGGTATGATGTGCCTGGGATGCGCATCACGGTCATTCCGTATGGGATTAATAACGCAGTTCCGAGCACGAATCTCAGCCCGCGCGATGCAAGAATGCGGTTGGGCATTCGAGATGATGAAAAGGCGATTCTGTTTTTCGGCCACATTGCGCCATACAAAGGACTTGAATACCTCGTCACGGCATTTCAACAGCTTCTGGCCTTGCACGACGAATATCGGCTGATCATCGCGGGCGGACCCAAGAATTGCGAAAAATACTGGCAAGCAATCTATGATTCGATCAGGGACGAGGTGCGGAAAGGTCACATACAGTTACGGGCGGACTCCATACCAGATGAGGAGATAGAGGTTTACTTCAAGGCAGCGGATGTCCTGGTGCTGCCTTATAGAGACATCTACCAGAGCGGAGTCCTATTCCTCGGATACAGTTTCGGGTTACCTGCGCTCGCGGCGGATGTGGGCTCACTGAAAGATGAAATTGTCGAGGGCAAGACGGGGTTTGTATTTGCGCCGGAAGACCCGGTTGACTTGGCCAGGGCCATCGAACATTATTTCGCGAGTGACCTATTTTCAGAATTGGCCAGCCGGCGCCGGGAAATACGAGATTACGCTGCGGAGCGGAATTCGTGGGACGCGGTCGGCAAACTAACTATGAGCGTGTACTCCAGCTTACTTCGACTGCAACCGCCACAAGAGATGTTGAATAAGGAACAGTCTGATGCTTCGCATGGATGAGGATCGTAGAAGTGATTAGGAATCAGGTGCGGAAATTCGGTCGACTTCGGCGACAGGCATGAATTTACGATTTGGTATTTAGCAGCTAGGATTAATCATAGCCGGGTGCTGGGGCGAAAGCGCAATTCATCGAGATCTAGTCTTTCGCCAAGGGAATTCCCACTTTTGGGTCCTTCTTAGGCGGAACGACCGGGAAGAACACGGAAGGCATTCGATATGATTCCCTAGACGATGGTGCCCGGCCCTCCCCCGAGACCAACAGCGCAGGCCATAAGACGAAATAATTGGAGTCAATGTCTCCACTGGAGCGCGGAAATGCATAGACGAGGCCCTTACATTGCTGTCGAAGGGAATGGAATGCCTATGGATGAGCTACCTAAACCCGGCAAGGACGAGAGATTCGCAATTGCCTCCGATGATCGGGTACTTATAACCGGGGCCGCAGGTTTCATCGGATCACGCGTCTTAGAACGCCTGCTGGATCACGGATTTCGAAACCTGGTCTGCATGGTTCGGCCGTCCAGCAATCTGTATAGAATAGAAACTGTCATCGAGCACAGGCCGGCTGGTGCGCGCGTCGAGATAGTAAATGGCAATCTCCTGTCTCGCAAGGACTGCGAGGCTGCATGCAAGGATGTGGCGCTCATCCTTCATTTGGCCGCCGGCGTCAGCGAGAAATCCTTTTCCAATGCTGTCCTGAACTCGGTCGTTACGACACGCAACCTGCTCGAAGCAAGCTTGCAACATGCGCGGCTACGGCGATTCGTACTCGTCAGCTCGTTCGCCGTGTATTCGAACCGCCAGAAGCCTCGGTGGAGGCTCTTGGACGAATCGTGTCCGATCGAAGAGCATCCCGAACTTCGCGGTGAAGCCTATTGCTTCGCGAAAGTCAAACAGGAGGAACTCGTCCGCGAGTATGGAAAGAATTTGGGAATCCCATACGTTGTGGTCAGGCCAGGGAGTGTCTATGGTGAGGGCAAAGTTGAGATCACCGGCCGCGTGGGCCTCGGCACTTTTGGGCTTTTCCTGCACCTAGGCGGCTCAAACCCTATACCGTTTACATACGTGGATAACTGTGCGGAAGCTATCGTGCTGGCCGGACTTGTGAAGGGAATCGAAGGCGAGGCGTTCAACGTAGTCGATGATGACATCCCTTCCAGCCGCCAGTTCTTGAGACTTCATAAGAAAAATGTGAGACGGTTTAAATCAATCTATGTGCCCCACTTCGCCAGCTATGCGCTCTGTTATCTATGGGAGAGATACTCGAAGTGGTCTGAGGGGCAGTTACCGGCAGTCTTCAACCGGAATCGATGGCACGCCTACTGGAAGAAGACACGTTATAGCAATCAGAAGTTGAAATCCACACTTGGCTGGGCGCCAAGAGTGTCTACCTCAGAGGGATTACGACGTTATTTCAAGGCCTGCGAACGGGATGGGCGCTATGCTTAAGATCGCCATTGTGGGATGCGGCAAGATCGCTGGTGGTCACGTGGCGCAGATCCAACGGATAAAGGGATGCGAAATTGTTGGCGTGTGTGACCGTGAACCACTGATGGCAAAGCAGCTTTACGAACGCTTTCCTATCAAAGGTTATTTCATTGATCTAATGGAACTTCTCAATGAGGCCCGGCCGGACGTTGTGCATATCACAACGCCGCCCGAAGCTCATTTTGAGATTGCTAGAATCTGCCTCGAACACAGTTGTCATGTGTACATTGAGAAGCCCTTCACTGTCTATGCCGAGCAGGCACGGCGGCTTGTGGCACTGGCGGAAGAAAGGGGGCTGAAGCTAACGGTCGGACATAACTACCAGTTCAGCCATGTTGCGCGACGGATGAGAACTCTGGTGCAAAGTGGTTATTTAGGGGGCCCGCCCGTGCACATAGAAAGTTATTACTCCTATGACCTTGGGGACCCTAGCTACGCAAGAGCGTTGTTGGGCGACAAACAACATTGGGTCAGAAGATTACCAGGACAGTTGCTCCAGAACATTATCAGTCACGGGGTCGCGAGCATCGCCGAGTTTCTAACTAGCGATGCACCACGGGTGATTGCTTACGGTTTTACGAGTCCACTCCTCAAGCGGATAAATGAAGGCGAGATAGTAGATGAGCTACGGGTCATTATTTGCGAACAGGAGCGCTTAACAGCATATTTTACTTTCTCATCCCAGATGAGACCTTCGATTCACGAGTTTCGAATTTATGGCCCGATGAACGGTATTGTTGTTGACCAGGATCATGAAATTCTGATCAGGCTCCGCGGAGGCAAATTCAAGAGCTATGCCGACAAGTTCATCCCTGCTGGGCTATTTGCGAAACAGCATCTTGAAAATCTGGCTATCAATCTCCGGCTGTTTCTGAAGCGGGATTTTCACATGGATGCCGGTATGAAGTATCTCATCGAGTCTTTCTACAATTCGATTCGGGAAGGTGCTCCCTTACCTATTTCATATCGGGAAATTCTTCTTACTGCCGAAATCATGGACTCTATCTTCGAACAACTTGGCAGCAGCAGATCTCAAGGTCAGTTGGCTTCACAATCGAAAGTCGGATGAGGGATTACCTTAATCGGGGGTTCGGAACGCATGAGGAGCTGTCGCTGTACCGCAGGCAGAATCCTCTCACGGAGTTAATGCCTAGTGACCAGAAAACAGTGCACGATAACGGAAGGGTATGGCTGAGACTTTCAAATTGAGCGATCGACTTTCCGGACCCAATCTATGATCATTACGCGCACTCCACTCCGCGTTTCTTTTTTTGGAGGCGGAACGGATTATCCCGTTTGGTTTAACCAAAATGGCGGAGCGGTGTTATCGACAGCCATAGATAAATACTGCTACATCACATGCCGCCGGCTGCCACCCGTTTTCGATTATCGAAGCCGTATTTCGTACTCGAAGGTCGAGAATGTAAGCAATAACGAGGCGATCGAACATCTGACGCAGCGGCGGTTCGGGGCGATGCTGGGCCGGATCGCGCGGTTGGCGATACCCATGGGATAGATCAGCGGTGGCCCACTCAAGCAACGGAATCTGTCTACAAAGGGCTCGGCAAGGAGAAGTGTTGCAAAAGTGGAGGAATATCGGGCAATTTCGGCGGTGCGGGTTCGGATCTCGGAGCGTGAGGGGGCGGTCCGTATGAAAATTGTTTCACACTATCGGCGAACAGCGGGATGGGTGCATGATCAGTGCCGTTTTTGAACCCAAAAGGAGATTCCGGGTTAATGAGTCAGACAGGTTTTACTGCCGAGGATCCACGCTCTCTGGTATCCAGGGTCGCAGCGAAACTGAATAGCATTTGGCCGGGAAGGGCCTTAAATGATTGATATTCTCATGCCGACCTATAACGGGGCACGGTATGTCAGACAGCAGATCGAATCCCTTCTGGCTCAAACTTGCACGAAATGGCGATTGATTATCCGCGATGATGGATCCAGCGATGACACGGTGTGCATTTGCCAGGAGCGGGCGGCGGCCCACCCTGGGAAAATTCGTCTGCTGAGTGATGCGCGGGGACGGTTGGGGGTAACTGGAAACTACGGTGAGTTGCTCCGCCGCAGCGAAGGCGAATACGTGATGTTCTGCGATCAAGACGATGTGTGGCTTTCCACGAAAATCGAAAAGACGCTGAACATCATGCATCGAACGGAGCGCGAATACGGGGACTCAATGCCCATCCTGGCCCATACCGATTCCCGGGTGGTGGATGAAAACCTGCGGATGATTGCTCCGTCACTACTGAGGTTTCTGCATCGTGCGCCCAATCCCAGTCTCAATCGCCTTTGCATGGAGTTGCCCATTTACGGCCATTCCGTGATGATCAACAGATCACTCAGGCAGATCGGCGGAATCATTCCCGAAGGCTTTCGCTCTTGGGATTGGTGGTATCCCTTGGTGGCGGTGGTTTTTGGGCGGATTGTATACTTAGACGAGCCGTTGACTCTCTTCTGTCGTCACGCGCAGACGGCCACATCCTTTAAGAAGCATGGTGTTTTGAACTACGCTGCCAAGTCACTGTCGGACCATCGACGTCGAGTCCACATGTCTTTTCAGCAATGCGAGATTTTTTACGAGAAGTTTGGTCCCTGCTTGGACGCCGAACATCGGAAATTTTTCGCGAGCGTCTCCAGCATTCGCACTGCGAACTGGATCACACGCAAGCGGTTGGTTCTTCACCACAGGCTTTTCAAGACTGGACCGCTCAAGACCCTAGGCGTCCTGCTGGCGGCTTGATCGTATCAAGAAAAAGAAAAACGGGGTTCTACCGTTGGCAAAAAGAGTTCTTCGAGAACGGTGCCGCTGCCTTTCAAGGCAAGAGCCGGCCGGACCAGCAAGTCGAACAACAACGGATCGAGTTCCTGGAAAAAAGGATTCAGACTAAAGTGTTTCGCGGCATCCATGGTTCTAGCTTAGACATTTTCCGAATTTATTTGCCAGCTGAAAGGGACAGATTACGGGGTATCTACTTTGCTGTACATTGAAGGCCGTTTTGAGGTGAAAAATGGGACAACAGTCGGATCACATATCATACGTCCTCATCACTCCCGCTTGTAATGAGGACAAATTCATCGAAAATACGATTGAGTCCGTGGTCAAGCAAACTGTATTGCCTTCCAAGTGGGTGATCGTAAACGATGGTTCGACGGACACCACGGCAAGTATCGCGGCCCGATACGTAGAGAAGTACGATTGGATGGAGTTGATTAATCTTCCCCCGCGTAAAGGGCGAAATTTCGCCGCGAAAGTGCTTGCGTTCAAGGCGGGGCAGGAGAGATTGAAAGGTGTTGAATACGAAGTCATCGGCAATCTAGATGCTGATGTCACATTGGATGAGGATCATTTTGAGTTTCTCATGAGCAAGTTTAGAGAAGACTGTCATCTTGGGGTTGCCGGGACAATTTTCAGACAGCATGGCTACAGTTCGGAAACCGATAGTTTCGAAGGGCAGAACTACGTTTCCGGTCAGTGTCAAATGTTCAGGCGTCAGTGTTTTGAGGATATCGGGGGGTATTTCCCGAGCAAAGTCGGAGGCATTGACTGGATCGCGGTCACAACTGCCCGTATGGCGGGCTGGAAGACAAGGTCATTTCGAGAAAAATCCTTCTTTCACAATCGGGCTTTAGGGACGGCTGATCGCGGGGTCCTTGCCTCAGCCTTCATGTATGGCAAGAAAGATTACTATTTGGGTGGGCATCCGGGGTGGGAACTTTTCAGGTGTGCTTATCGATTGACAAAGAGGCCTTATCTACTGGGCGGCATAGCACTATTTAGCGGGTATGTGGTGGCCTTACTGAGTCACGCAGAACGGCCTGTCTCAGACACACTCATGAAATTCCATCGCAAAGAGCAGATGCAAAAACTGAAAAATATCCTGGTGTCCGTCTGCACGTTTAAACGCATCGATAGTTTCGAACTGATGCCGATTGAAAAGTCTGCGCGTCCAGCCGCCCCTCCGAAATGAGCTGACCCTTGCAACGATTCATTTTCATTTATTCGAGAAAGCAAGAGGCAAGTTTCATCGTGTCAGAGATTTGGCCGACGCCAGGTGGAATCGAGTTCAGCAGGACATAGAGACTTGCAAGCACATACCGAGCAGGAATGAGGTGCTCGGATTAAACGAGAGGATCTGATGGGTTCTGAAGTGAAATCAAGGGTTCATTCGGGAGTGGCGGCTGAGGCAAACCCGCTGCCAGTCGAGAAAGTTCTGGCCACGATTCTGCGATTTACAGAGTGGCTCGATAAATATGGGGAAGTTTCCTACGATTTCCAGAGTTTTTTTTCGAGTGATCTGGGGCGGGCCGCCAAAGCGCTGTACTACAGGAAGCCGTTGCTGGGAACAATGGCCGTCTCTCCAATGGTGTTTTGTGAGGCGGTTGTTCCATCGGCCAGGCGGTTGTTCTGGAAACCGCAGCGATTCCCCATTGCCGACGCGCATTACGCAATGGGATTCGGCTTGCTCGCGCAGGTCTTTGAACAGGAGCATTACTACAAGCGGGCGGTTCACTTCCTTGAAGTTCTCAAGGAGACAAGGTGCCCCGGGTATGAAACCTACTGTTGGGGATACCCATTCAATTGGGAGACACTGGGCGGCACGATCTGGCAGGGGACACCGCTGATAACAACGGTGCCCTATGTGTACGAAGCCTTTAAGCAAGTATACGAAGTAGATGAAGATCAAAAGTGGCGGCAGATCATGCGATCGATCGCCCAACACGTCCTTCTGGATTACAAGGATTTTGAAAAGACTCCAACCGCCTCAATATGTTCCTATACCCCCGGGCCGAAAAACTCTGTGGGGGTGATCAACGCAAACGCGTATCGAGCCTTCCTGCTGACGAGTGCTGCGGTGGATTTTTCGGATGACAAATACAGAGTCGTTGCGGAGCGAAATCTGAATTTCGTACTCGAGGCCCAAAATGCAGACGGATCTTGGTATTACGCGAACGACGGCAAGAGGGATTTTGTTGATCATTTCCACACCTGTTTTGTGATGAAGGCACTGGCGAAGATTGAGGCTCTTACCGGACATCCCGGGTGCACGAGAGCCCTTCAGCGAGGAGTGGACTACTACGTCAGGAATTTGTTCGACGCGCAAGGGCTGCCAAAACCGTTCTCGCGCCGGCCGCGGTTGACGGTGTACCGGCGAGAATTGTACGACTATGCAGAGTGCATCAACCTCAGCATTCTGTTGAGAGGCCGCTTCCCAAAGTTAGACAAAAACCTGTCCCTCGTTCTCAACGAGATCATGACGAAGTGGCAAAGACTAGACGGTTCCTTCCGAAGCCGTCAGCTATTCCTTGGCTGGGACAACACTCCCATGCACCGGTGGGCCGCATCGCAGTTATTTAGAAGCCTTTGCTTCTTGGTTTATCGAAACACGAAGAACTAGGGAGTCAAATTCGCGGAAGAAACTAGGGGAGCATATGTGCGGCATTTGCGGACAATATAACTTTGCAAGCCAGGCTCCAGTCGAGCGCCGGGACCTCGAAAAGATGACGAGCACCATGGTCCACCGAGGGCCCGATGATGAAGGTTATTACCTTGAGGGACCGCTCGGTTTCGGATTCCGGCGTCTCTCCATTATCGATCTTGAGGGTGGTCATCAACCCATGTCGGATCGGGAAAAAACCGTCTGGGTGGTTTTCAACGGCGAAATTTACAATTTCCCAGAACTCAAGAGCGAATTGGAATCCTTAGGGCATGTATTCCAAACTCGTTGCGATACGGAAGTCATTGTTCTTGGGTATAAACAGTGGGGCGATGACGTACTTAATCATCTCAATGGCATGTTTGGTTTGGCAATCTGGGATTCGCGACAACGCCGGTTGGTTCTTGCTCGGGATCGGTTCGGCATCAAGCCGTTGTATTACAGGATCGACAAAGGCGGTGTCTATTTTGGCTCTGAGATTCGCGCGGTTATTGCGACCACAGACGAGAGGTCTGAGGTCGACCCCATTTCTCTAAATCTGTTTCTTCGATATCGGTTCACGCCCTCGCCCCGCAGTTTGTTTAAGGGTGTTCAGAAACTCGCCCCAGGAACGATGCTGATATTCGAGAATGGCACCTGTTGCTCGCGTCTTTGGTATCAGCATAAGCCCGTGCCGTTTTCGCCTTTGAAATCCGTCAACCAGGCCCGCGAAGAACTGCTCGAGCTATATAAGCGGTCGGTAAAGAGACATCTGCTCAGTGATGTACCTGTTGGATTGTTGCTCAGCGGCGGTATCGATTCTGCCTTGTTGCTTGCCATCATGAATCTGTACGGGAAGACTTGGCATACATATACGGTTGGCTACGGGGTGAGCTTTGTTGATGATGAGTTGGCGGACGCGGCGGAAACAGCCGCTGGATTAGGATCGCAACACACATCCGTCCTGCTGGACAAAAAAACCTTTGAAGAAACACTCCCCAGAATAGTCTCATTTATGGAAGAACCGGTCGCAACCCCGTCAATTGTTCCCATGTATTTTGTCTGTAAGCGCGCCCGGGAAGACGTAAAGGTAGCATTAATTGGCCAGGGTCCGGATGAGCTCTTCGGCGGTTATAACCGTCATCTTGGCGTACGCTATGGCAGGTTCTGGGGAGGTTTGCCGAACTGGATGCGCGCTCCGGTTGCCTCGGTCATCAGGGATCTGCCTCGACATGAGACCCTCAAAAGGGGCCTCCACTCGCTTGATATTCCTGAGCGGCTAAGAAGATATCAGAACGTCTTGTCCCTCCTGCCAGGTTACAAGATTGATGGACTATTTCAGGATGGTATCATCGGCCCCGCTGTAGGGGACGAAATCCAGGCGGCCTGGAAAGACTTTGCACCCCTCATGAGCGAAACCGACGAGCTTGGTGGGCTTCAGTTCATAGAACTACGATCCACTCTCCCTGATGAACTCTTGATGTACGCCGATAAGCTCTCCATGGCGCATAGTCTCGAAGCCAGAGTGCCTTATTTAGATCAAGAGATCGTGGAATATGCTGAAAGGTTGCCGGCGCGCTTCAAGGTGCGCAATGGATCGAGAAAGTGGTTGCATCGCCAGGTGTGCCAGCGTTTTCTTCCAGCGAAGATTCTTAGAAGAAAAAAACGCGGCTTCGCGATGAATGTTGTGGATGATTGGTTTCGTACCGCGAAGCGCGAGAAGATGGAAGAACTTCTGCTGGACCCCAGCGCACACTTATACAGGTACTTGCGCCCGTCGGCAGTGCGGGAGTTACTCGAGCAACACCGCACCGGGAACAGTGACAACCACAAGATTTTGTTTAGTCTAGTTGTTTTTGAAGAGTGGCTCAGAGCTCAGTATTCAGCGAAGAATTAGATGTTCTATCGGGATGAATTGCGTGGAAGGCAGAGACGGTGAAACCATGAGTCGATTGGAAAATATTGCAGATCTGCGAACACTGGTGGGGAGTAGGCTTCGGCAGGGCATCGCAGTTAAGGAAGCATTACTCCGCGATGACAATTTTCAGGACTTGGTGGTGCAAGTGGCCTTGCAAATTGTCAAATCGCTTCGCTCCGGAGGGAAGGTCATCTTCCTTGGTAATGGTGGAAGTGCGGCCGATGCACAACACCTGGCGGCCGAATTCACCGGCCGTTTCCTGGAGGAAAGGCGCGCCTTAGCGGCGTTGGCGTTGAGTGTGAACACATCCTCGCTGACCGCAATCGGCAATGATTACGGATTTGATTTTGTTTTTGCCCGGCAACTCGAGGCATTGGGAAGGGAGGGAGATGTTGCCGTTGGCATCTCAACCAGCGGAAACTCCCCCAATGTGATCCGCGCGCTGGATATCGCAAAATCGAAATCCATCTATTCTGTTGCGCTCACGGGAAGAACTGGTGGAAAGATGAAAAATGTGGCAGACTGCACGATTTCTATTCCCTCAGACGAAACACCGCGAATTCAAGAGTGCCATATTTTAACAGGTCATTTGATCTGTGAGATCGTCGAGCACGTCATGTTCGAGTGTTCGGAAGTGGATGCCGCGAAGACTCTTTCCAGAGTAGTGCCTGAGGGACGAAGTTCAGACTCCCGGTAGGAGACGCTTTCCATCTTGTTGCGAATTGTGTTTTCTGGAGTCAAATTGGGCGTACGGGGCCCCGCCATCTTCATTAACCGTGATGGGGTAATAAACTGCAGAAGACCTGGAGACTACGTTTTGAATTGGTCGCAGTTTCTGTTTACACCAGACATACAGACGGCGCTAGGACAGCTTGCGACCCTGCGACTGCCAATGATCATCATTTCTAATCAAGCGGCGGTCGGCAAGGTCTGCTCAATGCTTCTGTGCTTCAAGAGATCACTGCTCAGATGCATCAGGCTCTTCTTGCTGTCAGTGTATCCCTTGCCGCTGCCTATTATTGCACCCACCGGGCTGACGAGAATTGTGCTTGTAGGAAGCCCAAGCCTGCGCTGCTGCACCAAGCAGCAGATGATTTCAATATTGACTTGAGTCAATCCATCTTCATTGGCGACTCTGAAACGGATATGCAGGCTGGTCTGGCAGCAGGCTGTCAGCCAATTGCATTTGGCGCGTGTCTTTGTGAGTCGCGTGATTCGTTGCCTTGGAGAGGCAGTCTCCCAGTCGCACGAACCGCCAAGGAACTCTTCGATGTTGCCGTCAAATGCCTCCAGGATCGTGGGCAAGATGCAGTTGGTGTAGGTGCTGCTCAAGATCCACGCTAGAATGTCCAAAGCCTCAGTCTGCGAAACGGCAGAGGGTCCCGCCCCCCGGTCCATTGTCGTCACGGGTAGTCTAGCCGACACTTGGCGTGGTTAGAAACGCAGGTAGACTGAAACGTTGATTCTGTACGTTATCGCTTTGTATGTTGAGAATAATCCGCCTCCGCAGTATGCCTAATACGAGTTATAGATATATCTACGGTACACTGGCACGGACTGACTTTGTAACGTTCCAAAAGAACAGCTCAGCGCGCCTGTTGGCCGTATGGAAGGGAGTTTGTCTTGAAAATTAGCATCTTCGGTTTAGGCTACGTCGGCACGGTGTCCGCAGGTTGCCTGGCGCGCGATGGGCATGAGGTTATAGGGGTAGATCCCATCCGGACAAAGGTTGACTTGGTAAACACGGGGCGGACACCCGTTGTCGAGGCGCATATTGGAGAGATCATTGCGACTGCGGTTAGAGACGGCAGGCTCCGAGCAACTGAAGACCAAGACCTGGCCATTCGCGAAACGGAACTATCATTCATCTGCGTTGGTACTCCGAGCCAGCTCAATGGAAACCTCGATGTTACCTATGTTCGACGCGTTTGCGAACTAATAGGCCAGGCTATTGGGAATAAATCGACACGTCACACCGTCGTAATCCGCAGCACGATCTTGCCGGGCACGATGCATGGGATCGTCATCCCGATATTAGAGGAGCGCTCCGGAAAGAAGGCCGGCATTGATTTTGGTGTTTGCAACAATCCCGAGTTCCTCCGCGAAGGTTCGGCAGTGATGGATTACGACTTCCCTTCCAAGATCGTGATCGGTGAGCTGGACCACAACAGTGGCGATATGCTGGCTGCACTTAACGCACACCTCGATGCACCACTAATCAGGACCGATTTAAGAACGGCCGAGATGGTCAAATACATTGATAACTGCTGGCATGCATTAAAGATCGGCTTTGCGAATGAGATCGGCAATCTTTGCAAGTCTCTTTCCATTGATTCGCATAAGGCCATGGAAATTTTCTGTCAAGATAAGAAACTCAACATCTCTCCCGCCTATCTCTTGCCTGGCTTTGCTTTTGGAGGCTCTTGCCTGCCCAAAGATATTCGAGCGCTGGCTTACAAGGCCAAGTTCCACGACTTGGAATTGCCAATCTTGAGCTCGATTTTACCCAGCAACGAGTTGCAGGTGATGAGGGGCCTACAACTCATCTTGGAAAAGGGCCACAAACGCATTGGTATCTTAGGGTTCAGTTTTAAAGCGGGGACGGACGATCTACGGGAAAGTCCCATGATCGAAATCATCGAACGGCTCCTGGGTAAAGGCTACGATCTGTGTATATATGATAAAAACGTTCGCCTAGCCAGCTTGTTCGGTGCCAACCGGGACTTTATTCTCAATCGTATTCCGCACATTTCCAAATTGATGGTCGAAAATATCGACGCGGTTTTGAACCACGCCGAGACAATTGTGATCGGCAATAACGATCCTGAATTCAAGAAAGTGCCTGAGAAGTTGCAGAAAAGTCAGTGCCTGGTGGATTTCGTTCGGATTACTGAGTGCAGCAGCAAGAATGGCAGGTATGATGGCATCTGCTGGTAAGGACTTTCGATTTTTTGGATTTTGTTAACAACCCAATATTGCTACTTTATGATGAACGATGAGAACAGCAGAATGGGCAGCAAGTAAGCTGCTTGAGCGGGAATCTTGCAAACGGGATTCGCAGTGTGGCGATGGAGTGTGGATTATGCCACTCGGCGCGCGCGCGGTGTGCCGCGAGGCTGGAACTCGGGCGGAATTTCCGGGGCGCGTAGGTCCAGCTGACCGACATTAGAGCCTATTGCACAACCGAGCTAAGTTATTGATTCTATTGAGCGAAAACTGGGTTGTGCAACAGCTTCTAGTGTTCAGAAAATTTATTGCGAGAGAGTGAGCGCCGTTTATGAAAAAAAAGGTCCTCATCATTGAGGAGAATGGGTCGTACCCATCCGACCCCCGTGTTCGGAACGAAGCCCAGACGCTTCATAAGAACGGCTATGAGGTGACCGTGTTATGTCCCCGAATGAGCGGCAGCGTTCAAACCCATGAAGTGATCGACGGAATTTGGGTCTACCGGCATCCGCAGTTCAAACATGGAGGAAGTCGTATCGGGTACCTGTGGGAATACGGCTACGCCTTATTCTGGGAGTTCCTATATACGTGTTGGATCTATCTGCGGCATGGATTCCACGTTATCCAGGGCTGCAATCCTCCCGACGATATTTTCTTGGTTGCCTTGCCTTTCAAGCTCCTGGGTGTGAAGTATATTTTTGATCATCACGATGCGAGCCCGGAACTTTACGTATCGAAATACGACAAGAGAGGGTTTCTCTACAAGGTTTTGGTGGGGCTTGAACGTTGGAACTACCGTTTTAGCGACGTGGTCATTGCCACGAACGCTAGCTACAAAGACTTGGCTATAACTAGGGGTGCTTTAGATTCAAGTAACGTTTTCATTGTCCGCAACGGGCCCGGCGAAGATTTCAAGGCTGTTTCCCCGAATCCTGTGCTGAAGTACGGAAAACCTTACCTCGTGGGTTACGTCGGAAACATGGATATCCAGGATGGATTGGATATCCTCGTTGACGTAGCGGCACGCGTTAAGAATCTGGGAAGGAACGATGTTCATTTCACCTGTGTGGGGGGAGGTCCTCAACTAGCAGCGCTACGACAGAGGGTACAGGACAAAAACCTCGCTGAAATGGTCAACTTCACTGGATGGATTCCAGACCGGGAACTTTTGGAGATTCTTTCGACAGCCGATGTATGCGTAAATCCGGATAAACCTTCCCAGATGAATGATATTTCCACAATGATCAAAATCATGGAATACATGGCACTTGGCAAACCCATCGTTCAATTCGAATCGAAGGAGGGTAAATTTAGCGCGCAGGAGGCATCGCTGTACTGCAGCACAGGAAATCAGGTCAATGATTTTGCCGACAAGATCCTCTGGTTGCTCGACAAGCCCGAGGAGAGACGAAAGATGGCTGAGTTCGGTCGAACCAGAGTCGAAAAAGAGCTTGCGTGGAAACATTCTGCCCCGAACCTGCTTGCCGCGTATCAAAGGGCTTTCGGAAAGCGGTCATGGTGACTGGTTTTGTACCAAGACAACTGGAGAAAGTTGCTCCTCAAATCCGGTGTGGTTCCTGGAAGCTATTTCAAGACCCTCCGTAAGAGGATCATGAAGCAGGCGATATGAAAGAATCCATGATAGATCGTCAGCGAGCGATCATAGCGGACGGTCAATCGCCGGTAGTTGCCCAGCCAGGCGATGGTTCGTTCCACCATTCAACAGGCGGGATCCGCGGTGGACTCAGTCGATGACGCAGTATCGCTGGTGGACACGAACGGAAAGAGTCAAATCCCGGAGATTGGATCGCAACACGCGTTGCTCACTTTGCGTGAGCGGCCGGAGTTCTAGATGTCGTGCCATCCTGTCCTCCTAGACGGATAGGATAGAGTATATTAGGCGATATAAGTTGGAAAAGTACTAGTTAATGAGCGATATTCTCTCGGAATACTACAGAACTACTTTGTTAACACGCGCAGCGTGTCACGACGAGATGCGTAAGTCCGGAGTCGGCTTTTTTCGTTTTGGCGCGGACATCGTGTGTTATGGTGAATGCTCTATCGGCGTGGCATCCAGCGTTGAGAGTTCTGCTATCCTTGACGCCAGCAAGGGTGCTGTAGTCACCAACTCCGTAGTCCATCTACCCTTTGACATTTCAAGCGTGGTCGAAAACCTTCGCATGGAGCGTTACGTCAAACAGTTGGCTTCCAAGCGAATGAGAGCTGTTCAACATGCATTCGTTCGGGATGCTTATTACTCTGTGCGCGAGCAGTTACCGGAATGGATACGCAGCCGCCTACAAAAGGCCTACCTCAGAGGCTGGCAGACTCTACCTTTCCCACATTGGCCAGTAGACTCCACGGTCAATTCCCTGCACGAGGCTTTTCTCCGCCTTGCGATGAGAGCCCAAGGCTGCGACAGGGTTCCCTTCATCTGGTTTTGGCCCGAAGGAGCGCCCGCATGCCTCATCCTGACCCACGACGTGGAAGCTAGGGCGGGCTACAAGTTTACTTCTGATCTTATTGATATCGATCTCGCGCATGATTTCAGGGCCTCTTTCCAGGTCATACCCGAAAAACGCTACGTGGTCTCTGACGGGTATGTCAGTCAAATCCGAAACCGCGGCTTTGAATTTAACATCCATGATCTGAACCACGACGGTCATCTTTTCGACGAAAAGAACGAATTTCTGCGACGCGCCAAGAAAATCAATGAATACGCTGAAAGATACGGTGCCCGCGGGTTTCGTTCAGGCGCGATGTACCGCAATCTAGATTGGTACGATTCTCTCGAATTTTCTTATGATATGTCAGTGCCGAACGTGGCTCACCTGGAACCGCAGCGCGGCGGTTGCTGCACGGTTATGCCCTATTTTATCGGGAAAATCCTCGAGATCCCCTTAACAACCAGCCAGGACTATTCAGTTTTTCACATCCTGAACGACTACTCGATCGATTTATGGAGGAAACAGACCGAGCTAATTCTGCAAAAAAATGGACTCTTGAGCTTTATCGCCCATCCTGATTACCTGATTGATCGGCGCTGCCGCGGAGTGTACGAAGCGCTACTCGTTTACTTACGGAAGATCGTCGATCGGGACGCTATTTGGGCGACCCTTCCTGGTGAAGTAGATCGTTGGTGGCGGGCTCGTGCGGAAATGAGCCTCGTTCAGGACGGCGCTGGCTGGAGAATCGAGGGCCCCGAAAAGGAACGGGCCCGCGTCGCATACGCCTCGCTGGATGGTGACCGAATCGTGTACACAATCGATGAAACTCCTCCCCCTTCACAATGACTCCCGGCGTGCTGCCTCCTCAAGTCTTCGCATGCACACCAACGCAGCCAAGGTCAGAACGAGCAGAGAAAGGCCCACGGGGCATGGGACTGCTGAAAGGAGAAAACAACTTCATGGCCGCATAAATGGTGATCCGGCGATGCAATGCGGTTAGGACTGTTACGTGAATCAGATGAATTGTCACTTTACTCGCCCGGAATGATTGCGACGCACGGTAGAGTGTTAGAAAGATCTCGCTGCCCATTTTGCCGATGAGACATTGCAGGCCGAGGTGGCTGAATGCGAACGGTCGTATCTTTACTGCACACGCACGACTCACCGATAAACGGATTGCCTGCTCCATCGGCGACCACAACACCTAGGCTGCGCTTTTACGTTCTCCCAAACGGACTCGCGAAAAACCCTTCTACCCAGCTTTCGCGATGCCCAGCCTTGTGAGTAATCTCCTGACTGCAGGTTGAACAAACAGAAGACAGCCAATCGCAGTTCCGCCGGTATTCGTGATGATGTCAGTCATCCCCGAGGAGCGCTCAGGAATAAATGCCTGGAGAGTTTCGATGCTCAGGCTTATGACTGCCCCTATGATGATGGTCGTTAGGATCGGCCTGCGACAGCGCGCGGACCCCCACAAAAACGCACTCAAAAGAAATCCAAGAGGAACGAATCCAGCAATGTTCACCGCCAGATCGGCAAGGTAGGACAGGTCGGGACGATACTCTTCCCATGGCCGTTGCAGAAGCGGTTTGTGCGGCACAGAGTAATGCTCCGGAATGAGGAGATCCGGGCCTGTCCCTCCCGCATCTCGAATGATAGCTCCCGATCCTTCGTGGAAGTCATACAGCACCGTTGATGGTAGTTCCTTCACTAGTTCTAGCTGGCCACTTTCCGTCCACATGTGATAGTGCGCAAGTACCTCGTCCGGTCGCAGATCTCTAGCATAAATGGCCAGAGCTCTCCATTCACCCTGCCACGTCTGCTTCTCAACCGGCGAAGTTCCAAAGATCAGCTGCCCTGAAAGATCCCGGCCACTCAAAAAGCTAGCGGGGAAATATCTTGCTAGCTTCCCATTGACGTAAATGGAACTGCCTTTCGGGCCACTGGTGAGAGTAACAAAGATAGTTTCGTTTGGATAAACTACGTGGTCCACGCCAACTGCGATGTCTTGCCAACGTCCGCGCTCATCTTTAATATTCCGCCTGACTAAGAAGATGTTATGGTATTGCATCATCCGAAACTGGTTGGAATTCCCCGGTGTGTAAATCGATAAAAAGGTACTTGACGGTCCAACACGAGCAGGTCTTATCCAAATCTCTAGGCTGACAGAGGACCAGCGCGTATCTGTAAATTGGAACGGTGACCGGCTGACTACAATTGGACTATTGCCAAGTCGTAGCCCGCTTTTGTCCCTTAGCCAGTCCACATTATTAGCGGGGAGAGGATTGAATGGCCATAGGCCTGCTACCAAAATGATGACCAGAACAGCTACCAGGGCGCTCGTCAGCGCAACGCGCGCAAGGGATTCCTCTAGTCTCATGCTAAGCACCCAAGGTCTGTAACATCTGTCGAGGGCCTTCTAAAGGCATTCCAGTATTTCCAGGCGGGACAATTAGCCCTAGCTCAATCTGCCCCGCACAATCGCATTTTGGAGTTCGCCGGACACCAGGGGCGTTTATAGTCTCTTTTTGCTTGTTCAGTTTCTCCCTCGACTCGGGGTATTTCGAGTCCAGCATACATACCCCTGTCAAACGCCCTCATAGTGTTTAGCGCCGAATTGTTTGGACCGTGAATTCAGTGTATTCATACTGCGGCTCCGAGTGCAAGGAACTGCTGGCGAGCTTGGGCTACCCCACATCCGCCCAAGCTCCAACGTTCACCATCACGGTGGAACCAGATTTGTAGAGCCGTCTTTCTGAGATTCACCGACTTAGGGTAAAGTGGTAAAAGAAATACAGGTAGCCAGAATGAGGGAGAAAAAGTCGCAGGGAAGGAGCCTGAGGGCTCAGAGGAAAGCGGCAGTCCGGGCGTCCATCAACGGTCAGCCCGATTCCAATGAAACTCTCGAAAAAATCGCGCAGCAGAATAAGGTGTCGTTAGCCTGGGTGGTGAGGGAAACCGCCGAAGAGTACATCGAGGAGAAATGACCGCTTGTGGCGAGAGAAGGGCACTCGTCATGAGTGTCTACTGGGCGGTGGGTCGCACATGAATCTGATTGATGCGCTTGAACGTCTTAAGGGACCTATCGCAGAGAACGCACGTCCGCTGAGAGTCTTTTTGGCTTGTGGTTTCACTCCCCTTCATCTGGAAACCTTTCTTGCGGCACATCTGCGTAATCTTTGTCCGGCCTACCGGGTCGAATTGAATTCGGGCTTGTTTGGTGACTTGGCCGGGAACTTGGAACGGCTCCGGCCCCAAGAGCACGACGCACTTGCGGTAGTGATCGAATGGCAAGACCTTGACTCGCGGTTGGGCCTGCGAACCCTGGGTGGCTGGCAGGTTGAGAAGTTGCCGGATATTGTGAGCTCCGTGAACCACAGCCTCGAACGGCTAAATCGTGTTTTGCAAGGAATCTCTTTGGCTCTTCCCACCTGTATTTGCCTGCCTACGCTGCCACTTCCTCCGCTTTTTTATACCGGCACACGACACAGTAGCGGTTTCGAGTTGAATATCCGCCAGAATCTCGCCTCCTTTGCCGAAGCGATTTCCATTGGGCGCCACGTATCGGTGGTTAGCGGGCAGCGTCTAGATGAAAGTTCGCCCCTGGACAAGAGGTTCGACCTCCGAACCGATATCACACAGGGGTTTCCTTACAAAAATATTCATGCTTCCTTGATTGGAGAGCTCTTGGCAGAGCTAATATTTCGGCATGAACCTAAGAAAGGACTGATTACGGATCTGGATGACACGTTGTGGGCAGGCATCCTTGGTGAAGTGGGGGTAGAAGGGATCCATTGGTGCCTTGAGGAGCATGCTCAACTTCACGGAATTTACCAGCAGTTTTTGGCGTCCCTTGCAAGTGCTGGGATCTTAATTGCCGCAGCTAGCAAGAATGACGCTACTCTAGTCGACCAAGCTTTTGAACGAGATGATCTGCTGCTTTCAAGGACGAGCGTATTCCCCATCGAGGCCCACTGGAGGCAGAAGTCGGAATCAGTCCAACACATCCTAAAGAAATGGAATGTCCTAGCAGAATCAGTAGTGTTCGTTGATGACAGTCCGATGGAAGTTGCTGAAGTGCAGGGCGCTTACCCGGAGATGGAATGTTTGGTATTTCCGAAGGACGACTATCCTGCGTTTTGGGGGCTGTTGAGACACCTGCGGGATCGATTCGCAAAAAGTGCTGTATCCGAAGAGGACTCTCTTCGATTGCAGAGTATCCGCAACTCCAGCGCATTCCTGGAACCCGCAATGGGAGAACGCAACTCCCTGGACGACTTTCTGCAACAGGCGGAAGGGCGCTTGACGTTCGATTTGCGTAAGTCGGTCGAATACGCGCGTGCATTCGAGTTAGTCAACAAAACTAACCAGTTTAATCTGAATGGAAAACGGTACGATGAGGCGGCTTGGTCAAAGCTTCTCAAGGATTCCCGAACGTGCCTGGTCACTGTTTCTTATGAGGATAAATTCGGCAAGCTGGGGAGAATTGCCGTGTTGATCGGAAGGTTGGCGGAGAAGAAGTTTGTTGTGGAGAGCTGGGTTATGAGTTGCCGCGCCTTTTCGCGTCGAATTGAGTTTCATTGCCTACACTACCTTTTTGAGAAATTCGCTGCCACTGAAATTGTTTTCAAACTGCAGGCGACAAGCCGCAATGGCCCGCTGATGGAGTTTCTTCAGCAATTGATGGACGGGCCAGTCGATGCAAATCCGCAACTATCCAGTTCCTCCTTCCTAAGGAAGGCCCCGAAAATGCCGCACCATGTAGAGGAGGTATCTGCCAGTGAATGACGATGACGATCGCTTGATGCGCTGCTTTACGTCAGTTTTTCCCAGCGCGACTCGCGATGAGATTAGGACTGCCAAATTCGATGCCTTAACTGGTTGGGATTCACTTCGAGGGGTAAGGCTTCTGGCTGTTCTGGACGAGGAATTCGGTGTACAGATGGACTTGCCAGAGTTGCTGGAACTAGAAACCTTCGACTCTGTGAAGCGGTATCTATTGCAGCGTGGCCTAAAATCGCAGGTAAACGAATGAAGGAAAATCCACTTCGAGGATTAATAAATAGAATCCTCCAATTGTTGACGATGATTTTGCCGGGCGCCCAGAGTCTACGTGTGTCGCTGCACCGTGCGCGCGGAGTAAGCATCGGAAGGAATGTCTGGATTAGCTACAATGTGATTCTCGAAACAAGCTTTCCGCAGCTGATCACGATTGGAGACAGCGCTTTTATCGGGATTGGTGTCGTTGTTATTGCACACTTTAAAGAACCACCCCGCGGCGTACGGATTGGGAAACAAGCCTTCATTGGACCGGGCGTGATCATTCTCCCGGACGTGGAGATTGGTGAGGGTGCCGTGGTCACCGCAGGGAGCGTTGTAACGAGCTCGGTACCGGCGATGACGGTGGTTCAGGGCAACCCAGCAGTTCCCATCGCCAAGTGTGGTGTGCCGCTGTGGCCAGACACCTCTTTGAAGGAGTTTTCCAAACGGCTGAAACCGGTTTCCCAAAAGTAGACCGATCCTAGGAAAACCCTCAGGGGTGAAGCCCATTTGATTTTGCGGGCTTTATGTCAGGGCTGAACTCCTGACCCCCTTAAGAGAAATGCAAGGAACTTGCGGGACACGACACTAGATGATGCGGTGCGCCTCCGCGCGGGGCCTGGTCATGATCCGCCGCCCTCAACCAGCCATAGCCTTCGGCGGCCGTCGCATCGCCTGGTTTCTCACGCGCGAAAGGCTGCTTATCGAGTACCTCGAAAGGACTTGCTAACCACGTAATTATCGGGTTCGTTCTCAGACGGGTCAGTGCCGCGTGCCGAGCCCAATGGTGTCACATGAGACGAGGGCGGGTTAGAAGCCTTGAAAGGAGGACCCTGTATGAAGCTAGTTGTTCCTTACATTGGTGAACTGCGGGATCTGGATGCTCGGATGGTCCGTCTTGCCGAGTTCCTCGGCATAGCTTGCGAAACACTTGCTCTGGCGAACGTGGCCGATCACGCAAAGTTTCTGGAAAAGACCGTGCCGGATCAGTGTTCGTGTTTCGTTGTTAACTCTCAGGTAATGAAAGAATGGGTAGGGCCCGATGGCATTCCGGCAGACCTGGTTGCCTTCCTCTTGTCACGTTTTCCGCACCTGCTGGTGCATGGCCTGCGCGTGAGTGCTTTCGACACGGAAATGGTTGCCGCTCTGTCGCGGGGCAAACTGAAGTCGGTGGATGCAATTGACGGGGAGCGTCCCGTCTATGTAATTGCCAAGGATTCTAAGCATGTCTGCGAAGCGTTTTCGGGACTCTCGTTTGGCCCGGTGAATCCAGTCAACGATCATGTCTTCTGCACCAGTGGTAGCGACCCAGCAGTGCAGCAACTGATTTCGATTAGTGGCCGGCCCTTTATGGCCGCAGTAAGGCTGGAAGCAGCCGAACTCCTGTTTATGGCCAGTGAAGACGTCGCGGACCTGAATGCTGAGGTCGGCGACGCGCCTCTGGCCGAGTACTTTTCTCGGCTTGTGCCCCACGCCATGGCGCTGCGATATGCGGCTGGCTACGAGTGCTGGCGGCCATGCAAAGCCCACGCTTCGATCATCATAGATGATCCACTTCTGCGGAAGAGTTATGGCTTTCTAAATTTCGAATTTCTTCTCCGTCTCGCGGACCAACACAATTTCCACACTTCAATTGCCTTTATTCCTCACAACTTTCGGAGGAATTCGTCTCGCACCACGCGCCTATTCCAGGAGAACGCTACGCGCCTATCGATCTGCTTCCACGGAAACGATCACACTGAGGGGGAGTTTGCGTCAACCGACATAGCTCACCTCAACACCTTGCTCCGGGTCGCAGAGGATCGGATGAATTTGCACCACCAAATGACCGGCATCCCTTGTGACAGGGTAATGGTGTTTCCGCAGGGAAAGTTTTCAATAGAAGCAATGAAGGTCCTCAAATCGCACAACTTCCACGCCGCCGTGAACACCGATTCTCACCCTGCGAATCAACTGGTTCGGCTCACCATCGGTGAACTCGCCCAGCCTGCTGTACTTCGATATGGAGGGTTTCCGTTATTCCTTCGCAAATCCATCCGGCAAACCCAGAGCCACGACATCGCTTTCGACCTGTTCTTTGGCCGGCCCGTTTTGATTGGCGAGCACCACGAGATCTTTCAATGTCCAGAGTCTCTGGGCGAGATCGCCGCAAGAATCAGCTCTGTGGCGTCGGAAGTCCATTGGTCTAACCTCGCGACTGTGGTTGGCAACTCAATTCTCACGCGGAGAGTGCCCGATGGTACGCATCATGTGCGCGCTTACTCGGGTACCGTACAAATTTCGAACGACTCTGGTTCCATCAGGCGTTATTCGATCGAGTGGGGCGATTCTTGCGAGGGCGCTTCGATTGAGCAAGTGCTTATGGACGGGACGCCCTGCAGTGGATTTGAGATCGACGATGCCGGACTCCGGCTCTCAGTGGAATTAGCTCCTGGTAGTTCGCAGAGCTTCTCTTTGGTTCATCGAAACCTTCCCTCCACCGTTAAAAACCTCGGCCCACGCTGGAATGCTCAGGCTTTCTTACGAAGAAGGCTTTCTGAAGTCAGAGACAATTATCTCAGTAAGAACCAGCATCTCTTAACGGCTGCCAAGGCCTTTCAGCGGCGGTTTCTGAAAGTTTGAAGGCCAGCTGCGTATTCCGATGGTTTTGATTAGCATTCCGAAGAGATCGTGATCACGTGAGTAGGTGGGTCGGTTGATGCTCCGTCGAGGTGCATCGCGAAGCATTGCTGTGAGTTTCTTGTGTTAACTCCTCCGCAGAAAAGATTGGCCAAACAAAACTGTGAATCAATCCCTATCTGACTACTATCGCGTTCCTGAACGTTTGATCGGCCGCTTTTCACCGCCACAGTTGTCAGGGGCCAGCGGATTCTTTTCGCTGGGGTCTCAAGCGATTTGTTACGGGCAATGCGAATCCGGCGTCTCGGTGCGGCTTGAGGACGCGGCGCTGTGCGACGCTTCCAAGAATATCCGCATAACCGGCTCAGGAATTCGGCTTCCCTTTGATCCTGACCAAGTGATCGAGAACCTCCGCCGGGAGCGTTACCTGGGGAGGCTAGTGCCGCAAAGAGAGAAAATCGTCAATCAGGAGTGGGTCCGAAAGCCCTATTACCTTGTTAGAGAATTTCTACCAGTTTCGATTCGCCGTCACATGCAGAGAGCTTATTTCAGCGGCTGGAAGAATAGGCCCTTTCCGGCATGGCCCGTGGATTTCACCGTGGACCTGTTGCATGAGAAACTCCTTCGGCTTGCGATGGAAGCCGCCGGCATGCAGAAAGTGCCATTCATCTGGTTTTGGCCCGAAGGTGCACCGAATTGCCTAATCGTCACGCACGATGTGGAGACCTCCGAAGGCCGCGACTTTACCTCCGACTTGATGAATCTCGATGAGTCGTATGGGATCAGGGCCTCGTTTCAGGTGATTCCCGAAAAACGCTATGACGTTCCAGACGAGTATGTCCTGGAAATCAAGAAGCGGGGATTTGAGTTCAATATTCACGATTTAAATCACGATGGGCGTTTGTACCAAGAACGCAGAGAGTTTCTTCGGAGGGCAGCAACGATCAACGCCTATGCCCGCAAATATAATTCGAGTGGCTTCCGTGCCGGATCGATGTATCGCAATCTCGATTGGTATGATGCGTTCGAGTTTTCCTACGACATGTCCATGCCGAACGTGGCGCATTTGGAGCCCAAGCGTGGCGGGTGTTGTACGGTAATGCCATTTTTCGTCGGCAGGATTCTCGAACTGCCGCTCACCACCACACAGGACTATTCTCTATTCCACATTTTGAATGACTACTCGATCGATCTCTGGAAGA
>Ga0326728_10006910_pt1 | contig 29978 bp, 23 predicted proteins | sample MB3enrmetagenome_FD_207602 | JGI IMG/M metagenome (GOLD analysis project Ga0326728, IMG submission 207602) | Lab enriched peat soil microbial communities from McLean, Ithaca, NY, United States - MB31MN | ecosystem: Environmental > Terrestrial > Soil > Wetlands > Peat | place: USA: New York... | reverse complement strand
TCCCCTCCGCCCCGGCTGCGACTGCTAATCTGACTCAAAATCAAACCCGAAAGGACTTTCCCCACTTCGCCTGACCTTCACTCCTTCAGGCTCATCCTTCGATTGGAAAAGACTTTGGCGCAGCGCAGGAGATGCAACCGCGATTCCGGGAGCAGGGTTCGGTCAAATTTCCGCCGTTGGTTACCGCATCTGTTGTCGTCGGTTCGGTTTGACCCGGTTTCGGCGGCCCGGTATACTCGAATTTGCGTCAAGCGGGAGTAGCTCAGTGGTAGAGCATCGCCTTGCCAAGGCGAGGGTCGCGAGTTCAAGTCTCGTCTCCCGCTCCATTCCGCATTGCCCCGGTAGATTTGCGCTGGGTTGAGAGCGGTTTGGGACGATCCGGAACCCATGACGCAGGCAGCCCAAGGCGCGGTACCCAAGTGGTAAGGGAGAGGTCTGCAAAACCTTTATGCGCCGGTTCGATCCCGGCCCGCGCCTCCAATCCTTTCGAGCGTCTGCGCCCACTCAATGACTCCCCCGCATGTTCCTGATTGCTTTCGGGGCGTTGTTTGCTCCGATCGAACGAGGATTGCGCCATGGTCGAAATCGACGAGAAAGAGCTGCAACAGCAATTCGCGAGCGACAACTACGCGGGCGTCTGCCCCGAGGCGTGGCAGGCGATGGAAGCCGCCAATCGCGGGCATGTGACGTCGTACGGTGACGACCCGTGGACAGCAAGAGCTGCGGACGCGTTTCGTGGCCTGTTTGAGACCGCCTGCGAGGTGTACTTCGTCTTTAACGGCACGGCGGCCAATTCGCTGGCGCTGGCGTCGCTCTGCCAGTCCTATCACAGCGTGATCTGCTCTGACCAGGCGCACGTGGAGACGGACGAATGCGGCGCGCCCGAGTTCTTCTCGAACGGTTCCAAGCTGCTGGTGGCGGCGAGCGACACGGGCAAGCTGACGCCCGATGCGATTTACGAGCTGGCCACGAAGCGGAAGGATATTCACTATCCCAAGCCGCGCGCGGTGACGATTACGCAATCCACCGAGACGGGCCGCGTTTACACGCTGGCCGAGCTGCGCGCGATCGCGGAAGAATGCCGCGCGCAAGGGCTCTCGCTGCACATGGACGGCGCGCGCTTCGCCAACGCCTGCGCCAGCCTGGGCTGCTCGCCGGCCGAGATGTCGTGGAAGAGCGGCGTGGATGTATTGTGTTTCGGCGGTGCGAAGAACGGCATGGCGATCGGTGAAGCTGTGCTGTTTTTCGATCGCGGGCCGGCCGCGGACTTCGATTACCGGTGCAAGCAGGCAGGGCAACTGGCGTCGAAGATGCGTTTTCTTTCAGCGCCATGGGTGGGAATGCTGGAGAGCGGCGCGTGGCTGCGCAACGCCGCGCATGCCAACCGATGCGCGCGGCAGTTCGCGGCCCAGGTTGACGGAGTTCCGGACGTCAGGCTGGCGCAGCCTGTTGAGGCCAACGCGGTGTTTCTTGAGGCGGCTGATGAGGTCTTCGCGCAACTGCGCTCGCGCGGATGGAGCTTCTATACCTTTATTGGCGGCGCTGCGCGGTTCATGTTTTCCTGGGACAGCGATCCCAGACGCGTGGATGCGCTGATCCGCGATCTAAAGGATTGTGCGGCTGCGATGCGGACTGCGTAAAAGGCGCGGCCGGCGCGGGCGTGGACGCCCAGGCGACAGCCGGCCTGGACGGGCGCTACATTGGACCGGCGCTATAGCATTTTTCGGATTGGTAGAGAGTGCTGCCACAAACGTCTGTGGGCATTTTCCCTGAGAAAATGCCCTTTGCACGCCTCTGGGTGACTCTACAGAAATCCGAAAAATGCCTTAAACAGCGCCGGCGGCCATTGCCAGCGCATCGGCCGTGTTTGCGGCCACGCGCAGCAGTTGCTTGTTGCGGGCCTCGATGAAACCGGCCGCAACGGCGGTGTCGAGAAATGCCAGCAGCCCGTTCCAGTAATTTGCCGTGTTGATGAGGATGCACGGCTTCGCGTGCAGGCCAATCTGCGCCCAGGTGATGGTTTCGAGCAGTTCTTCAAGCGTGCCAAACCCGCCGGGCAGCACGAAGAACGCGTCGGCCAATTCGTGGATGCGGGCCTTGCGCTCGTGCATGGTGGGCACGATTTCGAGCGACGTCAGCTCGGTGTGACCGATCTCGCGGCCATTGAGTGCATCGGGCAACACGCCGATGACCGAGCCGCCGTGAGCGAGCGCCGCATCGGCTACCGCGCCCATCAGGCCGCGGCTCGCTCCGCCGTAGACCAGTCCCAGGCCGGCTTTGGCAATGGCGGCGCCGAGAGCCGTGGCCTCTGCGCGAAAGGCGGGATTGTTTCCCAAAGCCGATCCGCAAAAGACGGCCACGCGGCGAATGGGTTTGTGTGAGCTGATCATGGTCGTTTCAGAATACCCGGGTTGATCCAGAATACCGGGTGGAGGACGGGCACATTGAATCCCACGGGCGGGGGAAGCGCACAAGGGCGCAGTCTTCGGGTTTATACTCCGTACCATCGCGGTAGATAGCCGACGTTGACAGGACACCAGGTCACGATGCCGGATCACGACGAATTCTGGGACGAGTTGCTGACCTACGTCGAGGCACATAGTGTCATACCCGTTGTCGGCCCAGAATTGGTCATTGTCGATCATGACGGTCGGCGTGAACCCTACTACCGGCTGCTGGCGCGCGAACTCGCGGCTCGACTGAAGGTCGGCGACCCGGGTGAAGCCGCGACGCTCGACCAGGTGGTGGGAGCCTATCTCGCCAAGCCCGGCAGCAGACGGCAGTCTGTCTATCGTGAGTTGGGCGATATCGCTGCAAAGCTCCCCGTCAATACCCCCGAGCCGTTGCTCGAACTTGCGGGCATTCGCGACCTGAATCTTTTTGTTAGCTTTTGCACCGATAATTTTCTCGCGCAGGCGATCAACGCCGCGCGTTTTGGCGGACGCGCGGATACCCGCGAATTGTCGTTCAATCCCAGCGAAGCCGGCGACCTGCCCGACGGCTCGCGCGATGCGCCGCTGGTTTATTCGCTCTTTGGACGGATTTCGGTGTTGCCCAAGTACGTGGTTGCGGAAGAGGACGAACTCGAGTGGGTCGCCGCACTGCAAATTCCCGAAAAGCGTCCGGAGCGGCTCTTCGATGAACTGGGGCGCAATTCCTTGCTATTTCTCGGCTGCCGGTTTCCTGACTGGCTCGCGCGTTTCATCATTCGCACCGCCAGAAACAGCAAGCTCTCCGCCGAGCGCGGCTTCTCAGAGTATTTGGTCGACGCCGACGTGAAATCCGATTCGCCATTGGTGGCCTTCCTCACCAGCTTCAGTCGGGAAACCCAGGTGGTGGCGCAGGACCCGGTCTCCTTTGTGGCCGAGCTCGCCCAGCGCTGGCAGCAACGTCAAGGCGGCGACGCCGCGGCCAAAGAACCGGAACCCGGCCCGATGCCGGAAACCATGCCACCCGGCAGCCTGTTCATCAGTTATGCCAGCGAGGATCGCCCGGCCGCGCTGCGGCTCGCGGCCGAACTGCAGGCCGCGGGACTGCCGGTGTGGCTCGATCGGCAACAGCTCGATTGGGGCAGCGACTATACCGCCCGCATTCGCCTGGCGATACAGCAATGTGCTCTGTTTGTCCCCGTGTTATCGCGTACGGCGGAACACCGCACCGGATTCTTTCGCAAGGAATGGTCCTGGGCTACGGAGCGGAACCTTGATTTCACCGGCAGCAGCCTCTCCTTCTTGTGCCCGCTGGTCATAGACGATACTCCCGTGGTGACCAGCAACGAAATTCCCCCGTCCTTCAAGTCGGTGCATATCGAACAAGCCCCCGCGGGCAGCCTTCAGCCGCACCAGGCAGAGGCTATCGTCAAAGCCTTCAACGCCATGCGCGCCCGCCTTCAAGGTAACCAATGACCAGCCTTCCCACCATCGACGCCGAACGCCCGTGGCCGGGTTTGTTGCCGTTCACTGAAGACGCGCGCATGTTCTTCCACGGCCGCGAAGCCGAGACGGACGATTTGTTTCGTTTGATCGAGCGCGAACCTCTTACCGTGTTGTTCGGTCAATCCGGACTGGGAAAATCCTCTCTGCTGAATGCCGGCGTATTCCCGCGCCTGCGCCGCGCCGGTTACCTGCCGGTCTACTTGCGCCTGAATCTCGATGCCGCGGCGCCCGCGCTCATGGAGCAGGTCTGGCAGGCCCTTATCGGCGAATGCGCCGCCCACGAGGTGAGCGCGAGCCCGATCCGTCCGGGCGACGGCTTTTGGCAATATCTGCATCGTCCCGGCACGCGGTTCCTCAATCCCCACGGGCGCCCCGTGGCGCCCGTGATGGCCTTCGATCAGTTCGAGGAGATCTTTACGCTGGGCCGGCAAACACCGGAGCAAACCGCGCGCACACAAGTGCTCCTGCAACAGTTGGGCGAACTCATTGAAAATCGGCTGCCGCCCGCGCTTGAAAGCGAACTCACTGAGCGCCCAGAGCTCCTCGATCAATTCGACCTGCTGCGCCAAAACATCAAAATCGTGTTCACCTTTCGCGAGGATTATCTGGCCGAATTCGAAGGCCTGAAGACCCTCATTCGCCCCATCATGCAAAACCGCATGCGCCTGGCGCCGATGCGCGGCGACCGGGCGGCCGAGGCCATCCAGCAGGTGGGCGCCGGCCGCCTGAGCGCAGCCGTTGCAGCGCGCATCGTCAGGTTTGTCGGCGGCGTGGCGATGGACAGCACCGGAAAACTCGAGGAGATTTCGGTTGAACCCGCGCTCCTTTCGCTGGTCTGTCGCGAGCTCAACGAGCAACGCATTGCCCACGGGCAAACAGAGATCAGCGCCGACCTGATCCAGGGTGAAAACACGCAGCAGATCATCGCGCAGTTTTACAGCCAGGGTTTTGCCGGCTTGGACGTCAGGGTGCGCTATTTCGTTGAAGATCGGCTCCTGACCGCCGCAGGCTACCGCGACAGTTGCGCTCTCGACAATGCTCTGGCAGAACCCGGTGTCAGCGAAGCTGCGATTCAGAGTCTGGTGGATCGACGCATCCTGCGCCGCGAAGAGCGCGGCGGATTGGTTCGGCTCGAGCTCATTCACGATGTTCTCGCCATCGTGGCGAAGGCAAGCCGCGATGCGCGGCGTGAGGCGGCGGCTCTCGAGGCCGCACATCTGTTGCTGGCGAAGCAGCGAAGGCGCCAGAGAATCGCCGCCGCGTGGGCCGCGGTTCTGGTGGCAGTTCTGGCGGGGGTTTCGGTGCTGGCGGTCGTTGCATATCGGGGGAAGAAAGAAGCCAATCTCGAAGAAATAAAAGCGATTGCATCCAAGAACGACGCGGTTGCCGCGAGGCGACAAGCCGATCAGCAAGCGCAGCGGGCCATCGAGCAGCAGAAGCTCGCTCAGAGCGAGAGCGCCCGGGCGCTCAGCGCAGAGCAACTGGCCAAGTCAAAACAGTTGCAATTAGCTGACGCTCTTGAGAAGGCCGACGTGGCGACCAGCAAGGCTACGAGTGAGACCGCGGAGAAGGAAAAGCAGCGATGGAGGGCCGTCGTCTGGGCAGCAGCAGCCGACGAGCAGTTGGACGCGCACGGCACCGGCGAACAACTGCGCGCGTGCATCGATTCCACCAATCGCCTTGCCGACGATCCGCCGCCGCCCGCATCGCGCGATTACATGTTGGGAGTCTGGCATGTGGGCCAGGACGCCTCATCGACAGATGTCGATTGGCGCAGCGACGGCACCTGCTTCTTCAGGCATATCTACCAAAACGGAAATGAGCTCGACCTGCACAATGACGTCTGCACCTGGAAATACAAACCGGTCGCCGGGCACGCGGATGAGTTCGAACTGGATTGGGCCTCTAAGCTACTCGGACCCGCGTACCCAAAACAACTGATCTTCGGGATCATCAGTCCTACACGAATCCACAACTTCAATATCGGCTACGACGCGTTTCGAATCATCTGCCCGGCGCAGGAGCTCACGATCCGCCGCGGCGAGCTCGCGACTCTCCAGAAACAAGCCGACGCGGACCCCGGCAACCTGGCGCATCAGGTGGACCTGGCAGGCGGATTTGACAAGTTGGGAACGGCATTGGCCGCCCAGGGCGATTCTGCAAATGCCGTTGTGGAGTTCAACGCCGAACTCAACGTATACCAGAATCTCGCGTCGCGCGACCCCGGTAATCTAACCTGGCAGCGGAGCGCAGCGCAGTTGTTCGAGCGGATCGCCGATCAGCAACTCGCGCAGGCGAAGGCATTCAATCAGGCCGGCGACGCACAACATAGTTTGCAACAATCCACGTCGGCGATCGCGTCCTATCAAAAAAACCTGGCGATTCGCCAGCAGTTGCTGCACGCCGCGCCAGAAGACGTTGATGCGCAGTTGAACGCCGCGCACGCGTTCAGCCAGTTGGCCATTGCTCTCTATTGGAGTAACCACCGGCCGGAGGCGATCAATGCCATCCGCGAGACGGTGCGGATAGCGCAGAACACCATTGATACGCATCATGGCAGCACTCCCCACAATCGTGTGCGGCTCCTCTGGAGTCTCTATTATCTGAGCGTGATGTCGGGCGATGCGACCGAGGCGAAGGACGCTCTGCGCAAATCGCTCGCCATCGCAACAGAACTGGATAGCAAGCACGAGGATCCCGAAGAAATGACCGGCGTGGTTGCATACCTGCAGGACGCGCTTGCCAAGCTGCACTGACTGGCCTTTCTAAGTCATTTCTCCTTGCGAAATCGCCCGTCTTCGCCACCGGCCACGCTTCCTGTATCACCCTCTTTACCGCGGCGCTGCACCAGCTTGCGCCAATCCTGCAACAATAACTCATATGCCGATGACCCAATACGATGTGTTCCTGAGCTACTCTCGCGCGGATACGGAGCGGGTCGCGCCGCTGCGCGACGCGTTGCGTGGGATGGGCTATCGCGTCTTCTTCGATACGCAGTCGATCGATCCTGGCGAGCAGTGGAAGACGCGGCTTGAGCGCTCCATCCAGTCCTCGCGCACCCTGGTGCTCTGCTGGTCGGAGCACACGCGCGGCTCTGACTACATCACCTTCGAGTATTCGCGGGCCGAGGCGTTGCCCCGGAACAGGACTACCGGCTACCAGCTACAAGCTGTATCTCCCCGGCCCCATGGTCACGATCACCAGGTTCATTACGATCATCAGCACGTCGTAGTGCCAGCCCATGGACTTCTCGCCCCAGAAGCCCGTCTTCCACTCCGCGATCTTCTTGTAAATCGCTCCCAGCATAACGAGAATCAGGCCCAGCGCCGCCCATTGCGCCATGAACCCGACGGCGAGCCCAATCGCTCCGGCCAACTCCGCCGCTCCCAGGAAAACGGTGAACGGCACGCTCATGCCGATGCTCTCTGCGCGCTCCTTCGGCTGCTTCAGATGGCTGAATCCGCTCGCTCCGAATACCAGCGCCAGCGCGAGGCGCAGCAGCAGCAGGCTCCAGTCCGCATACGCAATTGCGCCCGGAATGGTGAACATGGTCGACCTCCAGGCCTGTCCGGCCTACCAATACGATGACATTGACCATCAAGCGCGTTGCAAATATGCAACAAAGATAAGGGCTTGGAGACGGTTACACAAATGGTGCTTTGAAAGGGCACGACATCATTCGTGTCGCAAAGCCAGCAAAATCAGTCGGGCCTTTAGTTAGGCCCTCATGGGCTCCTTTGTGCAACGTCTGCAAGCGCCACAAGAATGCCGGCAACGCGTTCCCGTTGCTGGTTCGGCTACCGAAATGGAATAATGCCGACGATGGGCACGAAACCACCTTTAATCATCAGAGCTGAGCAACCCCGTGACATGCAGCAGGTTCGGATAGTGAACGAAGCTGCCTTCGGGCGCTCCGACGAAGCGGACCTGATCGACAAGTTGCGAGTAGAGGGAGTCGTCTTGGTATCGCTCGTCGCAGAGAGTGACAGCCAAGTCGTCGGCCACATACTCTTCAGTCGAATGACGGTGGAAACAGCGCAAGGGCCTGTGCTGGCGGTATCACTGGCTCCGCTGGCCGTTCTCCCGGACCATCAGCGCCGTCAGGTTGGCAGCGAACTGGTTCTTCGCGGACTGGCTGAACTCCGGGATCGGGGTGAAGGTATTGTCATCGTGCTCGGACACAAAGAGTACTACCCCCGATTTGGCTTCTCGCCTGAGAAGGCACGCGACTTGTCTAGCCCGTTTCCCCCCGAGGCATTCATGGCGCTGGAACTTGCGGACGACGCGCTGGCAGGTGTTCGTGGTTCTGTCCGGTATCCCTCTGCGTTCGGGTTGTAACCGCGTTCGTTGCACAAAGGGTGCTTTTTGCGATTCGCAGAAGAATCTGAACTTTTTGCGCAGCTTGTTGGCCCCATGGATGACTTTCAGTGGCTGAGAGGATTTACCCAGCCGGCAACAGGGACTTGAAACCAAATCGGCGGCAACGAAGCGCATATCACTGGCCACGTACCACTGTTTACGATCCCGTGTAGGCGATACGCCCCTCGCTCACCGTCCAGCGCACCTTTCCCCGCATCGTCCATCCGTCGAACGGCGTGTTTTTGGCCTTCGACTTCGACTCTGTAGCCCGGTAGATCCACTCCGCTTTGGGATCGAAGACCACCACATCGCCAAAACTGCCCACGGCCAGCGTCCCGCGGCCTTTCAAACCCAGCAGCGCGGCGGGTTGCGCGCTCAGCAGGTTCAGCACACGGCCCAGCGGCATCTTCCACTCCCCGTGCAGCCAGCGCAGGCAAAGCCCAAGTGCAGTCTCCAGGCCGATGATCCCGTTCGGCGCCAGCTCAAATTCGATTTCCTTCTCGTGCATCGCGTGCGGCGCGTGATCGGTCGCAATCGCGTCTACCACGCCGTCGAGAATCCCCTCGATCATCGCGTCGCGATCAGCAGCCGAGCGCAGCGGCGGATTCATCTTCGCGTGCGTGTTGTACAGGCCCACGTGTTCCTCCGTGAGGAGAAAATGATGCGGCGCAACTTCGCACGTCACGCGCAGCCCATTGCGCCGTGCCTGGCGCACGGCAGTGAGCGTGGCGGCCGTAGATGTGTGCGCCACGTGCAGATGCGGACGCGCGTCTCTCGACTCCGCCACCAGCCGAATGTCGCGCTCCACAATGCTCGACTCAGCCTCCACCGGCATTCCACGCAACCCCAGCTTGAACGACACCGGTCCCAGATTCATGCTCGCGCCCTGCGTCAAGCGCGTGTCTTCCGCGTGCTGGATCACGCTCAGCCCCACGCGAGCGGCCGCGGCCAGCGTCTCGCGCATGATGCCGTCCTTCAGGATCGGGCGTCCATCGTCGGTCACAGCCACTGCTCCGGCTGACTTGAGCGCGGCGTAATCGTTGACCATTTCGCCTTTCGATCCCCGCGTCGCTGCGGCGACCGGAAACACCCTCACCTGCGCCCCGCGCTCCGGCGCCTGCATCCAGCGCGTAATCTCCGGTGAGTCGTTCACCGGCGAGGTGTTCGGCATCGCAGCGACTGCCGTAAAGCCGCCCGCGGCCGCTGCAGCCGTGCCGGTGGCAATGGTTTCCTTGTACGCCTGCCCCGGCTCGCGCAGGTGGACGTGCATATCGATGAGCCCAGGCGCGACGACGAAACCGGTCGCATCGAGCGTTTTGGCTGCTTCCGCGCCTTTCAGCTTGCCGGGCGAGGCAACCTCGGCCACGCGTCCGTCTTTGAGCAGAATGTCCTTGAGCCCATCGACCCCAGCCGCCGGATCGACCAGCCGCCCTCCGCAAATCGCCAGCGCCGTCATGCGCGGCCTCCTTGCCCTGTCGCCAGCAGCGCCCGCTCCATCACCGCCATGCGGATGGCCACTCCGTTATGGACCTGCTCCAGAATCGCCGACTGCACGCCGTCGGCCACGCCTGCCGTAATCTCCATGCCGCGGATGATCGGTCCCGGATGCAGCACCACCGCCTTAGGCGCGTGCGCAGCCAGCCGCTGCCCCGTCAGTTGGTAGCTCGCTTTGTATTCGTCGAGATCCAGTTGCAGCCCCGCCAGCCGCTCCGCCTGGATGCGCAGCATCATCACCACCCGCGACCGGTTGAGCGCTGCCTCGAAGTCCCGCTCGATCTCAATGCCGGGCCCCGATCGCGCAGCCTGCTCCGGCAGCAGCTCTTTGGGTCCGCACAGCAATACTCGCGCACCCAGGCGCGGCAAGAGAAGCATGTTCGACCGCGCCACTCGGCTGTGCAGGATATCGCCCACAATGCACACCGTGACGCCCGCCAGCGCCTCCGGTCCAATCCCGCCGATCCCCGGCCGCAGATGCGTCAATATCGTGCGCAGGTCCAGCAGCGCCTGCGTGGGATGCTCATGCATGCCGTCGCCCGCGTTCACCACCGGCAGGCGCGTGGCTTCCTCCAGCAGCCACGCTGCCCCGGAAGAATTGTGGCGCAGAATGATCGCCTCCGCGCCCAGCGCCCGCAGCGTTAGCCCGGTGTCTTTCAGCGATTCACCCTTTTCAATGCTGGAACTTAGGTATGAAACCAGAGTGGTGTCGGCGCCCAAAGCCTTCGAGGCAAACTCAAAGCTGGTGCGGGTCCGCGTTGACGATTCGTAAAACAGCAGTGCGATTTTCCGCTTGGCCAGAACCTGGTCGCGAAGCAGCGGATCTTCGTTTTCAAGCTCCGTGGCGCGCCACAGCAGATGGCTTACGCCGGCCACGCTCAGGTCCAGAACCGAAAGCAGCGAGCCGGGATGGTAGGGAAATTGAGATGCAGGAGGGGGCGGAGTGTGAAGCGTGCGGCGTGCGGCGGCTAGGTTCATTTTGGGCTTTCACGAGAGCGCAGGGCTCCGATCCGTTCAAGAAGCAGCCATAAGCTATGAGCTTTCAGCCAAAAGCTGAGAACTGAAAGCTGCGTGTTCAGCTCGTCTTCTCCACCAGCAGAACCTGCTCGGTGGAGTCGATTTCCTGAAACTTTACTTCAATAATCTCGCGGCTGCTGGTGGGAACATGCTTGCCCACGTATGTCGCCTCAATCGGCAGCTCGCGATGGCCGCGGTCGATCAGCACGGCCAGTTGCACGCGGCGCGGCCTGCCGTGGTCGAAGAGCGCGTCCAGCGCGGCGCGGACCGTGCGCCCGGTGTAAAGCACATCGTCGCAGAGCACCACGTCGCGGCCCTCCACATCGAAGCCGATGGCTCCGGGCGTCACCACCGGGCGGACGCCGGCCGTGGACAGATCGTCGCGGTAAAACTGGATATCCAGCATGCCCGTATCCACGGGGCGCTTCTCAATGCCAGAGATCAATTTGCCCAGCCGTTCCGCCAGCGGAACACCGCGGCGCTTGATCCCCACCAGTGCCAGATCCTCGCTGCCGTTGCTTTTCTCTACGATCTCGTGGGCCAGGCGCACCAGGGTGCGCTCAATCTCCGAGGCCGACATCAGCCGGCCCTTCACTCGCAAGCCGGTGTTGCTTTCCGTTTCGCTCATGACTGATTCTCTTGCCCGGATGATACGAGGGGTTGGTGCTCCGGGGCAAGTTGTGGAAAGAAGGTACTTCAATTCATCACACGCCGGCCGCCAAAGGTTGGCCCTTTTGAGCGAATTAGATGATCGCGAACAAGAGGCAAATGGAACGCCGGTATCTACTTTCTCGCTTCAAGGAGCTTGTTGACCTCTGCCATCACCTGGAAGGCATCTGCCACGTAGACCACATCGGCCTTGCCGCGGGTCCAGCCGCAGTTGGGATCAAGTGATACGGCGCGGCGCTCGCCGATGAACCGCCAGCCCACCACGTGTGGCTCCTCGCCATGGCAGCAGGTCGCCAGCCCCTTGGCGTGGCGCGGCGTGGAGCCGGTCTGGCCGACCTGGTTCAAATGCGTCAGAAAGGGGAGAACGGAGTTCCCTTCGCCGCCCTGATCGACCAATGATTTGCTGCTGCCCAGCGATGCCGCCGAAGCGCGCAGAAACTTCAAAATCAGCTCGCCCGCTTCTGCGACATGCACCTGCCCGTCCGGCTGTTTCTTGGTCCAGCCGGCTCCCGCGACGAAGAGCAGCTTCGCATCCGGCCGAATGGTCTGCTCGTCCTGCTTCGGCGCATGGAATCCGGTCACGGCTGTGCGCAGCGCAGGCAACTCGACCGCGATCTGTTCCACCTGCGCCGCAGCCGCATCGCCTGCAAATGCCGCGTGCGTCCCTGCATCCAGCAGCAGAAACCACGGACGCGCGGCGCGGCTCACTACCGCCTCAACGCGCTGCCGGTAAAACCACCGCGTGGCCCCAATCGGTTCCGGGCCGGACGCAGCGCCCTCGAAAGCGGTGACGTGGGTGTCGATGAAGCCGCCGAGGCGATGAGCGACGCCCGCCATCACCCGCGCAAATCGCGAGTTCTGCGGAGCCAAAATAATCGACGCGTTCGCGGCGCGGCAAAGAGCTTCGCAGGCCGCCGCATCGCTCGCATAGCGCGCCTGCGCGAAGGCTTCACCCGAAACCGCAAACAGACGCGCGCCAGCTCCAGCGACTGCTCCCGCCGCGCCGGCAGCATCCCTCGCCACAATCCCCACGATCAGCGCCGCGCCCATCCGCGCAGCCAACTCCTTGCCCGCGGTCACGGCTTCGAGCGAGGCTTTGCTCAGCGCGGAGCCGGTTTCATCGGCATGCGTCAAAACCAGTATGGATTCCATCACTCTGCTCCCATCCACTCCACCAGCTCGCGCGCAATCTCCTCCGCGCTCATGTTCTTCTCTACGCGCGTCTCGCGCTGCTGCTTGGGCAGGCTCACCGAAACGTAGCTCAGACTATTGGCTTCGAGCGCGGCGGTTTTTGCCTTCTGCAGCGCCGGCATGATGGTGCGCATATTCGCCATGCCCACCTGTGGATTGTTGCGCGGCTCGGCCAGATTGCCCGTGGCCCAGCCCAGCACGGCGGGCGCGCCCGCGCAAACCGACACCTGGTGCTTTCCGCCCTCCACTCTCTCCAGCACCGCGAAAGAGCCATCGTCGCGCAGGTCGATTTGATCGACGCCCTGAAACTGGTCGGCGATGCCGAGCCTCTCGCCGACAAGTTGAAGCGTGACGCCGGCGCCGCGAGCCGCGGATTCCCATCCGCCGAAGACGAGCAGCTTCGTGCGATCCAACCCCGGAAGGGCCGCGATGGTTTCGGCAAGCACCGCCGCGGTGGAGTGCGCGTCAGGAAAGCCGCCGATGGGTCCGTCGACGGGGACGAGCTCGAAGGCCACCTTCTGCGCGACGGTCATCATCACCTGCTGCAGCTTGGCCTTGGGCCCGAGGGAGACGAGCCAGAGTTTGCTGCCCGGGTTTTTGGCGGCGAGGGCTGCGGCTTCGTAGAGCGCGCACGCGGCCCACGGGTCGAGCACCGCGGGCAAGACCATCTCGCTCTTGATCCCCGGGCCGTTCGGCGTGGTTGTTGGTTCGAGAGTTTGCAAGGGGTCGGGAACGATCCCCGCGCAAACGACGATTTGAAAAGCATTCGACATTCTTCTATTCTCCGCAGTTTCTCCGGGGTAAGAGCCCGCGTTGATCGTTTGCAGCATTGCGGCAGTCCGGGCCAAGACTTGCCCCGCAGTCATGCCCAACTACAAAGTCAATTTTCGCACTAAGGTCTGGGGGTGGCAGAAAGCAGCTAATAGCTAACAGCTAAAAGCTAATGGCTGCTGTTCAGTTTTCCGCCGAATGCAACCCGCCGGAGCCGGCCTGGAACTCGATGCTGGAGCGCTCGCCGTCGGGCGAGTGAGGGCAGTTCCACAGGCAGGCGCCGCAATGCACGCACTTCTCGCGCTCGAATGCCGGCGCGCCTTCGGGGCCGGGCGTGATGGCTTGGCCGGAACACATGGCGACGCAGGTCTTCTCCTCGCAAGCGACGCAAAGGCCCTTGTCGAGAAAGACGACATGATCGGCGAAGCCCGGCATGGCCTGCACCTTGCCGCCCATCAACAGCGCGTCCTGATGCGTGACCAGCAAACGGCCGTCAAAGGGAATCTCGGGCCAGCCGCGGGCCGTCATCAGCGCATCGTGCAGCGGGCGGCCGTCGCTTACCGCCAGCGCAGCCGCCTGCTTCAGCTTCAGGCCTGCCGTCTCATACATGCCGTGCCGGCGAATCTGCTTGGGCGCCGGTGGAATGTTCGCCCTGAGCGCGAGGCGCCCGCCGGTGAGCCCGGCGAGCGCCATTCCCACCAACCCGCGGACAAATCCAAGTTGAAAACCGTTGCGTGCGTTCCTGGCTTCGCAAGCACCGTGCTCGACCCAGCTTGCGCGGCGGCGCGCCTCGTAGGTTGCGGCCAGATTCTCCTGCGTGAAGGGCTTACCGGCGCGCAGCAACTCCAGCACTGCTTCGCCCAGTTGCACGCCCGTGGTCCAGGCCTCGTCTACGCCGGAGCCGGTGAGCATGTTGGTCGAGCCTGAATCCTCGCCGATGCGCGCGAATCCGTCGCCGTTGAGGAATGGCTCGCCGTGCTTGCCCGATTCTTCGATCGACTTGGCGCCCCAGGAGCGCAGTGTGCCGTTCTTGAGGTGCTGCCACAGAAGCGGGTGCTGGATGTAGTGCTGCAAGTAGCGATAGACAGTGCGCGCGGGATCGCCCAGCCATGAAGGCACGAAGATGCCGACCGAGGCCAGGCGGTCAGGATGCACGTAGAGGAAGCCGAAGATCTCCGGCTCGGGAAATCCGAGGGTGTGCCAGACGGTTCCGGCTTCGAGCGCCGTGTCTTCCGGCAGCTCGATGACGAACTTCATGCCCAGCGCCCACTCGCGGCGGGCGTGGCCGGCGGGCAGGCCCAGGCGCTTGTCGAGCTGTTGCCCGACCGCGCCCACGGGGCCGTCGCCCACGACCGTGAGCTGCGCATGCACGTCCATTCCGGCCATGAAGCCCTCGGCCGGCGCGCCGTGCTTGTCCACGCCCTGATCGGCGAGACGGAGGCCGACGACGCCTTTGGTTTTGGGATTGGGATCCTCAGCGAAGATCGGGCCGCTGACCGGCGTGCCGGGCCAGATCTGCACCAGGCCGCTGGCCATCAGTTGCGAGCCAACCCACTGGTTGAATTGGCCGATGGAAAGCACGAGCCCGCCGTCCTTATGCAGAAACGAGGGCGTCCAGGGCAGCTCGAAGGCATGGTCTTTCAGGCACAACTTTCTTCCAAGACTGAGAAAGAAATCTCCCAGGCGCAAGAGCGCGGAGCGCCGGCTGGCGCCAATGGGATCGAGCAGGTAAAAGACGCGCTCCTGCTTGACCGCCGCAGCCATAGGAATTTCAGCCGGATCGAGCGTGGGAAAGCTGGAGCGAATTCCCTGGGCGCGAGTGACCACGCCGCTGACGCCGGCGGCAAGATCGTCGGCGCGCTCGTAACAAAGCACCTGCAGGGGCATGCCCGGCGCAACGCGGCTCTCGAAGGCGGGATCGGCGGGATTCTGGCTCCAGGCTTGCGTCAGTGTGGTTAGAAATCCGCCCGTCGCCGGGCCAAAGCCGGCGCAGGCGATGTCGACTTCCATCGTCTGGCGGCCGGTCTCGATTGGCTGTGCCGCAGAACTCATGCCGGGTAGTCCAGCGCTTCGGGAATCATGACTTTGCTCACGGTGTCGGCGGCGCGATCCTTGGCCAGGCGCGAGCCGGTGAGGCAGGTGGTCACTTTGCTTTGCAGACGCAGAAACTCGCTCGATCCGGTGCAACCCGCACACGGCCCGGCTTTCAAAGGATGGCTGCGGTCGGCTCTGAGCACATCTATCGCCATGGCCATGATGCCCGGCATGGTTTCCTCCAGCTCTTCCAGCTCGTTTTCCACGAAGCATCCTCTGTGGTCTTCGTCGTCCCACGCCGGATGCCGGTTGTAGCCAAAGACCAGTTCGGCGCAGATGCGCGAAACCTCGCCGGCCGCCTGCGCAGCCTGCGTATGGCACAGGTCGCTGAGGAATTGCACGGTTCCGGCCAGCCCTTCGGCCGCCACGGCGTCGGTGGCTCCGCGGGTCTCCAACTCCAGTACGTCGAGAATCTGGCAGCGCGACGCCATCAGCCAGCTGAGCGCATCGGCCAGCGCGAAGGTCACACCCTGCCGCTGCCCGTGATAGAGCTTGGCGCCCTCAGGGTCGGTCGATTTTTGCAGATGGTTCAGCGTCCACCCCCACAGGTTCATCGCCGAGGCAAGCGTGCAGGCGCCGCTGCCGGGACGATCGCTGGCGATCTCGCGCATCTCGCGCGTCCATTTGCGGAACTGCGCGAGAAAGACTGTGGAGATCATGGTGACGGTCAACTGGCGGCGCTGCACGGCTTCTGGGCCTTCGTAGGTGGCTTCCAATTGCGCGTCCATCCACTTGTTGGGCAAAAAGCCCGGACAGTCTTCGGTAATGCCGTAGCCGCCCATCAGGCTGACGGCCTCGCGCAGCAAGTTCGCGCCGTGGCCGGTGTTCCAAAGCTTGGTGGCCGGGCACAGCACGTTGGCCTCGGCGTCCTTTAGCACGTACTGCACCAGCGGATCTGCTTCGAGCTCCGCGCGGCGTGGATTGTCCTCTTTGAGCCCCATCAGCTCGATGGCCCGCTGTTCGCTTTCCTTCAGAGCCTTCATCTCCGCGCGCCCACCCAGCACGCCGCGCTCTTTCAAAATCGCCGTCTTTTGCTTTTCGAGAGGATCGAGCACGTCAAACAGCCGCGCCGCGGCAAAGCCCAGCGAAGACGCCGCCTCGCCCGCGGCCCACACGTCCACCAGGCGGTGCAGCGCATCTTCGCGCTGCTGAATGCCCTGCTCGTAGCGCACCGAGCCGGGCTTGGCGCCCTCGGCGCCGCGGAAGCGCTGGCGCTGGTAGCGGATCACCGGCTCAACCGCCGAAAGCAGCTTGGCCGCCGTCATCAGGCCTACCGGCACGCGCGTGCGCCGGAAAACCGCGTCGATCACTTCGCTGTGGTTGAAGTTGGGGACGATCACGCCGTCCACCACCGTGTATCCGCCCACGATGCGGTTGGCCGGGATCTTGAGGTTGAAGACGGGATCGCCTGTCGACGAGAGCTGGTGCACCAACTTCTTGGTAGCCGTCCCGCGGTCGAAGGTACCTTCGTCGCCCTCTTCCAGAATCACCATGCAACTGCCCTTGATGCGCTCATCGTCAGAGTTGACTGCCGCAGTAACGAAGTTGGCAAAGGCGATGCCGGTGATGAAACGGCCGCGCTTGTCCGCTTGCAGCAGGGGCTCGGCGCCCTCTTTCCACTCGGCAACGCGCAGCTTGCCGCTCAACATTCCGGCATCGACGCCCACATAGGGGATAGGCTCGGTGAGCGCAAAGGCTCCGCGCCAGGGTTTGCGGTCTTCGCCGGGTTGTGGAGGAGCGGAGAGTGTTTTGTAGCGGGTAACCTGTTCCTGCGTGCCGCGCTCGTGGATAGGCGAGAGAGCGAGAAAGCCTGCCAGGCTGGCAGTGGCCGCGCCGCCATCGACCCAGGCGAGCTCGTAGGCCGCCAGACCCAGCGCCAGATTCTTGGGGCCGACGATAAATCCGCCCTCTTCCGGCTCCATAAAGGCTGCCGTGATTCCGGAGCGGTCGAAGGCGTCCATCATCTCGTCTTTGCCCGCGGTCCACTCGTGGGTGTTGCGCTCGCCGGCCGCAACCAGGCGCGCCACCGTGCCCCGCGCCACCCCGCGCGCCGACTGCACGAGCATCTGTAAGTCGAATCGGTCGGCGTAGCGCCAAAGAATCTGCCGCACCGCATCCCCAGGGAGGGTGAGCATCGTTTTCGTTCCGGTAACCGCAACTGCGCCCATCGAGTGGCTCCTAAGCAAAGCAGTTCCACGATTCATGCGCTTTCAGGTTCCGTGCAAGGTGGCTCGCCGCGGCGAGCCACTCAGCGGCGGAGACTTTAGAGTAATGCAATTGCGGACTGCTTCAACCCATTTATTCTCTTCGACCGGATGAGCGGTGGCATGTGACCTACATCACTCCGACAGGCGCTCAAAGCGGGGGTCTGCGGCAGAAAAATTGGGCAGAGATGCTCTACGGCGGAAAGAAACTGCTGGGATCAGACGCTGAAGAGCCACAAAAGCTTAAGGGACTTTTCCCGCGCCTCGACATTGTCCCGAATCGCGATACGGATGTTTTCGAGCGCTTCTTCCTCATTCGCGCCTAGCGCCTAGCGACCAGCGGCCTGGCAGGCCAGGGCAGGAGACGCTGAAACCTTCCCCGGATTGGCGGAGAACGGCCTGATAAGTGGCCATGAGAGTCACCCTACACACGTTTTTTAGTCGGTGCCTGGAGCGAAGCGTGTGGCTTGGCTCACTCGCGTTCATCGCTGAGAGCGATGACTGAAAGCTGCATCTGTGATCTGCGTCGGCGCGTTTGTGATAACTGTCACTGCGAGTTTCTTCTCAATAGCGTGATCTCATAAGTGGGAACCCCGCAAAATCAAGTTTTAAGCGACGGGGCAGATTGCGCACTTGAGCAGGGTGATAAGTCCTTTTTTGCCTGGGGAAGGAAGACGGCGGAATGATCCAAGCCGTATTGCATAGAGCTCTATTTTTCGTCCGTAGCGGAGTGGTAGCGGCCGGCCTGGCCATTTTGGCGCTTGCGCCAGCCGCCCTTCATGCGCAAACGGACTGTCTGACTTGCCACGGTGACGCGAGCATGACCGACGCCGCGGGACACAGCATCGCTGTGGACGGCCAAAAATTCGGCGACAGCATTCACGGCAGCCTGCAATGCAACAACTGCCATGCGGACATCAAGGGCTATCCGCATCCGGATAAGGTTGCGCCGGTGGACTGCAAGACCTGCCACGCGGACCAGGCCACCCAGCTCAGTGGAAGTGTCCACGCCGACGGCAAGGAGCATCCCTGCACAAGCTGCCACGGCAACGCGCACGAGATATTTCCCAAGAGCGACGCACGCTCCCAAGTCTATCCACTCAACATACCCAAGACCTGCGGCGCCTGCCACAGCAATGGCGGCATGGCGGGCAAGCACGGCTTGGCGAGTGTGTACCCGAATTACATTGACTCCATCCACGGCTACGCGCTGAGCAACGAGGGGCTGCTGGTGGCGGCCAATTGCCAGAGCTGCCATGGATCGCACGGGATTCTGAGCCACACCAATCCACAGAGCGCGACCTATAAAACCAACATCCCCAAGACCTGCGGCAACTGCCACGCCAAAATCGACGCCGACTACGAGCTGGGCGTGCACGGCAAGGGCATCGCGAAGGGCGACCTGAAGGCGCCGGTGTGCAGCGATTGCCATACGGCGCACGCGATTCTGCAGCCTACTGAAGCGGCCTTCCGTATGCAGTCCACGCCCATCTGCGGCAACTGCCACAAGGACAAGTTCTCTACCTACCGCGACACATTTCACTCGCAGTTGGGATCGTTGGGCGGCTACGTGGAGACGGCGCGCTGCTGGGACTGCCACGGAGCGCACGACGTGCGGCCGGCCAGCGATCCGTCCTCCCCCATTAACCAAGCTAACCTGGTGACGACCTGCGGCAGGTGCCACGCGGGCGCGAACCTGAGCTTTGTCAAGTATCAACCGCACGCCAACGCGCGCGACCGCAAGCTGAGTCCGGGGCTTTACTTCGTGCGGCTGTTCATGAACCTGCTGCTGATAAGCGTGCTCACCTTCTTCGTGATTCACACCATCTTGTGGCTCATCCGTGCGCGCTACAACCAGGTGAAAAGCAAGACGGCAAATGGAGGCAAGGATGCCTGAGTTGGAGCAAACGGCAAAAGCGGAAAGCGGCGCCACGGGCCGGTACTTCGTGCGCTTTACACGCGAGCAGCGGTACATGCACGCGGTCCTGTTCACCACCTTTCTCGGCTTGGCGGCCACGGGGCTGCCCATGCGCTTCAGCGAGAGCTTTTGGGCGCGCAAGTTTGCGGCCGGCGTGGGCGGATTCGGCGCCATTCTGTTCTTCCATAAACTCTGCGCCATCGTGCTGACCATCGCGTTCCTCATCCATGTGAAAGAGGTCTTTCAGCGCGGCATCCTGCATCGCGAAAAGGGAATCTTCTGGGGGGCGACCTCGATGGTGGCCAATTGGAAGGACGTAAAAGACCTTTTTGGGCACATGCGCTGGTTCCTCGGCCTCGGCCCCAAGCCGCAGTTCGATCGCTACTCCTACTGGGAGAAGTTCGATTACTGGGCGGTGTTCTGGGGCATGGTGGTGATCGGCTTCTCCGGCTACGCCATGTGGTTCGCGCCGTTCTTTGCGCACTTTCTGCCCGGCTGGGCGCTGAACGCGGTGTTGGTCATTCACGGCGAGGAAGGGCTGCTCGCTATCCTCTTCATCTTCTCCATTCACTTCGTCAACACCCATCTGCGCCCCGACAGCTTTCCCATGGACATGGTCATCTTCACCGGCGTGGAGAGCGAAGAAGAGTTGAAGAACAAGCGCCCCGAAGAGTACGCGCGCGTTGCCGCCGCGGGTAAGTTGGAATCGCGGATCGGCATCGCGCCGCCTATCTGGCTGCTCAATTTCTCCAAAGTGGTCGGATTCACGGCAATCTTCATCGGGCTCACGCTTCTGGTGCTGACGCTGACCGCGTATTTCAGCTGATAGCTTGCAGCCGGTAGCCGGTAGCCTGCGACTCGAAGCTTACAAACATTAACTGGCAGCCCTTTCGCTGTTCGCTTAAGTTGCCGGCTACAAGCCACAAGCCGCTTTGTGACTCCAGTCACGACAGAATTCCTCCGGGGGTGACCCCTGGCACAGTGTGGCTGTGACACGAGTCACGGCAGGATTTCTCGCAAAGGCATCTCCTCAACGTGTGAACGTTGAACGAAGTTTTTTCATTCGCACGCTGGTTTTCTTTTTTCTTGCCTGGGCCTCAACCGCACAAGCCGCGCAGAAGCTGAAGGATGCGGACTGTCTCGCCTGCCACGGCGACTCCACGCTCACCACCACGGACGAGAACGGATCGACGGTCAGCCTCTTCGTCGACCAGAGCAAGCTCAAGCATTCCATCCACGGCCGCATGTTCGCCTGCGTGGATTGCCACAAGGATGTGACCAGCCTGGCGCATGAGACGCCCCCGCAGAAGGTAGGCTGCGCGCAGTGCCACGCCGACGCCGGCGTTGCGTATAAGCACAGCATCCACGCGAAGGTGGACAAGAGCGGAAAGATTCCCGCCAGTTGCCAGGACTGTCACGGCGACGTTCACCAGATTGAGGGCGCGGGCGATCCCAAGTCATCCGTAAATCACGCCAATATTCCCGCCACCTGCGGCCGGTGCCACGGGCAAAAGTTTCTCATGGAGTCGAACGGCGAAAGCGCGCAGCCCTTCCTCTCCTACCAGGAAAGCGTGCACGGCCGCGCCGTCGCCAATGGCTCACAGAAGGCCGCAGTGTGCACCGATTGCCACGGCACGCACGAAATTCTCCCCGGCTCCGATTCCAAATCGCCCATCTCCAAGTTCAACGTCCCCGCCACCTGCGGCCAGTGCCACACGGACGTCGCAAACACCTTCATGCAGAGCATTCACGGGCAGGCCATCGCGCGCGGCAACGAGCTCGCCCCGACCTGTACAGACTGTCACGGCATTCACACCATCAAGGCGCCCTCCAACCCCAATTCACCGGTCGCCGGGCAGAATCTCTCTCGCGACACCTGCGGTCCCTGCCACGAAGGCGTGCGCTTGTCGCAGGAGTTCGGCGTGCCCTCGAACCGCGTCACCAGCTACTTCGACAGCTATCACGGCCTGGCCGCGGAGGGCGGCTCGGTGGTCGCCGCCAACTGCTCCAGTTGCCACGGCGTCCACGACATTCTGCCTTCCAGCGATCCCCGCTCCACCATCAATCGCGCCAATCTCGACGCTACCTGCGGCAAGTGCCACAAAGGCGTGACGCAGAAGTTTACGCGCACGCCGGTCCATCTCCAGGACGGCGTCCGCTCGAGCGACATCGGTTCGGTCGTGGTCCGTTGGGTGCGCTGGATCTACATCCCCCTCATTCTCATCGTCATCGGCGCCATGTTCCTGCACAACGCCATCATCTGGCGCAGCAAGGCCGTCGCGCGCCGGCGCACGCAGAATCCCTTCATGCAGCGCATGAACGTGAATCAGCGCTGGCAGCATCTCGTTCTCCTAAGTAGCTTCATCGTTCTAGTCATCACCGGCTTCGCGCTCAAATTTCCGGAGTCGTGGTTTGCGCACACGCTGGGCATGGGCGAAAACCTGCGCAGCATCATTCATCGCATCGCGGGCGTCATCCTCATCGGCGAAGGCCTCTATCACGCCTGCTATCTCGCTATCACGCACGAGGGCCGCCGTGTGCTGCGCGACATCGCCCCCCGGCCCAAAGACGCAGTCGACGTATGGGTCACCATGCTCTACTACCTGGGCCTGAGCAGTCAGAAGCCGAAGTATGGCCGCTTCACCTACGGTGAAAAGGCCGAGTACTGGGCGCTGGTGTGGGGAACCGCGCTGATGGGCCTGACCGGCGTGATGATGTGGGCCAAGGTGTTGGTGGGCAACCTCCTGGCTCGCTGGTGGGTGGATGTGGCTACGGCGATTCACTACTATGAAGCGATCCTGGCCACGCTGGCCATCATCGTCTGGCATTTCTACCAGGTCTTCTTCGATCCCGATGTGTATCCCATGAACTGGACCTGGTGGGACGGCAAAATGCCTGTCGAGCATTATCGCCACGAGCACCCGCTCGACACGGAATCATTGAGCGAAGCGCAACCACCGGACGCTGGTAATCCGCCAAAGCAGTAAGTATCCTCCGACAGTGGGTTACCAGACCGAAGGTTTGGAAAATCAGGTAAAGAGCGATCGGATTTTGCTGATTGAGAGAGCTGGTGGCTTTAGGATCGGCAGCACCTCAACAGGGCCTGCCCCCTCCCCGCAGTCGGTCGTTGTGCGAATGCCCGCATCGCCGGCTTTGTAACAAGGGCACGCTTACTCTGGTTCCGCTCTAGGGCACACCTTCTCTGGTTTTGCCGTAGCGTGTGTATTGGGGGGGGGCGCGGTGGGCGCTGCGTCAATCCGCATCGCACGCGCGAATTCCGGCGATCAGCCCGGCAGCTCCGGGGCACTCAAATTTTTGCCGCCTGGATGTGATTACGTATACTGAAATCCGCGGCCCGGGCGGCGGGATGCGCGGCAGGCGAGCACCGGTGTAAACTAAGGGTGACCCCAAAAGCCGGTCCGGCACGCTGGACCGGCTCCGTTGTGTCGGGACGTGGCTCAGCCTGGTAGAGCACTCGCTTGGGGTGCGAGGGGTCGGCAGTTCAAATCTGCCCGTCCCGACCATTCTTCATTTTTCGCTCTTTTCGCAATCAGATCGAATGGCTTTCTATAGGCAGGATAAAGGTTTACGCCGTCAATCGCGCAGTTCCAAAGTACACATCTCAACAATTCGGCCTGTTCCGCCGGTTTTCTCGTAAGATACAGAGAATGTGCATTTTGCGCGAGTTCTAAAACCCTACGCACATCAGCTAATGTGCTCTCGCTCTGAGGCTCCTTTAGTCCTGACTGCAAAGAGGTGATGCGCAGTTCTTCCGCCTGCCAATCGGCTTGTCTGCGCTGCCAGAAATCCTCTGTGATCTTGCCATCCAACTTGTCGGAATAGGCCGCATCCATCTTAGCGCGCAATGTGCTGAGTTCACGCGTGAGACGTGCCCTCTCTTGTGCGACACGTGCCCCGGCGTTCGCGCGGTCAAGTTCGATTGCTTTTGCGACTCGCTGTGCCACCTCGCGCGGGATCGACACATCGCTGAGGATGTGCCCTAGTTTTTCAGCGATCTCCGACTCTCGGAAGCGCGGGAGTTCGCATGGCCCCCGTCCACCGCTACATCGGTAGTACACATACTTGCCCTTTTTGAGTTCCCCTGTCACCGTGCAATCGTCGTGAGCACATGTGAGCAGCCCGCGAAAAGCAATGGCATGTTTGCTGTACTTCGGTTTATTATGCCCGTGCAGCACATCATGGGCCTGCGCGTACAATTCCGGGCTAATGAGCGGCGCGTGTGTGCCAAGGTATGTGCGCCCTCTCCAGACGAATTGCCCCATGTAAAACGGGTTTGTGAGCATCTGGTGCACATTGGCGCGCGAGATGTACACACCCGTCTCGCGTTTGATCGTCTTCGAAAGGCTCGAAAGAGAGTGGTTCCCCGACACATATAGCCCAAAAATGCGCTTCGCGATGGGGGCACGTTCGGGGTGAATCTCGATGGTGCGGGTTTCTTTGTTGTTTCGGTACCCAAATGGGGCCCGTGCCGGGTATGTACCTTGAGATGCCTTCTCGTACATTCCCTTGTTCACTTCCTCGCGCAAGTTCTCTGAGTAGTTCCGCGCGACCGCCAACCGAATGTCGTGCATGAACTTGATCTGCGATTTGGCGTCTTTCGAGAGAACCTGTGCTTCCTTAACGAAATGAATCTCAATGTCCAGGTCTTCGAGAGTGACGGCATCCCGGAAGTTTCGGTATAGCCGATCAGTTTTCTCGACAATGAGAGTGCGGCAAGAGCGATTTCGTTTCAGAAACGAAACCATCTCGCCGAATCGCTTTCGGCCAGCGACCTTTGCCGTCTCCACGTCTTCAAACGCCTGCAGTATTTCGAAGCCGTTGCGCGCCGCGTATTCGCGTAGAAGTTTCGCTTGCGCGTCGAGAGAGAATCCCTCCTGCTCCTGTTCACGGCTGGAAACACGCGCATAGAGTACGGCTGTACGTGGAGTCATTTTGTGCCCTTCTTCTTTGAGGTCTTTGCTGCCTGTTTTGCCCATCGTGCTTGAACGGCTTTTCGGGCTTGTTCACTGCGCTGTTCGGCGGTCAGATTTGCGGCTCGGTGCCGTCCACCGATACGGCCCTTCTTGCGGAAGAACTCCAACGCGGCCTCAGGCAGTTTGTCTCGTGCGCTCATACGTAGGGGTTAAGTGTACTCCTTGCCCGCCGGGAGGGGAAGTCTGTAAGAGCGTGGACCTCTCGAACGACTCTTGGATTTTCTCTATCGTGAGGGGCTGACGTGTCATTGGGCAGCACTCCGCGAGAGACTTTAGAATCCGCTTTCCATTTCCGTTCGCGTGCTTGAGCACAAACGACCTCGCGAACTGGACGCTACCAAACTGCTCCTTTAGCGCTTCAAATCCTAACGCCGCAAGCCAATCTCGAACCGGAACTTTCTCTGGAGGCGAATCGATGATTTGGCCTTTATCCGCAGCAACGATGCGAAGCCCGTCGAACGGGGTTAGCTCGTGGGCATAGCGAAGATCGTTGAACGTGGCGAGCGCGGGGGGAAGCCGATTTCCTCCGATCTGGCGTTCAACACGTGTCAATACGTTGCCTGGCTGGTAGTCGTAGCCACGTGATCTGCAATACTCCTTGAACGTGGGCGGGACGAGCGCGCCATAGTATCTCTGCTCAGCAGTCAATTCCATACCTTCCATGAGTGCATTGTGGCGCATGGATTTTATCTCTTGCTTTTGTAGTTGCATTCGCCACTCCGCGAGCTTGTCGTAAATGCGGATAAGATGGGGCCTCTTCCCCGCATAGATTGTTTGTGCTTGTGCAGTTCCCATCCCGACAAATTGCACTTCCTGTTCAAAGGACTTCTCAATTCGAGACGAGAACTGCTTGCGGTTCACGTAGGCGTGATCTTGAAACCATCGAACGGGTACACCCCCCAAATCCGCTGCGAGATCAACTCGCATCAAGCCGAGTGAACTGGGATCGACCTCAAACAACTTCATGATGATTTCGGCCATTTCTTCGACAGTCTTCTCGCCCGCATCGATGATTTCGACCTTGTGATTTGGCTGTCCAAAGCGGAGGCGCAGATGCACAACCGCATCGATATCGAAATACGCCCGGAGATCACACACGCACTGGTAGTACTTGGAGGCTCGAAACGGTGGGGGCAGTCCCTTTTTCAGCTCCTCGAATGGCTCAACGAGGACGGGGCCGGGGGCAGCATTCGCGGGTATGCGCACATCGAGCTTATCGATCACCCGAGACGCCTCCCCCCGCAGGAATCGGAAGCAGCGTACAGGCGTGCGGCTGCGTAAATTTACGTGAGTTGCAGGCTATTAGACAGAGCCTGCAACTCGGGGCGGCTTCGCCGCCCTGGTGGGCCGCGTCCGCCGATGGGCAGGGGCCAATGGCGGCAGACGATGCCGGAGAATCCCCGCCCAACGCTGTATACGCGTCTCTGAGAGGCTGTTCGAGGTCTTGGAGGGGAGTAGGGGCTAGGAAGGGAGTGGCGGTGCTTAAACAGGACTTGCAGAAGGGAACTGTCTGGGTGCATTTCTGGCCTCGTGGCCGGACGCCGATGGTTGATACCAAGAAGGCGAGCGAGTAATCCGCTGGTTGTGGGCAACGGCTACATGATTTGTGATCCATGCGCCTCCTTGTCCCAGCGGTCTAGGGTTGAGAAGAATTGAATTAAAGCTGAGATCTGGGATTCATCCAGTGCATACGGAGTGGGCGAGTCGGATTCATCGGAGGGGGTAAAGGAGCCAGGCGCTTCGCGCCTGGCCTGAATGGCGAGGCTCCGCCTCGCGCTCCGGCCAGTTTTACGCTGAGAAAGGCCCGCTGCGCGGGCCCTGGAATCGACTTTGGAATTTTCTGCGGGAAGGAATTGAATGGGAGGGCGAGCCGCTGGCTTTCGGCCAGCCGTCGATGGAGGTGTAGGCCGTCTCAGCCCCGGATCGGACTGGCGAACCGATTCCCCGGATTTTGTGCCGACCGCACTCCGCTCGCCCATAAAGTCAGGGGGCGGCAGGAATTTCCTGCGATCGCGCGCTTCGGAATCTGGTCGCCCCTTCATTAACGAGAGAATACTATAACTTATTGATTTTGCAATCACTTCCTCGTATTACTTTAATATCACCTTGCTATTTCTAAGGACTATGCGGTATATTTCGAAGCATTATGAGGAAGAAGGCCCTACCACAAGAGAATTCTGAGGAAGCACTTTCATTGAGTCGAGTCCTGGAGTTGGTTTCCGAGCTGCGCGCGCGCGTCGAGCAACTTGAAAAACAGGTCTTTCCTTGTGGGCCAAACGATCTCTCTCCACCCGAGCCAAAGCCCCGGAAAGGGCGCAAGCCAAAGCTGGAGACTGATGAGGTCCTAAAGCGCCGGATGCATTTGACCTCGTGGCTGGAACAGAACTGGCCCCGGCTGTCGGTCGCATTGCAAAAGGCGGAGAGCTCTGGAGATCCATCAGAGGCGATCGCTGCATTCGTCGCTGCGAAGACCCAGGGAATCCCAGGCGTGGCTCAGCCGCCGTTCTATCACGCGCCCGAAAAGTACGAAGAGGAGTTGGGGAAGTTCCTGGGGAGTGCTCGCTTCCACGGGAACCCAAGAAACCTGGCGGCTGCCATGGCAGGTCTACCAGAGTTGTGTTGGAAGCGGTCGTTCGATATTTGCAGTGCACACCCCTACAAGGGTGGACAAATGCTAGAGGCGTACTGGGACTATATGCGCCGCAACTTCCCCGATCGGTTGAGGGAGCTGGAAGAGGCCAGAACAGAGTTGGACGTAAAGATCGTTCTTGCACGGTCAAGGACCGCCGATCCTCTTTATCTCCACTTCAAAGAGAATCCCGACAAGGTAAAGGAGTGGCTGGAAGAGGGTAAGCCCAAACCCGCTAGTCTTTGAAGATTGTTGCATTTTCTCGATGGATGACGGTAATCAGCGCGCAAGGGCTCACTCCTGGCTCACGCACAGAAGCAAAAATCTGAGCGCGCATGCGGGTGCAGCCGACCGGGTGCATAATGTTTACATCAATCCCAGAGGTTCCTGATTAATGGCCCGGCCCATCCCTGAAGGAATCCGCCCTGATCACGTTATCGCGGCAATTCGCGATCTTGACGCTGGTGCGCAGCATAGATTTGGCAACTCGACTCGCTACGATCTCCTGTACCAGGGCCGACGCTATCCACCGAAAGCTGTCATTGGACTCGCGGCAGGCAAGCTGCTGGGACGCCCGCTTGGACCGGACGACTTCAAAGGCGGCCTTGAGTCGAAGTGTTTCCGGGTGCTGGAGGCAAACGGGTTCACAGTCGTTGGTAAAGAGGATGGCGCGAAGACCATCTTGGGGACGCAGGAAAAGCACTCCAGTGAAGACCCCCGGAATCCTGACTGGACGAGAGACGAAATGATCCTCGCGTTGAACCTGTACCTTCAATCGATGCCGAGGTTTCCCGCCAAAGATAGTGAATCCGTAATCCAATTAAGTTCCACGCTGAACCGTCTCGGCAAAAAACTATTCAAACCAGAAGAGCGATCCGCCAAGTTCCGCAACGCGAACGGCGTTTATATGAAGCTCAACAACTTCAAACGGTTTGATCCTGCGTACACATCGAAAGGGCGCGTTGGACTATCGGCGGGGAACTCTGGCGAAGAAGAAGTTTGGAACGAGTTCCATAACGATCCGACGCGATGTGAAATGGTGTCACGGGCGATCGTGACAACTCTGGACGATCCAGAGGTCGATTCAGCTTGGATGGATCCGCGGTTGGATGACAGCTTCGAGGAAGCACCAGAAGGGCGCGTGCTGACTCGCAAGCACTTCGTTCGAGAGCGAAACAAGAAACTGGTGAGAACAAAGATCGCATCAGTGCTGAAGCAAACGGGAAAGCTCGAATGCGAGGTATGCAGGTTCAACTTCGCTCTCTTCTACGGCGATCGGGGTTTGGGTTTTATCGAGTGCCACCACACCAAAGCTGTATCGATGCTCGATCCCGAATCAAAGACACGGATGGTGGACCTGGCGCTCGTCTGTTCCAATTGTCACCGCATGATTCATCGCACGCGACCGTGGCTGTCGATTGCTGATCTCACAAGACTGCTGAGTAAGGAAATGACCGATGCAAGAAGTGCTCACTAATCCCAGTTTTCAAAATCTGCCTCATTTCGAGCAGGTTTACTACGAACTGCGCCTGGACGATTCAGCCGACATCCGGAAACCTGGCTTCATTGTGAAGCAGACTCGCTTCCAGTGGAGCGAAATCGATGCTCAAATGATGTTCGATGAGTACGAGTTTGAGGAGTACAAAACCCTCGAAGAGGCACGGGAACGATATCGTGCCCGCCGAACAGCGCTTAAGCAAGTGGGCTTTACTTTTTCTGACATGGACCTTTTCTGAATGCCCAGTCACACGGAGGTATCTCTGGCGTGACTCAAAGATACCGGGGGTGCCAGACATTGTGGTCAGGAGCAAGGTCCAACTAAGCCGGTATCTTAGATTCGAAGCACAATCTCGACAATTGTCGGGTTGGAAGAGGTGAGCAATTTATGGCTGATCCTGTTGAAATTCATCGCAGAGAAGTTGAACAACGAGTTCAAATCGCCTTGTCCCAAGGCGGATGGGAAGGGACTCACACAGACTTCAAGAGGGAACTTGTCTCAAAACAAAAAGACCTGGCGAAGCTTTTGAAGCACATCCTCGCATTCGCGAATACTCCGAGAAGAACGGATGCCTACATCATTTTCGGGGTGAGTGAGGACAAAACTGAAGGAGTATTCAGTCATGTAGGAGCGGCAGAAGATGGATTTCCTACCTCCGAAAGAATCGATGATTTAGTTCGCCAGTATACAACTCTCCGAGATGTTTTTGTCGATTCACATTTCGTTTTGGAGGGAAAGCGTACGCCATATATTACAGTCCCCATTCAATACGAAGGACCGCATAAAATGACTCGGGCATTCTACGGGACTTTCGATCCCAGCGAAATCTTCTGCCGTTACGGCAGTAGCAGTGTCCGGGCAACGGATCGAGATGTGCTTCGAATGCAGAACAGTTGGGAGACATGGTTTCTTGATTGTCGATACGAACAAAACGCTACATCACTGATGAATTCTCTTGCCAAGCGATTCCCGCAGCGGGATTCCTTGGTGGACTCTGGATCGCATGTGCGGCTGATTTATGAGAGTGTCAGTAGCGATGAGTTTGGAACGCAACATGTCCCAGTTCTCGTTCACGCATATTCCGGATTTGACCCCGTCGAACCGATCGCGATCCAGCGGATTTCAGATGATAAGGCCCAGGTATTTCGAAAGACAGTGATTGGGGTGTCAGCGCCGGTGCAAAAATCCCCATAACGCCGGTTGAA
>Ga0326728_10006909_pt1 | contig 29979 bp, 28 predicted proteins | sample MB3enrmetagenome_FD_207602 | JGI IMG/M metagenome (GOLD analysis project Ga0326728, IMG submission 207602) | Lab enriched peat soil microbial communities from McLean, Ithaca, NY, United States - MB31MN | ecosystem: Environmental > Terrestrial > Soil > Wetlands > Peat | place: USA: New York... | reverse complement strand
ATAACGAAGCTGCAAGACCGGCTTATGGAGTTAAACAGACGCAAAAAGCGCGCTGATTTCGTATAGATTTTCGATTTGAGGCAACGATACCATTTCGTATAGATTTTTGATGAGGCAATTCGGCGTATTGCCACGGGCGGATTTTATTAATATAGTAATAGAGTCCGTAAAGCGCAGCTTTTCCTGCGCGGAGGGTAACTGATGAAAGCGATTGTAAAAACATTGATTTTTGCAGCTGTCGTCGCGGTTTTCTCCGGCTGCCAGTCCGGCAGTCTGGACGATATCAAGATGGTCAAGGACAATGTCTCCGAAGATTCCGCCATAACGATGTCGCGTTCGATGAAGGGGTACGAACTATATAGCTGGAAAGTCGGCAACGACTGGAAATTCGTCATGGTGGACGGGACCAACTCGCTCAAATCCTATGACGATATCGTAGCTCAGCCTTTTGTGGTCACGGGTGTGGACGGGCTGCTGGGGCAGCTAAAGGCGCTGGCGCAGGGCGAACAGATATTCTGGAATCTCAAGCAGATAAAGGGATTTGCCATGCCGTCTGACGCGGATGTGGCCAAGGTCACGCAGTACTGCAAAAAGCGCGGCATAGCGCTGGAAGTGATAAGCTGGTAAGGTTTTTGCGGCAGACAAAAAGCGCCGTCTTCATGACGGCGCTTTTTGTTTATGTAAAAACCGGAATCAATCATCGCCCTCGCATTTGACCGTATAATCATAGCGTTTGCGGGCCTGAGTTTGCTCTTTTTCGCGCACCTGCGAAAGTTCGTCGAAATTGGCCGTGACCAGCGTGGCGGCGTTTTTATCCAGCGAGCCGTTGGCCGCGAGCTGTTTTATGATGGACATTGCCGTGGTTTTTTCCATAGCATTGCGGTAGGGCCTGTCTTCTGTTATCGCCGTGAAAATATCCGCCGCGGCCATCAGCAGCGCTCCGGTGCTCATCTGTTTGCCTTTTAAATGGAAGGGATAGCCTTTCCCGTTGACTTTTTCGTGATGGCAGGATGCCCACAGATTGACGGTGTGCAGCGCCGGTATGTGTTCCAGCGTGCGGAAAGTGTAATAGGGGTGAGTGCGCATTATCCCGAATTCCTCGCGCGTCAGCGGGCCGGGTTTTATCAGTATCGTGTTGGGCACGGCCAGCTTGCCAAGATCGTGCAGGTATCCTGCCAGACGCATGAGGCGCAGCTCCTCGGGTTTGAAACGCGCGTATTTAGCCAGTTGTTGAGCGCAGGCGGCTACGCCGGTGGAATGCGTCGCGGTGAACGGGCTGCGGAAATCTATGGCATGCGAGAAGAGCTTGCCTATCTCCAGTATCGAGTCCGAGTCAAGCTGCACCGCCGCCTGTAAATTCCTGGGGTGCGGCGGATGCTGCGCCCCGGCGTGTACGGCATCGAGCCAGAACATTTCCTTTGCCTGCGCGGACATGAATACGTCCACCGCTTTTGGATCGAACATCGAGCCCGATGCCGCGCGTATTTTCTCCGTTATTTCCGGCGCGCGGTTCAGGATGCCGCGCTTTTCGCCCAGCAGCACGGCAATCCTGTCGGCCAGCGTCAGCAGCCGGCTTTCAAAGGGGATTACTCCGCCGTAGCGCGCTGCGTCGCGATAGCGGCTGTGATGCCAGCGCACAATATCGGCCGTTTTTGAAAAAGGGGCGAATTCCGCCAGCAGCCGCGCGCCCAGTTCGGCATGCTGTTCCGGGGCTTTTTCGAAATTCATTATGTCCAGTTTTTCCCGGAGCGTCAGCGCGCCCGCATCGTGCACTGCGGCGGCCATCAGAAGATTGTCGTGTTTGTCCGGCGGGAGGCCTGCTTCCTCGGCAAGCATGGAGGCTATGGCGGCTGTGCGGTGATGATGATTGGAGACTTGCGGGCTTACAAGGTCCACCGCTTCTGAGAGCGCGAAGACCAGTTCGAAAGCCCTTATACCGTCGGTATCCGGCATATAGTTAAATTATGCTAAAAAACGGCGGACTTAAACAGCGTAATTTATTGCTTTAAAGATTTTGCAGATTCGAAAGCCGCAAGCGCAGCCGGGAAAGGCGCGAGAGTGCGTTTTAAAACGCCCTGCAAAAAAGAGATGGCTACGCCGTAATTGGTTATCGCCACTCCGGCTTCTTTTGCTTTTTCCATACGCCAGAGCATATCGCGCCGGTTCGTCATGCACGCGCCGCAATGGATTATCAGTTTGCAGTCCGACACGTTCTCCGGGAAATCCAGTCCGCATGCCGTCCGTATATCCAGCGCCACGCCGGTATACTGGCGCAGCCAGCGCGGAATTTTGACGCGTCCGATATCGTCCTCCGCCGGATGATGCGAACATGACTCCGCAATAAGCACCTTGTCGCCCGCTTTAAGCGAGTCGATGGCCGCCGCCCCCGCCGCCATGGTCGCCAAATCGCCTTTCATGCGCGCAAAGAGTATCGAGAACGTGGTGCATTTTACGTTCGCCGGAGTGTCGGCGGTGACTTTCAGTACCGACTGGGAATCGCAGACCGTTATGTCCGGCGGGTCTTTGAGCAGCGAAAGCGCATGCGCGTATTCGCGCTCCTTTACGACGAGACACATCGAATCGTTGTCCAGCGCGTCGCGTATAGTCTGCACCTGCGGCAGTATGAGTCTGCCTTTCGGGGCCTGCAAATCTATAGGCACGACCAGCATGGCAATACCGCCGGGGCGCACCAGATCGCCAACCAGGCGCGGCGGCGCGACGAATTCCTCCGGCGCGCAGGAAATCAGCAGCCGCTTGAACTCGTTGCGGTATTTTTCCCGCCCGGCGGCGTTGGTGCTGTCGCAGGGGAAAAATTTTTCGGTATGGTTTTTTACTGTCTCGGTATATGCCGCGTCGGGTTGTTTGATGTCGGACTTGTTCAGCACGGCGATAAGCGGCAGATTGCGCTCTTTTGCCATGGCGGCGATGCTGTCTTCGTATTCGCCCCAGACGCCGCTCTCGGCGACAAGCACGGCCACTTCGGCGCGCTCGAAAACGCGCTTGGTGCGCTGCACCCGCAGCTTGCCGAGTTCGGAATTGTCGTCGATGCCCGCCGTGTCCAGAAACACCACCGGACCGAGCGGCAAAAGCTCCATCGGCTTTTCCACCACGTCGGTGGTGGTGCCGGGGACGGGGGATGTTATCGCCACATCCTGACCGGCGATTAAATTTAGAAAACTGGATTTGCCGACATTCGTGCGCCCGAAGATGCCGATATGCAGTCTAAGCGATTTGGGAGTTTTTTCCATCTTTGTGCCCCAGTGCGGTTATCGAGTCGGGTGAGAGCGTTTCCTCCACCAGTTTTGCGCCCAGCTTGCCCGCAAGGAAAAGGCGGAAGTTTTTCTCGCCGGAATCGGCGAACTCATGCAGCAGTTCCACGCCGCGTTCATAGCCGATATGCGGCAGGAAGGCTGTTATCATCGCCGTCGGAGAATTGCAGTTGGAAAGGCAGACGGCCTCGTCGGCCTCTATGCCTTCCACATGAGTGCGCAGCATGGAGTCCGTGCCGGAAAGCAGGTCGCAGGACTCAAGCAGCGCATGGCCCAGCAGCGGCAGGAATTCGTTTATCTGCAAAGTAGCGCGCGAGGCGGCTTCCGACACCAGCATGTCGTTTGCCAGCACTTTCAGCGCGCACTGTATCGTGGCCTCGCAGATGACGGGATTTACCTTGCCCGGCATTATGCTGGAACCGGGCTGCATGGCGGGCAGCTTTATCTCGCCGAGCATGTTTAGCAGCCGCAAGTCGTTGGCGATTTTGGAGAGTGTGGTCGCCTGCGCCTTAAGTATCGCGGAAACTTCCACGAACGGGTCGGCGTTGGCGGTTTCGCCGGGCAGGTTCTCGCCGCGGCTCAGGCCGAGGCCGGTCACATCGCGCAGTTTTTCTATTACTAAGAAGATGTATGACTTCGGCGCGCCTATGCCTGTTCCTATCGCGGTGCCGCCGATATTTACGACTCGCAGCCGTTCCTCGCATTTGAACGCGCGCCAGCGGTCGCGCGACAGCGCTTCCGCCCATGCCGAGAACTCGGCGCCCAGCGTCATCAGCACGGCGGGCTGCAATTCGGTGCGCCCTGTTTTTACGACGCGCGCAAAACGGCTTTCGCCTTCCTGAAACGCGCCCTGAAGTTTTGCCGTGGCTTCCGCCAGCGCGCGGACTTTGTATATCGCCGCTATTTTCAGCGCGGTGGGATAGACATCGTTGGTGCTCTGGTGCAGGTTTACGTCCTCCAGCGGATGGATGATTTTGTAGTCGCCTCGCTCGCCGCCCAACAGTTCTATCGCCCGGTTGGCTATCACCTCGTTTACGTTCATGTTGGTCGAGGTGCCTGCCCCGCCCTGCAATGCGTCCAGCGGAAACTGGGCGGCGAATTTTCCGTCTATTATTTCCGTACAGGCGGTTGTAATCGCGGCGGCCTTGGTCTCGTCGAGATGGCCGACTTCCTTGTTGGCCAGCGCGGCCGCTTTTTTGACCATAGCCAGCGCTTTTATAAGCCCGGGGTTCACCTTCAGCCCGCTCAACGGGAAATTGGCCAGCGCGCGCTGCGTGTGCGAGCCCCAGTATGCATGGGCAGGCACATCCAGTTTTCCCAGCGAATCCTTTTCCTGTCGGTATTCCATGTCTATCCTCGCTGCCGCCTAGAAGCAGATATCCCTTTCGCCGGAGGAGATGCGCTCGTAATAGCTCAGCAGCGTGTTGAACATCTCTTCGGTAAATTCGGCGGGCATGCGCCCCTTTACTTCGGCTATTTCCTTTTGTATCAGCGCCTCGCCTATTTTTTTCGTCTCCGGACTGGCGAAATCGTCCAGCCATTCGCGGAAGGTAAGCACCGCGTTAAGCTTGCAGAATCTGCCCTCGCGGCCGGAGCGCAGCATCTTCATTATATGGTCGCCCGTCCTGCCGCAGCGGTATCCCGCCGTGCAAAACGAGGTTATGTATCCCATGGACGCCAGCTCGCGTATGACGTGGTCGAGCGTGTTGGTGTCGCCGAGCATGAACTGCTGCCTGTCGCCTTCCTGCCCTTCGTTTGCGTCCTTGTACGCGCCGATGCCGATGCGCGAAGAGGCGTCGCGCTGCGTGCACATCTGCACCACCTGGCGGAACATCTCCGGCTTTTCGCGGCAGGTGACTATAAGTCCCGCGTAGGGTATCGCAAGGCGCAGCACGCAGACTATCTTTTTGAAATCCTCATCGGAGACTTCGTGCCCGGTGCGCTGCGCGAAAGGCGTATTCTCCGCCGGGCGGATGCGCGGCACGGACACGGTGTGCGGGCCTACGCCGAACTGGCGCTCAAGGTCTTTTGCGTGTTCGGACAGTCCCATCACTTCAAAACGCCAGTCGTAAAGCCCGAACAGCGCGCCTACCGACACGTCGTCAATGCCGGCCGCCTGAGCTCGGTGCAGCGCATACAGCCGCCAGCCGAAATTGCCCTTTATAGTATTGGCCGGATGCATTTTGGCATAAGTCTCGTGGTGATAAGTTTCCTGAAAGACCTGGAATGTGCCTATGCCCGCTTCCTTTATTTTTTTGTAGTCGGCGATGCTTTGCGGCGCTGCGTTTATGTTTACGCGGCGTATCTCGCCGTTGCGCTTCCCGCCGCCTATCGGAACCTTCACGGAATATGCCGCCTGCATCGTCTCGCAAATGTAATCCGCGCCGGTTTGGGGATGCTCGCCGTAGACCATCACAAGGCGCTTGTGGCCTATCTTTCCGGCGAGGACTTTTACCTCTTCCTTCACCTCGTCGACGGTAAGCATGCGGCGCTTCATCGCGCCGTTGTCGGAGCGATAGCCGCAGTAGAGGCAGTTGTTGACGCAGAGGTCCGCGCAGTAAAGCGGCGCGAAGGTGACCACGCGGTTATCATAAACTTTGCGCTTTATTTTCGCGGCGGTATCGAACATCTCCTCCCACATCTGCGGGTCGGTTACGTTTAAAAGGGTTGCGGTTTCTTGCGGCTCGATTGAAACTATGTCGAGAGCTTTTGCCAGAATTTCGCGCACTTTTTTTGGGTCGGGGTTGCGGTGTTCCTTTAGTGCGCGTTCTATGGCGTCGTCGTTTATGAAATCCCTGTGCTGCGCCAGAAACCGGTCTATCTCGTCCTGCTTTATTACGCTTGCGATGTCGTATGGCATAAGTTCCTCCGTCCCGCCCCGCGCGTTGCGCGGGGCGGGGGCGTTTCAATAACCTATTCGCACTTGGCGAGGGTGCTTTTTACCGTCACATCCTTTATCGCTCCCAGCTTGCCGGTCAGCGCGCCGATATCGTCGTTGGTGCCGTCCACTATCAGCGTGATTACGTGCATGTCGCGGTGCTTGAGATACGGTATGCCCATACGCCCCACTATAAGTTCGCCGTATTTTGTGAGCACATCGTTGACCTTGGGCGCCGCGGTCTTGCGGTCGTGTATCAGTATCGCTATTACGCCTACGTGCTTTTCCATGTGATATATCTCCACGTTCCGGATATACTGCCTTGAATGTTCCTTGTAACAAAACCGGCCCCCTGATGAGGGGGGCCGGTAAAACGTTCGTTTCGGCCCGCCCTTGGTTTCAGAAAATCGATCCTCAACCTCAGGTCGGTTATGTACCTGCCCTTATTCTAGCAGGCAACGGACACTTTTTCAATGCGACTTTGCCGGTTCCTTGGCTTTTGCCGGTTCTTCCTTGAGGTCTCCCGGATACACGCCGCGCTTGGTATAGTGCGTGTGCAGCAGGTGGTGCGACTTGTCGCCGAGAGGCTTGCCGAGGAACTTCTCGTAAAGCTCCTTTACCACCGGGTTCTCGTGCGACTTGCGCAACGGCAGGCCGGCGTCTTCCTTGTATATCGCCTGCGCGCGTTTTTTGCGCGTCTCGGTGTTGGTCGTGTAAGGCTGTCCGCCGCCGCCGAGGCAGCCGCCGTCGCAGGTCATAATTTCTATGAAGTGATACGGCGACTTGCCGTCGCGCACCTCTTCCAGCAGCTTGCGCGCGTTGGCGAGGCCGTGCGCCACCGCGACGCGCACCTTCGTGCCCGCCAGGTCCACTTCGGCGCTCTTTATGCCTTCCATGCCGCGCACCTGCTTGAAGTCAAGCGAGGCCAGCGTCTGGCCGGTCACTATTTCGTATACCGTGCGCAGCGCGGCTTCCATCACGCCGCCGGTCGCGCCGAATATCACGCCCGCGCCGGAGCCTATGCCGAGCGGCTGGTCAAATTCCTCGTCGGAGAGGTTGGCGAAGTCGACCGCCGCTTCCCGCATCATGCGCCCCGCTTCGCGGGTCGAGAGCACGTAGTCAACGTCCTGGAACGATTCGGAATCCTTGAGGTTGAGCTTTTTCTGCCAGTACTTGAACGCGCCGTTCATCTCCGGCCTGCGCGCCTCGAATTTCTTTGCGACGCAAGGCATCACGGAGACTACCACCATGTCGCGCGGGTCGATACCCAGCTTCTCGGCGTAATAGGTCTTTGCCACCGCGCCGAACATCTGCTGCGGCGACTTGCAGGTGGAGAGGTGTTCCAGCACGCCGGGGAAGAAATGCTCGGCGAACTTTATCCAGCCGGGCGAGCAGGAGGTGACCATCGGCAGCTTGCCGCCGTTTTTGATGCGCGAGAGCAGCTCGCTGCCCTCTTCCATAATGGTAAGGTCGGCGGTGAAGTCGGTGTCGAAAATCTTGTCGAAACCGAGCTGCCTGAGCCCGGCCACCATCTTGCCGGTCCATGCCGTTCCGGGTTCCAGCCCGAACTCCTCGCCTATCGCCACGCGCACCGCCGGGGCGGTCTGCACGATTACGGTTTTCTTGGGGTCGTTTATGGCTTTCCAGACGGCGTCTATCTCGGATTTCTCTATCAGCGCGCCGGTGGGGCAGACCAGCAGGCACTGGCCGCAGTTGGTGCATTCCACGTTGCCAAGTCCCAGGTCGCCGAATGTCGTCACCAGCGACTTGCTGCCTCGTCCTGCCATGCCGATGGCGGCCACGCCCTGCTTGTCGGCGCAGACGGCCACGCAGCGGCGGCAGAGTATGCATTTTTCCGGGTCGCGGATTATCGACGGGGAGGAGGTGTCCTGCGCGTATTTTTCCTTGCGCGTACGCTCAAAACCGACTTTCTTTATGCCCAGCTCGCCGGAAAGTTCGCGCAGCGTGCAGTTCTGGTTCTTGTCGCAGACAAGGCAGTCCGTGGGGTGGTTGGCCAGCAGCAGCTCCACGTTCATCTTGCGCGCGCGCAGCACCATCGGGCTGTTGGTGCGGATGTCCATGCCTTCCGCCACCTTGGTTATGCAGGAGCGCGGCAGCGTGCGGTAGCCCTTCACTTCCACGACGCAGACGCCGCAGGAGCCTTCCTCACTGATGTTTTCCAGGTAGCAGAGGGTCGGTATCTTTATGCCGGCGCTCTTGCAGGCCTGCAATATGGTGGTGCCTTCGGGCACCTCGTAGCTTTTGTTGTTTATCTTTATGTTCACTATCATGACGGATCTCCTGGTTTCAGGCGCAGCAGGCGCTCTTGTCCTTTTTGCCGGCTAGGCATTCATCCCATTCGCCGCGGTACTTTTTAAGCGACTGGGCAAGTATGTTCGGCGCGGTCTGCCCGAGCGGGCAGAACGAGGTTAGATACATGTCGCGGCCAAGCTCGTCGAGCGTGTCCAGCGCGGAGACTTCGGCCTTGCCGGCGCAGATTTTCTTTATGATATGCACTATCTGCTCGTTGCCGGCGCGGCACGGCGTGCAGCGGCCGCAGGACTCGTGATGGAAGAACTGCGCGATGTTTAGCACGACATCCGGTATCGAGCGGGTTTCGTCGAGCGCTATTATCGCGCCGGAGCCGGGGCCCGCTTCTATGCGCGCCAGCGCCTTGAAGTCCACCGGGGTGTCCAGCTCGTCCGGCGTTATCAGCGAGCCGGAAACGCCGCCGAGTATCACGCCCTTGAGTTTGCGCCCCATGCGCACTCCGCCGCCTATCTCGGAAATGATGCGCGAAAGCGGCGTGCCGAAGGGAATCTCTATGACGCCCTTCCAGTTCAGGTCGCCCATCAGGCTGAAGATCTTCGTGCCGCGCGAACCTTCCACGCCTATCGCGCGATACCAGTCTCCGCCGTTGAGCGCTATGTGAGGGATGTTGGCAAGCGTCTCGACGTTATTGACCACCGTCGGTTTCTGCCACAAACCTTTCTGCGCCGGGTAGGGCGGTTTCTTGCGCGGCTCGCCGCGCTTGCCCTCTATGGATTCGATAAGCGCAGACTCCTCGCCGCAGATATAGGCTCCGGCCCCGCGCACCACCTCGATGTCGAAGCAGAACGGGGTGCCGAGGATGCTCTTGCCGAGCAGGCCCTTCTCCCTCGCGTCTTTTACGGCCTTGTTGAGCCGCGCTATCGCAAGCGTGTATTCGCCGCGCACGTAGATGTAGCCCTTGGCGGCGCCGGTGGCGTAGCCCGCCAGCATCATGCCTTCCAGCAGCTTGTGCGGGTCGCCTTCCATTATCTCGCGGTCCTTGAACGTTCCGGGCTCGCCCTCGTCGGCGTTGCAGATTATGTACTTTACGTCCGCCAGTTCCTGCGCCGCGCCGGCCCATTTAGTGCCGGTCGGAAATCCTGCGCCGCCGCGGCCGCGCAGCTCGGACTTTTTGACCTCGTCTAGCAAGGTGGCGGGCGTCATGGAGGAAAGCGCGTGGGCGATGGCCGAGTAGCCCTCGGCCGCTATGTATTCGTCTATGTTCTCCGGGTTTATGACGCCCACATTGCCCAGCACTATGCGCTGCTGCACGCCAAGCACCTTCTCGGTATGCGTGCCGCGCAGCACGCCCACCTCGCCCTTGGAAATGGGCTTGGAAAGGTGGCGGACTATGCGGCCTTTAAGGAAATGCTCCTCGACTATCGCCGGTATCTCGGCGCGGGTCACCGGAACGTACACTATCGATTCGGGGTATACCGCGATGGCGACCCCGTTGTCGTAACCCAGACTGCCGGTGGGGATGATCGCGACCTCGTTTTCAAGCCCGCGCTTTTTTATTTCCTCGCGCAACGCGGTCTCGATATCCTGGGCCCCCATCAGCATGCTGCGCTGGTCCTGCGCTATCAGCACATGCGTTCTGTAAATTTTCATTTATCCCTCGTTTTTGATGCGCTGCAATATATCCCTGACGCCCGCGGCGGTCAGGTTGCCGTAAGGCTTGTCGTCCACCATCATGGCCGGGGCGACGGCGCACATCCCAAGGCAGCTCGATTCCTCCAGCGTGAACTCGCCGTCCCTGGACGTGCCGCCGATATCCACGCCCAGCTCGGCCCTTAGCGCCTTTACGACGCTTTCGGCCTCGCCGAGGTGGCAGGCAAGGTTGCGGCAGATGCGTATCACGTGTTTGCCGCGCGGCTTGGTGGAGAACATCGTGTAGAACGTCGCCACGCCGTAAACCTGCGACGCGGGCACGCCGCAGCCGTTGGCCACATCCTGCATATTTCCCTCTTTAAGATAGGTGTGCTTCCTGTCTTTTTCCTGCGCCTGGTGCAGGTCTTCTATTACCGTATGTTTTTTCATGCGATGGCGGCCTCCGTTTTGGCTTCAGAGAATTTGCACACTCCGGCGGGACATTTGTGGTCCTTTATATGGGCCTCGTATTCGTCGCGGAAGAAGCGTATCGTGGAAAGCACCGGGTTGGGCGCGCTCTGTCCGAGGCCGCACAGCGCGGTCATCTTTATGAGCTGGCCCATCTCTTCGAGTTTTTCTATGTCGCCCGGTCTGCCCTTGCCCGAGGTGATGTCTGAGAGTATGCGGTACATCTGCATCGTGCCTTCGCGGCACGGCGTGCATTTGCCGCAGGACTCGTCGACCGTGAACTCCAGGAAGAATTTCGCTATGTCGACCATGCAACTGCGTTCGTCCATCACTATCAGCCCGCCGGAGCCCATTATGGAGCCCAGAGCGCCGAGCGACTCGTAGTCGATGGGCGTGTCCAGATGCTGCAGCGGTATCACGCCGCCCGACGGTCCGCCGGTCAGCGCGCCCTTGAACTGGTGTCCGCCCGGGATGCCGCCGCCGATGTCGAAAATAATCTCGCGCAGCGTTATGCCCATGGGCACTTCTATAAGTCCGGTCGTGTTGACCGTGCCGGCCAGCGAGAACACTTTCGTGCCCGGGCTCTTTGCGGTGCCTATCTTGCGGAAGAACTCCGCGCCCTTGTTGATGATGACCGGGACGCTGGCGTAGGTTTCCACATTGTTTATGACGGTGGGCTTGCCCCACAGTCCGCTGACGGCCGGGAAGGGGGGTTTCAGGCGCGGCTCGCCGCGCTTGCCTTCTATGGAGTGTATCAGCGCCGTCTCCTCGCCGCAGACGAAAGCTCCCGCTCCCATGCGCAGCTTTATGTCGAAGGAGAATGACGTGCCCAGTATCTTTTGTCCCAGCAGGCCGTACTGGCGCGCCTGGCGCAGCGCGGTTTCAAGGCGCTTTATCGCCAGCGGGTATTCCGCGCGGACATAGATGTAGCCCTGGCTGGCGCCTATCGCGTAGGCCGCTATCGCCATGCCTTCTATCACGTTGTGCGGGTCGCCTTCCAGCACCGAGCGGTCCATGTACGCGCCCGGGTCGCCCTCGTCGGCGTTGCAGATGAGGTATTTGACCGGGGAGTTCTGTTTGGCCGCGTATTCCCATTTTATGCCGGTCGGGAAACCCGCGCCGCCGCGCCCGCGCAGCCCGGAGGACTTCATCTCGTCCACGACGTCGGCGGGGCTCATCTCCGTGAGCGCCTTGGCGAGAGCGGTGTAGCCTTCGGAGGCTATGTACTCGTCTATGCTTTCGGCGTTTATCATGCCGCAGTTGCGCAGCACGATCTTGGTCTGGCGCGCGAAAAAGGGTATCTGCTCGAGACCTGGCACCGGCGCTTCGTCTTCCTTCCACATCAGGCGGGAGACCTTGCGGCCTTTCAGGAAATGCTCCGAGACTATGTCTTTTGCGTCCGAGGGTTTTAGCTTCTGGTAGAGCACACCCTCCGGATAGACTATCATCAGCGGCCCGCGGTCGCAGGCGCCCATGCACCCTGTTTCCACCACCTGCACTTCATCCGTCAGTCCCTGCTTTTTGAGCTCGTCCCTCAGCGCGCTCTCGAAACTCTCACCCCCCGCCGAGATGCATTGCGTGCCTGCGCAGATCAGGGCGTGAAGCCTGTAGATTTTCATTTCTTGTTCCTTGCGATGACCCACTCGCCTATCGCCTGTCCGTTGATGACATGCTGCGCCACTATCTTGCGCGCCATGTCCGTGGTGACCTTGCCGTAGGTGGTGGCCACGCCGTCGCGTTCGACGGTGACCACCGGCTCTTCCTTGTCGAGGCCCAGCGAACCGCTCTCCATTATCTCGACGTCGTGAAAATTGCGTTTTTCAAGCTCGTCTATAAGCGCCTTCACCACGTCGCGCGCGCCGGCCGCTATGCCGACGGTGCCCATGCTGGTGCGGATAGTGACTTTTACGTCGCCGCTGCGCGTTTTGAGCGCTTCCTTGGCCTGCTCGCGCAGTTTCTTTAGATCCTCAAGAGAATTAATCTTTGGCATTGTTCCCTCCGTAGAGTTTGTCTATGTTGTGCTGCAGAAATTCCGCTATACCCCGGAAAACCGGCGGCGACGAAAGCGGCAGTCCGTCCACCGCCTCGCGCAGCTCCGACGAGGTTACCGAAAATTCCCTGTCGTCCATCCTGTGGCTGTACGAAAATTCTATTTCCTGGTGCGTGGAGAGCGCGGTGGCCACCGTCCACGCCAGATCGCCCATCGGCATGCGGTCTATGTGCGAACGCCTAAACCATACCCGCACTTTGGTGCCCTTGCCCGGCTCGCTCGAAAGGACAAGGTCGCCGTCGCACATCTGCGCGTGATCGCGCAGCAGCGGCAGGCCCAGCCCCACCTTCTTTTTGGAATTGGTGGTCATGAACGGATCCAGCGCCGCCGCGGCGGTCCTGGCGTCCATGCCCTTGCCGTTATCCGTGACCTCTATCTCCAGCGCGTCGCGCGCGGTGTCCTCGGCGACGTCCAGCCGTATGGCCGAAGAGCCCGCGTCTATTGCGTTCTGGAGGATGTCCAGGATGTTGAGCGATATTTCCTTCATGCGCCGCGCCGCCTCAGTATTTTTTTACTATCTCCGCCGCCGTTTCCGGGGTGAGGCGGCCGTACACGTCGCTGCCGTCCACCGACACTACCGGCGCCATGCCGCAGGCGCCTATGCAGCGCACCGTGCGCACGGAAAATTTGCCGTCCGGGGTTATTTCGCCCGGCTTTATGTGCAGCTTGTCGCAAAGCGCGTGCAGCACCTTTTCCCCGCCCTTGACGTAGCAGGCGGTGCCCATGCATACCATGATGACATGCTCGGCGTCTTTTTTGGTCTTGAAAAAATTGTAGAAGGAAACCACTCCGCTGACGCGCGCCTGCGGCACGCCGAGCTTTTTGGCGATATACGACTGCACGTCCTTGGGCAGGTATCCCAGCGATTCCTGCACGCCGTGGAGCACCTGTATCAGCGAATCGGGGGAGGAGCCCTCGCGCTTGATTATGAAATCCACCTGCGGGTATGTCTTTTCTTCCATGATGTCAGTCTCCGTTATTGTTTAACAGCTTGTATATCCTTCCGGAGAGCTCGAAAGCCGTCTCCGGCGAGGAGAAAATCGCTATGTGTTCGCGTTCCGCAACGGCCAGCGTTTCCAGGTCCGGCTGAACGCCTTCCGCCAGCAGTATCCCGGCCAGTCCCTTTATGGAAGCGACGCCGAGGATATTTTTGTGCCCCTGTATGGTTATCCAGAGCCAGTCCGGCTCGGCCCTTGCCATGGCCGCGCTGAGCATGTCGGACGCGTAAACCCCGGTCGCCTTGCGCTCCAGGTCGGCCGTTGTCAGCTGTTTGCAGTCCTGCAATTGCGCTATATCCTTAAGAAGCATGCTTGCGCACCTCGAAAACCACTTCGGTCCCTTTCGGGGACGATTTTATGTCGAAAAAATCGGCCACGCGCCTTATGTTTTTAAGTCCCATGCCGCTGCCGAAACCGAGTTCCCTTGCCCAGACCGGCGCGGTGGAATATCCCATCGTCAGCGCCTTTTCCATGTCCGCGATGCCGGGGCCGGTGTCCCGGGCCGTCACGCGCACCGCGTTGTGGAGCAGCGTTATCGTTATCACTCCGCCGGCGCTGGTATGTATCGCCAGGTTGGCTTCCGCCTCGAAAATGCACACGCCCAGCCGGCGCAGATCGTCGTTCTTTGTGAAAAAGCCGCCCAGTTTTTTCTTGACCGCCAGCGCCTGCGAACCTATCGAGCCGGTGTCGCCGCGCTTGACCGGCAGTTCAAAAGACTCCGCCTCTATATTTTCCATGGCGCGTCTTTCAGCCCGGCGTTATAAAGCAGCGCGCAGGTGCTAAACATCAGGTACGTCGTGTGAATTATGCTTATGCCCTGACGCTCCGCCTCTTCTATGGTGGGCGCGGGCACCGGCTTGCCGCGCACTATCAGTATCGCAGGGATGTCGAGTATCGCGGCGGTGCGCACCGCCGACGGGTTTGTGACGCCCGTTATCAGCAGTATCAGCTCCTCGTCGCGGCGTATCAGGAAAAGCGTGTCGCTCATCAGGTCGGTGGCGAAGGCGTGGGCGATGTTTAAGTCCCGCGACTCCTCCTTGTAAAGGTAATCGCCGTTTACTATCGAGCGTATCTCTTCAAGATGCATTGTCTTCGCTCTCCGGTTCGCCGCAGTGTTTTAGGCGGCAGACCAGCGTTTCCAGTTCGCAGGAAACGTCTATGTTCGAAAGATAAATATGCGGCGCCATGCAGATGTTTGCCGGCGCGAAATTGAGTATAGCCTTGATGCCGCAGGCGGCGGCCATGTCGGCCACGGCCTGCGCGGACGAGCTGTTGACCGCGAGTATCACCACGCTTATGCGTTCCGCTGCCGCGGCTGCGGGGAATTGCGCCACGTCGCGCACCGGCACGCCGTTTATCACCTTGCCTATGCGCGCCGGGTTGTTGTCGAAAGCCGCCGACAGGCGCAGGTTGAAATCCAGAAACCCGGGATAATCCAGCAGTGCGGTGCCGAGTTTGCCCACGCCTATTACCGCTACGTTCCACACCCGGTCCGTGCCCAGAATGGATTTTATGCTGGCAGCCAAATCCGCGACCCTGTACCCCACACCCGTCGTGCCGAAACGTCCGAAATAGGAAAGGTCCTTGCGCAACTGCGCCGGGGAGACGTTGAGCGGCCGCGCCAGCTCCTCGGAACTTACAGTCGCTATCCCGTCCGCGCCCAGGCGGTTGAGCGTGCGCAGATACGCCGTCATCCGCCTTATTGTGTCCAGCGGGATGTTGGGCGGAGTCTTTTGCTCACGGGACTTTGTTACATTTTTCACAATCTCATTATATCATAAACCTATTCTGCAAAGTCAAATTTGTGAAAAAAAGAGCGAATGCTGCCCCGTAGCCGGTTTCGCGCTGTTTCGCAATGTCCGGCTGCGAAATGATAATATTTATAAATAGCCTTTATGGAACAGGAACGGAAAGGTTTTTTAAAATGGAGCCTGGGGATGCAGAAAGCGTCTTCCCGGGCCTTGACCGTGCCGGAGCGTCGGGCGATCGGGCGGAAATTACGCAACCACACATGGTTTTCGCTTGCTATGCTTGCCGCCGGGATCATGCTTGTCGCGCAGATATATTTCATGACCTCGCCGTCTTCGCTGGCCGTCGGACTCAGTCTGATCGGTTTCATGGCAGGCGCGCCGGTTGCATTTATACTGGCGTTTGGCAGCTGGCGCAAGCGCCTCGCCCTGAAGTCCGATCTGGAGGACGGCATTGCGGAACGTTTTGAAGGCGTCGCCGAGCTGAATAAAAAATTTGCGGCCAGGCTGGGAATAACGGAGCACGCCGACGGCGGCATTAAGATTTCCTGGTTCGAGCGGCTGCCGGTTTCCGGCTGGATAGTATGCACGGACAGGGGGGAGGCCGCGTTAGGCGTTCAGGCCGGTTGTTCCATGGTCGCGGCTACGGGCCATGGCGGTTACAGCGTGCCGCTTGCGGACTCCCTGCCGGGCGCGCCCGTCGCACTGCGCCGCCGCCATATGTCCATGGAGGAAATGGCGGAACTGGACGGACATGCCGGCAGGCTTCGCAGGGAAAGGCTTGTCATTACGGTATTCACCTGCCTTTATGCCGTTTCATTGTTGCGGTTCATGGATAATACGGCTTCTTCCGGCGACAGGATGATGACGGTTATTATGGTGCTGCTTGCCTTCTACAATGCCAGGACTTATTACGAACAGTGGAGAACCGCCGCGGCGCTAAAACGCGATATTCGCGATGCCAGCGTATATATAGATTCGGACAGGGAGATAGAATTCCTTGCCTCGTCGAAGCTGATCTGGGCCGTAAAGGACATCCCCGCCGGGTGGCGCTTTGTGGTATCGGCTAAATAGGCGATTTGTTGCATATAAAACAACCGGCCGCTTCCGGCGGCCGGTTGTTTTATTGTCCAAAAGAAAATAAAACTAGTCCCTTACTTCGTCATCCCTGCGCCATGGATACCAGAAATTCTGCGCTTCGCGATTTCCGGATACGCGCTGCCCCGGAGCATTGAAGCGCACGTTGATTTTAGCCGACAAGGTGGTGACTCCCGGGCGTTTCTGCAGATGCCATTCTGTATGGAAATCGTGGTAATCCTTGGCGAAAGTAAGGGTTTTCATCGGCAGGCTTATATCCGATATCCCCACGCCTGTGGTGTTTACCTGCCAGTTTATGCCCGCCTCCACATGCCATGTGGAACTGCTCGGGCGCCATACGAACGCCTGGTTGATCATAAATGCCCTCGGCGTGGATTTGTAGTTGGACAATCCCACCGACATCATGTTTGCATCCCGGCTGCCGAGGTCCGCCTGCACAAGAAAGGCCTGGTTCCCCTGCCCCATCTGATACATGTCCCTGCCGAAAACGAAGACGTTTGACGAGACATCCCAGCCTGTTTCCGCCGACACCGGCTGCAGTCTGTCGGAAAACGCCCATGTCGTGGTCGTATTCTGGAGATTCCTGAAATCGAAGCCGCTGGTTGTCTGAAAATAAACGGACGGTGTGGGCCTGTAATAATACTTCACCGTAGCCATGTTAAGTTCTTCGCCGGTGTCTTCGGACTTGCCGTCCACGGACCAGGTGTTGGTGGATAGCCGCTGCGTGAAACCGTATCCCAGGTCTATATATTCCGTAGAGGACAATTTATTGCGGATATTGGCGGTAGTGCCGTAGCGCCCTATGTCCTGATTGTTCTGCGTCCCCAGGGTGTCCGGGGTTTGCGGGGCAAAATATACGGTCTGGTCGTAAAATACCGACGTGAACAGGCTGACGTTTTTTTGCAGCGGCACCGATTTTTGTACCGTCCAGCGGGCTTCGCCGGTTCCCAGATAGTAATTGGTGGTGTTCGTTTCAGTCTTGTCGTACGATGCGGTAAAGACATTCGTGAGTTTTAGCGGTCCGGCAAGCGGTGCTGTCTGGAAATCTATGCGCGGGCGGGATTCCTGTGTTTTAATGAAATATGTCATGTCGGCCGATGCCGTATCCTGGCGGATATAGCTGATGCGCGTAGTGGTTATCTTGGTCTGGCGCACCACCGCCGCGCTGGCGTTGCGGTTTGTGCTTATGGCATACGGATTGGAACGGAAATAGTCGTTGTTGAAGTTCGGGTCCGACACCATGCGCAACTGGGACTGGATGTAATAAAGCGCGCCGTTGCACGACGGGCAGGTCATATCGTCGCCCAGCTTGTGCCAGAGCCCGCCGCTAAAGCCCCAGCGGTCCTGCAGGTCGCCGGGCTGGCGGATGCGGTAAAAATCCAGGGTGCTTCTGGTTTCGCCGGATTCGTTATAGTCGACCTCGCCTCCGGTCCCCAGATGGCTCTTGGTATAGTAGTCCAGAAAAAGTTTTGTCACCAGATTTTTCGACGGGTCGTATACGGTGGATGTCCTTGTGTAAAATCCGTTGGTGCTGTCCTCTCCCACATCCAGATATGTGACGAAATCCCCGCCGTTGCCGAGCGGTTTGTATACTATGGGCAGATACATGACGGGTATCTTGTGTATATACATAACCGCGTTGGTGCCGAACAGATAATCCCCCGGGATTACGGTAAGCCTGCTCAGATGTATGGTATAGTCCGGGGTTTTCTCGCCGCAGGTGGTGATGCTCAGATCTTTGTAGTGATGTATCTCCCCGTCAAACTGCGCCTGCTGCGCGTCCAGTATCCGCCAGACGCCGTAAGTCGAAGTCACATTCCGCATGGAACCCTGGCGGTTATGCCAGTTGAAATCGCCGTTTTCCCCGTAAATCGCATTGCCCGCTTCCTGCATAAGCAGCGGTCCGGACGATATTATCACCCCGCTGGACGGCATCACAACGAAATAGTTGCCGCGCATCGTGCGGTCGGGCAAGCCGCCCGGGCGCTCCTTTTCCGTCAGCCGGACATTCCCGGTCAGCGTGAGCGTTTCGCTGGAACGCGAATATTGCGCGCTGTCCGATTCGAAATCCATGTGCGGCGTGCCGGTGGAAGAGGGCAGGTCCGCGGCATGGAGGGCTCCGGCCCCGCATAGCAGGGCGATAACCAGCGACAGTATGCAGGATTTGATCATTAGCCTATGGATTTGGAGTACTCAAGCCCGAACAGCGCAGCCCCTATGCCGCCAAGGTCGGATGTTTTAGCGGGAATAACCTTTATATATTTGAAGGGTGTCGTTATATGCCGTTCCGCGAAAGCCTCCATCATGCCCGGTATGAAGTGTTTGTGCGCGCGCGAAACTCCGCCCGTAAGCACTACCGCGTCCGGGTTGATTACAAGGCATACGTCGGCGAGCCCGCGCCCCAGATAATGCCCGGTTTCTTTCCATATGGCGAGGGCGGTCGGATCCCCTTCGTCGGCAGCTTTGCAGAGACATTCTCCGCTCAGCTGCATGGAGGCGCAAAATTGTTTGAGGACGCTTTTCTCCGGCGCGTTGCGCAGTGCCTGTTCGGTCCGGCGCATTATGGCGTAATGTCCGGCGTAGGCTTCTATGCAGCCGCGATCGCCGCAGTTGCAAAGATCCCCGCCCGGCACCACGTTTACATGGCCTATTTCCGCCGCCGTGCCTGTTGCGCCGTGGAAAAGTTTCCCGTTTATAACTATTCCTCCGCCTATGCCGGTCCCCATTGTCACGGCCAGCACGGTGGGATACTTGCGCTTCAACTCGAAATCGTAAGCGCCCCAGGCCGCCATATTTGCGTCGTTTTCCAGAACGCAGGGCAGTCCGGTGGCTTCCGTCAGCGGTCCGGCTATGGGGACGTTGCGCCATTTGTCCAGATTGGGGGAGTAGCGGACCAGTCCTTTTTCGGGATCGACATCCCCGGCTATGCCCATGCCGACGGCAAGCTTTTCCCCCTTGAATTTTTTCTGCCAGTCTTTTACGCAGGCCGCGATTTTGTCCACGAATTGCTTCGGCCCATTCTGCGCCAGCGTGGGTATCTGGTTCTTGGCTATTATCTCGCCGCTTTCGTTGACGGCAAGGAATTTCACGAAAGTTCCGCCTGCATCTATGCCTATGCCTATCATGTTGCAGTTCTCCAATATTGGCCCGCGGTATTATTGTGAACGCGGGTGGGATTTTTCATATACGCTTTTCAGTCTTTCCAGCGATACGTGAGTATAAATCTGTGTAGTTGCGAGATTTTTGTGCCCGAGCATTTCCTGCACTCCGCGCAAGTCGCAGCCGTGGTCCAGAAGATGCGTTGCGAATGAATGCCGCAGCATATGCGGCGTCACATGGCGCGCCGAGCCTGTCTTGCGCGCCAGCGTTTTAACGAGCAGAGCTATGCCGTGCCCGCTTATGCGCCCGCCGTTTTTGTTTAGGAAAAGCGGATCTGGCGCTCCCGCATTATTGCGCGAAGCTATATACGCGCGCAGCGCGCTGAGCGCGTTCATCCCGACCGGCACGATGCGTTCCCTGGAACCCTTGCCCATCACGCGGACATAACCGCCCATGAAGTCTATATCGCCGATATTGAGGCCCGCGATTTCCGAACGCCGCAATCCGCTTGAGTACATCAATTCTATGATGGCGTGGTTGCGCGGAGCCAGAAACGACTCGTCATCGGCTCCGGCCGCAAGCGCCGCGACCTCCGTTTCGGTAAGGAACCGGGGCAGCAGGCGCTCCTTGCGCGGCAGCGGCAGCAGCATGAAAGGGTTGTCCTTGAACTCATTCTGCTCCGCCAGCCATGCCGCGAAGCTGCGCAGGCTGGCTATTTTGCGCAGTATGGTATTGCGTTTGGGATTGGACATCTGCAGCCAGCCCAGATATGCGCGCACATTCTGGCGGTTGAATCCTGAAAGTGACGGCTTGCCGCGCTTTTTGAGAAATTCCACAAACTCCTTAAGGTCGGCCGAATATGCGCGCAGCGTATGCGCGGAAAAATTACGCGCGCGCAAATTCAGCAGGAATTTCTCGATAAGCAGCTCCATTTATTTTTCAGTCTCCGGGGCCGGTTCCGCCGGCGGGGCGGTTTGCGCCGCTTCGGGTTTTATCCCGGCCTTCGCCTGGAATTCGTTTACTTCCTCTTCCGTAACGCGCGCGGTGCTGCGGCATTTCGGATATCCGGAGCAGGCAAGGAAATAGCCGCGCCAGCTTTTGCGCAGCAGCATTACGCTGCCGCATTTTTCGCACTTGCGGTCGGTGGGTATCGGCGACGTGCCGGCTATCTTGTTGCCGTTGGAATCCAGCGAATGCGTGTTCTTGCAGGCGGGGAAGCCGGAACAGGCCATGAATTTCCCTCTCCGGCCGAAGCGTATCACCATCGGTTTGCCGCACAGCTCGCAGACTTCGCCCGTGGTCTCCGGCGTGACTTTGTTGCCTTCGCTGTCCAGCCTTATCTTGCCCTTGCACTTCGGAAATTTCGAGCAGGAAAGGTATTTGCCGAAACGGCTTTCCCGTTGCAGCATGGTCGCGCCGCAGACGGGGCATTTTTCGTTTGATTCCTTCGGCTGTGGCGCGGTCATTTCCTTATAAGCCTTGCCCAGGTCGGCGAGGAAAGGCTTGTAGAATTCTTCCAGCACCGCGGTCCACTTGCGGCTGCCATCGGCTATGTCGTCGAGGTTGGTTTCCACGCTGGCGGTATAGGAAAGCTCCATCAGCTCCGGGAAAAAGCCTTTTAGCTTGTCGGTTACGGTTATTCCCAGATCGGTAGCGCCCAGCCGTCCCGCTTTCGCGTTTTTGTTGACGTACTTGCGGTCGATGATGGTTTTTATGATAGGCGCGTAAGTCGAAGGGCGGCCTATGCCGTGTTTTTCCAGCGTGCGGATGAGGCTGGCCTCGTTGTAGGCCGGGGGCGGCGATGATTTGTGCTGCTTGGTCAGAATGTCGAGAAGATCCACCTGCTCCCCTTCCACTAACGGCGGCAGTATCGTGTTCTCTCCCGATTCGTCGTCGGGCTGCTCATCCTGGTCCTTGTCCTCTCGATAGACTTCGCGATGCCCCGCGAATTTCTCCACGCGGCCGTTGGCGCGCAGGATGCCTTCAGGGCTTTCTGTTTTTCCAACGGCTATATCGGCCGACATCGCCTCGAAAATAGCCTCGCCCATCTGGCTGGCCATGAAACGCAGCCATATGAGTTCATAAAGTTTGGCCTGCTCCGAGGAAAGATGCTGGCGCATATCCTGCGGGCGGCGGAACACGCTGGTGGGGTGTATCGCCTCGTGCGCTTCCTGCGCGCCTTTCACCTTGGTGGTGTACTGCGGCGGCTGCGCCGGCAGGAATTTGTCGCCGTAGTTCTCGGCTATGAATTTGCGCGCCTCTGCCTGTATATCCTTTGAGACGTTGAAGGAGTCGGTGCGCATGTAGGTTATAAGACCGACCAGTTCCTTGCCTTCCAGCGTCACGCCTTCGTAAAGCGACTGGGCCGTCATCATCGTTTTCTGCGGCGCAAAGCCCAGTTTGGTGTATGCCTCCTGCTGCAGCGTGCTGGTGATAAACGGCGGGCGCGGTTTCTGGCGCACCTCGCGCGTCTCCACTTTCTGCACGATAAGCGGGCCGGCGCGCAGCGCGGAGTTGACCTGCGCGAGCGCTTCCTGGGTGTTGAAAACCGTGGTTTTTACGCGGTAATCCTCGGCGAAAAATTTATAGACTTTCGTTTTCTCTATCGGCTCGCCGTGCCACTGGGTAAGGCGCGCCTCGAATTCCGGCTTTACCTCTTTCTTCGCCAGTTTTGCGTGCAGGCTCCAGAATTCCTCCACCGGGAAAGCGGCTATCTCGGCCGCGCGCTCCGCAACCAGCCGCACGGCGACCGATTGTACGCGCCCGGCGGAAAGCCCCTTGCCTATCTTGCTCCACAGAAGCGGGGAGAGTTTGTAGCCGACAAGGCGGTCCAGTATGCGCCGCGCCTGCTGCGCCTCCACCAGATTTATGTCCAGCGGGCGCGGAGTGTCGAGCGCCTGTTTTATGGCCGTCGGGGTTATTTCGTGGAACGAGATGCGGTGCATCCTGCTTCCGTCGCCCAGCAGCTGCGCCAGATGCCAGGCTATGGCTTCGCCTTCCCGGTCAGGGTCGGTGGCCAGATATATGTTGGCCGACGCCGCGGCGTACTTGCGCAGTTCCGGCAGGTTTTTTTCCGCCTTGGGCAGCGTGCGGTAGGTCGGATTGAAATTGTTCTTTTCGTCCACGCCCAGTTCGCGCTCGGGCAGATCGCGCACATGGCCGAACGAGCTTTTGACTATGAAGCCGGTTCCCAGAATCTTGCCGATGGTCTTTTGCTTGGTCGGAGACTCGACGATCACCAGATCGCCGCTCCCCGATGATTTGGCCCTTGCGGGCGAGGCCTTGGCCGAAGCCTTGGCGGTTGTTTTCTTTGCAGTCTTTTTTTCTGGCATAAATTTGCAATGAGTCCCTTGTTAGAGTTTTCTTGAATAGACTCCGGATAGACAGGTTACAACAGTTTTCGTCTCCAGTTCAAATAATGCCGTCGCCGCGCGCGGCACATCCCAGCCCGTTTTTTCCACAACGGCGTCCAGCGTCGCTCCAGCCGTGCCGAGCAGTTCCAGCACGGTTCTTTCGTCGTCCGACATCCCCTGCGGCGCGGGCGGCGGGGCTAAAAAGCCTTCCGGGTCCTTATCCTGTCCGGCCAGACCGAAACGGTATTCAAGCGGCAGCGCCTCAAGCAGATCCGTGGCGTTGCGCAGTACGCCCGCCCCTTCCTTTATAAGCATATTGGGGCCTTCGCTTTGCGGGCTGTCCACCGGACCGGGCACGGCAAGCACCTCTCTGCCCTGCTCGAGTGCTAGCTTTGCGGTGATCAGCGCGCCCGAGGCCGCGGCGCCTTCCACCACCGCGACAGCGCGCGATAGTCCGGATACGATTCTGTTCCTGCGCGGAAAATGATGCTGCAACGGCCCCTTATCGAAATTATACTCGCTTATCACCGCGCCGCCGCGTTCTATTATGGCGCGCGCCAAATCGGCGTTTTCAGCGGGATAACAGCGGCCTATGCCGGTGCCTATGACGGCCCATGTGGGCGTTTCCGTCTCCAGCGCCGCGGCGTGCGCCACGCTGTCTATGCCGCGCGCAAGACCGCTTACGATAACGGCGCCGGCGGAGGCTATATCCCTCGCCAGCCTGGCCGCCACACGCTTGCCGTAAGGCGTGGGTTTGCGCGTGCCGACGATTCCCACGGCCGTTCTCGTGAAATCCGCTTTGCCGCGCACGTAAAGCAGCAGTGGCGGGTCGCTTGTTTCCGCGAGGGATTGCGGATAGTTTTCCTCGCCCAAAAATAATATCGCGCCACCCGCTTTGCTCACCTTCTCCAGTTCCTTGTGCGGGTCCAGCGCGGCCGCTTCCTTTAAAAACTGTTCGGCCGTGGAGGTGGAAATACCTCCGTTCGCGGACAGCTCCTGCGGGGAAAGCTTAAGCACCGCGCATGCCCCGTCGTAGAGTTTCTCCAGCCGCAAAAACCAGTCGGGACGCAGCCACTCGAAATTATTGGCCTGTATCCTTGCTAGACGGTCATGGTCGGATAAAACGGGCATTTTAGAGCAGTTCCTCCGGGATATCACGTTGTCCGGTTCCGGGTTGCGCCGCTGCGGCGTGGTTTGCGCCCGTTATAACGGTATCCGCTTTTTCAAACAGCGAATGGTCGCGGCATATCCTTCTCCATGCCGGAGGCAGTTTGCCTAGCGCAACGAAAAGACATGCGGGATCAAGTTCCAGCGCCTCGGACATTTTTGCTATCGTTTCATCGTCCAGCGGGGGATTGCGCTTGCCTGAGAGCACTTTTGACATTAACGACGGATCCGTGCCGGTTCTGCGGCACATTTCGCGCAGCGAAATGCCGCTTTGCCGCATTCCCTCACGCGTAATCCCGCAAAAATCTCCCCAGAATTTATGGTCCATAGGAATTGATTATTTCCCTTCCAGACGTTTTATCATGCCGCCTTTATCGATAGCTGTTTGAGCCTCTATGACCTGAGCGGTGACATGCCTGCCCTTTATAGTGACGGCCTGCAGCAACGCCACTCTCTGGATCAAAAGGTTTTTGCGCCCCTTTATTTTGACGGAATTTGCGCGCTCGTAAACGCCGATAAAGTCGCCCGGCGCTATTGCGGATGACGGCTTTGCATAAATTTCCACAATGTCGCCCCGCTCGGCCAGAAGGGCCTGCTGATTGCCGATATCGGCGGAGAGTATCCATCCGTCGGGCTGCCAGCTTTTTGGTACCGGTATGCATGTGGCGGGAATGCCGCTAAGGCTGTCTTGCGGCATTTCGTCCGAAAATATTACGCCATCGGGGCGGGAATCCATGTAACCCGGCAGTTCCTCGGCCTGTTTGGCATTTTTAGCGGGGGCGGGTTTGGCGGTAACGGTTTTAACCGGGCGCGTTATTGCCGGCGCGGCGTCATGTTTTTTTGTGTCGGTTGGCGTTTTTGCGGCGGGTTGCGCAGTCGGCGCATCAGCTGCCTCCATATCAGCGGGAACCTCTTCTTTTATCGGTCCGGATGATTCCGCGACATTCACCTCTTCGGCGCGTAAAAGCACGTCCGATATCGAAGCTTTCATTTCGTCATCTCCGGAAGCGGTGTCCGAGGTTTTACTGTTGGCGGATTTATGCGCCATCGGCCAGTTTTCCGGATTATCGTATGTTTTGCCGGATAATCCCAGCGGGCTTGCGCCGGAATGCGTATTCGCCGCCTCGTCCGCATATGCGCAATTTGCCGCGGCTGAAGACGCCAGCGCTATAAAAATGATTATTTTTGCCGTCATACCGAAAGCCTCCCTGCGTGAGAATATGGAAAATCCGGTCATGCTTCAATCAGGGTCGTCCTGTCGACCGCGCGATACTGCATGACTTCCATGATATGCGTTTTGGAAATCGTCGCTTTACCTTCGAGGTCCGCTATGGTGCGCGCTGTTTTGAGTATCTTGTCCAGGCTGCGGGCGGACAGCCCCAGTCTTTTCATCCCGGCTTCAAGTATCGGAGGCGAGTCTTCGTCCAGCGCGCAGAAATGCCCTATTTCCTTTGGGGTCATGAATGCGTTGGCCGTGGTCGCCGAACCGGCGAAGCGTTCCCGCTGTATCCGGCGCGCGCGCAGCACCCGGTCGCGTATCTGTGCCGAGGTTTCGCCTGCTGCGGGGCCGCGCCATTCCTGATATTTAACCGGCGAAAGCCATACCGCCATGTCTATCCTGTCAAGCAACGGGCCGGACATTCTGGACAGGTAGCGTTTCACCTGGAGCGGAGTGCAGCTGCATGTCCGGTCCGGATGCCCGCGGTAGCCGCAGGGACAGGGGTTTGTCGCCGCTATCAGCGTAAAACGCGCCGGGAAAATAACGCGTTCCTTGGCGCGCGAAATGGCGACCGAAAAATCTTCAAGAGGCTGGCGCAGCACTTCAAGCGTGGTCCTCGGGAATTCGGCAAGCTCGTCGAGAAATAGCACTCCGTTGTGCGCCAGCGACACTTCGCCCGGTTTCGGCGGCACGTTGCCGCCTATAAGCGCGATATCCGAAATGGTGTGATGCGGATTGCGGAACGGCCGCCATGAAATCAGGCGGTGCGTTCCCAGCATGCCGCATACCGAATATATGCGCGTTACTTCCAGCGCTTCCTGCGTGGTAAGCGGCGGCAAAATTCCGGCGAAGCGTTTGGCTAGCATCGATTTGCCGGTGCCGGGAGGCCCGACCAGCAGCACATTGTGCCCTCCGGCGGCGGCTATTTCCAGCGCGCGTTTCGCAAGCGGCTGGCCCTTCACCTCGGAAAAATCGATGCCGGGATTTTGACTCGTCCCGTCGGTTGTTTGGGAATCCACGCATGGCACGGCCTGCGTTTTCCCCTCCAGCGTATCCACCACCGCCCGCAGGGAGGTGGCGCAATATGCCTCCGTTCCGGACACGGACGCTTCGCCCGAATTCTGCTCGGGCACGAAAGCCTTGTCGCCGCGCGCTACGGAGGAGAGCATCGGCAGCACCCCCGCCACCGGGCGCAGGAATCCGTCCAGCGCCAGCTCGCCCACGAAATAATTTCCTGCCGCCTGCGCGGCGGCCTCCTCCGACATCTGTCCGGAGGCGGCCAGCACGCCCAGCGCTATGGGCAGGTCGAAATGCGAGCCGCTTTTTTTGACCTCGGCCGGCGCCAGGTTTACCGTCACGCGCTTGAGCGGGAAATCGTAGCCGCAGTTGCGCAGCGCGGCCGTGACGCGGTCGCGCGATTCCCGCACCGCGTCGTCCGGCAGGCCTACGACGGCAAAAGTCGGCATGCCGGCGGAGACGTCGACCTCCACCGACACTTCGTAGCCGTCTATGCCCCTCAGCCCGAGGGTGCGGGTTTTTGCGAGCATGTGTTCAGTTTGCCTTTATGTCCACTTCGTATTGCGTAACGCCTTGCGCTTCAAGGGTCAGCAGCCGGTTCTGGTGCAGTATCGCCGCCGCCAGCTCCTCTCCGGTCGCCTCGCGCACGCGCAGGTTGAACGAGGCGTCCCCGTCGGAATACGACACCAGCTGGGCTTTTTCTATCTGCGGTATCGCGCGCAGCAGTTCCTGGAACTGGCGCAGTTGTTCAAGCCCGCCCAGCCCGGTGACCTTCAGCGCGACGGTGGAGGCCGACCGGGACACCTTGTCTATCTGCGCGGGCAGCTCCGCAACCGCCGTTTCGGCCGCCGCGGCGGTGGCCTTGCGCGCCGCTATTTCCGGCGCCGCGTCCAGTCCGCTGGCTTCCTTTGCTATTTCCGCCGCCATCCTGCGGTCCGCTATTGTATAAAGGCGCAGCGTCATATGCGTGCGATAGGGCGAAAACTGTCCGCCCAGTTCCGGCATCGGGGGGATTTTATATGCTCCGGCTTCGGCTATCAGCGCAAGGTCCGCGTGTTCGGCCTGCGCCGCGTCCAGCGCCGAGGTTACCGACTGTGAATCCGCGCCAGGTTGCGGCGTTATTACGCTGTAACCCAGCTTTTCCAGCGCTGCGGTTACCGGCGCTATGGAATCCGTCGTGGGTTGCGGCTTTCCGTCCACGCTTTCAAACGCGAACACGGCCACCCTGCCACGCGACGGATCGTACATCTTGTCCAGCGCGGCGCTTATATCCTGCACCAGCACGCTGGCTTTTATCTTGACATGATAATAGCCGCCGGACTGGGTTTCGCGCGTTATCTTGTAGCGTTTTATAAAGCCCTGTGTAGACGCCAGCAGCTTTTGCTTTACCGCCGTGGCGTCCTGCACCTGGGTCTGGCCGCTGACGAATACGCCCACCACCTGTTCCACCGCACTGCGCTGCGCTTCCGCCAGAGCGTCGCGTCTGGCCGTGGCGAAATTGCCGTTTATGGGGGCGATGCCTTCCGCGGTTATGGTTTCGCCTTCCGGGCCGGAGTTGCCGCCCAAGGTCGCGCAGCCGCAGAGCGCCGCCAGCAGCGCGATGGGGAGTATCGCTTTTTTCACGCTGTTATTTGTCATCGAGCGTTATGCCCATCGCGCGCAGTTTGGAGCGCTCAATGCGTATTATTACGGTGCAGCCGTCGTCATTGGTGTATTCCGACGAGAATATTTCCGCGCCGCGCACCAGACCGTTGACTTTCGTTTCCAGCGTGGAGTCCTGCGATATCGCGTCCTTGACGCGCACGTTGGCCATAACGCCAGCGCCGGATATATATTCCACCGAGCGCTGGTATGCGTTCGCTATCGCGGCCTCGCGCGACATCGCGCGCCGCTGCATCTGGCTGGTATGCGCCGGGTTGGCGGCCGCCAGGCCGCGCACCCAGAGGTAATCGCCGTCTATTTTGGTGTCCTCGAATTTCGGCGCAAGCTGTCCGTTTACAACAACGCTTTTGAGGCCGCCCGTGCAGCCGCAAAGCGCTACCGCGCATAACAGCGCGGCGGCTATTTTAGTCATTTTCATTTACATTCTCCTCGCGAAAGCGTTTCCATAAACACTTCCTATATTATGTCCATAAGCGTTCTGGCATAAGATGCAGGCGACTTGAGCTTTTCCTGCTCTATCATTGCGCATGGTATCAGCATCGTCTCCAGCGTGTGGGTGAGTATGTCCGAAAATTCGTCGCGGGCCGCTTTATCGGCCGTGGTGGGCTGCGGGAGCAGTATTACCGCGCCCTGGAGATCGACCCCGTCGCAAGCGTCCCCGATGTGGAAAGCCGAGGCTATCAGCGAGGAGGTTTCGTATTCCTGTATCAGTTGCAGCTCGAAACCGCCTTCCAATCCGAGGGATTTCGCCCGCTCCGCGGTGGAATAGGCCATCCATTGCGCCAAAGCCATGTCGCCTTTGGGCGCAAAGAAGGCCCATTTGCCCCAGACGCCGTCCTTGGGCGGCAGGAATGCTTTTGCCTTTTCCAGGTCCGTGGACGTAAGCATCGGGTCCGTTATCACCTCGTCGGCGCCGGTTATGGTGTTTAGTATTTCCAGATGCGTGGGGGCCCTGTCGCGCGCGCTCATCAGCTTTTCCATCTTCTTCATTTCGTGTATGCGGCGCAGTATCCCGGAAAGAGGCATCTGGTCGCGGGTGAAAAATCTGACCACTTCCTCTTCCGAGAAAGTTATCGCGTTCACGTCGAACATCTTGTGCAGTATGTCGTTGTAGCCGTTGCGCGTCGGATGTTTGAGCTCCACCATCCAGCCGGAATTGAGCTGGAACTTGAGCGTCTCCTCCAGCTTGGCCAGATTCTTGGGCGCATAGGCGGATGACAGGACTATCTGCCTGCCGGAGGCTATGAAGGTGTTGAGCCATTTGGAGATAAGGTCTTTGTTCTCCGGCGTTATTGCCATGAGATGCACATCGTCTATGAATAAAGCTTTTGTGTTGGTGATAAGGTCTTCCACCTCGTTCGTACGGCCCATCTTTACAAGCCTGTGAATGCCGCGCGAGAAACGCACTCCGTCGGCAAAATAGATATTTTCCTGGCCCATCTGGTTTGACAGCCCGTAAGCGATGGCTGTCAGGAAATGCGTTTTGCCGCTGCCGGACGGGCCGAAAAGCACCAGCGGGTTGTACATCGCGCCCGGGCTTTCCACCACGGAATTGGCTGCGGCGTGCGCGAAGCGGTTGGTGGAAGCTATCAGCGTATCGAAAGTGTAAAGCGGGTTGAGCGGCACTTCCGGCGGCCATTTTACGGTATGCACGCGTTTTGCGGTATCGCGCCGGATCTCCGGTTTTGGCGCGGGCTGCTGGAGCGGCTCCTGCTCCGGGGCCTGTTCCTGAACCGGTTGCTCCGCTTGCTGCGCCGCGACCGGTATGGGCGCGGCAGCGGCTGGCGGTTCCACAACCTGCGGTTCCTGCATGACCGGTTGCTGCGGAACAGCCTGCGGTTCTGAAACGCCTGACGCTACGGCCTGCTGCTGTATGCGTTCCGAGGGCGGTTTTGCTGTCTGCGCAGGTTGTTGCAGTGTCTGATGTTCCGAAACGCTTGGCGGCACCGCCTGTTGCTGTATGCGTTCCGAAGGCGGCTTTGCCGCCGGTTGCTGCTGTTGCGGCGGACGATGCGCTGAAACGCCGGGGGGAACGCCCTGCTGTTGTATTCGT
>Ga0326728_10006908_pt1 | contig 29979 bp, 14 predicted proteins | sample MB3enrmetagenome_FD_207602 | JGI IMG/M metagenome (GOLD analysis project Ga0326728, IMG submission 207602) | Lab enriched peat soil microbial communities from McLean, Ithaca, NY, United States - MB31MN | ecosystem: Environmental > Terrestrial > Soil > Wetlands > Peat | place: USA: New York... | reverse complement strand
AACTCGTCCCGGTCGGCTTCCGCCAACGCCTTCCGGGTTTCCAGGATTTGCCACTCGTTCACCTTCACGTACTCACGAATGGCTTCGGTGGCCACATACGAACGGCTGCGGCGCTGCGCTTTCGCCAGCCGGTCAAGCCGCTCGCGCAGGTCGGGCTCCAAGCGCACTGTCACTACCGGAATCGTTGCCATGAGGCACTCCTAACACAACTGAATACGTGGTATTCTACCACGGCGCGGTGGGGAATGAACACATCATACCAGCCCACGGGCGGGCGAAAAAGAAGTCTTTTCGGAGGTTGCAGGTTACGCTGAGCGCAGCTATACTGCGCGACATAAATTGTAGCGTCGATCTCCGATCGACGACGGCGGTCGGAGACCGCCGCTACAGTCGAATGCACAAACATTTATGTCGCTCTCTCTGAATTAGGCGCGAGATTTGGAGGTGTACATGAAAAGGCCCGAGGAATCCGCCTCTCGATTAATCGACGAGAAGATCAAGGAACTTGGGGACTGGCGCGGGAAGACGCTCGCGAAAGTGCGCGAAATCATACACGAGGCAGACCCTGAGATCGTCGAAGAGTGGAAGTGGGTGAAACCCACGAACCCCGGAACGCCGGTCTGGTCCCACGGCGGCATCGTCTGCACGGGAGAGACGTACAAGAACGTCGTCAAGATGACATTTGCCAAGGGAGCTGCGCTCGAGGACCTTTCAGGTCTATTCAACTCCAGCCTCGGCGGGAATGCCAGGCGCGCCATCGACATCCACGAAGGCGACAAGGTCGATGAGGCGGCCTTGAAGGGTCTCATCTGCGCTGCAGTGGCGCTCAATCTCAAGGGCAAGAGCAAGCTGAAGCCCCGGCGAGCGAGCAGCAAGCGGGCCGACTAGCTTCATCGCAGGTCCCGGCCATATCTCCTCCCATAGGGGAAGAGCTTCGGCGCCTGCCTCATACGCCAAGCAGTTCGGCGTCGAGGACCCGAGCTGGCTGCCGATGGGCACTCGGTCTTGATCGGGGAGGAGACTGCTATGTCTGTGGAACGTCCATATGGCGGTCGAGCGTGAGTCGTGCCGACGAAATCGGCAGGCGCCGTCGACTATCGCTTGCGATCGTAGTGCGCCTGTACGAGCGGGTAGCCAGGGTCACAGCCTTTGTGACCGTGGGTTCTTCCTTCGATGTCAAACGACCATTGAGTTGTCGCCGTCACTCCATGTAGTCACGATCGGCATAATAGGCGTACTAAAAGCCCACGGTCAGGAGAGCTCTGACCGTGGCTACCCGCCCTGCGGCTTTTCCTTGATCGACTCCATTGCACGCGAGAGGGTGACCGGGAAACGGGGGAGTGTGATCGCACGCCCAGCCGCGGCGGGTCGATTGAAGAATTTGTACATCCAGCGCTAATGCCGCGTAAATTTATCGAAAACCGCAATTACCGGCAGCGCATTGCCGTCATCATCGAAAAAGCTTCGCGAAACAAGCGGCCCGCTCACCGCAGGCTCCCACCAGAAGACGCCCTTGCCGAGCCCGCCCGGCGTCTCTTGCACAACACTATTTACTTCCTCCAGAAACTCCTTTTGTCCCTGCGGAGTTTCGGGAAAGGGTGGCGGCCGTTTCAGGTACTCGGCGGGTTTCCAGTTGTAGGCGACCTCAACCAGGATGATGTCCTTCTTGTACTCTTGCGCCATAAAAATCATGTTCTCACGCAGATCGTTCAAGCTTCCGTGCCACCACGGGTAATAGGACTGTCCGATGACGTCGTAGTTCAGGTGATATGAATTGAGCCTGTCAAAGAAGTCCCTGGTTCGAATCCTGTCGCCGCCGCGGTCTACTATGTGGATCATGATTCGTGGACGCGGCTCATTTCCCTTTCCCGCTTCAACACCGGCGATCCCGGCTTTTACAAGATCGGCGAGGTTATCCCAGTTGCCGGGCAGGCGGCCATCCGGCCAGAGCATGCCGTTTATAATTTCGTTGCCAATCTGGACCATGTCGGGAAGGACACCGGCATTCCCGAATGCCGCAATCGTTTGCTTTGTGTATTCGAACACCGCGTCGACAAGCTGAGCGTGAGACATGCCTTCCCACGCCTTGGGCAGGAACTGCTTCCCTGGATCGGCCCAGGTGTCCGAATAATGGTAGTCGAGCAGAATATGAAAGCCGAGTTTCTTAGCGGAATGCGCGAGCGCAATCGTGTATTCCAGATTATTGGGCAACTCCTTGGGCGTATGAAAAAGCCGCAACCGCACCCAGTTGTATCCGTGGTCCCGCAGGATTTCGAGAACCGGCTCCGCTTTGCCGCCGTCTTTGAATACACGACCGCCATCCTCGGCCGCCTTCGCGAACGACACGTCCGCGCCAATCGCGTATTCTGACCCTCGAACCTGCGCACGGGAGAATCCCGGCCAGGCTGCCAACAAGACAGCGAATGCTATGATCTTCCTCATGGTATAGAAACAATGGCCCACGCGCGTGAAATCCGCAATCCAAAAGACGCGTCGGCTGGAATGTTTTTTCACTGCCCCTGCCGACCGGGCGTTATGATTGACACATGCTTGTGCGCTTCGGATGTATCTGCCTGATCCCGATGCTCGCTGCCTGTCTGGTTGCGCGGGCCGCGACGCAATCAGACTTCGAAATTCTGTTGAAAAAAGGCGTGACCCTGAGCCAACAGGCGGATTATGCGGGCGCAATTCCCGCGCTCGAGCAGGCAAGACAACTTGCTCCGCGGCATTACTTGGCTAATTTGCTCTTGGGCGTGGACCTGTTGCGTAGCGGGCGTCCGGCAGAAGCGGTTGATCCTCTCCAAGTAGCTGCGGAAGTGAATCTCAACGACGCAGCGGCGATGGGCTACCTTGGGGAGGCGCAGACGGCAATGGGCGACTTTGCGCGCGCAGCGGAGTCCTTTCAGGCCGCTGTTTCACGCGCACCGCATTCCGAGGAAACATTACTGGGATGGGCGGACTTCGGTTTGGAGCGATTCCGCGCTCTGGCCACCTGGCTACGGGGTACACAAAAGCGCACGGCCGTTGTGCTCAGGGTCGAAGCCGAAAGCATGGAGGATGGAACAAAGCCTCGGGAGAATTTACTTCGGCAATCGGCGGCGAATAATCCGGAGCAACCGGGAATCTGGGGCGAACTCGGAGTGGCGGAGGTGCAGCTTGGCATGCGTCGAGAGGCGGAGGAAAGCCTGAAGATCGCACGCGAACGACAACCCACAGCTTCCGCCACTTGGCAACTGGAAGCCTTAATGGAGGCCGTCGCCGGGAACTGGCCGGAAGCGGAGACCCGGCTGCGTGCTGTGGGAGAGCGCTCCCCGGCGGCACTTCGAAGAGCCATCGCGGCATGGCCGCGGACTCTCTTACCCGATCACGACGCAGACGGCTCCCTCTGGCAGTGCGTTCGCGAACGTTCCACCGACTGCGTGGCGGCAAACTTATCGCCGAAAACCGGGGCGGGTCAGAGCGCCGAACAGCTCTTCGCGGAGGAACGCTGGGAACAGTTGGCCGCAGTGCCTCCGCCCGCTGTTGACCAAACTGCCGTGTGGTTCCGTCGTGGGGTGGCGTTAGGCGAAATTGGGGATTGCGCACAAGCAATTCCGGCTTTGGAACGCGGACTGAAGGATGGAGCAGAGACGGCTGGCTACTGGTTGGAGATTTGCTACGGCGCCGAAGCGGGGCGTGCCGCTGCACAATTAATGTCACAAGGCAACGAGGCGGCAATTCACCGACTCCGCGGTGACATGCTGTTGAGAATGAAGGACGATGCTGCCGCCGCAGCGGCGGAGTACGCCGAGGCGCAGCGTCTGAGGCCCAAGGATGCGGATCTATCGGAGAGGCTGGCGGAGGCTTACTCAGCCCTGGGGGACATGGCCCGTGCAAAGCAGGCCGCGAACAATGCCCTGGCGGAGGATCCGCACAGCATGCTCGCGCTGCGACGTCTGGCCCTGGTTGCCATGAGTGAGAGGGACTATCCTGAAGCGCTCGTGGTCCTGAAGAAGATGGCCGCAATGGATCCCACGAATGCCTGGGCCCGAGTGCAGATGGGGACGGCCTACGCACAATCCGGGCGGCCGGAGGAGGCTGTCCGCTATCTGAAACCCACGCTGGCAGCGGGCTACCCCGATGAAAAGGGTGCGTTGCACGCGGTATTGGCAGGGGCGTTGCGCGAGCTGGGCCGTGAGCAAGAAGCGAAAACTGCCGCGGCTGAGGCGAGCAGGCTTGCCGATAGCTTCCAGGCACGGGGCAAGAGAAGTCCAGATGACCACCAATAGGCGGAGTTTCCTGCGGAGCGCTGCGAGCCTCGGCGCTTGGGGCGTAGCTTGCCATCTCGAGTGGGCGGGCGCAACCGAAGGGCCCATCCGCTTGCAGCGAGGCGCCTCGTCCAACGGGCTGGATTTTGTGCTCCGGAATGACGCGCGAGGACGCAGGTATCAGGTAGAAACCATGCCCGGCGGACTTGGCGTGATTGATTTTGATGGCGACGGTTGGCCGGATCTTTTCTGCGTGAATGGCGCATCTTTACCTTCGCTTACCAAAACTGGCCCGGAATACTGGAATCGTCTCTACAAAAACAACCGGGACGGAACCTTCACCGATATCACAGCAAAAGCGGGCCTGGCGGGTCGTGGGTACGGAATGGGCGTAGCGGTCGGCGACTATAACAATGATGGTCACGAGGACCTGTTTGTGGTGGGAGTACACGGGAATCAACTCTACCGGAACAATGGCGACGGAACGTTTTCCGAAGTCACCGAACAAGCGAGACTGAACCTGGCTGCACACCAGAAATTGTGGTCGGTCGCTGCCGCCTGGATCGATTACGACAACGATGGTTGGCTGGATCTCTTCATTTCCAACTATTGCGATTGGGAAGCGGGGACGGACCCGGTGTGTGGCGGCCTGGAGCCGGCTTTGCGCATGTATTGCCACCCAGATCGTTACCGTGCGGAATCGATGCAGCTTTTTCACAACAATGGTGATGGAACTTTTACCGAAGTTACTCGCAAGGACGGCTTTCCCGATCTTTTGGGCAAGGGCATGGGAATTGCGATGGCCGACTTTGCCGGAGACGGCCGCCCCGGACTTTTCGTTGCCAATGACAACGCGCGCAACCTGCTGCTGCGCTCTACCGGCCACGGGTTTGCGGAGATCGGAATCGAAGCGGGGGTCGCCTACAACGGGGACGGCCGCAACATCTCCGGCATGGGTGCAGATTTCGGCGACATTGACGGAGATGGCCGGCCGGACTTGGTCATGACCGGCCTGCGGAACGAGACGTGGGAGGTCTTCTTGAATCGTGGCGACGCTGTTTTTGATGATGGAAGCGCGAGCACTGGGCTGCTGGGATTAAGCCGGCCCTGGAATGGTTGGGGTTGTGGCCTGGTAGATCTCGACAACGACGGCTGGTTGGATCTGTTCGTTGCCGGCGGCGGTCTGGATACCCCCGACGCTCAGCCAAACCGCATTTTCCGAAACGTGAAGGGAAAGTTTACAGACGTATCGGAGAGCGTCGGCAAGGAGTTCGCAGCGCCGCGCCTGCACCGGGGCGTGGTATTCGCGGATTTTGACCATGATGGGCGGATGGACGTGGCCGTGACCGCACTGAACGAACCCATCGAGCTGTGGTGGAACCGGAGCCCCAAGCGGCACTGGCTTCAGTTGCAGCTTAGGGGGAAGCGCAGCAACCGATCCGCAATCGGCGCGCAGGTGACATGCAAGTCCGCCAGCCGCACACAGACTTGCTGCCTAACCAACTCTGTCGGCTATGCCTCCAGCAAGGACCTCACCGTGCACTTTGGACTCGACGCGGATAGCAAAGCACGAGTGGAGATTCGTTGGCCGTCCGGAAACGTGCAAAAACTGGGCGAGGTAACGGCCGATCAGCAATTGCACGTGGAGGAGGCAGTCTAGCACGTCGGGCCGACCACACCTTCTTTCTTGCCGGGGACGTCCGGGACCGCCAGGTTCGGCGCTGAAAAAAAAGGACCCGCCTGGGGACAGGCGGGTCCATTTCATCAGCCTAGGAGGTGCTGACGAGAGTTAGAACGTAAACTTCATTCCGAACTGCACAACGCGAGGATTAACGGCGAGGCCTGTAATCTCGCCAAAGTTGCCCCATGTCACGGTACCGCCGGGTGTGCTGTAGCTCGGGTGGTTGAGACCATTAAACATCTCACAGCGGAACTGTAGGCTGTAACGCTCGACAATGGGGAAGTCTTTGAAGATGCCCAGGTCCATCGTGTTCTTGTATGGCCCCGTGAACATGTTTCGGGCGGTGTTTCCGAAAGTGCCGGGGGCGTTGTTGGCAAAGGCTGCGGTGTTAAAGTAATCGTTGAGCCAGTGCGATTTGGGGCCCTGCTTCAAGTCGAAGGCTTGGCCAGACACAAAATCGGCACGGTCGTTATATTGCTGTGTACCGGAGTTATTGTTGGCGCCACTCGCGATGCTAAAAGGATTTCCCGATTGCAGGGTGACGATCGCGGTCAGTTCCCAACCGCCCAGCGCCTGCCTGACGACCGGGTTCTGGTGTGAAAGAGAGGGCGTGGTGTAAACGAAGTTGGACACCCAAATAAAGGGGAAGTTCAAGTCCGAGATGCCCCGGTTGTAGGTGATGTTGAAAGGATCGGGCAGCGCGTTGCCGGTCTCACTGAAGGATATATTCCCCGACGACGAATCATCGATTGCCTTCGACCAGGTGAAGTTGGACTGGAACTGGAGTCCATGCGAAGCCCGCTTATCGACCGTGAGTTGCAAGGCGTGGTAGCTGGCCGTGCCGTCGCTCAAATCCGTCAGGATCTGGCCAAAGTTGGGGTAGGTCGTGCGGTTGCCACCGTTGGCGTAGATACCCGGGTTTAGGTCGTCGATGGTTGACAAGTGATACGACTGGCTGCCGACATAAGCCGCTCGAATCAGCGTATTGAAGCCAAACTCATGCTCGATGGAGAGGTTCCAGCTCTGCGTAGTTCCCACGTGGAAGTTATTCTCGAAAATCATCGGAAGGGAAATTGGCGTCGAAAAAGTGCTGGATGCTGGCGGTTTGTAACTCGGCGAAGCAAACGGCGGGAACGGACTCACACCGCCGGTTCCAGGAAAGTAGGACCAAGGTTTATCCAAGGAAATGGGGCCTACCGCTGTTGAGGCATAGAAGTTGTAGTACGGGCTATACGGGGCGATATCGGCGGTGTGGTTGTACATCGAATACATCAGGGGCGAGGTGAACGTGCCGAAGCCTGCGCGTATGGAAGTGTGGGAGAGGAAGGAGGGCTGCCACGCCACACCCAAACGAGGCTCCCAATAGGCGTAGGTTGTCGGCATGAGCCCGTTCGTCACGCCCTTGTCGCCTGGGAAGACCAAGCCGGCGGGAGCATTGGGAAACACGGTGCTTTGTTCTCCGGCAACGAAGGCGGCGCCCCGTCCGCCGGTCGAGGGAGGGATATTCGGATCCCAGCGGAGACCGTAGGTGAGCGTGAGGTTAGGCCGCAGCCTGAACTGGTCTTGCGCAAAAAAGCCGGGCTGCCAGCCTGCCACTCGAGCGATCTCACCTGCGCCTTGCTGATAATTACCCAAGTCACCGAGCAAGTAGTCGGACATGCTGTTCCCGGTAAAGGTGTTGTAAAAGGTGAGGATGGGCTGCGTCGGATACTCCGTCAATTCTTCGGCGAACTGATGCTGCAAGTCCGCCCCAACCGACAAGAAGTGTTTGCCCAGCGCCTTGGAGAACGTGTCATAAAGGCCATAGGTGGTGCGAACTTCCTGGGAGGGCTCGGTCCAGCCCGTTTGAAAGTCTCCGTTGACGTTGAAGCCTTCGAAATAGCAGCCGAGCTCGTTAATCTGTATGTAACGGGACCAGCACATGGGCTTTCCGCTGCTGTCATTGGTCGCCGCGGCGTTGTGAGCAGACATCTGAGTCCAGAAGAGGGAGAACGTATTGATAGTCGTTGGGTTGAGCGTCCAGGTATGGGTCAACACTTCGTTGTAATATTCCATGTGCTCTTTGAACGCGTACTCCCAGGGACTCAAAATGAGAACGGACAGGATGTTGCCGTTCACATCGCCGGAAGGTTGGGTCAAGTAATTGATGAAGCTGCGCAGGGAAAGGCGCTGTTTATCGGAAATATTGTAGTCCAACTTCTCGGTGTTCTCGTTGAAACTGTTGATGATGGTTGCCCCAGCGTAATAAAGAGCTCCATTGGATTGCTGCCCAAGGGGCAGCCCGGTTGTGGTAATGGTTACCGATGCCGGATTAAACAGGGAAGGATCAATCTGATTGAACTTGCCGTTGGCAGGCCCAAAGGGCGCATTGAGAGTTTCCGAGGTGCAAGGCGCGGGAGAGCAGATGCCGCTGAAATCTCCACTCAGCATTGCGGCAGTAGGCGTCTGCGCGTAATTCGCCGTGGTGGCACTGGAGGACCGGGTGCCCTGATAGTTGGCGAAGAAAAAGAGTTTGTTCTTTAGGACGGGCCCCCCCAACGAGCCGCCAAACTGGTTGCGATGGAGCGGGTCCACCGCGTTAGAAAACAGGTTGGCAGCATTGAGGTCCTTGTCACGATAAAACTCGAAGCCATTTCCATGGAAACGATTCGAGCCGGCCGTGGTTTCAATGCTGACCACGGCGCCCGGCGCAAAGCCGTAACGCGCATCGAAGTTGTTGGTGATCACGCGAAACTCTTGCGTGGCGTCGGCGTTGGGAAACGGCGCGTCGAGGCCCAGATAGTTGTCCATGTTAGGCACGCCATCAAGCAAGTAGTAGGTGCTGCCCTGACGCCCGCCGCTGGCGGAGGCGCCTGCCTCCGTGGGGAAGGAAAAACCCGGCTGGATGTAACCGTTCGAATTCAGCACGTTGGTCACGCCGGGAGCAAGAAGGACGAGGCTCGACGGATCACGGCCATTGAGTGGAAGTTGCGTAACGGTGGTTTGGTTGACGGTCGCTCCCAACTCAGCGGAGGTGGTATTGATCGCCTCCGCGTTCGCTTCCACGGTGATCGTCTGTTCCTGTTTTCCAACCTGCAGGACAACGTTTTGCGTGGTCGTGAGGCTCACCGTCAGCACGATTCCCGCCTGGACATAGCCGCGGAATCCTGGAGCTTCGACCTTGAGGGTATACTGGCCCGGGGGCAAGGCAGGAATTAAGTAGATGCCTTCCACATTGGTCGTAGTTGATTGAGCGAGACTTGTAGCGACGTTCTGCGCGGTGACGGTCGCCTTTGGGATGGTCGCACCGGTTGTGTCAACCACCTGGCCGGTCAAGTTTGAGCTGGCGACCTGAGCGGACGCTGCGGGCGCCAGCAACAAGATCAAGGGCAGGATTGTGGCTTGCAAGAACTTGCCTGTTGAAGTCTGCATGTTGACCCTCCTTTTCCCCTCCACAGTACGAATTCGGCACTTGGTTGAAATCAGCCTAAAGTAGGATTACTGAAAACGCGCATCGATTTTTTGTGCATTACGGGAGGCCGTCCGTGTGCGCAAGAGATTCTTATCCGCCTGCCCGGGTGGCGGGGGTTCTCCCGCTTGGAGGCTCCCTCACCTACCCAAGTGGGCTACGGCCTGGTATTCCAGGACTACTTCAACTTCTTTCAATTCAACAACTTGGCCAGACGCTGGGAAAGAGATGTGGCTCCTGGCCGGCAAGTAGATCGGTGCGTCCTTCCTGATCGGGAGGATTTGTAGTTTCAGGGTCGGGTCGCTTTCTTGGGCCGAAAGCTGGCGCCACGCAACCTGCCAGGGTGTTCCTTTATAGAAGTCGTCAGTCACCAGCTTGCCATCGGCATAGACGCGGGCGACGTCACCAATGTAGGTGATGCGCAGAAAAACATTTCGCACTGCGGGAGAGGTGATCGTTGGAACCTGAATGCTCCACTCGGCGGCGCCCTGAAATGCCTCAGCCTCCGGCGCCTCGGCCACTTCCTTGCCCATACAAACCGGTGGGCGGAGGTTCGCATCCCGGAGTTTTTGGACCGTCGCTTTAATCTTTTCTTGCCTTACGTGGGTCTGGTACTGCTCAAAGAGGCCATCAGGACCGGAGGCGGTGAATCCCCGCGGCGTGACATCGGGCTTCGGGAGAATCTCGAACTTTAACTGACTGGGGTCGACGCTGCCGAGATGTACGGCGTTCGAAGTGAAATAGAGGTCAGCGGCAGAAAGCAACAATCGCTCGCCGCCAGCCAGATTGGCCTTCCACGCATTCCGCGCCATTTCTCTGGAAAGTAGAACGATCTGGATTTCCTGGCCCCCGAGCTTTCGGATAAGTATGGCGGTCTGCTTTCCTGGCTCGACTCGATCGATAAAGACGTGACCATTTTCACGTTCGATTCTGGCCTGGGGAGCTTCGATAATTTCATCCCCAGCGGAATCGAAGGCAAACTCCGCAGGCAGCCCCGGCCAGGCGAAGAACACATAAGTATTCAGTTCTCCCAATCGGCAGAGGAGTTGCGCGGTGGAATACTCGAGCACGGTTCCACCCAGATTGAGATTCACAGGCCACATGACGTAGGCCCCGCTGGGAATGTCCGTCGGGCGCCGCGGCACTTTCATTTCGCCTGCTATCGTTTTCAAGCGAAGCTGGAAATTTTTTTGTGCCCGAAGCGGATAGTTCCGCTGGTAGTTATTGATGAAGACGAAGCCGTGATCCTTCTCGAACCGCGCTGCCACCCGAGGAGTCGCGGTATCGCTTTTGCCGGCAGGCATGCGGTGGGGAAAATACGGAGTCATAGTGGCCAAACTGGAACCGAAATCGTCAAGGAACAGGTGAAGCGTCTTCAGGTCTCGAAACGAAGAATTCATCTGGCCAAACTCACCGAGGGGAGCCTGGAAGTCATACGATTTCACTGGCAGATCGTTGGGGTAACCGGTTGCCTGGGATTCCTGCAAAGTTGTGCGCTTGCCGTCCGGATTCGTTCCTCCATGAAACATGTAATAGCCGTACAACGTTACGCCCGATCCCAATTTCACCAGGGTCATGGCGGCCACGTCATCGGCGCTGAGCAGAGGCCGCCGGTGATAAGAAAGCTCCATGCCACCACCCATCTCTGCCCCCAGGAAAGGATAGGAAGCGAAACGGGCGTCAATGTCCGGGCGTTTTGAACGCAGATCGTCGCCCACATTTTCTTCGCAGCGGATGGGGGTGAAAAAGTAGTTCGCGTTGGGTGGCAGTTCCTGCACACTACGGCTCCAAAAAGCGTCTGCGTATCCCGAGAACACCGGCAGGAATTGCTGCGGCGGAACTTCTGCGGCGTCCCAGGCGGTGGCGGTATAAAAGGGTGCGTCGAGGCCCGCTTGGCGCGCTATCTGGAGCAGAGCCAGCATGTGCTCGGGCCCTTTGCCTGGTCCACGCTCGTGATATTCGTTCTCGATCTGAACACCGATAATGGGGCCACCATCTTTCCAGAACAATCCCTTCGTCTGCTGGCCGATTTGTTCATAGAAACGACGAACATAACGAAGATAAACCGGGTCGTTTTGGCGCGTGGGGCATTTCTGAATCAGCCAATCGGGAAGGCCGCCATTGCGTACCTCACCGTGAGCCCAAGGTCCGACCCGGATCCAGACGTACACTCCGTGTTTCGCACAGAGTTCGACAAACCGACGGAGGTTGCGCTGAGCCGTCCAATCAAACTGACCTTCAGTCTCTTCATGGTGTATCCAGATGACGTAGGTAGAAACAATCTGCACACCGCCGGCTTTCATTTTCAAGATTTCTTCTTCCCAACCAGTTTCGGGGTAGCGCGAAAAATGGAACTCCCCCATCACGGGAAACCACGCAGTTCCGTCCTTGATTAAATAGCGGCTGTTCGCCGAAAGCACGCGTCCGTCAGGTGCTCGTCCACCGATGGCAAAGGGGAGAGGTTCTGGTGGAGCGGGCGGTTGGCTTACGTCGATAAATAGGGATGAATCTGCATTTTGGCACAGTCCTCTGAAGGGCGTGGCAAACAGGACGCCGATGCCCGCCAGAAGCGTGAACGTCAAACGGACCCCAAGGTTGTCTCTCATCACCGAAATCCTAGCCCTTCGCATCCAATCTATGAATTTATAGCGGGCGGGTGGCCTTGCCATCCGACTAAGGTCGTATATCGATGCGGCGGGAATTGCTTGAATTAGAGATGCTCGAGGCCGCGCTGGAGGGCTGCTATCACTGCTTGGGTACGGTCATTGACGCCCAACCGCTGCAGGATCACGCTCACATGGCACTTTACCGTAGCCTCTGTGATCCCGAGCTCGTTGCCAATCTCTTTGTTGCTCTCTCCCCGCACCATCAGGGAAAGCACTTGGCGCTCGCGCGGGCTCAGATCCAAGTTTGGGGTACGATCCGCCAAACTGCGCATAACCGGTGGCGGGAGAAACAGAGATCCGGAACGCACCCGGCGCAATGCGTCAACGAGCGTTTCGTGCGACATTCCTTTGATGATGTAGCCCACCGCGCCAGCCGCGATGGCCTGATGTATATCCTCATCCCCTTCGTAGGTGGTGAGAACCAGGCACTTTGCGTGAGGATCCTCCTGGCGGATGGCGCGAAGTGCTTCCAGGCCACTCATCCCTGGCAGGCGAAGGTCCATCATCGTGATATCGGGACGGTGCTTACGGAAGAGCCGTACCGCCTCCTCACCCGACCCGGCTTGCGCGATGACGCGCATGTCCGATTGAGCGTCGATGATTGCGGCAACCCCCAACCGCACGATCGGATGGTCATCCACCACCAGGATGCGGATTTTTTGTTCGGGGTTCATGTATATATTCTGCCCTTGAATCAGGGGACCGAAGGACGCACTGGCACATCCACACAGAGGCGCGTCCCGCTTCCCGGCGCACTTTCAATCTCGAAACGGCCCCCCAGGTGCTCGATTCGTTCGCGCATCCCGACCAGCCCGAAGTGGGAGCTCTGACTCGTGAGGGCCTCCTCCAGGTTAAACCCTCTGCCATTGTCTACCACCTGCATTCGCATTTTGTCCTTGTCAAAATTGACCTTGATGCGCACTTCCTCAGGCTGGGCGTGATGCACGGCATTGGAGACGGCCTCCCGCGCCACCATCAACAGTACATACTCCACCGTCCGGTCGAGCGGCAAGGGCTTGCCTGAAGTCTCAAATCGCACGGGTACGCGAGACGTGTGGCCAACTTGCTGGGCCAAGCTCCCCAGCAACTGAGTTATCTCAGGCGAAGCCGTTCCCTTTTGGCGGAGGTTCCAGACTGCCTGCCGCGCCTCATCGACAGTGGCACGAATCTGTTGGCGCGCGGCATCCAGCAGATCTTTTCGCGGCCCCTTCGATTCTGGCTCGAGTACTACCACAGCCTCGAGTAATGCCGAAGCGCCCGCGCAGCCCTGGATGATTGTATCGTGCATTTCACGCGCGATACGATTTCGTTCTTCCAGCACGGCTTCGAACCGGGCGTGCACCTGCCGCAACCGAAACCGGTAGACAAGGAAGATGCCGCCAACGATCAACAGCGCGCATAGCGCCAAAAACCAAGTGCTGCGGTACAGGTGGGGGCGCCATTCAATGGGCAAGGACGCTTCCGTTACCTTCTCCGGCATGTTCATCTCAAACGCCTGGACTCGAAATTGATAATGTCCCTGCGGCAAACTCGTATAGTAAGCGGCCCGAGTACTTAGCGCTTCCGTCCAGTCGCTATCAAACCCTTCCAACCTATAGCGGAAACGGATGCGTTCCTGGGATCGCAGACGGATGGCGCTGTAGTTGATCTCGAGCTTCCCTTCCCCGGGTGGCACCACCAGATGTCCGGAGTTCGGCACCTCGCGGCCGTCAACCAGCACTTGTTCGATCACTACGCGAGGCAAAACACCCGGTCTCGTCTGGTCCGGCAAAATGCGCACCGGTCCACGATTGCTGGGGAACCACAATTCACCGCTGGGAGTAAGACAACCAGCGGGTGCCACTCCGCCGTGCATCTGGGTCGCTTCCACACCGTCCGAGAGTCCGTACAGAGTCACTGCTGGGCGAGACTCGGGGGCTTCGGCCAGCTTGTCTAAATCCGCGCGGGCAACGGACACGATTCCATTCGGACCACTCATCCAGAAGGTCCCTCGCTGGTCCTCCAGAATCTGGTAGATGCTGTTGCTCGCCAACCCCTGGGCACTGGTGAAGGCGGACAGTTTCCCCGCGCGCCACCGAAACAAGCCGCCCCCGCGAGTTCCAAACCACAGCCCGCCATCGCCATCCTGGTGCATGGTCCAAACCTTCTCGGACCGTAGCCGCTCCGTCACCGCATCCTCTACAAATTTCCCATTCTGCCAGTGGCTTACACCCTGCTCGGTTCCAATCCAGATGCCGCCCTGCGTATCTTCCAATAAAGCGCGAATGCTGAAATACGACAGGCCCTCCGACATACGATAGTTCGTCAACACGCCATCGTGCCAGCGGTTGAGCCCCTCGTCGGTCCCGATCCAAATGCTGCCGTCGCGGCTCTCCAGGAAGGCACGAATGAAATCGTTCGTAAGGCCATTGCGGGTCGTGTAGTGAACTTGGGTTCCCCCTTTTGAAACGAAGACTCCGTGACCTTCCGTACCCACCCAAAGGCTCCCCGTGTGGTCGCGAAGGACATCGCGAACTCGGATTCCGGGGCCGAGTGGCGTAATCAATTCGGAGGCGCTACGACGTCGATTAATGCGATAAAGATTTGCGCTGGCCACCCAGAGTGATCCGTCTTTGTCCGCATAGACAGTCCCAAAATCGGCGTTTTGTGCGCCCGACAATGGAAAGGTAGTCATGGGCGTTCGACTGAGGCGCAACAATCCAGTTTGGAGCCCCACCCAGATGTTCCGTTCGCTGTCCTCGTATAGGGCGAGGACCGTGTTGCTGGGCGGGTCTTCGGGGGTGTTGACTCTGGAGAAGCGCCCATCGCGATAGCGGAGCAATCCGCCTCCGATGGTGCCGATCCACAAAGTGCCCGCATTGTCCTCGTGCAAGGTCCGCACCGTGCTGGAAATCTCCGCAATTTTCTCAAAGCGAGCGTTGCCCGTTGCATCGAGGCGCATCCTCTGTAGCCCCGAGACCGTTCCCACCCAAATAATACGGTCACGAGTCTGGAGAATGGACTTGACGCGGCTGGCACTGGGATAACCCTTGAGCGGGTATTCTTTGCAATCCCTTCCATGGATCACCACCAGTTTTGATCCACCCACCCACAGACCGCCGGTGTCGTCTTCGCGTATCGCGTGGACGGCAAGCGGGGGAATGTTGCCCTGCCCGTCCACGCGGAGGATGCGATACCCGGATAGCCGGAACAGTCCGTCATCTGTTCCCACCCACAGGATTCCCTGATGGTCTTCATAGACAACGCGCACGAAGTCGTTGATCAGACCATCTGCGGCAGAGTAGTGACGAAACACTCCATTTTGATAACGCAGCAGCCCTCCGCCATCCGTACCGGCCCACAAACTTCCATCGCGCGAAACGGTCAGGCAAAAAATGCTGTCTTCCTTAATCTGGGAGGTGTTTCCGCGGTCGAAAACTACGAAGCGCACGCCGTCGAATCGCACAAGTCCGCCGGCCGTCCCAATCCACAAATAGCCGTCGGGCGTTTGGGCGAATGCCTGGGACATGTTCTCGGGCAGGCCGTCCTGAGTCTGCCACACCCGCCGCGTGTAGCCATCTGGCAGAGTGCGCCGCGATGACCCATCCATTCGCACGGGGATGAACATGAGCAACGCGCACAACCAAGCCAATCTAGACGTTTTGGATAACATCATCCTACCACTTCGAATCCCGCCAACAAGCTAGCCCGGTTTGTTGCCCGTCCTTGCCCATAATTCGATCGGGGCACGAAAACACTCGACAACGCGCCTTACATGATCCTTGTTGGCTATTCTAGCATGTGTTCGGAAACTAAGGTGCGCAGTTCCGGTTTTCGCTTGTATTTCCGGTTCGCATGGTTCATGCTCTGGGGAGACTATTCATCGTGAACTTGCGTTTTGGAGGATTACCTCCCATGAAAAAACTCCGATTGAACGGACTGATGCTGGGGGTGTTGCTGGCAGTGTCCGCCGTCTTGGCGCGCGCGCAGGACCTGGCGTCATTTGAAAAACGGATGACGGTGAAGATACTGCCCAACCGGCTTACGGTGTTGGTCTGCGAGCGTCCGGAGGCGCCGGTCTTCTCGTTCTTTACGCACGTGGACGTCGGTTCGGACCGGGAGTACCCGGGCATCACTGGCCTGGCGCACATGTTCGAGCACATGGCGTTCAAGGGAACGGACGATATCGGGACCAAAGATTACGCGGCCGAAAAGGGGGCGCTCGTAAAAGTGGAACTGGCCTACCGGGCCTACGACCAGGAGCGGCGCAAAGAAGTCGGCCGTGACGACAAAAAGGTAGCCGAACTGGAGAAGGCCTGGAAGAGCGCCATGGAGGCCGCGCAAAAGTACGTGGAGGAAAACCAGTTTGGGCAGATCGTGGAACAGAAGGGCGGCACGGGTCTGAATGCCTTCACCACTAATGAGGAGACAGGTTACTTCTACTCTTTCCCCTCCAACCAAGTCGAGCTGTGGGCGTACCTGGAGTCGGACCGGTTCCTGCACCCCGTTTTCCGCGAGTTTTACAAGGAGCGCGAGGTGGTGCACGAGGAGCGCCGCCTGAGTGAGAGCCAGCCCTTCGGACGGCTGTTCGAGCAATTCGTGGGCGCGGCGTTTATCGCGCACCCCTACGGAAGACCGGTGGTGGGTTGGCCGTCCGACCTGGAATCGTTCTCCGAAACCGACGCCGAGAACTACTATAAGAAGTATTACGTTCCCGCCAACATGATCGTGACGCTGGTGGGTGACGTGAAGGCCAAGGAAGTTCTGCCCATCGTGGAGAAGTATTTCGGCCGGCTGCCCGCGGGGCCTAAGCCGGAACCGCTCCGCACCGTCGAGCCGCCGCAGATCGCGGAAAGGATAGTCATTCTCCACGAAACCTCGCAGCCCATCTTCATCGAGGGTTATCACAAACCCAACGGGCGGGACAAAGATGACGCCGTGTACGACGCGCTCCAGGACCTGATGTCGAATGGCCGCACCTCCCGCCTTTACCGCTCGCTGGTGCGGGACAAGAAAATTGCGGCCTTTTCCGGGGGATTCAACGGATTTCCCGGCGTCAAATATCCCAACCTGTTCGTCTACTTTGCCCTCTCCACCCCGGGACACACGCCGGAGGAGGTCCGCGACGCCATTCATGCGGAGATTGAGCGGGTGAAGAAGGAGGACATCTCGGACGAGGAACTCCAGATGATCAAGACGCGGGCCAAGGCGGACCTGATTCGCGGCCTGGGTGACAACCAGGGCTTGGCCAATCAATTGGGAACTGCCCAGTCGCTCTATGGTGACTGGCGTGGCCTCTTCCGCCATGTGGACGACATCGGAAAGGTGAGCAAGGCGGACATCCGGCGCGTCGCGAACGCCACGTTCACAGAATCCAACAGGACGGTCGGCATGATCGAGTCCACACAGCTTGCGCAGGGGGCTCCTGCCACCGGAAAGGAGACGCAATAATGGACCGCCGAAATCGCTTCACTGTCGCTATCCTGGTCACGCTCGCTCTTTTCACTTTCGCGCCGGCCTCGCGCGGGCAGGCAACCGATTGGAAAAAAATTCAGGCGCCGCCGCTGCACGCGTTTCATCCGCAGCAGCCGCGCCGCGTGGAACTGTCCAACGGAATGGTCCTCTTCCTTCAAGAGGATCACGAGCTGCCTCTCATTCGCGGCACGGCTCAGATTCGCGGTGGCTCGCGGGACGAACCGGCCGAGAAAGTGGGCCTGGCCCAGATCTATGGCCAGGTGTGGCGCACAGGCGGCACGAAGAGCAAGACGGGCGATCAGCTCGATGATTACCTGGAGGCGCGCGCGGCCAAGGTGGAGACTTCGGGAGGCTTAGATTCCACCACCGTTACCTGGGATTGCCTGAAAGAAAGGTTTGACGAAGTCTTCGCGGTATTCACGGAATTGCTGCGCGAACCGGGCTTTCGGGAGGATAAGCTGCCTCTGGCAAAGACTCAATTGAATACGGAAATCTCCCGGCGGAATGATCAGCCCTTCCAGATCGCCTTTCGCGAGGCGGCCAAATTGGTCTATGGGGCAGACTCCCCTTATGCGCGCGTGCCCGAGTATGCCACGGTGGCGGCGGTTACGCGCGACGACTTACTGAGCTGGCATCAACGCTACGTGCAACCCAATAACATCGTCCTTGGGGTCGTGGGCGATTTCGATTCGACGGCAATGGAGGCCAAGCTGCGCGAGGCGTTTGAATCCTGGCCGAGAGGCCCGGCGGCCCCCAAGCTCCAGGCCACTTTTAAGGGACCGAAGCCCGGCATCTACTTCGTGCCAAAGGACGACGTGACCGCCAGCACCGTGCAGATGGTGGATCTCGGGACCACGCGGGACAATCCGGACTACTATGCCATCGGAGTCTTCAATGAGTTTTTCGGGGGAGGGTTCTCATCCCGCCTGTTTTCCAACATCCGTTCCAAGAAAGGACTCGCCTATAACGTGGGCGGGGGCGTGGGGACCGAATTCGATCACCCCGGCATCCTTCGCCTGTTCCTGGGTACGAAGAGCAAGACCACGGCCGCGGCTATCGACGCCTTTAATGTGGAACTGGATGCCCTGAAAACCAATCCGGCGACACCCGAGGAATTAACCAAAGCAAAAGAGTCCATTCTGAATTCGTTTGTCTTCCGCTTCGACTCCAAAGAGAAAGTGCTGCGCGAGCGGATGAGTTACGAGTTCTATGGTTATCCGGCGGACTTTTTGGAAAAGTACCGCGCGGGCATCGAAAAAGTAACGCAGCAGGATGTGGCTCGAGTGGCGCATCAGTACATCCACAAGGACCAGTTGGCCGTGCTCGTGGTGGGGAAAGCTGCGGACTTCGACCGGCCACTGAGTTCGTTCGGCCCCGTCGCTACACTGGATATTTCGATTCCCGGAATGGAGGCCGCGAAGAAAGAGGGAGTGGTCTCCAATGCGGAAGGCAAGGCGCTGCTGGCAAAAATCGTCGCCGGCATAGGTAGCGAAGAAAAAGTTCGCTCAGTAAAATCCATGCGCCAGAAACTAAGCATCCTGGCCAATACCCCGCAGGGTGAGATTTCCATTGGGACCGAGCAAGTCTTAATCTTCCCGGACCACCTCTGGCAAAAAATGACCACGCCCATGGGCGAAATGACGATGGTCTTTTCTCCCACCGCGTCCTTCATGGCGTCGCCCATGGGATCGCAGGATATGCCCTCCTCACAGAGAGATGAAGCTCTGACGGAGATAAAGCGGCTCCCCCTCTTTGTCGCTCAGCACGCGGAAGATCCCAAGTTCGCTTTCTCCGCCGGCGCGTCTGAGAAGATCGGTGAGGTGGAGGCGAAGATCCTGGATGTGAACGCCGACGGCGCGGAAGTCCGCTGGTTCGTCGATCCGCAAAGCGGACGAATCCTGCGCGCGGCCTGGAAGTCCGTGGGACCTGCCGGGCCCGGCGAAACGATAGTCGAATACGCCGACTGGAAATCGGTCGCCGGCTTCACCCTTCCCTTCAAGGTGACGAGAACCCTCGACGGGGCAAAACAAGCAACCGTCGAAGTCAAGGACGTGGAGATCAACCCGAGCGTCGATCCGAAGCTCTTCGAGAAGCCTGCGGCGAAAACAGGCGAGAAATCGCCTTAGCCGCCCGGCGAACTCCAGTCCCGGACCCAAGCGGTTTTTGTCATAACTACTCTGCCGCCTTCGGAATCGGGGGCGAGGAGGCTCCGAAGGCAAGGCCCCGTGGCCTCTTACTAAAACTTCGGAATCAGGAAACCTGTGTGCCGGCAGTGCTCTTTGAAGGCTTCCCCGAATTGCGCGGCCAGCATGGATTCTTCCTTCCTCGCCTTCATCCAATAGCCCAGGACGATCAAGCCAACTCCCGCGACGCATCGCCATCGGTCAATCGCCAAAGCTCCGCCCACTGCGGCCAGATCGATTCCGGAATAAATGGGATGCCGGAAATGAGCGTAGAGCCCAGCACGGATGAGCTTGTGATCCTCTTTGAGAGTGACACTGGCGCTCCAAAACTGTCCCAGGTTCCAGCGGGCCCACAATGCGATAGCAATGCCGATCCAGGTGAGTGCGACGCCCGTAACGGCAAGAGCGTATGTCTGATGGACAACGCGATGACCAAGAACGCCGATCTCCGCTAAGTCGGTGAAGAGCAGGACAAAGCCAAGGACTTCCAGAAAGAGGAAGCCGGAACGCGACGCAAAGGATTCCCGGCTGACGGTCCTGCGCGTCTTCAGCGCGCCCGCCGCCCAGTACGCGACAAAGACGATCCACGGGCCTTCAATGAGATAACGCCAAATCATGCTTCGAGCACCTCAGAGCTCGCGGGCACGTTCAAGTCGCAGTGCAAGGTGTCATGGTGAACTCGGCAGAGATTATAGCAGGCAAATACTTTCCCAGAGACATTCCATGGTCTTGACCTGAGCGCAGCTTGACTCCTTCTCCACCTCGGAAATATACTTCATTGCGACTGCGCTACCTCAGAATCATCCAGGAGGAATCCACATGCTGAAAAATCGGCTCTTGCTGCTATTTGCTCTCGCCGTTGGTGCGTTTGTGCAAGCGCAAGCGCAAGATATTGACATTCCTTACCAGAAGTTCGTGCTCGATAATGGACTGACCGTGATCGTGCACGAGGACCATAAAGCGCCCATCGTAGCCGTGAACCTCTGGTATCACGTCGGCTCCAAGAATGAGAAGCGGGGGAAGACGGGGTTCGCGCATCTCTTCGAGCATCTGATGTTCGGCGGCAGCCAACACGCCATGGGAGTGTACATCAAGGCGCTCGAAGCGGTTGGCGCGACCGACCTGAATGGCACCACTTATTTTGACCGCACGAATTTTTTCGAGGACGTTCCGACCTCGGCGCTGGATTACGCGCTATGGATGGAGTCTGACCGGATGGGGTACCTTGACCTGAGTCAAAAGACGCTGGATCTCCAGCGCGGCGTAGTGGAAAACGAGAAGCGGCAGGGCGAGAATGAACCTTACCGCCTCACCGAGGAATACATTCCCGAAAACACGTACCCTGCCAGCCACCCCTATTCCTGGGATGTGATCGGCGAGATGGCGGACCTGGATGCTGCCTCGTTCAAAGATGTGGAGGAATGGTTCAAGACATACTACGGGCCATCCAACGTGGTGCTTGTGCTGGCCGGCGATATCGACGCCACCACGGCAAGAGCGAAAGTCGAAAAATATTTCGGCAATATTCCTGCCGGACCGCCCGTGGCGCACCAGCAGGTCTGGATCGCCAAGATGACGGGAACTCACCGCGAGGTCTCGCAGGATCGTGTCCCTTTGCCGCGGATTTACATGGTCTGGAACGTCCCGCAGTTCGGCAGCGCCGATGCCGATTATCTTGACCTGGTCAGCGCCTGCCTGGGTCAGGGCAAGACTTCGCGTCTCTACAAGCGGCTGATCTACGACGACCAGATTGCCAGCGACGTGACTGTCTATAACGAATCGCGCGAAATCGGCGGCCAGTTCTACGTTCAGGTGACGGCGGGGCCCGGGCACAGCCTGGATGAACCGGAGAAGGAGATCAACCAGGAGCTGGCGCGATTTCGCAAAGACGGCCCGACGCCGGCCGAGTTGCAGCGTGTACAGACGCAGTACCTGGCAAGCTTCCTCCGCGGCGTGGAGCGTATTGGCGGGTTCGGCGGAAAATCCGACCGGCTGGCCGAGTACGCGGTCTACACCGGCAACCCCGACGGTTACAAGATCAAGCTAAAACGCGTACGGGAGGCAACTGCAGAAGATCTGAAGTCAGCGGCGAACCGCTGGCTTTCCGATGGCGTCTACATTGCCGAGGTCCTGCCGTTCCCGGACTACAAGGCAGCACTATCCGGCGCCGATCGCTCGAAATCGCCGGCGCTTGGCACACCGCCGGAATTGAGATTGCCCAAGCTGCAGCGGGCCACGCTGTCCAACGGACTCAAGGTCATCCTGGCCGAGCGGCATGACCTCCCGCTGGTGAATTTCTGGATGTCCACGGACGCCGGCTATGCGGCCGATCAGTTCGCCACGCCGGGAACGGCCAAGCTCACCGGCGCCCTTCTGATCGACGGCACGCGCACCCGCAACGCGCTCGAGATTAACGATCAGGCAGCTCTCTTGGGAGCACAGTTGCGGGGCTATTCCAATTTGGATTTCTGTTACGTGCGGCTCTCAGCCCTGAAGTCCAAGCTGGACCCTTCGCTTGACCTGTTCGCCGATGTGATCCTCAATCCGTCGTTTCCCGAGGCCGATTTCAAGCGGGAACAGAAGCTGCAACTCGACGATATCGAGCAGGAGCAGAAGGACCCGTTTTCAATGTCCTTGCGGGTTTTCCCCAGACTCCTGTACGGTCCAGGCCATGCGTACGGCAACCCTTTGACCGGATCGGGAACCACTGCCAGTGTGCAGAAGATCCGCCGCGACGATCTGGTGAAATTCCATCAAACGTGGTTCCGGCCGAACAGTTCGACGCTGGTCATAGTGGGCGACACTACGCTGGCTGACATGACGCCGAAGCTGGAAAGGCTGTTCGCCGGTTGGAAACACAGTGACGTCCCGGTGAAGAACATCTCCACAGTGCAGTTGCCATCCAAACCTGTGGTTTACATCCTGGATAAGCCGGGAGCCAGCCAATCGGTGATCCTCGCCGGCAACGTGGCTGTGCCGCCGAACACGCCGCAGGAGATTGCCCTCCAGGCCATGAACGACGACGTCGGCGGCACGTTCAGCTCGCGGTTGAACATGAACCTACGCGAGGACAAGCACTGGGCCTATGGCGCGTTCAGCTTTCTGGTGGGTGCGCGCGCGCAGCGCCCGTTTCTGATTTTTGCGCCCGTGCAGACTGACAAAACCAAGGAGTCGCTGGTGGAGGTCAACAAGGAGCTAAGGGCGATCCTGGCGGACCGGCCGGTGACGGGAGAAGAGCTGGCACGGATCCAGGCGAATGAGACTCTCACGCTGCCAGGATCGCGCGAGACGCTGAACGCCGTCGGATCCTCCATCACCGAGCTGGTGCAATTCGGCTGGCCTGACAACTATTACGACACCATGGTGGGCAAGATCCGCGCGCTGAAGACAAGCGATCTGGATGACGCCGCCAAGCAGGTGATCCATCCCGACAACATCGTCTGGGTGGTGGTCGGCGACCGTGCCAAAATCGAATCCGGCATCCGTGAGTTGAATTTCGGCGAAATCCGGTTCATTGACGCCGACGGAAATCCGATTTGAGGCGGCCGGACAAGTCGGCTGTCATTTGCGGGACATGGGCGTCCCAAGCCGCAGTCATTCCCGTCCCGCCATGGCGGGACGGGAATGAGCGGCGTTTCGACAGGAATCCCATGCCAAATGACACCGCTACCTAGCTCGCCGATCAGGTTTTCGAACGCGCGCTTTTCGGGCGGCGCCTTATTCTGCTCCTCCGGCTTATAAAATCCACCCCTTGCGGGAGGGGGTACGTCCATGCGTCCATTACGGTCAGTAGTCATCCTTTGTTCCTTCCTCAGTTTTTCAACCGTACTCTTCGGGGCAGACGTCGGCAGCTTCGATATTTCTCCTCGCCAGGAGCTGAATTTTTCGACCGGCTGGGTGTTTATTCCCAAGGACCTTCCGGGGGCCGAGCAGCCGGGCTTTGACGACTACTCGTTCGAGCGCGTGTCGGTGCCCCATGCCAATATCCTCACGCCGCACGAGACCTTTGATCCTGACATGTTCCGTTTCGTTTCCTGGTACCGGAAGCATTTCCGGCCCGAGGACGACTTTCGGGGAAAAGATGTTATGGTGGAATTTCAGGGAGTGATGACGGTCGCCGATGTTTACCTGAACGGGCGCCTGCTGGGTCACCACGAAGGTGGTTACACTCCCTTTACGGTTGACCTGACGCCGGCTCTGAAGTTTGACGCCGAGAACGTGCTCGCGGTGCGTGTGGATTCCCGCGAGCAGAAGCAAGTGCCGCCCGAGGGCGCCGACAAGATGTATGGGTACTACCTGTTTGGCGGCATCCAGCGAGACGTGTGGTTGCGCGTTGTGGATCCTTGCCATATCGAGCGCGTTTATTACACCACGGCGGCCATCCAGCCGGAGGTGGCCGAAGATGCTCAGATCACTGTGACCAACGGCCGCGCGGAGCGCGTGGAGGGAACGCTCGTGCTACATCTCCTCGAGGCCGATGGCAAAGAGGTGGCGTCGACCAAGACTCCGGCGACGCTCGCGGCCGGCGAGACCCGAGACCTCAAGCTTGCCTTCGACCGCTTGCGGGGAATCGACCTGTGGGATGTGGACCATCCCCATCGTTACGTGATGATCGCGGAGTTACGCGACGGCGCCACGGTCCTGGATCGCCAGCGTACCTGGATTGGCATCCGCACGATCCACTGGGACGAAACCACGGGCCAGTTCAGTTTGAATGGCCGGCCATTGAAGCTGCGCGGCATGAACCGGCATCAGACGTTCGCCTACCTGGGCGGGGCGGCCCCCAACAGGCTGGAGCGGCGTGATGCGCGCATCCTGAAGTATGAAATGGGGCTGAACATGATGCGCTGCTCGCACTATCCGCCCGGCCCGCAGTTTCTGGATGAGTGCGACCGGATCGGCCTGCTGGTGATGGATGAATTCCCCGCCTGGCAGTTCATCGGCAAATCTGAGCGCTGGCAGGACAACGCCGTGCAAGCCGTGCGCGACATGATCCTGCGCGACCGGAATCATCCCTGCGTCATTCTCTGGGGGGTGCGGGGGAACGAAGCCTCGCCGCGCCAGGAAGATGATCGCGAGCTGTACACGCGGACCTACGCGCTGGCGCGCCAACTCGATCCCACCCGACCGCCGGGCGGGGCCCGGCTCAGCGACGCCTGGCACGGCAAGTTCGTCCCCGAAGAGGTGCTGACCGCTAACGACTACTCGGACTGGAACGATCCTTCTCGCTGGCCCCAGCCCGTCACCGTCAAGCCGTGGCTCGTCACCGAGTACGGCAATCCCAAACAGTACCCCGTGTGGGAAGGCGAACGCGAACTGCTGGAATTCACTTTTCACTGGATGAGTTATTTAGACCGGCTCTATAGCCATCCCGAAATCGCGGGAGGCGTGGGCTGGGCGGCGGTCGACTACAACACACCGGAATTCGGTGCGCCCGTCGCCGTCACCGCGCACCATTGCGTCGACGACATTTTCCGATTGCCCAAATGGTTCGATTCGTACGCCCTTGCCAGCCAGGCCGACCCTTCGATTTACGGGCCCATGGTAAAGATCCTGAGTACCTGGCGGAACAACGGCGGGGGCAAAATCTATGTCGCCAGCAACGCCCCCGAGGTTGAACTGTCGGTGAATGGAAAATCTTTGGGGCGCGCCAAGCCGACAGAATTTCCGCACGCCCCGCATCCCCTGTTTCTTTTCAAGGTCAGCGCTTACCAGCCTGGCGAACTCGAGGCTCGTGCCTGGATGGGCGGCAAGGTCGTGGCTACGGACATCGTCCGCACTCCCGGGCGCTCGCGCCGCCTGGTGTTGCACGCCGATGACACGGAGCTGATAGACGACGGCGCCGATATGACGCGCGTGGTGGCCACGGCGGTGGATGAGCAGGGCACGCCGGCGCCGACGGAGGATCGCAGGATTTTCATCGAGGTCAGTAATGGGAATTTCATTGGGGAGAGCCCCATTCATCTCGAAGCTGGGCGCATCGCCTTCTACGTCCAGACGCGCAAGGCATCGACCTTGCCCATCACCATTCGCGCCACCGCCGACGGCTTGGAGCCGTCTCAAACGTTGGAGGTGAAGGTCCAGCCCCGGAAGAATTCCCTCGTCCCCTTGAGCGATTTCGACGCCGATGGTCTGGCGACCCTCCGTTAAGTGCGCTCGACGTAGCGCCGGCCTTCAGGCCGGCACCTGCCGCGGACTGGCGCAGACCCCGGCAGTGTGGGCTCTGCGATTCTCCCATAGAGAGACGGTTCATCCCGGCGGCGAGTCCGTCGACAGACAGAAATCCCAGACTGAAAAAATCAGCGGTCTGCACCAGCGTGCCAGATTGAATGGAAGCCTGCCGGGGGTTTTCGCTGGTTCGAGGCAAAAGAGCCGCAGAGTTCGAAACGGCCGGACTCTGCGCTAACGGTGCTTCCCGGCAACGAGCGAACACAAATTGAAACGAAGCCTGTCCGTTGGCCGCCGTTCACCCGTGAACCCGGCGTGACACAAGATGAACAACCTCAAGGAGCCCCCGGGCCGATCGGCGCGCTTCATTCTGCCCCTTCGATGCGCACGGCGTCCACGTACACAAAGGTGCCCTTGCCTCGCGGCCCGCCGTGCTCACCCAGGACGGTGATCTTCACCGTGTGCTTACCTGTGGCCGGAAACGTTTTTGAATAGACTCCTACTCCCCAAATGTCGTCCGCCGAATACGTATCGACCGCCGCCTCGCGTTGGCCGTCGATCGATATCTCCGCCTTGCCACAATCGTCGCCGAGCTTGGAGAACCAAATGAACCTCGTACCTTCGAACCCGAAGGAGAAGCTTGCGCCGGTTTCGCCACTGCGGCTGATTGTTCCCTCGTGGGCAGGCTGGAGATCCGTCTCCCGCTGCCATTTTCCCGCGAACGAGATGGCGGTCTGTGCGTCATCCAGGACGAGAGCCGGCTTCCCTCCCGATCCCGCAGCGGTGGCAAGTCCTGAACGGAGGCCCGCGCCATCCACGCTGCGGACTTGGTACGTCGCCGCGACGTCCGCGCCGGCGGAATGGTCAAAGTAGAAAGTGCCTTTGGCCACCTTTTCCAGGACTTGGTTATTGCGGAGCACCTCGTAGTAGGAAAGCCAATGACCGTCTTTGCCGGGTTCCCACGTCAGTTCAACCCCCGGGTACCCCATGTTCGCTGCCACAACTTTCCGCAGACTGCTTGGCGGCGTGGGTGGCACCTTGTCAAGCGTATTGCCGGGGTGATAAGGCAGGTTCAAGTAGATCAACTCACCGGGCTCCATCTTTCCGAGCTTGATGCCATTCGCCACGAGGTCGGCGCCGGTGCGAGTCTCGCTGGTTTTGCATTCCTGAAATGAGACAAAGTAGCTTTCGCGGGGGTTCAAACCCTTGGGTCTGATCGTCACGGGGCCAATCGCCGTTCGCTTGGGAATGATGATCCCCCGCTTGCCGTCGCGGCTCAGACGCTCGAAAAACATCGCCGGTTCGTCACCCGCCACCTGCGGGCGATAGACATGCACCCAGCGGCCGACCACGCCTTGGCTGCCGAGGTAGTGGTAGATGTCGATAAGTTCGCGGAGCCCTTCGAGCTTCTTCGGGTCCCACGTGTCTCCGGTCATATCAAAGTTGATGGTCAGCAGGCCCCGCCAGAGGGCCTTGTCGTATTGGCCTGGCTGCCAGATATCCGGAATGTCACTGGTCTTATCAGGAGGGAGAAGAAGCGAAGCCCATTGGTTACGAAGGATTCCCACCGCACCGTCACTGAATGAGACTGTTGAGGCGTAGCGCGCGTAGTCGTAGCCAGCGTCATTGCCGCCGCCGTTCACGGCCTGGAAGGCGCTATCGGGGTGCTTGTCGAGAAAGGAGCGAAGGATCTCCCGAAAACCCTGGTCCTGCCCGAGTAACGGGGTATCGCCGCCGTTCGGAACGGTGGGGGTGCTGTCGTTCCGCCACTCGAAGGGTCCAAAGCGCTCTCGAAACTCATCGAGCTGGTTCTTGAGAAATTCGACCACCTCGGGCTTGGACATATCCAGCGTTTCACCCACCACCCAGTCGGGATGGTCGCGCGCAACTTTCGACTTCGGGTCGACCGTATAGATGAAGGCGTAAATGAGCTCGCCCATGCCGTATTTGCGCAGATAGGCGCCCATGGTCTTGAAATCCGGGCCGTCCCAATCCCCTGCGTGGTCCCACCAACCCCAATCACGGTGGTAGACATCTGCACCCACCTCGCGCATGAGGTCCGCAACGCGAAAGACTTTGCGGAAAGCGGAAGCTGCGTCGCCATTTCCGCCATACCAAGTGTTGGAGGGATCCTTCCAGGGCGTGCCCTTCCACCACCAGCCCAACATCCGAATTGCGGGGAACCATCCGGCGCGCGTGTAGTCCCAAAGGTACGCGTATTGCCAATCGAGACATTCGTTGCCTGCTTCGTCCAGGTCCTTCTGAAACAAACCCACAAAGGCCAAAGGGGTAGTTAGCGACTCACCGGGCTTGAGCGTCTTGTCGTACCCGGCCACGCGGAACCGGGCGTTCACCGCCCCGTCCGCCGTTAGCGTGAAGTCAGACGCCCAGTGCCCGAAATAGTCCCAGCCAAAAAACACGCCCTCGCCCGTGTCCCGGCTCAGCACCGCGTTCCAAGGAGCATAGCTGCTGGAACCCATATGAGCGTGGCGTCCGGCGCCGGGTACAGGCGGATTGCCAACGTTCGTGAGGTCCGCCGTAACCCTGACCCGACCGGCTTTGGGAGCAACCCAAACCAGCGCCACGTCTTCCTTGCCGGGGTGCATCTGGCCGGCGCCAATGAAAAGTGAATCCTCCTCCTTGTCCCCTAGTTTGGTCCACCGCTGACTGGTATCGCTGTAAGCTAAATCGAGGAACTGGCCTTCTTTGGAGTTGTAGAACTCGCCTTGGGCGACGTACTGGTACTGCCACCCGTCCTTGCCTTGTTCTTTGGAAAACTCCTTTGAGGCTGTGTGAACTTCATTGTCTGCATAGGTGACAGTTGGGTCGAATGACGTCGTATCTTTGGCTGCGCTGCCATTTCTATTCAGAACAAACCGGACCTTGTCGCCGGCGACCACATCCACCGTGGTTCGAAGGGGCATGCGCACCGTGGAGTTGGCAACGGCGGTCCACCCGTACGACACCGCGGCCCAATTCTCGTCGTGCCCATCCGGCGAGGGCCAAACTTGCCGATCATTCACCAGCACTCTTGCCAAGACGCCATCGCCGAGAAAATTGCCTTCTGCTGTCCCGCCAAAGGGATCGTAGGAATCAAATTCCCGTATCTTCCCTGCTTTCAGCTTCTCCGCTTTCAGCGTCCACGAACCCGGCTCGTTCGCTCCTCCAATCATCCAGTGGAAGTCCACCGATTCCAGCGGTCCGAGCTTCGTCGTGAGGTTCAGGAACCCAGGCTCACTTACCCGGAATGGCCCCGTGCCTGCGTTCTTGAAGCTAAGCCACTCCCGAATAATCGACAACCCTGGATAGACTACATAGCTTTTCGTCACTTCCAGGCTGTCGCGCCGCAGCGTGAGGTCGAGCTGAATTTCACCTTGCGTCAGCGTCCGCTCTTTCGCGTCCAAGAGCTTCCAGCCGCCCGAGGCCCCCAGGACCTTCTGCCCATCAATGACTGCGACCAGTTCGTCCGAGACCATGCCCACCACCAGCAATTCCCGCCCACTCGTCTTGTCCCTCCAGGTGCTAGTGACGAACTTCCCGTCAGCCAGCCTGAGTGTACGCTCGACTTTGGAGGTACCCAGAGTCCATGTGTCACCTTTACGAATTACGTAGGCGTCTCCGCTGGTGAGCGAGAGCACAGGGGACGCAAGCAGAACCAACAAGACAGGCACGGGCAAGAAAGCCTTCATGGCTCCAGCCTCCTCTTGAGATTTGCCGGCCTCGGGAGCAACAGCCGACGGTATCGCGCAGTGAAATACGAGATGATATATCATACGTTCCAGGTAAGAAGTCAATCACTTTCCCAGGCTATATAGCAAAGCTGGCCGTAAAATATGTCGAAAATGTGCTTGACAAAGGCTATTTTTCAGCTACACTGCCCTATGATATATCACTAAGGCACGGTTGAGATACCGCGCCTATGCTGAATTGGATCATTTGCAAGTCTGCTGATGCGTCGGGTAATTGCTCACGAGGAGTAGGTCGTATTTCCAGGCGGGCGTCACGGGTCTTGTCTCCATCTCCCCGCACGTTGGGGAAACAAATCTGAGACGGAGGGTAGAACGGACTATGAGGGCAATCAACCTAAAGACCAATGAATTTCCATCTCGGTTGGGCCCCGCGGCGCCTGACC
>Ga0326728_10006906_pt1 | contig 29985 bp, 23 predicted proteins | sample MB3enrmetagenome_FD_207602 | JGI IMG/M metagenome (GOLD analysis project Ga0326728, IMG submission 207602) | Lab enriched peat soil microbial communities from McLean, Ithaca, NY, United States - MB31MN | ecosystem: Environmental > Terrestrial > Soil > Wetlands > Peat | place: USA: New York... | reverse complement strand
CATTGACCAGCTTGGAACGCGGAAGGAGAGGATGCGCGACCTCTGCGGGACCTCCCCTACGTTCGGGCGTTTCCTGGTCGAAGAGCTCTTGCCGTGGGTGGAACGGACCTACCGCATCCATCCTCGCCCCGACCGGACGATGCTCGTGGGTCTGAGCTGTGGGGGGTTGGCCGCCCTCCATTGGGCCGCGGAGCACCCCGAGCTCTTCCGTCTCGTGCTCTCGCAATCCGGCTCGTTCTGGATTCCCCACCCGCCCGATACGGAGCCCGGAAGCCTCATTCGAGCGATGATGGGCCGGCCCCGGCTTCCCCTTCGGATCTACATGGATGCGGGACTGCTCGAGGGGAACTACGTGATCCCGGGCGGAATGACGCTGCTGGCGGCCAACCGGCACATGCGGGACGTGCTCTCCCTCAAGGGGTACCGCGTCACCTACCGTGAGTTCAACGGTGGGCATGAATACGCAAGCTGGCGCGAGACCCTGGTGGACGGTCTCGTCACCCTGCTAGGGAAAGGTCGCGCCCGCGCGAAACCGTAGGTTGCGCTCCTCGAAAACCGAGACCATCCGAGGCTCCCCAGGACCGGTTCCGGGACCCCCCAAGCCCCCTTTTCCGGGAGGGCCATTTTTCCTCCGAAACCCAAGCGTTATAACGCATGCCCGGCTCGGTAATTTCGGGTCGGTTTCCGCCCAGATTTACGATGGCGCAACAGTCGGTCGACGCCCCAGTGTACGACGCGAGTTCCATCCAGGTACTCGAGGGGCTTTCGGCGGTCCGACGGCGCCCCGGAATGTACATCGGGTCGACCGACGCGCGCGGTCTCCACCACCTGGTCTACGAGGTCGTCGACAACTCGATCGACGAGGTGCTCGCCGGGGCGTGCGACGAGATCGTGGTCACGCTCCAGTCGGACGGCTCCTGCTCCGTCCGGGACAACGGGCGGGGCATCCCCGTCGAGATCCACCCCAAGTACAACCGGCCCGCGCTCGAGATCGTGATGACGGTCCTCCATGCGGGCTCGAAGTTCGACCGGAACACCTACAAGGTGTCGGGGGGCCTGCACGGCGTCGGCGTCCACGTGGTGAACGCCCTCTCCGAGTGGCTCGAGGTGCGGGTCTCGCGCAACGGGAAGGAGTACTTCCAGCGGTACGAGCACGGCGCGCCGATCGCGCCGCTCAAGGTCGTGGGCAAGGCGGAGTCGACCGGGACGGACGTTCGGTTCAAGCCGGACAGTACCGTGCTCGAGACCTCGACCTTCGACAAGGAGACGGTCGCCCGCCGCCTGAAGGAGCTCTCGTTCCTCAACCCGAGCGTCACGATCCGTTTCAAGGACGAGCGGGACGGGTTCGCCGAGACCTACCACCACGCCGGCGGCATCACCGAGTTCGTCGAGGACCTGAACAAGGGCTCGAACGTGCTCTTCCAGCCCCCGATCTCTCTCCACGCGAAGCGCGACACGACCGACATCGAGCTCGCGCTCCAGTACAACGACGGCTACAACGAGACGGGGTACGCGTTCGTCAACAACATCAACACGGTCGACGGCGGGACCCACGTGATGGGCCTGCGCTCGGCCCTCACCCGGACCCTGAACGACTACGCCCGGAAGCGCGGCTTCGTCAAGGGCGACAAGGAGGGCCTCACGGGGGAAGACGTCCGGGAAGGGCTCACCTCGGTCCTGTCGGTCAAGGTCCTCGAGCCGCAGTTCGAGGGCCAGACGAAGGCCCGGCTCGGGAACTCGGAAGTGAAGGGCCAGGTCGAGAGCGCGGTCAACGAGAAGCTCGCGGAGTTCCTCGAGGAGCACCCCGCGGTCGGCCAGTCGCTGATCTCGAAGGCCGTCCAGGCCTCGCAGGCCCGCGAGGCAGCGCGCAAGGCCCGCGAGCTCACCCGCCGCAAAGGCCTGCTGGAAGGGGGCGGGCTACCGGGCAAGCTGGCCGACTGCCACTCGCACGACCCCGCGGAGTGCGAGCTGTTCCTCGTCGAGGGAGACAGTGCGGGCGGGACCGCGAAGCAAGGCCGGGACCGTGAGTTCCAAGCGGTGCTGCCGCTCCGCGGGAAGATCCTCAACGTGGAGAAGGCACGCCTCGACAAGATGCTCGCGAACGACGCGATCCGCGCGCTGATCACGGCGATCGGGATCGGGATCGGCGACGAGCAGGACCTGACGCGCCTGCGCTACCACAAGATCATCCTGATGACGGATGCGGACGTCGACGGCTCGCATATCCGGACGCTCCTGTTGACGCTGTTCTACCGGAAGATGCCGGAGCTCATCACCGAGGGCCACGTCTTCATCGCCCAGGCACCCCTCTACCGGATCCAGAAGGGAACGCGCATCCAGTACGCCTACTCCGACGACGAGCAGCAGAAGATGCTCGCCGAGCTCGGCGGAATGAAGGGCGTGACGATGAACCGCTACAAGGGGCTCGGCGAGATGACCGCGGAGCAGCTCTCCGACACGACCATGAAACCTGGGATGCGGACGCTCCTCAAGGTCACGGTCGAGGATGCCGGACGGGCGAACGAGCTGTTCCAGATCCTGATGGGCGAAGAGGTCGAGCCGCGCCGCCAGTACATCCAGGACCACGCCGTCGAGGTCACGAACCTCGACATCTGACCGGGGCGTACGCCCGTGCCCCCACGGGGCTGAGGGCCGTGGGGTCGGCTCGGAGAGAACGGCTTTAACGCGGGACCTCGTCCGGGCCGGCGTGGGGCCCCCGGATTCTCCGCGGTCGACGGTGTTCCGAGGCGGGCTCCTGGTGACCCAGGACCCCCAGCGACGCGTGATCCGGGGAGACCTCCGGGTCGAAGGGGGCCGGATCTCGGCCGTCGGGGGCGTGGGCAAGGCCCCGGCCGACGAGGAGGTCGATGCCTCGGGGTACGCCATCGTCCCGGGGTTCGTCAACGCCCACACCCACGTCGCGATGAGCCTCCTGCGGGGGATCGCCGACGACCGGGAGCTCTCGGGATTCCTCGAGACGCTGTTCGCGGTGGATGCGCGCCGGACCGAGGCGGATGTGGAAGCGGGCGCGCGCGCGGGCATCGCGGAGATGCTCCTCTCGGGAACGACCTCGTTCCTCGACCTCTACTACTTCGAGGACGCGGTCGCCCGCGCCGTCGAGTCGCTCGGGGTCCGCGGGTTCCTCGGCTGGGCGGTGCTCGACCCTGAGCTGACGACCCAGAAGGGGGTCCCGGTCGACAACGCACGGGCGTTCATCGAGCGCTGGAAGGGCCACGCGCTCGTCTCTCCCCTGGTGGCGCCCCAAGGGGTCTACGTCTGCGGGAAGGAGACCTGGCTGCGCGCCCGCGAAGTGGCGCAGAGCGCCGGCACACTCGTCCACTACCACCTCTCCGAGACGCGCCGCGAGGTCCACGAGCACCAAACGAAGACCGGCCGCCGCCCCGTCGTTTGGCTGGAGGAGATCGGGTTCCTCGGCCCCCATTCGGTCGCCGCGCACGCCGTCTGGTTGACCGGCGAGGAGATCGGCCTTCTCGCCAAACGGGAGGTCGGGATCGCGCACTGCCCCAGCTCCAACCTGAAGCTGGCTTCCGGAGGGGTCGCCCCCGTGGTCGAGCTCCGGGCCGCCGGAGCCACGGTCGGGCTCGGAACGGACTCCGTAGCGAGCAACAACTCCCTATCGATGCTGCGCGAGATGCACCTCGCGGGGCTCGTCCAGAAGAACCAGCGCTGGGACGCGACCGTGCTTTCGGCCCAGCAGCTCCTCGACCTCGCGACCGTCGACGGGGCGCGCCTCCTCGGGCGGGCGGCCGACCTGGGTTCGCTCGAGGTGGGCAAGCAGGCGGACCTCTCCTTGTTCCGCCTCGACCACCCTACCTTGCTTCCGGCCCGGCCCGAGGCGATCGTGTCCCACATCGCCTACTCGGCGTCCGATGAGGCGATCGACTCGGTCTACGTTGGCGGAGTGCCCGTCGTCCGCCACAGGGTCCTGACGCGAGCAGATTGGACGACGATCCGGCGGGAGGGCGAGACGGCCGCCGAAGCGCTCTGGTCGGCGCGGCCGAAGTGAGCCGGGCAATCCGCGCTCAGCCGTGCGCTAGCGTGTCCGAAAGGCTCGCAGCGAGCTTCCACGCGAGCTCCTCCGGAGGGCCTTCGACCCCGAGCTCCCGTAGTGACGTCAACCGCTCCAGCCCGCCCGCGGAGAGCCCGAAGAGCCTGTGGAGGAGCGGCCGGTCGAGCTCCAGGGGAACGATGCCGCTGTGGAGGAGGGCGCCCCCGGCGAGGTGCTGGGCCGCTCCGCCCAGCACCTTCTCCTGCTGGCTCAGGACCAGGCCCCTAGCGCTCAGGAGGCAGTACTCCGGGTCGATGCCCGGCGGGTCGACCCATTTCGTCACGATGCCTCGGTCCGATAGGAAGCGGACGATCCCCTCTCCCAGACGAGCGTAGGCGCGGACATAGTCGGTCCCCACCCGTGGGTCGGCGCGGGGAAGAACGATCGACCAGGCAAGGTCTCCCGGGGCGTGCAACAGGCCGGTCCCGCCCGTGGTGCGACGGACCGACGGGACCCCGGCCTTGGCCGCGCGGACGAGGTACGCCGCCTCAGGATGGACTCCCACGCCGTAGGAGACCGCGCGGTCGGTAAGGACCGCCGCGCGCACGGCTGGCACCCCGCGCCGCAGGATCGCCTCGTCGGTGCGGATGTTCTCCGAGCACGTGACGCGGACATCGACCCACGTGGTGAGACCCGGGACGCCCACGGGTGCCCGCGCCGGTCCTCCCTCGCCGGAAATAGTGGCCCGACCCCCCTCTCGGAGGTGACCTCACAGGCTAAGAAGAGGCCGTCGCTGGCGAACCCATGGCAGAACTGACGGAATTCCGTCTGCACGCCGGGGACCCTGCTCCCGACTTCGAGCTGCCCGGGGTCGATGGAAAGACGTACCGCCTCGCGGACTTCGCCGACCGCAAGCTGATGCTCGTGGTGTTCTGGTGCAACCACTGCCCGTACGTTCAGGCGTGGGAGGGCCGTATGGTCGAGATCGGCCGGCGCTACCAGCCCCAGGGGGTCGGGATCGCACTGATCAATTCGAACGACGCCCGGGCGTACCCCGAGGACCGTCTCGAGTCGATGGTTCGCCGTTCGGCGGAAAAGAGGTATCCCTTCCCCTATCTCCAGGACGAGTCCCAGGAGGTCGCGCGCGCCTACGGCGCCCTCGTGACCCCCCACCCGATGCTGTTCGGCCCGGACCGCAAGCTGCTCTTCCAGGGGCGCATCGACAACGACCACCAGCACCCCGAGCGCGCGAACGAGCGCTATCTCGCGCGCGCGCTCGACCAGGCGCTGGCCGGAACACCGGTCGCTCCGGCGGAGCTAGCGGTCGCGGGCTGCACGGTCAAGTGGAAGGTCTGACCCCGGTTTCGCACCGGAAGGCCGGCTCGGCCGCCCTCTTCGGGCGCGAACCTGGACCTTTCGTGCCTCGAACGCCGCCGCGAGGCTCGGGTCGACCGGCTTCCCTGCGTGGTCGAGCCTAGCGGCGATGGCGACCTTCCCCGCGAGGGCCCGAGCGAGCTTTCCACGCTCCGAGCGCGGGGCGGACTGGACCGCCGGGTGGAGGAAGAGGAGCCCATGGCGGGGAGGCGGAGCGTGGCCTCGCAGGTGCTCGAAGAACGCCCGCTCGGCACCGAGCACCTGGACGGTGCTGGACGGAAGCCGCGCCAGTCGGTCCAGTCCTCCGGCCTGCGCTACCATCCGGGCCGCGAGCTCCGGGCCCAGGAGGGCGTTCAGGTTCGGGGTCCGTACGGGGGAGGACGCGTTGACCGCGTCCTGAAGGGCGCGGCGGGCGTCGGCGACGGAGCGGTAGAGCTCACCGAGACGTCGCCGTGCCTCGAGGAGGCCGGGGTCGGCGGGTCCGAGGTCGGGCCGCGAGGTGCCTTCGGTGGCGGCCCGCGCCGCTCGGGCATGGTCGCCCGGGTCCAGCTCGGGAAAGTCACGGGAGACCCAACTGCCAAGCCGCTCCCCGATCAGGTTCCGGACCCGGTCGAGGTCGGCCCCAGCCCGGACTGCCTCCTGGACGTGGACCGAAGAGTCCCAGGACGCCTCGAGCGCACGCTCGGCCTCTAGGAGGAGAGCGGTCCCGAGGAGGGCCCGGTCGGGCATCGAGGTCCCTGCCGGCACGGCGAGAGGGGCTTTGGGATCGTAGCGAAGGCCGTGGTCCGCGAGGCGGCGATCGCGGGTCCTCCACTCGGACGTCTCGGCGCCGCGCAGAAGCAGCTCCTCTTCAGGGGTAAGATGTCCCTCCCTTCGAAGGCGGGCGCGTTCGGCGAGCAGGGCGGTGTCGGTCGGTGCCGGAACGGCCTGTACCACCACCTCGCCGTCAAGCAGGAACGTCCCGAACCATGTCGTGACGACGCTCTTCACGAAACGCCGGAAGCCGACCGACATAAATAGGACGGCGCGGGTCGCGGCCACCAATGGCGGAGGCCCCTTCGCACGAACTCGTCCATCTCGAGCGGAAGGGAGGGACGGTTCTCTTGACGCTCGACTCCCCTCCCGTCAACGTTCTTTCGATCCCCGTGGTCGGAGCCCTTTCGGCCCGTCTGGCCGAGGCGGAAGCGGACCCCGAGACCCGCGTCGTGGTGATTGCGAGCGCCTTCGAAAAGGCGTTCGCGGCGGGCGCGGACGTGCGCGAGATGGCGCCGCTGGACGCCGAGACGGTGCGCGTCCACGGTGCGCGAGGACAGGCGCTCACCCGTCAGATCGAGCATCTGCCCCTGCCGGTCATCGCCGCGGTGCGCGGTGTCGCCTTGGGCGGAGGATGCGAGCTCTGCCTCGCGTGCGACTTCATCATCGCCGCCGAGGACGCCCAGTTCGGCCAGCCCGAGATCAATCTCGGGATCATGCCCGGGTGGGGCGGGACCCGCCGGCTTCCGCGGCGGATCGGCACGGCGAACGCTCGCCGCTGGATCATGACGGGCCGGTCCGTGCCGGCCTCCGAAGCGCTGGCCCAGGGCCTCGTCGACCGGGTCGTGCCCCGCGCGGAGGTCCTTCCCGCGGCGTTCGCGCTCGCCGAGGAGCTCGCGACCAAGCCTCCCATCACCCTCGCCGCGGTGAAGTATGCGATCCTCGGTGCGGCCGACCCGCACATCGATGCCGGCCTCGCCTACGAGCTCGACCTCTGGGCCCACCTGTTCGGCACGGAGGGACAGCGGGAGGGGATGCGGGCCTTTCTCGAGAAGCGCCCTCCCCCCCCGCCGCCGTCGCGGCACGACTGGGAAGCCGCTTCCGCGGGCTTCCCGTGGGCGCGGGGCGTGAACCGACGGTCGATAGGAAAGCGGAATAAGGACGAGACGTCGAGACAGGACTGACGCCGCGGTGGCTCAGCTGGCAGAGCGGCTCCTTGGTAAGGAGCAGGCCGAGGGTTCAAATCCCTCCCGCGGCTGATTTCCCCCGAAATCTGCCTTGCGAACCCGCGCAGGGTGGATGACGCCCTGCTCCGAGGCGGGTTGCATGTGCCGCCCCGCCCCTTCCTCTGCGTTGGGCAAGTGCGCCCGGGTTAGCCGCGGGAGGAGGACCCATTCAGCGCTGCCGCGGCGCGGACCAGCGACTTGAGGCCCTCGGCGTCGAACTCGTCTCCCTCATGGAGGACGATGGCGCGCAGGGCGTTTCCTTCGAGACCGGAGTTGAAGAGGCCCTTCGGGTCCTTGAGAGAGGCTCCCCTTGCGAAGGTCACCCTCACGTGGTCCTTGAAGGCCTGACCGGTGCATATGATCCCCTCGTGGGACCACACCGGAACGCCGGCGGGATTCGCCGGCCTCCTCCATTTCACTTCCTCCACCACGTCGGGGACGGCCTGCTTGATGAGGCCACGGATCCGGGACAACGTCTCGTCACGCCAGTCGGGTAGCTCCTTCATCCTCGCGCCAGCCGCCTTGGAGGCAAACCCGGCCTTTTGCGAGGCGCCTTTCTTCACGTCATCGTGCTGGCCCGGGCATCTCTTATGTCTTGCCAGTCACGGCGCCAGGATTCGGCTCGTGGGCCCCATTCCAGTCCAGCGCTTCCCCCACAAGGTCGGCCTGCGAAACGGACGTGGAGGGACTTGAACCACGACTGATCGCCCTCCCGCGGCTAGAAACGCAGCCAAGCGGCGACGCACGGGACCAGTCATCTGATTCCGGCGCACAAAGCGATGGGGCCATAGACGAGGAGTCGAGACCCCCGGTGTGCCATCCGCTCTGAAGGCGGCGACGAGCGCACCGGCAAACCCTACCGTTGGGACCCTGCCCTGACCCCCAATAAGACTAAGGAAAGCGACCCCTGGTCGCCCCCGATGGCCGGCTCAGGGAGGGCTATCGCGCAGACCACGGTACCGAGAATGGTCCAAATCCTCGAGGAGGAGGGGCCTAAGACCTACGACACGCGCGACTTTGTGGACCTGGAGGACTCGCTACGGGCTTGGAGGAGCATCGGGCTGTACGGGGGCCTTGTCCTTGTCGAAGGGCTGCTGCTTTGGACGATCCTCCAGGGTTCGGTGCACGGCGGGCCCGTCACTCTCGCGGCGGCCGGCATGCTCGTGTGCCTCTGCGGGTTCCTGCCCATGCTCCTGGGGTACACCGAGCTTGGCTTGGCCTTCTTTGGCGCGGGGATCTCTGCAGTGGTTATCGGGGCGGCGGCCGCGAACAGCTCCTCCGGCACGAACTCCGCCATCGTCGTGGGGGTTCTGGTCGCCGGCGTTGTCCTCCTTGCGGTTGGTGTCGCTCGATCAGTGATGACCTACCGCGTCCTGTCCAAGGACGAATAGGCAAAACCGGCCCGGTCGCCGCGTTGTCCCTGCCGAGCGGTCGGCATCGGGATGTTCGAGTATCCTGCGCTGGACATCGCAAGAGATCTGTTGCAAGTAGCGGGTTTCAGCTTCCGGGGAACCGGCCCAGGGGTGGGGAGCTTACGCGATAGCCGCGACCGGTCCACGCTCCTGGCGAGGGCATCTACCGACTGCCCGCCTAGAGCAAGATGGCCCGAGGCATCGCACTCGGCCCGTCCGCGGGCCTTCGTCTCCGGCTAGGATCTGGGGGGAGGAAGTAAATGCGTGCACGCCGAATTGGGTGTAATCAATCCAGGGTGTCTTTCGGACGACCTGATGTTCCGGCGAGTGAGCTCGTTGTGCAATTATCCGGCCGAGTAGAGAGTCACCCCGGCGAAGTAGATGCTCTGTGTGGCTGTCGGGCCGATGCCGAGGAATTCTACCTGATAGGTAGTCTTGGTGAGCGCAAACCCCAACGTGAGGTTCTCCCACACATTCGCCGCGGAGAACTGAGAAACGGAGACCGAAGAACTGTTGAAGAACACAGCCGACCCTGTCACCGAACTCGCCACCGCCAAGTTGAGGACCTCGGAAGCCAACGGTGACACGTTGGCGATCTTCAACTGAAAATCGACGTAGTAGGAGCCTGCCGGAAGGTCGACGTACGGGCCGAACCAAAAGACCGGGTCGGCCTCCTTGCCATGGAAGGCCATGTTCCCCACGAAGGCCCCCGAATCCAAGCCGAAGGCCGTCGTTCCGAAGCTCACGGGTAGCCTGACGTACGGCGGGCCGGCGTGATGTCCTAGGGTTATCGTAACACCCCCTAGGTAGAGTGGCGCCGCCGTCGTTGGCGCCAACCCGGGGAATTCTGCCTCCGCGACGAACGCCTTCAGCGTGAAGTTGACCGAGAAATTGATCCACTGGTTCGGAGCGGGGAAGTTGTACCCGTAGACGGGGGTTGTGGCGTAGGTAGTGGAGTTGGGTCCCGTGAAGTTGTCGACCGCCACGTTGATCGCGCGGGCATCGAGCGGAGCACCGATCCCCTCCATCAACTGGAACGTAGCCGTGTAATTTGCAGCCGGCAGGTCGACGTACGGGCCGAACCAGAAGGTGGAACCGGTGCCCGGCGGGTGCACCGCAGCCCCCGAGGCGACGTACCCCGAGGCCAGTGACAGTTGCGATGGGCTGTACGGCAGCGGCGCGGTGACTTGAGGCGTCCCATGGTAGCCCCGCTCCAAGAGCATGACGCCGTAGCCCATGGCCAGCACGCCGAACTCGCCCGAATTCAGGCCGGATTCAACGTAGGGCCGAAGGTAGGCGTACCAATCTTGGGCGAAGGGGTTGCTGGAGTCGTCAGCCAGGATGTAGTTGCACTTGGAAACGTTGACACCTGAAATCCCCGGATAGGCCCACTGGAACACGTAACGTCCCGTAAGCTGTGGAAGGTTGTCTTGGGTCAGGACCGAAGCGTTCGAGGGAATGAGTGCAGCGACAGAATCGAGAAAGTGATCGGCTGACGTGACGTCCCCGATGTTGGAGGGGCTTTCGTTCACGTCGGAAAGGAGACCCGGAACCTGGTTCCACGGGCTGATGGGAGAGAGGGTCGCGAATAAGCTCACGCTGATTGCCACAGCCGCCAAGACCGTCAGATTCGGAGCGGTTCGCGCTTTGGAGCCAGGGTGGCGATCAGTGGGGGCCCGTTGTGGTTTGAACAGTTTGTAAACAATCCCTCCCCGGTGCGCTCGAGCGAACAGCATCAGGCCCCATAGGGCCACAACGAGGAATTCTAGCGTATCTTGGTGCCCATAGTACCCCAAGTAGCTGACGTCGGTAGACGCGAGAAAGAGGACGAGGGGAACGGCGAGGACGATCGTCTCGGGAACCAGAAGTGCGACCGCCAGGAACGGGGCGAAAGTCATCGCCAAGTAGACCGCCCGGAGCGCGAGGGTGTCGTTGTATCCCCCTGGGGTTGATTGGGTCGTCGACGCACCGTAGTGATACCCGGCGATACTCCCCGTCCAAAGCTCCAACCCGAGCAACGCAGCGCAACAAAGGAACAACCAGAACTCGGGCCTTGCCCGTTTGACCCACAGGACTCCCCGCGCCCACCATCTCGCGACGGAGGGATGGGGCATTGACTGCCGGACAAGTTGTGAAGCGAGGAACGCGAGCGTGAGCGCAAGGGTCAGAGGATTCGTCGCGGCGGCCAGGATCCCCGCGCCGATGAAACTCTTCTTCCAACCGTATTCATAGAACAACACCATCGAGAAGAATACCAACGGAAAGAAGCTCTGAACATGAAAGTCGTTGAGATTGGCCGACTCAACTTGATAGTTGATCAGATACGTCCCCCCGAACGCGAAGCTTGCCCAACTCGAGAAGTTGTATCGCCGGGCCAGCAGGTAGATCGGAACCGTCGCGAGCGGTATCCCCACGGCCTGGGCGGTGAGCAACGTGTAGGGTGACGGGAACACCGCATAGACCGGGAGGAGGAGAAGGACCGTCATCGTTTGCCAGGGGTAGGTGGCGTGGAATGTGTGCTGGGCGTAGGTGGCCCAAGCGGATGGTCCTCCGTGGAGCGTTATCCACATCAGCTGATTGTAGAAGCCCAGGTCGTCGACCGAGCTGTTGTAGCTTTCGAATCGGAGAAATGTCAAGTCGCCGAAGACAACGCCATACAGGATCGCGCACACGATGAGGAGCGCGAAGGGCGATGCGACCCGGAGGGCGCCGGCCTTCCTAGGGCCGGCGGGAGCCTGGGACCCCGAGGGCGTCCTGGCGTCCTCCTGGACGTTCGGGCGATTCACGGTCCGTTCTCTTCTGCGGATTCGCTCGTGACGGTAATGACGGGGGATACTGGCCCAGACTGACCGTTACGACCGATCGTGGAGCGCCGGGACAGGACGGCCAATTCCAATTCTTGGCCCACCCTGGGATGCGCCGATAGGCGGCCCGCTTGGCCCGTCATGGATCCTCCGACTCTCGTCACCAGGGGCGACCCTCCCCCGACTTCCTCGCCGCCTCCCTCCATTACCGTGAGAGTGATGTCAATCGATATCGAGTCCACCGTCAGGATCCAGCGGCCAGCGGGCGCAGCAACGGGAGCAAGCGAGGGAAGAGAGAACCGACCCCTCCCAGCAGGATGAAACCGAGATCTCGTTGCTCCCTTTGTCGGATATAGGAATGCGCCAGCACCCGTACCGCTTGGCGAGTGGCTGTTGACGAGACTTCTGCCCCCACGAGGTTCCCATAGACAATCTCGCGGGCCGCTCGGAGCGTCCAGTAATCCTGCACGGCCTGGGGCGCCATCGCCTTCGCCATCGCCTCGCTCAATCCCGCCATCACGTTCAGGCGCACGTCTAGGTGTCTCCGTTTGTTGGAATGGTTCGAATCGTGCCGACGCACGACGGTCTCAACGGCCTGGTCGAAGACGAGACTCTTCCCCGAAAGCAGGCCGGCCGCGAGCATGGTTGTATCGGACATCACGGGCAAGGATTCGAGCCATGGCCGAATTCTGGCACCGACGTCCCGGGAAACAATGGTGGAGCTCAGATTCTGTTCACGATTGCGCGCAGTCAAGAACTGAACGATTTGTTGATCGTTCATGTTCGCGAATGAGACGACGTCTGCCTTGGACGACGGCCGTCGTACGCGGTTCGAGGTGAGTCGCTCCCACGCCCCTAGACCGTCTCTGCTCTGGATGGAGAGTTCGTACTGGTTGTGATAGTAACCTAGCCCCGGAACGCGTCGTAGCACGTGCTCGAATCGGGCTATCTTGGAGGGGAGAAAGAGATCGTCGTCATCCAGGAAGGCAACGTACTCGCCATGGCTGAGGTCAAACGCCCTACGGAGGGTCAACCCGACGTTTGGCGATGATTCGAAACCTATTCGCACTCCCTGTCCTTCGAGGCGTCGGTCAACCTCCTCCCCGTCAAAGTTCTTGAGCACGATTACTTCGATGTCGTCCCGTCCCTTCACTTGCGGAAGGACGGAACTCACCGCGTCGGCCCAGAACTCCTTTCGGTTGAACGCGGTGATTACTACCGAGAGATGGGTTCCCCCATCCATTCCCTGCGTCCCGTAATCAACCCCTGTCATGAGTTGTTGAGTTCCATGATCGGAGGAACGGTCGGGTAAGGACGCGAGTCCGGGGTACCGATCCGCGTCTGGCCGATAGACGAATCTGCGAACTTCGCGTTCGTCCCGGCCGAACCCCGCTCCTTCATTTCGTCAGCTTTGAACGAGTTTGGTCGCCTCAGGGGCCCACCAATTTCGCCGAGGCGAAGGACGCCCCTGACACGGCAAGGTCGGGCAGCTCGTCGCAGGTTGTGAGCCCCTCTCTGTCAATTGGAATTCTCTCCGTGACGTTTCAGGTCGGCTTCCACCATGATCTTGACGAGCTCCTTGAATCGCGTGGTCGGCTCCCACCCAAGCTCCCTCTTTGCCTTGGCTGGGCTGCCCCGCAGATTGAAGACCTCGGACGGTCGATTGAATTGTGAGTCGGTTCGGAGGTGCTTCTGCCAATCGCTGATTCCAGCGGTCTCGAACGCTGCTTGGACAAACTCACGGACCGAGTGCGCCTCCCCGGTCGCTCCCACGTAATCGCCTGGGCTCTTGGCCTGGAGGACTCGCCACATGAGGTCAACATAGTCTGGAGCATACCCCCAATCGCGACGGGCATCCAGGTTGCCAAGGGTGAGGGTGTCGGCCTTGCCCGTAGCGATTCGCGCGACTCCGTCGGTGATTTTCCGTGTAACGAATTCAAGACCCCGGCGCGGCGACTCGTGGTTGAAGAGGATCCCGTTCGAAACGAACATGGAGTAGGCTTCCCGGTAGTTCACGCAGGCCCAGTAGGCGTACACTTTGGCAACCCCATACGGGCTGCGGGGGTGGAAGGGGGTGTTCTCGTCTTGGGGCTCGGCTCCGACATGCCCGAACATTTCGCTCGAGGACGCGTGATAGATCTTGGCTTGCGGCGCATTCTCCCGAGCGGCCGCTAGGAGACGCAAGGTCCCCAGGCCGGTGATTTCGCCCGTCAACACCGGTTGAGCGAACGAGGTTCCCACGAACGACTGGGCCCCCAAGTTGTAGATTTCATCGGGACCGGAGGACTTCACGGCCTGGCTCAGGGACGATTGATCCATGAGGTCGCCGTCCACCAGCTTGACTCGGCCGAGCACCTGGGCCAGGTTGTTCAGGTTCGGGCTGCTGAGTCGACGGACGATTCCGGTGACTTGGTAGCCCTTCTTCAGCAGCAACTCAGCGAGGTAGGAACCGTCCTGACCTGTGATTCCGGTGATGAGCGCTGATCTATCGGCCATTGTGCTCGGTACCGCGTCCGGGTTATTACCGTCCCGCCTGCTTCGCTTCTGACAGGGGGGGTTCAATGTCCTAGGACCAATTCCTCCTGTTCAAGGATGAAGCACGCCTCGATTCCGATGCGCCTATTAGAATTCGGGCCCGCCGTCCGGCCTGAGCCTTGGACATGATGCCTACGAGGCAAGGGGTCCGCCCACCGCTCGACGCGGGTCGGTCCGGACTGTCAAACACGCCAATACGAGTGGCCCTTGAAATACCGCACACCCCTCCGGGTCTCAATACGAGATGACTCAAGAGGGATTGCGGCACACGGGAGAGAGAGCCCTCTCCGTCATCCTCACGGCGTTCAACCGGCGGCAGTTCCTGCGTGAATCTCTGAGGTCGGCCGTTCAACAATCGCTCCCGGCCCATAGGTACGAGGTCTTGGTCCTAGCAAACTTCGAGCTGAGCGATTCAGACCTTCCCGTCGGCGCGAATAACGTGAGGGTGTTTTACGAGAACTCGCCCAAGGTCGGGCAGACGTTAGCCCGTGGACTGCGCGAAGCTACGGGAAGGGTTGTGACCTTCCTCGATGATGATGATCTGTATCAGCCGGACCGACTTGCGCGTGTTCTTGGGTTCTTCGAACGACACGGTGACCTGGGCTACTATCACAATGCCTTTTCGCTGTTTACGGAGGAGCCGCGCGGAACTGCCGGCACACCGCGACGAACGCCTTCCGATCCGGTGATCGGGACTTTCCGGCCGGGTTCAAGCCAGAATCCTGGATGTGCGGATGCCGCTTCGCTCCTCCGCTTCCTGTCCGCGGGGAGCCTTGAGCGAAACCTGAGCTCGGCTGCTATCAGTCGCGCCCTCGGCCTCGCGATAGCCCCTTCCGTTGCGCGGGTTGAGGGGCTTACTGACACATTCCTACTCTTCGCCGCACTGTCCAGCCCGGGGGTGCTCGCGTTCGACTCCGTGCCACTCACGATGGTCAGAAGGCATCCGAGCAACACCTCCAAGTCACGTCGCGACCTTGCGAAACGCCGGTCCGCCTGGGAGGTTATCGAAGAGGTAGTGCATGGATCGGACCCTAATCCGACCCTTGACCGTTACCTCAGGCTGCGCGAGGCTCGATCGGTAATATTCGACCATCTCGTCGGGCAACCCGCAAGCCGACGGGAGCTCTGGCTGGCCACCGAGACCGTCTTGCGTTCAGCCCCGTACTCGGGCCCTAGGAAGGCCTTGATCTATTCCGCTCTAGGGATGGCAAGCGCCGTACCGATCCCCGGGATCGGTGCGGCCGTGCCATTGGTCATGGGCTGAGGACCCTCCGCGAGGCCTCGGGACCATCTGCACTGTGGCCGATGGGTCGAGAGATTCCCACCCCCTCCTTCCAAACCCGCTTCGATATCTCGACAAAGAGCGCCATGGTTTGTGGGACCTCTCCGTCTACGTTTACTGTGGGAAAACACCGACAGGATGGGGTTGTGGAAGCCAAGGGTTGAACGCTCGGACCAAGGATGGGTCGAATCCTTCGATGAAGGAATCCCCGACCCATCGTGGCATTGAGGCGGCGACCGAAGGGCCGCTGCAACTGACCGAGGATTCTCGGGCGATTCCTTCTCGGCCGAGTTGAGGCACGAGTTGGGCTTATGACCCCTGTAGGTACTTTCCTTAGAACGTATTTGTGGCTGACCTAAAGACGCCACCGCCACCGAAACGTCGTCAGCTTAGCTTGCGGTCGACACTGCCTTTGCTCATCCTCTTGGTCTGTTCGGCGGCTTACGCAGTGGTCTTTGGCTATCTCTCTGTTCTCAGGTTCGAGAGTTTCAACAGTTCTGTCGACGATCTTGGGTTCTTCAATCAAGTGCTGTGGATGACCCTCCATGGAGGCCCAAGTGCCTGGACCACGTACTCGGAAACCAGTTTCAACGCTTCGTATCCATGGCAGACATCCTCCTTCCTCTTGCTCGTACCTGTCTACGCGGTCTTCCCTTCCCCGATCACGCTTCTGCTTGCCCAGTCTATCGGCGTTTCGCTCGCCACGGTTCCAATCTACCTGCTCGCGCGAAGGTACCGCTTCTCAGCGTGGGCTAGCTTCGGTCTGGGAGGCTGTTATCTTCTTAGCTTCCAACTGCAAGCAGCAAACCTCAACGATTTCCATCTTCAGAGCTTCTATCCGCTGACATTCTTCTCCATGGTCTTGTTCCATGAGTATGGGTGGAAGAAGTGGTTCCTAGTCGCAGGCGCGGTGTCGCTGGTGACGAATCCAATGACACTCGTCCTGACGGTTGCATTCCTCGGGGGCCAGCTCCTCAAGGAGTCCTCCCCCGGCCCCACCCTGTCGAAGCTAGTTGTTCGGTTGGTGGGCTGGGTTCGCGCCCGCAACGTCGAATCTCTCCTGCTCCTTCTGGGTGTCCTGCTGGCGGTCTTCGAAATTGCGGTCGGTCTGATCGGGCAATACCACGTTGGGACGTCCCCGGCACAATCGGGGTCTCAAGGGTATTTCTCTGATTTCTCGGCGCGCGCCCTCTACTTCGTACTGGCGTTCGTCCCCTTCCTGTTCCTAGCGTTCTTCGTGCGAGAGACCCTGCTTCTCTTGATTCCCCTGCTTGCGTTTCTTGCGTTGGGCAATATCAGCTTCTTTGGGTACATCGGTCATCCGGATGCGATTGAGTTTCTCGTGGTGGGACTGTGGGGGTTGATGCTCTTCGCGAAAGAGCACACCGGGGCGTCCCTGCTCGGGCGAGCCAGGCGCTCGATTCGCTATCGACGTTCCCACTCCTTCAAGACCAGAAGCGTTCCCCACCCGAACTTCACGGTCGTCACCGCCGTCTTGGTAGGCGCGGTTCTCTTTGTCGGTTTCTCGCCGGTGAGTCCTTGGAACCAGGTCCCGCAATGGGTCGGTGACGTCAACGAGAACCCATCTAACATTGTGGATGTGACCCCCGCGGACCACTTTCTCACCTCGGTGATTGCCTTGATCCCGGAGAACGCCTCTGTCCTCACGCAGAACAACATCCCACAACTGACCGGCCGGGACACGTTCCTGTATGCGACGGCCAATGGACCGCGGCCCAACATCTCACAAGCCGACTACATCTTGGCAGACCAATCGACCGACTCGTTCGCGCGGCTTTGGTATTCGTTTCTGCAGCCGTACGTCCGAACCGCCCTCAATTCAGGAGAGTTCGGCATCTCGGCAATTGGGTACGGTGTGTTGCTCTTGCAACGGGGCTTCCATGGCCCGCCGGAATTGATCGGCCCCCTGCCCTATAGCCCATCGGAGATGAGCCTATCATCGGGGTACCGGATGGGGTCGATTGCCGTCCACCCCGCGCAGAACAACTCATTCTTCTGGTACGGACCGTACGTCGATTTGCCCGCCGGCAACTACACCGCCACCTACCATCTGATGATCGGACCCGGAGCGTCCCCATCGGCCTCCATTATCACCGTCGCCGTGAGCAACCACACCTCGTCAAGCAAGATTGTCTATGCCTCGTCTGAGTTATTTGCCTACGATTTCCCAGCTCCCGATACATGGACCGATGTGTCAATCAACTTCACGCTGGACAGCTTCGTCTCTTCGGTCGAGTTCCCCGGGTTGTCGCCGACGAGCGCCGCGGTGATTGAATTCGGAGGTGTGACGGTCACCGTCGAGCACCTAGCCCTCTCATGAGGATCCTCCAGGTTTGTCCGGACTTCCCGCCATGGGCGGGGAGTGGCGCCGCCGAGATGTTTCGCTTGCTGGCTCACACCTGGCATGAAACGGGCCACGAAGTCACGGTCCTTTGCTCGCTACCGAATTCCCAATCTCGCAAGCCTCCTCTGGATGTCCCATTCCGGATTGAGTCCTACAAGCTGGTGGATCTCCCGTCAGGTCTCCACGAAGCGAGCTACTACGCACCGATGCTTCTCTCCGAACATGGACGTTTCCGAGACTTTGTGAGAAGGGAATCCCCCCGTTACGACCTAGTGATTGTTCACGACCTTCTCGAGACGGTTCCCCGGCAGTTCCTGCTGCATCTTCCCAAAGGAGGAGCCCGCAGGTTGTTGTCGCTTCAGTACGGCATCTCTACTGCGGAGTACAGCACCGGGCTGAGTCTCGCGTCGTGGTTGTTGCACAAGTCGATGGGCAAGTTGTTGATCTCCCGGGTGGAGAACATCCTTGTCTTCAGCTCCGGAACGATATCGGAGCTTCGTGAGTACTTCGGACCCCTGAGGGGAAAGAACGTTCATCAGCTAGACTTAGGGATCGACGCGGTCTCGTTCGAGGGCGAGTGTGCCACCGTGATGGGACAGCTCCCCGCGGTGGCTCAGTGGTTGGATGGCCGATCTATTCGACCACCTTTCATCTTCGCCATCGGTCGGAATAACCGGGCAAAGGGCTTCGACCTTCTCTTGGAGAGCTTTTCGCAGCTGACAGCGGAGTTTCCCGGGCTCACGCTGGTTCTTGCCGGGGAACGAACTCCGTTCACCGACGAACTCGAGCGCACGATCCGGGAGCGCAAGCTCCAGGACAGGGTGTCGGTCCTGGGCAGGATCTCGTCATGGGAACGTATGGCGCTGCTCGCGACGAGCGCGGTTTTCGTGATTCCTTCCCGAAAGGAAGGCTACGGCTTGAACGCCGTTCACGCGAGGATTCTGTCGAAGCCAACCGTGGCGACGTCGACCGGCGCGCACGAACAGATTCTCGGGCACGAGGGCCCGTTCGCGCTCGTCCGCCCAGGAGACGTCTCCCAACTCACTCAAGCACTGCGCGTATTCATCACGAGCGCTCCTGGGATGGTCTCCGTCGACCCGGATCAGCTGGCTCGATTCGACATCGGCCTGCTGGCAAAGGAGCTGCTGCAACTGCTCCCCTCAAGGTCGACGCCCAAGCCCTGATTCCCCGACCCCGGTCCCGCCTTCGAGACTCAGGTCACGACTGTCCCGTCCCTCGGGTGATCGTGCGGTCCGGGACCGCGACCCAGCAGATCGCTGCAGATCCGTCCGCCCGTCCTGCGCCTGCCATAGGGTCCAGAACGGCCCTTGTCGATAGGGCGAGCGGCTACCTCCCGATTGGTCCTGTGGTGTTCCTTCGAACGCCTGCCGGAGGTCGGGTGCGTGACTCCGGAGCAGGCCTCCTGCGTCCGGGACTCTATCGGGGGGCCCGTCGGGTGTCCCTCATCTCTAAGAGTTCCGCCAGCTGCCCGGTCATCTCTCTTGTCCGAGCATCATACTCCTTTCGCGGTATCGGTTCCCGCCTCTCGCGGAGGCGGTCTATCTCCGCGTCGAACGTGAGTATCCGCTGGACGAGAGACTCGATGTCTCCCTTGACCACGAACGAGGGTTGGATTCCCAGCTCCGTAGCCACCTCCCGGAGTTGAGGATGGTCGTAGGAGATGATCTCGGTTCCGCAGTACGCACCGACGCTCATCGAGCTTGAGTAGCCACCGGCTGCGTTGTAGGGGAGAATCAGGAGGTCGTGGCTACGAAGCAGCTCGAGTAACTTCGCTTCTGGTACCGCGTCCACGTATCGGAACCACTCAGGGTCCACCGTCGCCTTCAGGCGGTCTAGCTCCCGTCGGGAATCCGGGAAGTGGGGGTTGATCGCGCCGGTGATCGTCACCGTGAAACGGCCCCCCCGTTCCTTCGCCAAGAGGAGTGCACGGAGAGCACCCTGCAAGTCCTTCTGCGGACCCCAGACCCCGAGCAAGAGGATTCTCATGGGTTCACCCGGGGCCACCGGGGACTCCACGGGCGGCTGGTCGCTCATGGCAATCCATCCAAAGGGTTCCGTGAAGGGGATGAGGAGCTGTCGGGGGGAAAGTCCGAACGTCTGCTCGATTATCGACCGTTGGCTCTCCAGCGGGACGACCACGGTCGTGCTTGTCAGCAGGAGACGTTCAAGGAGCCTGACCCCGACCCGTTGCAACAACGAAGGGCGATATCCGAGCTGAGAGATGTCCGCGGTCTCGAGGAAGTAGTGGACATAGGTTACCACGGGTTTCCGAGACAGACGGGATAGGAACGGGGGCAGCAAGAGGCCCACCACATTCGCCGCCGCGGAACGGCCAAAATCCGTGATGGCGGTGTTGAACACAAACCCGTCGACCTTCGAGGCATGATTCAACAGGACCCGGAACGAACGAAGCAGGGAGAACGGGTTGTCGTACTTCCAGCACGGTACCATGCGGACCTTGGACCATGCCTCTCCACGCGGCTGGTCGGAACCGATCTGCGAGAAGACGGTGATGGAGGCAATAGAATCGCTCTGTGCCAACGCCGCGACGAGCCCGGTGGAAACCGCCATGATACCGGTGGTGAGGGCTCGGTCGCCAGGCTTGGGACGAAACGTGCCGAAGAACCCTACGTTGAGCCCCGGGCCGGGTTTCGTGCGAGATGTCGCCATCGATCAGTTCGTCGACCGAGCCGCCTCTCGAGTTTCTCTTCCCCTTCGGCGCGAGGACGACGAACGCGATTCCAGTCGCCTCGCCAAGAGTAACTGGATTGTGAAAACGAAGGGGAAGGCGAGCCCGTTCAGCACCTTGCTGTGTCCGTTCCGCCGTTCCCTGAACACGTAGGGGACTTCGGCGAATCGCGGGCGTGTCATTCGTGCGAGCAAGAAGAGGAGCGTATAGTACCCCCGGGGCGAGTCGTCGTCAAGGACCAAAGCCTCGCGACGGACTCCGAAGAATCCCGATGTCGGGTCGGAGACCCCGCGAACAGACCGTAGCAAGATCCGCGCCAGCAAGGCGGCAGACCGTGAGATGAGTCCTCGGATGGCCGAGCGGGTGCCCGTGTCCCCTCCGGGCAGGTAACGGCTCCCGATGACCACGTCGTACCCACTGGTCAGTCGGTCGAGCATGGCAGGGATCGCCTGGGGAGGATGCTGGAGGTCCGAGTCCATGAAGATGAGGAGCGGGGCCGTTGATGCTCGGATGCCTTGAAAGTGGGCCCGCGCGATGGTCTGTGGGCATTCGTTGAACACTGCCTTGACGCGTGCATGGTGCGCCGCGACCGACCGAACGAACTCGCGGGTACCGTCCACGCTTCCATCATCGACAATGACGATTTCCGGTTCCTCCGTGAGAACCGCGGCAATCTCCGAAAGCAGGATGGCCAAGTTCTCCCGCTCGTTGAGCGTCGCAAGCACGATGCCGACCCTTCGCGGACCACCTGGTTTGGGGGGAGTTATGGTCGGGTTCGAGGGGCCCTCGGGACCCGGCTCTCCCCTCCCCTCGAAGGCTTGCGTAACCGGTTAACAAGAAGAGGCGTATTTGTAGCCAAGGGTTCAGCCGAAGGAGGTGGTCCGACGGCGGGTACTTGGCGAACCCGGGAGGCAAAGGACACAACCGACCTCTTTCGGTCCCTCGTCTCGCGAAGTTGCGGAGGGAAACGCCAAGACGCGGTCCCGCGCCACCTTTCCCACCGTCCGGGGGCTAACGGCCAAGGTTTATCGAAACAGGGCGGTTGATGCAGCGTGCTCCCCCTGCCCGAGGCCGACCTCTGGTTCGGTCTCCTCTTCGTAGTGGTGGCCGCTCTTCCCCTTGGGGCGGTCCTGCTTCGATTAGGTGAGTGGATTCTTCGCCGAAAGATATCCCTCTCCACCCCCGAGCGACTTCTTCTGGCCTTCTACGTGAGCGGCGGGGCCCTGTTCGTTCTCGCCTCGCTTCCCATCGCGTTCTACGGGTACGCCCTCCTCGTCACCATGTTTCTCGGGGGTGGCGTGGCGTACGCCGCGATATGTTACAAGGAAGGTGGTGTCGGCCTTCGCAGCTCCCTATCGTTTGTGGGCACAGTTCCCGGGATCGTCCTCGGGCTCCTCACCATCGGAGTGCTGGCGGTGGAGATTGCCGGGGTGGCTTCCCTCACGCTCGCCAACACGGTCGACGGCAGTCTTCACTCGCTCTTCATCAATCTGCTCATCAGCAACCATACCCTTCCCTGGACCTTCAGCCCGTACGCCCCGATGGGTGTCACCTACCCTCAGGGGGCCCCCGTTTGGATGAGCATTCCCGTACTCCTGCTCGGCTGGCCAACGGTCAGCGCCCCCTTGGATGTCCCACCCCTCTTCCTGGCCCTCTCGACCGTGGCCGCGTACTGCCTAGGGCAGCGTCTGTCGGCCGAGTTGCCCCCACTGTCGGGGAGCTGGGTGGGCCTGCTCTTCGCGAGTTTCTTCGGACTGGTCTTCACATGGCCACGTCTCGCTGTCGGTGGGTCCTTCGATTTTGCTATCGGTCTCCCTCTGTTCATCCTACTTCTCGGCTGGATCGTCCCGTTGGTCCGTGTTCCAGGTGGAAGTTGGAAGGAAGTCATCGCGTTCGGCGTCACAGTCGGGATCGAGTGCAGCTTGAGCGCTATGCTGGGGGTCGCCACGCTCCTGCTTCTCGCTGCCTACATCCTGATCTTCCGGGTCCGGCCTAGTCCTCGGCTCCGCGAGTGGGCCTTGCGATGGCTTGCAATCGCCAGCATCTGTGCGGGCTTTCTCGTCCGCAGCCTCGTGGGTTTCGCCGTGTGGTTCAGCTACCCCGGCCATGTGTTGACCCCCCTCGGCAATCCGCCACCGGTCCATTCCCCGGTGCCTCAGCCGTTGACCTACGGAAACCTGACGGGCGAGCTGGACCCCTTTATCCTGTTCAAACCGAAGATCTCTCCGATACCGGCGCTAAGTCTCGAGATCACGATGCTCCTCGCGGTCGGGCTTGTTCTGATCGGGCTCCTCCTCGTCTTCCCACGGAATCGCATCGGACGGTACCTCCCTCGCCAGCTGGCCCTCTGGGTGGGCGTCGGAACGCTCGTGATGTTCGCGGAGACCTGCGCGATCATCGTCGGGGAGTCCGCGACCCTCAACCCTTCGGGGATCGGGACCATCTTCTATGTCGAAGAACCATCCATGGTCCTCTTCCTCTTCTACGGATTGATTGCACTCCTACCTCTCCTCGCCGCGGTGAGGTTCGCCTCACCGAAGTTCATCCAGAGATCCCCTCCGGCTACCCGATTGCGGAGGTTCGCCCTGCCGGGAAGGGGTCGCCGGCATCCCTGGCAATTCCCCCCCCTAAGAGTCGTTCTTGTCGCGTTGCTACTGTTGGTTCCGATAGCGTCGGGAATTGGAGCCACAGCTCTCGTCGTCCCCGGCTACATCACGAACCATGACGAACAACTGGCCAACGTCTCCTCATCCGACATAGCCGCTCTCGAATGGGCGGGGTCGCACCTACCCGCTTGCTCGCTCGTGCTCGTCGCCCCGGGCTCGGTCGGTCAATACCTGCCTGAGTTCGCGAGGGTGGGAGTGGTGTATCCGGCGTATCCCATACCCGCAAATCTCTCGTATTCCGTCGTGGTCGACGACCTGGACTCGGGGACCTACACGAGCACAACCGGCGCCCTTCTGCTGCAACTCGACATTACGGAAGTGTTCGTGTCGGGGCAGAACAGTGTTAGTTTTCCCCCGTTCCAACTGGGCCCGCTCAGGTCATCCCCTGACTTCGGGGTGCTCGAGACCGCGGGTGACGTCACCATCCTGGAATTCTTTCCGGGCGCGACCGGCGCTGGTTGTGTTCCCTGAGCCGTCGCGCGCCCACCTCCCTCCCGATCGTGCTGCACCGAGTTGAGAAGACGGAACGCCTTGGGAAAGCTGGAGCCGAGAGGGATCCAACGCTGTCATCCGAGCCCCTTGAGGCTCAAGCTCCGCGTTCGAGAGCCGGGTTCTCTTGGCGCGTGTTCGCGGGCCGACCGAGCGTCCCATCTCACCGACGAGACCTTTTAGCTGCCCTCTCATCCCAGGCACGCGGGTTACTTCCTGCGGGTTCCGGCGCGCACGATCCGAGCACGGTGACCGCACTGACAAGGAGCCACTCAACATGACGGCCGACATCCCCATGCCCGACCGTCAGAAAATGTCCCCGCGAGAGCGCTTTGAGGTCCGCGTTCATGGCATCGTGCAGGGCGTCGGCTTCCGACCATTCGTCTACCGACTTGCACGGGAGCTCGGTGCCGTCGGCTGGGTCCTGAACGACGCCCAAGGGGTTCTGATTCAGGTCGAGGGCCCTCGACCCATCCTCGAGAAGTTCCTGCGTCGTCTGACCGCCGAGGCACCCCCGCTCTCCTCAATCGACGCGGTCGAGTCAAGGCCCGTCCCTTGCATCACCGAGGACAGTTTCCGAGTGCTGGCCAGCCCTCCCACCGGCTCGCGCCAGACGGTCGTGCCTCCTGACGTGGGGACCTGCGGCGACTGCCTCCACGAGATGTGGGACCCCCGCGACCGGCGCTATCGCTACCCGTTCCTGAACTGCACGAACTGCGGTCCCCGGTACTCGATCATCGAAGGCCTTCCGTACGACCGTCCCCGGACCTCGATGAAACGGTTCGAGATGTGTCCGGCGTGCGCGAAGGAGTACCGCGACCCGGGCGACCGGCGCTTCCACGCGCAGCCGATCGCCTGCCCTGAGTGCGGGCCCACGCTCTCTCTCGAAGGAACGGACGGAGACGTCCTGGCTTCGAAGGAGGCCGCGATGGGTGAAGGGGCCCGTTGGCTGAAAGAAGGCAGGATTCTCGCGCTGAAGGGGATCGGAGGGTTCCAGCTGCTCGCCGACGCCACGAACGAGGACGTCGTCCAACGGCTTCGGTCCCGCAAGCAGCGCGGACGGAAGCCGTTCGCCGTCATGTTCCCGAGCCTTGCATCCGCTGAGGCGGCGGCGGACGTGGACCCTCTCGCTCGGAGCGTCCTCGAGTCGCCGGCGTCTCCCATCGTTCTGGTAAGCGGGCGCCCGGGGTCGATGCTCGCTCCGTCCGTGGCCCCTCAGAACCCGAGGGTGGGCGTGATGCTCCCGTACTCTCCGCTCCACCATCTCCTGCTCCGCGAGGTGGCTCGGCCGCTCGTGGCGACCAGCGGCAACCTTTCGGACGAACCGATCTGCATTGGCAACGACGAGGCTCGCACCCGGCTGAAAACGCTGGCCGATGGGTTTGTCGTCCACGACCGCCCGATCGTTCGGCCGGTCGATGACTCGGTGACCCAGGTCCTTCGGGGACGGCTGCAGGTCCTCCGCCGCGCACGGGGGTACGCTCCCCTGTCCGTTTCCGCCGGTCGGCGTCTACCCGCGACCTTGGGGGTCGGTCCCCAGCTCAAGAGCACCATCGCCGTTTCGCTCGGGGATCGTATCGTCGTGAGCCAACATCTTGGCGACCTCGACAACGCCGAGACCTATGCCGCCTTCCGGAGGGCGGTCGAGGACCTCCGTCGGTTCTACGATTGGTCCCCCGAGCTCGTCGCGCACGACATGCACCCGGAGTACCTTTCAACCCGCTACGCCCGGGAGCTCGGTCTGCCTACCGTGGCGGTCCAACACCACTACGCGCACGTCCTCTCCTGCCTCGTGGATGCTGAGGTCGAGCCACCGGTCCTCGGCGTAGCCTGGGATGGGACCGGTTACGGGACCGACGGCACCATCTGGGGCGGGGAGTTCCTACGGGTCGACGCGGACGAGTTCGAACGGGTCGGTCACCTTCGGACCTTCCCCTTGGCCGGGGGGGATACCGCCGTCCGGGAACCCCGCCGCTCGGCCGCGGGGCTTCTGTTCGAACTATGGGGAGAACGGGCGCTCGAAGAGGGTGGAACCGCCCTTGCTCCGTTCGATCGTATCGAGGGGCCGGTCGTCGGGGCGATGCTTCGTCGGTCGCTTCAGGTCGTCCGCACGAGCAGCGCGGGACGCCTCTTCGACGCCGTCGCCTCGCTTCTGGGCTTGGTCCAACGGAGCGACTTCGAGGGGGAAGCAGCCATGTCGCTCGAGTTCGCCGCCGGCGAGGTCCGACCGGGTTCCCCCGAAGGGGCTCCCTACCCCTACCGGGTGAGCCGGGACGACGGTGCGTTCGTCCTCGACTGGGGTCCTGTGGTCGAGGAGATGCTCGCGGAACGCGAGAGCGTTCGTCGAGCGGCCGCCCGCTTCCATGCAACGCTCGCGACGGGGATCGCTGACATCGCCCGAAGGGTCGGAGAGCCACGCGTGGTGCTGACAGGGGGTTGCTTCCAGAACCGCCTCCTGACCGAGTTGACGCTCGACCGGCTCGCTGACGTTGGGCTGGAACCGGTCGTGCACTCGCGTCTTCCCCCCAACGACGGGGGAATCTCGATAGGTCAAGTCTGGGCGGCCGCGCGAGTTAAGACCCCCACCCGCATCGCTAGCCCATCCTCGGGGCCCTGATCGGCCGGAGGGAACGATGTGCCTAGCAATCCCCGGACGCGTTGAGAGCATCGACCCCGCCGACCCGACCCTGCGGATGGCCCGGGTCCGGTTCGGAGGTATCGTCAAGCAGGTCAGCCTCGCGTACACGCCCGAGGCGGGCGTGGGGGACTACGTCATCGTTCACGTCGGGTTCGCCATCAGCCGCCTCAACGAGGAGGAGGCGCTGCGGGTGTTCGAATACGCCCGGCAGATCGGCGAGCTCGAGCAGCTCAAGGACGGCTCGTCGGCCGGGAGCGCTCCCGTCCGATGAAATACCTCGACGAGTACCGCGACGCGGCGACCGCGCGGACGTACGCCGAGGCGATCCGCCGGGTGACGACCCGTCCGTGGACGATCATGGAGGTCTGCGGAGGCCAGACCCATGCGATCGTTCGGTTCGGGATCGACACGCTGCTCCCGCCGCAGATCTCCCTCTTGCACGGCCCCGGCTGCCCCGTATGCGTCACGCCCCTCGAGGTGCTCGACCAGGCCGTTTCGATCGCCGCGCGGCCCAACGTCATCTTCTGCTCCTTCGGGGACATGCTACGCGTTCCCGGCTCGCAGCGGGACCTCTTCCAGGTCAAGTCGGACGGGGGTGACGTCCGGATCGTCTACTCTCCCGTTGATGCGGTCCAGATCGCTCGGGAAAACCCGGACAAAGAGGTTGTCTTCCTCGCGGTGGGATTCGAGACGACCGCCCCCGCGAACGCGATGGCAGTCCACCGCGCCAAGGAGGAGGGGATCACGAACTTCTCGGTCCTCGTCTCGCACGTCCTCGTCCCGCCCGCGATGGAGGCGATCCTGAGCTCCCGACTGAACCGGGTGCAGGGGTTCCTCGCTGCGGGCCATGTCTGCACCGTGATGGGCTACACGGAGTACGAGCCCCTCGCCCGCCGCTACCACATCCCGATCGTCGTGACCGGCTTCGAGCCCCTCGACATCCTCCAGGGGGTCTACCTCTGCGTCCGCCAGCTTGAGGAGGGACGCGCGGAGGTCGAGAACCAGTACTCCCGCTCGGTGCGCCGGGAGGGGAACCAACCGGCCCAGGAGCTGATACGGGAGGTCTTCACCGTCGTACCGCGGAAGTGGCGGGGGATCGGGGAGATCCCGGCGAGCGGGCTCGGACTGGCGCCCGCCTACGCCGCGTTCGACGCCGCCCGGAGGTTCCAGGTCGATTCCCACCACGCCGAGGAGAACCCGGAGTGCATCTCGGGCCTCGTGCTCCAGGGGATCAAGAAGCCCCAGGAGTGCACGGCGTTCGGGACGAAGTGCACGCCGACCCACCCCCTCGGGGCGACGATGGTCTCCTCGGAAGGGGCGTGCGCGGCCTACTACAAGTACCGACGCCACGAGACGACGACGCCGTCCCCGCCGGCCACCGCCGGAGGCGCCACGCCATGATCGAGGAGTTCGTCCTTCAATGCCCGATCCCGCTCGACGACAACCCTACCGTCCAGATGGGCCACGGAGGTGGGGGACGCATGACCCGCGACCTCATCGAGCGGATCTTCCTTCCCGTCTTCTCGAACGACCTCTTGGCCCCGCTCCACGACGGGGCGATCCTGCCCCCGGTCGGAGGGCGGCTGGCGTTCACGACCGACTCGTTCGTCGTGCGGCCGATGTTCTTCCGGGGAGGGGACCTCGGCAGCCTTGCGATCAATGGCACGGTGAACGACCTCGCCATGTGCGGGGCCCGCCCCCTCTACCTGAGCGCCGGGTTCATCCTCGAGGAGGGGCTCCCGATCAAGGACCTCTGGCGGGTCGTCCGCTCGATGGCGGACGCCGCCCTCGCCGCCGGGGTCCGGGTGGTGACCGGCGACACGAAGGTCGTCGACAAGGGCCACGGCGACGGGATCTTCATCAACACCGCCGGGGTCGGCGTCATCGAGACCTCTCTCACCATCGGTCCGATGAGCGTCCGGCCCGGGGACGTCATCCTCCTGAACGGCGACATCGGCCGCCACGGGATCGCCGTGATGGCGGAGCGGGAGGGGCTCGAGTTCGAGTCCGACATCGCGAGCGACTGCGCCCCGCTCGCAGCCCCGGTCCGGGCGCTGCTCGCGGGCGGGGTCCAGGTCCACTGCCTGCGCGACCTCACCCGCGGCGGGCTCACGAGCGCGCTCGTCGAGATCAGCGAGTCGGCCGGCCTTCCTATGACGATCGACGAGGAGGCGGTACGCGTTCAGGACGGGGTCCGTGGGGCGTGCGAGATCCTAGGGCTCGAGCCGTTCTCCGTCGCGAACGAAGGGCGGTTCATCGCCTTGGTTCCCGCGAACGAGGCCGAAGCCGCCCGCGCTCTTCTGGGTGCGGACGCCTCGGTGATCGGTACGGTCGAGACAGCGGGGAGCCAGCCGCCGTTCGTTAAGGTCCGAACGTCGCTCGGCACGGCCCGCATCCTGGACCTTCCGAGCGGGGAACAGCTCCCGCGGATCTGCTAGGGCGACCTCCCCGGCGAGCCGACGACCGACTCTTGCGCCGCAACGGCGGTGAGGTGGGGACCCGGGCTCAGCGCGTGTAGGTGAGCCAGGGCTCGTACTCGGGAGCCTTGCCGTGGATGGCGGCCTCGTAGCGGAGACGCAGGCGCTTCGTGATGGGGTAGCTCCCCGTCCCGATCGGTCGTCCGTCGACCTCCCGGATCGGCATCACACCGGCGGCCGTGCCCGTGTAGAACAGCTCGTCCGACGTGAACAGCTCCTCCCGGGTGAAGTCCGTCCGCTGGAAGCTCAAGTGCTCGTCATGGAGGAACCGGATGACGGTGTCGCGCGTGATCCCCCGCAGGATCCCCGAGCTCGCGGGCGGCGTGCTCACGACGTCCTTCATCACACGGAAGATGTTCTCGCCCGGTCCCTCGGCGACCATGCCAGCGCCGTTGAGAAGGATCGCCTCGTCGTACCCGCTCGAGACCGCCTCCATCTTCGCGAGCGCCGAGTTCGCGTAGTTGGCGGCGCACTTCGCCTGCGGCGGAAGCGTGCGAGAGTCCATCCGCATCCAGCTCGAGACGGTCGCGCGGATCCCGGTGTCGCCCGCATCGCCAAGGTACGCGCCCCAGACCCAGTTCGCGACCGCAACCTGGACGGAGCTCTTCGTCGGGTCGAGCCCCATCTCGCCGTACCCCGAGAAGGCGATCGGCCGGAGGTACGTTTCGGGGATGCCGTTCGCGCGCACGACGTCGATGCATGCCTGGTCGAGCTGCGCCCGGCTGTAGGGGAGCTTCATCCGGTAGACCTTCGCGCTGTTGAGGAACCGGTCCATGTGTTCCCCCAGACGGAAGATGGCGGGTCCCTTCGGGGTGTCGTGGCACCGGATCCCCTCGAAGATCGCGTACCCATAGTGCAGGCCGTGCGTGAGGACGTGGACCCGGGCGTCGTCCCAGTCCACGAGGCGACCGTCAAGCCAGATCTTCTTCAGCGGGCGGATCCCGACCATGGAAAAGTCGACGTGACCACCCCGAATTAACTGAGCGTCAACCCGGCCTCACCCGCCCCTCATTATGGCCCGGCCCTGGGAATCCGCCCCGGCGATTGTGGCCGCGGTCGGGGTCCACGTCCAGGTCAAGCGGGGGCGCCTCCTCCAGTCGGACCGCGAGCCGCTCGTCGCCCGACGCCGGCGGAGGCCCCCGTTAGGCCGCCCGCTACGAGGGCCTAAATAGGCAATCCTCCTCGACCTCGCCGCAGCGGGGTAGGGTAGTCAGGAAAGCGGCCGGCGTCGCCGACCGTCCTGAA